>Ga0209737_10000127_pt1 | contig 68653 bp, 47 predicted proteins | sample TergutCu122P3_FD_187284 | JGI IMG/M metagenome (GOLD analysis project Ga0209737, IMG submission 187284) | Cubitermes ugandensis P3 segment gut microbial communities from Kakamega Forest, Kenya - Cu122 P3 (SPAdes) (version 2) | ecosystem: Host-associated > Arthropoda: Insects > Digestive system... | reverse complement strand
GATGCTGATGCCATGTGCGGTGAGTCTATCGGTTCTATCACGTTGAAAGTAACTGATGGCGGTACAGGTTCCTACCATTACCAGTTGAGCGGTGGCTCTGTTCAGGCTATGGTTGGCGACAGTGTTGTAATCAACAATCTTGCAGCAGGTAACTACCTGTGGCGCGTAACTGACGATGCGGGTTGTTATGCCGAAGGCATGCAGTCAGTAATCAATGGCGATGCCCCTGACTTCATAGTAAGTGTAGTTGGTATCAACAGTGCAGACTGTGATGGCACCGGCGGTGGCAGCTTCACTATCAGTGTAGCAGGCCTTACTCCTGACTCGGTTTCTATTGATGGTGGCTTGACCTTCATCACGATGACCGATACTTTCTACACGTTCACCAATATGGCGGCGGGTGTTTATGAGGCTATCGTTTATGCAGGCGAGTGTACCTACAAACATCAAAATATCAGAATAAACAAGGCTACCGAGGCAGTTGTGTCTGTAGGTAGTATTTATATTGTATCTCAACCTACCTGTACGGGTGGCGGCGAGATCCAGGTAGTTGTAACCGGTGGCAGCGGTAACTATGAGTACAGCATTGACGGTGGTTTGACTTACGCGGCTTATGCCGGTGGTTTGATTGACAACTTGCTTCCGGGCACTTACCGTATTTACGTAAGAGATATAAATTATCTAAGCTGTCCTCCTGCTATCAGCGAAGCTGTATTGTTGGAGGCTACCGATGCCGAGTTTACCTTGAATGTAAGCACCGTATCTGCTTCCGCCTGTGGCGAAGCCGACGGCAGCATTACCATTACGGTAAGCGCAACCGACATTACGGGTTATGAGTTCCGTATTAACAACGGTACCTGGGCAGCTCTTCCGAGCAATCCTTACACTATCCCGAATCAACTTCCGGGCATTTATGTAGTAGATGTTCAGGATGCCACCCCATGCTTGGTAAGCAGTGGCGAAGTTGAATTGGGTGTAGCAGCGGGCAATGGTCTGGTTGTTGAATCCAGGTCTGATGCTGATGCCATGTGCGGTGAGTCTATCGGTTCTATCACGTTGAAAGTAACTGATGGCGGTACAGGTTCCTACCATTACCAGTTGAGCGGTGGCTCTGTTCAGGCTATGGTTGGCGACAGTGTTGTAATCAACAATCTTGCAGCAGGTAACTACCTGTGGCGCGTAACTGACGATGCGGGTTGTTATGCCGAAGGCATGCAGTCAGTAATCAATGGCGACGCCCCGGACTTCATAGTAAGTATAGTTGGTATCAACAGTGCAGACTGTGATGGCACCGGCGGTGGCAGCTTCACTATCAGTGTAGCCGGCTTGACTCCTGACTCAGTTTCTATTGACGGTGGTTTGACCTTCATTACGATGACCGATACTTTCTACACGTTCACCAATATGGCGGCAGGTGTTTATGAGGCTATCGTTTATGCGGGCGAGTGTACCTACAAACATCAAAATATTAGAATAAACAAGGCTACCGAAGCAGTTGTGTCTGTAGGTAGTATTTATATTGTATCTCAACCTACCTGTACAGGTGGCGGCGAGATCCAGGTAACAGTAACCGGCGGCAGCGGTAACTATGAGTACAGCATTGACGGTGGTTTGACCTACGCGGCTTATGCCGGCGGTTTAATTGACAACCTTCTTCCGGGCACTTACCGTATTTACGTAAGAGATGTAAATTATCTAAGCTGTCCTCCTGCTATCAGCGAAGCTGTATTGTTGGAGGCTACCGATGCCGAGTTTACGTTGAATGTAAGCACCGTATCTGCTTCCGCCTGTGGCGAGGCTGACGGCAGCATTACCATTACGGTAAGCGCAACCGACATTACGGGTTATGAGTTCCGTATTAACAACGGTATCTGGGCTGCTCTTCCAAGCAATCCTTACACTATCCCCAATAAAGTTTCCGGCATCTATGTAGTAGATGTTCAGGATGCCACCCCATGCTTGGTAAGCAGTGGCGAAGTTGAATTGGGTGTAGCAGCGGGCAATGGTCTGGTTGTTGAATCCAGGTCTGATGCTGATGCCATGTGCGGCGAGTCTATCGGTTCTATCACGTTGAAAGTAACTGATGGCGGTACAGGTTCCTACCATTACCAGTTGGGCGGCAGTGCTGTTCGACCTATGGTTGGCGACAGCGTTGTAATCGGTAACTTGGCAGCAGGTAACTACCTGTGGCGCGTAACTGACGATGCTGGTTGTTATGCCGAAGGCATGCAGTCAGTAATCAATGGCGACGCCCCTGACTTCATAGTAAGTGTAGTTGGTATCAACAGTGCAGACTGTGAAGGTACGGGCGGTGGCAGCTTCACTATCAGTGTAGCAGGTTTGACTCCTGACTCGGTTACTATTAACGGCGGCTTGACTTTCATCACGATGACCGATACTTTCTACACGTTCACCGATATGGCGGCGGGTGTTTATGAAGTTATCGTTTATGCAGGTGAATGTACCTATAAATATCAAAATATCAGAATCAACAAGGCTACAGGTGCTGTAGTATCGGTAAGCAGTATTTATATAGTAAGCCAACCAACTTGCAGTACAACCGGCAGTATCCAGGTTTACGTAAGCGGTGGCAGCAATAATCCTGCCAACTATCGTTATAGCGTTAACGACGGCGCCTATACTTATTATGCTAACGGTTTGATTACAGGATTAGTTCCGGGTACTTACCGTGTAAGTGTAATGGATACAGTATATGCGAATTGTCCACCTGTATTAAGTAATGCAGTAGTATTGACAGCAACCGGTACCGACCTTGCTATAACTGTAACTACTACTGCGGCTTCTGCTTGCGGTAGCGCAACAGGCAGTTTGACAATTACGGTGACCGGCGGTACTCCGGACTATGAATACCGTATTAACAACGGTTCCTGGACGGTTCTCCCGAGCGATCCTTACACTGTCCCCAATCAGCTTCCCGGCATCTATGTAGTAGATATTATGGATGATACAGACTGTATTGCGAGTAGCGGCGAAGTTGAGGTTAGGGTAGCCGGCACTGCAGGTTTGGCGGTAACGTCTAGATCTGACGATGATGCAACCTGTGGTTCATCCAACGGCAGCATTACATTGAAAGTAACAGCTAACGGCAGTGGTGCTTACCATTACCAATTGGGTGGCGGCGCATTGTTGCCAATGATTGGCGACAGTGTTACTATCAGCAACCTTGCAGCGGGCAATTATGCATGGCGTGTAATTGACGATGCCGGTTGTTATGCCGAAGGTATGCAAACGGTTGTAAACAGCGACAATCTTACTTTCAGAGTAACAGTAAGCAATATCGTTAATGCTAACTGTATAGGCACAGGCGGCGGTAGCTTCACCATTAATGTTACAGGTACAGCTACATCGTATGAATGGAGTTTGAATGGCGGTGTTACTTACACAGCGATGACCGGCACCAGCCATACGTTTACAAACATGTCTGCAGGTGTTTATGATATAATAGTAAAAGATAACACAGGCTGTACGTACCGAGTTAACAATATAAGCCTTGTTAGACAATGTACTATAACCTTAGACTTGACAGTATTCTTGCAAGGCGTAACTCAACCCGACTCTACGATGACCAATTATATTCAAGTACCGCCAGTGCCGATGATTATGCCTAATTTGAAATTACCGACCACCAATCCTTATGGTGTACCGGGATTCTATACTCAAATCAATAATCCGTCAGGTCCTGCCGGTGCGGTTGTGGATTGGGTATTAGTAGAAATTTGGGGTAATTTGACACCATCAGGAATGTTCACAAGTTACGATTTATTTGAAAAGCTACCGTTATTGTTAAGAACCGACGGTACCGTGGTGGATACAAGTGGACAAAAACCAGAGTTTATAGTTTACACAAATAGTGAAGTACGCATAATTGTAAAACACCGTAACCACATGAGTGTAGTAAGTAGTGCATTATTCCCATTTAATGAGAATATTGTTTATGACTTCACTACAGGAATTACGCAAGCATTGAAAGCGCCGTTAGCTATATATGATCCGATGATCATGCAATACGGATTAGCAACCATGTGGGCAGGCGACCTCAACATGAACGAATTCATGGACAATGTGGATATGTCTATCTTCAATATTGACTGGAGAGCGAGAATATTAGGACAGTACGTTGTTTCGGATGTCAATATGGATGGTGTGGTAAATAACGCGGATAACTCCTTTGTTACACGAAATACCAAATTAGGTCTTTATTCACCTGTGTATTTTTTCCAAAAAAGATAAGTAAGTAAACAATATTAATTAAAAACCAATAAATATGAAAATGTTCAGAACAAATTTAATTTTAGGAGCAAAAATCTTTTGCAGTATCCTTATGCTGTTTCTATGCAGCCATCTTGTCTTTTCACAGGTAGATCCTAAATTGGATTACAGAGTTACAGACTTTAGGTATGATGCGACTATAGGAGCCAATGGGTCCCTCGTTTTCAACCTACAAATGAAAGCAGGTCAAGATTATCTTGCGGCAGTCCTTCCCATGGATGGCGCGGATGTCTTTATAGAGTATTCTTTAGATGCCGGCGTTGTGTTAGGTCCCCCGACAACAAATCTACCCATAGCCCTGCCATCTCCAAATCCCATTTTAATATCGCTTCTTTTTGCGACTCTTGATCCTTGGCCAACTGCAGGGTTTCCGGATAATTATTTAGTGGTATCTATGTCTAAAGCTCCCGCGGGAACTCCAATTAGAAATGATTTTACAGAAGAATTTGTAAATGTAGGTACTGTTTTTATCCCTATTATTAGTGGAGCAGGGAACCTTACAGCGGCTTCTTACTTGGAAGTTGTAAATTCCGGGACAGGATCTACAGGACCAGGACCCTTCTTTTATTACACTTCTTCCAGCTGGTCATCCTCAAGAGCTCCGGGCATATCACGTAGATTTGATATTGCTTGTCCGGCTAAGGTTTATTTAGGTGAACCATCAAGTTTGGAGTTTGATATGCAGTTAGTGTATTGCACTGATGAGACGCCCGGTACATTACCGGTGCAATCTATCTCCGGAATAACAGGAACATGGGATCCGGCAACAGTTGAAACAGGAACCCCCGGAACATTTTATTATACATTTACACCGGATAACCCCATATTTTGTGATGAAGTAATAGCAATTACTATATCAGATGGTACAGGCGGTCCCGAAGTAGATGATATTGATGGATGTGTGGGTATGCCTCTTGATTTAATGTCAGCAGTAGTAGTAGGAGGAACAAATCCGGCAGGTTATGAATTCTTTTCATACGACGGATCTGTCTATACTCCTATTCCTTCAACCATAACACCGTTAACAGAAGGAGATACTACTTTTTATGTGTGGTATATACCTTGCCCCAGCCCTCGTGTGCCCTTTGTAGTATCAGTGAGTTCAATGCCTGAACCGGAAATTTATTTTGCTTGTACAGATGGTGGCATCATGGATAGCATAATAGTATTATCTCCGTTAGGAGGACAATACAACTATTCTATTGATGGTGAGAATTTTCAAGGTAGTCCGGAATTTATAACAGGTCTTACTGAGGAAGGTTATTGGGTTACCGTAAGAAACATTTTTACCGGTTGTGAAGTACTGATTGAGGCAAATTGTAATCCTTGTCCTACTCCACAAGATTTGATATTAACTGACTTGGGCAATGGTGAAATTTGTATCGGTAGCGGAAGTTATTCCGTAGGTGTACAATTTAACAGAGCCGATTCTGTTGTTGTAACGCATGATGGAACCGGAACATTAGCAGAAGATTGGTTTGATTACTCACCATTCACTGCTGTATATACTCCGGCTGCAGGCGATGTTGGAAACACAGTGACGTTAACATTTACGATTCCGGTACCGAATGATTGTGAATTTTCAGTAGAAAAAACCATTACTATTGATGTACACGGATTACCAACTGTAACCATAACTGCAACCTTTGCCGATACAATGGTATGTTCGGATACTCCAAGTACTTTCAATTTGACAACGATGGCAACCACTACGGGAGATTCGTTAGAATTTAGTACAACGAAAGATTTCGCAACTTTGGCATCTCCGGTAACTGCGTTTAGCGTAAATTCAGGTGCAGCCGTGAAACTATATGTGCGTGGCTTTAATACAGTAACAGGATGTTACACAGCAAGCAATGCTATTGATTCTATTACGTTAAGAGTGAATCCGTTCCCAACCGTAACCGTAAATGTAACCGGTAAAGATACGGTAGTGTGTTCCGATACTCAGCAAACATTCAATTTGACTACAATGGCAACTGCAAGCACAGGAGCTACGGTGCAGTTCAGCGAAGTAAAAGACTTTTCGGTTCTGATTGCTACCCCGGCGACATATACCGTAGGATTAAATACTACGAAAAAAGTATATATACGTGCTAACAATACTACTACGGCATGTATCACCCCGGCTTCCAGAATTGATTCAATTACAATAACGGTGTATGAAACGCCAACTGTAACTATAGTAGCAACTCATACGGATACGTTAGTATGCTCGGATACCCCGGTTGCTTTCAATTTGACAACGCTGGTAACTACTACGGGAGATTCGTTAGAATTTAGTACAACGAAAACTTTTGCAACTTTGGCAACTCCGATAACAGCATTTAGCGTAAATTCAGGTGCAGTTGTGAAACTATATGTACGTGGTTTTAATTCAGTAACAGGCTGTTACACGCTAAACAACGTTATTGATTCTATTACGTTAAGAGTGAATCCGTTCCCAACTGTAACCATAAATGTAACCGGTAAAGATACGGTAGTATGTTCCGATACTCAGCAAACATTCAATTTGACCACAATGGCAACTGCAAGCACAGGAGCTACAGTGCAGTTCAGTGAAGTAAAAGACTTTTCGGTTCTGATTGCTACCCCGGCGACATATACTGTAGGATTAAATACTACGAAAAAGGTATATGTACGCGGTAACAATACTACTACGGAATGTATCACCCCGGCTTCCAGAATTGATTCAATTTCAATAACGGTGCATGAAACGCCAACTATAGCCGTAAAAGATTCAGCGGTATGTTCGAACACTACCCAACCATTCTATTTACCGGATTTAGCAACGACAACAGGAGATTCATTAGAATTTTGCTTAGATAAGAGTTTTACAACTTTGACCCCGACTGTTAGCGTAAGCTCAGGTACTGCCCAAAAAGTGTATGTACGCGGTTTAAATACGGTAACAGGATGTTACACTGTTATTGACTCTATTACAGTAACTGTAAATGCACTACCGGGTATAAGTATAACACCATCATTCCCGGCATTTAATTGTATGAATGAACATATGAATTTGGTATTAAGAACAACCTCTTCTTGTTCTTCATGTACCTATTTATGGACTGGTGGCGGTACAGCGCCGTTTAACAGAGACAGCTTAATCGTAAACGTTGCACAAGTAAGCGTTACCGGCACAACATTCACAGTAACAATAACAAATCCAACTACCGGCTGTCAATCTACAGATGCGGTAATCATAACTAAAGATATTACCAAACCGATTCCGCCTGTTGTAAATACTTATCAAGAATTCTGTGAAGGAGCTGTTGTAAATGATCTGAATGCTAATGCTGTTGACGCAATATGGTATAGCGAACCTACCGGTGGTGCTCCATTACCAGGTAACACACTTTTAGTACATGATGCTATGTATTATGCAGCAACATTAACACCCAGCGGATGTGAAAGTACCGTAAGAAGCGGCGTGAAAGTAGGCATAATTCCTGCAAGCGAATTGCCGGCGCCTAATGTACAAAATCAAACGTTGTGTGACGATGGTACAGCTACCGTAGCAGACATCTTGACCGATGGTAGTAACGGTATTGTATTCTTTGGTCCTGGCGGCAATGAGCTACAATCTACTGACCTATTAACCACAGGTACGTACAGAGCGATATATCGTTACGGCGCAGGTTTTAATACATGTGAGAGCAGTAACAGCACCAATTTCACAATTACTTTAACCAGCACACAGCCGAATTCGCCTGTAATAGCTGATCAAACGTTCTGTGAAGGCGCTCAAATAGCCAACATTGAAGTACCTAATACCGGTATTGTATGGTATGAAGATAATATCACTACCACACCATTAACTCCTGATACAAGATTAGAGACAGGTACCTATTATGCAGCGCAAAGCCCGGGCGGCGCTTGTATGGAAAGTGTAAGAGTTCCGGTACAGATCACTATTGGCGGTACAATTCCTCCTCCGATCACTTACGGACCATATACTTTATGTGAAGGATCAACCTTAGGCAATATCAATGTAATAGGCTATGGCGTTACATGGTATAATTCTTCCGGTGTTGCACAACCGTTCACTACGGAACTTCCTTTGGGTACTCACATATTTTATGCAGAGATGCAAGGTGGCGCCGGTTGTTATGGCACAAGAGCACAAGTGATCGTAACGATAGAAAGATGCGGATTCTTGTTAGATTGTAGTGTTATGATAGACAGAATTGAAGATGAAGATGGCTACCGTGAATTTAAATATACACATACTACCACTGATTGGGATGTTGCTCCGGCAATCATGGCTACGCTTGATAGCGCTCAATACATTATTAATGGAGCTATATACAGTAGCGGTCCGGACGCCACACTACAAGGTGCAATATTCCCGATAGGCGTTTCTCTAGTTATGGTAGTGGGTTATTTAGAAGACAGAGCCGATACTTGCGAATTTACGGTAACCGTACTAAGAGTTTGTCCTACTACGCTTCCTGATAATGAAGGTAATATTTACAATGTAACCAAATTGGCAGGCTTGTGCTGGACATCGAACTTCCAAGCTACTATGTATGATGATGGCACACCGATTGAATGGGCTAAACCATACTATAGTACGTTGTATCCTAATTCGGATTCTCATACTGAAATTTTCGGATTACTATATACATGGCATTCAGCAGTAGGCGTACCAACCCGCTCAGGTTATGTGCAAGGTATCTGTCCTGAGGGCTGGCATGTTCCGTCAACAGCTGAATGGAATCTGTTAAATCAATTCCCCGCAGAGCATTTAAAGAGTACTGACCCTGGTCATTGGTTAACTCCTGGCTTAGACCTCTACGGATTCGATTCCCGCCCTGCAGGTTGGTATAACAGCGCAACCGATAGATTCGAAGACTTGTATGGCTTCACCGGCTATTGGGCAAGTGATGCTACAGGAAATCAAACTGCGCACTATTTCTCGTTTACTTACTATTGCGACCATATCTTGAATGGAGTGAAGTATAAGACCGACGGATTGAGCGTAAGATGTGTAATGGATATGGAATAACAATAATTATTTGGGCGCGCTGAGCGCGCCCAAATAATTAATTTATAAAATAACATATTCTAATATTTCGTATAAAAATTTTTATATTTTTGCAGCCCCCAAAAAAGTGGGGCTGTTTTATTGTAAATTAATAAGGATTAAAAAATAACGTAATGCCAACAATTCAACAATTAGTTAGAAAAGGAAGAAAACAATTAACTACCAAGAGTAAATCAAAAGCGTTAGACGCATGTCCGCAACGTCGCGGGGTTTGTTTGAGAGTATATACTACCACTCCAAAGAAACCTAATTCAGCCATGCGTAAAGTAGCGAGAGTTCGTATGACCAACGGAAAAGAAGTAAACGCTTACATTCCCGGCGAAGGTCATAATTTGCAAGAACACAGCATCGTGTTGGTTAGAGGTGGTCGTGTGAAAGACCTTCCGGGTGTACGTTATCATATCGTTCGCGGCGCGTTAGACTCTGCCGGCGTAAACGGACGTCTGCAAGGAAGAAGCAAATACGGAACGAAACGTCCAAAGAAAAAAGCATAAAAAAAAGAGATGAGAAACGAGAGGTGTTTTCATTCCTCATTTCTCATTCCTCACTCCTAAGAACTGTTACTTAGCCACCAAGATGGGTGAGCCTAAGAGTAAATATTAACCTTAAAAAATATTGAAGAAACCAAATGAGAAAATCAAAACCAAAAAAACGGATTACCCTTCCCGACCCGAAATTTAATGACGTGTTGGTAACAAAGTTTGTAAACAATTTGATGTTACAGGGTAAAAAATCAATCGCATTCGAAATCTTTTATGAAGCAATGGACATCATTGAAAATAAATTAAAAGAGAGTCCTGTTGACGTATGGAAAAAAGCATTGGCAAACATTACGCCTGCGTTGGAGGTAAAAAGTAGAAGAATTGGTGGGGCAACCTTTCAAATTCCTACTGAACTTCGTCCGGAAAGAAAAGAATCTTTAGGTATTAAAAACATGATTCTTTTCTCTCGTAAGCGTCATGAAAAAACGATGGCTACAAAGCTTGCCGCCGAAATCATGGCAGCGTACAAAGAAGAAGGCGCCGCGTTTAAACGTAAAGAGGATATCCATAGAATGGCAGAAGCGAACAAAGCATTCTCGCATTTTAGATTTTAATGCAATATTCATGTAAAAAACAATTTATAGAGACGCGATTAATCGCGTCTCTATAATAAAAATAAATATTTGAAACTTTTTAATTGGATTTGAAGATAACTATTGTAATTTTCTATCTGATTTATGAATTAAATTTTTTGCGTATGACGTAAAAATAATGTGTAAAATAGCACAAAAACATATAAATAGCGTTTGCTATATTCTTGTCATCGAAATGTGAGAAGTTTCAGATTTATCCAAGAATAATAATAACGCTTGCAGAAATGCGGGCTTATTTATTTGGATAATAGGTAGTTCTCACAACCTCGATGGCGGATAATTAAGTCCGCTTTTTAAATTGTTATAATGTTGAAAAAATATAATATTCACCTTTAAAAATACTTTTATGATTAGAAAAATTACTTTTTTATTATGGTTAAGTTTGCCTTTATTTTGCATAGCGCAATTACCTGTTGAGTATGAATACGATGCTGCGGGAAACCGCACGAGTCGTAAAGTGATAAGGATGTTAACACCTCCATTAGCACCTCCGCCACCGGCAGCACCGGAACTTACGGTAACAGAGCCGGTAGAAATGGAGGAAGAGTTGGCGTTTTTACAGCCACTATCTAATGAACCATTAGAAACGTTAATGTCCTTAACGCCGTTAACGTCTCAAGACCTCTCCGTAGCAGATCCGATAGAAACGGAATCTTCCCTAGAATATTTCGTAGAAAAAATTGCCCAGGTAGCAATAAAAATCTACCCTAACCCTACTACCGAAAAAATAACCCTGGAGATTTCCAACATGGAAAATTTGCAAATAGGCGCATTTAAACTGTTCTCGATTAACGGACAATTCTTGCAAGAGCAGCCTGTTCATTCGGCAACTACCATTGTTTCTTTGTCAGGTCTTCCCAAAGGTGCTTATATTTTGAAAGTGCATATTAATGACGTTACGGAAGATTGGAAAGTAATTAAAAATTAAAAGATAAAATATATGATTATACGATTATTAAAAAATAGGTTTCGATATGCTCTAATAATATTATTTTTGCACATTATTTTTACAAATATCATCATGCTCCAGGCACAAAACACGAGGCTTCCTGTAGGCGCCATTCCGGGCGTCATTGATGTATCGCCGATGGGGGCTGCTACTTATACCATTCCTATCGAGGTGGTGCCGGGCACAATGGGCATGCAACCCAACCTGTCTATTGTTTATAATAGCATGGGTGGCATGGGGTTGTTGGGGATGAAATGGAGTTTGTCGGGGTTATCGGCGATTACACGATGTGGGCAAATTCCTTATTATGACAATGGCAATATAACCGCAATACAGTTTAACGGGAATGACCGGTTTGCATTAGACGGCGATAGATTAATACAGTTAAGTAGTGGAACTTATGGAGCTATTGATGCAGAGTATGCCACTGAAGTAGAAAACTTTACACGCATTTTTTCATATGGTGGAACAACCGGTCATCCTACAGCCTTTAGAGCATATACCGATGACGGGAGTATTATTGAATATGGAGTAACAAGTGATTCCAGGCAAAGAGTAAAAGCAGGTACATTACTGAGCTGGTACATAAATAAAATCACCGATGCTAACGGTAATTATATGACTTTTCATTATGACAGTCTTGGTAGCGAGATTTGGATTGATTCAATTCGTTATACACGCACGGGAGGTGGCATACAACCTTACGCCAAAGTGGTATTTGACTATACGGCACTGCCGGATACTTTAGGTAGAAACACTTACTTTGCTGGAGGCTACGGTATTCCGCAAACCAAATTGTTAGAAACCATTACGGTATTTTATAAAGATACAGTTGTACGCAAGTATCAGTTCAATTATAATGTAAATGATACTGATGAGCGTACCACACACCTGAAAGAGGTTGTTTTAAGCGATGGAAATAGAACCGAACTTAATGCAACTACTATTAAATGGGGAAAACAAAGTACATCTATTAAAGTTGATACAATTACCGGATTGCTTAATGGAAAGATTCTTACAGGGGATTTTAACGGAGATGGCTATACGGACTTGCTGGTATATGATATAGATCAAGTTGGTAAGGGATGGAAGTTATATTTATATATCCCATCAACAAATACTTATCATCCGCAAACAAGCAATGAAACCATAACATATGATAAATTGTATGTTCATGATATTGATGGAAATGGCAGAGACGAATTGATTGTTAGAAGAAAAATTTGGGATATGCATCAAGAGGAACCCTATCACGAATTTGAAATTTACTCAATTCACTTAGGTTATCCCGTTCAAATAGGGCAAAAAATAACTCCTGTTCATAGACTATCAAGCGTTGATTTTGGAGATTTTGACGGAAATGGCAGTACAAATATCATGTTTACTACAAAAGAAAATACAAATCCGAAAAGTTGCAAACTAACATTTAAAAAAGTTGAAGGAAACCAGATAAATGATATGTGTAATCCAATGACTATAACAACCGAGTCAGTAAATATTGGAATATTAGATATTAATGGGAACGGAAAAAAAAACATTCATGTAAAAAAAGCTGATGGCAATAATGTTTTTTATGAATTCAATGGTTCATCTTTTGCAGCAATACCCCATGGCGATTTAACTACTTCTGCTTCTACCCTCTTTAATTATGGCGATATAAATGGGGATGGGATTACAGATATTTCAATAGTCTACGATGAAAATAATAAATGGAAATGGAAATTTTTTATCGGAAAAGGTAATGGAACTTTCATAGAAAAAGATCTAACAACTATGTTAGATTTGTACGATCCTAAAACGGGATTGTTTATAGATTTAAATGGTGATGGAAAAGATGACTTGATTATGGTACGAGGCTATGATGGGGTTGATGGAATCACCACATTTGATATCTTACTTTCAAAAGGATGTATAACCGGAAATTTTAAATATTCCAGTAAAAGAATAAAAGTCCCGGGACGTTATATTGATAGTGAAAATTGGTTTGTTGGTGATTTTAACGGTGACGGGAAGCTTGATATACTTTTTAAAAACGCCTTACACGATCAGCCTAAAATTTTATATTTCAATAAAAATGAGGAGTATGAATTTGTCAAGGAAATAGAAGATGGTATGAAAAAAAGAATACTGTTGGATTATGAACACAAATATTTTATTGCACAAAGTTGGCACTCCTTAGGGAATTTCACTCTCATTGGTTCGTTAAAAAAATATTTTCTTTCTATAGTACAATCTATACAAGTATCAAATGGAATAGGAAATGGACTTAATGCACTGCAATATCAATATACTTCTCCTTCATTTAGTTTGCAAAGAAGAACATTTTTAGGATTTGAAGAGTTTGCTTGTATAGATAATCAAGAAAACAAACGAAATTCTTTATTCTTTGAATTTGATGCCCGGTTTTCTTCTTCTCAAAAACAAATATTAAGACCAACTAAACAAACAAGTTATCATAACTCTCAACTAGCAAACGAAACATTATACACCTATAAGTTAAAAGACTTAGATAACAATACCCGTTTTATACCCTATTACGATAAAGTAGCAGCAAAAGATATACTTTCCGATAGCAAAACCGAAACTACTGCTACTTTAAATACGGCAGGTCGCGATTCTATAACCAACACCAAAATGTATAACAGCTGCAATGCATCTGTTGATAATTGGCTATATTCTGAAACAAAAACTTACTCTTACGAAACGATTACACTCAATGACAATCAAAAAAAGACTGTTCCAAAATCTGTTCTTATCAGACAGCAATATCCAAATAACGCAACTCAGATTATCGATACGCTCACCTATGCCTATTACGATGTAGGTGACGATTCGAAGAGGCGTTTGAAGTCGGTTCGAAAAGGAAATTTTCACGGCTCTATTACTACTTGTTATGATAGTTATAGTTCCGTAGGAGTTTGTTATAAAAAAACCATTTTAGCGGGCTCCGATTCACGAACAGAAAAATATGATTACGACAACGATCACGATCCCACGCGACGTTTTCCAATGATAATTACAAATCCTGCAGGTCATATAACGAGCTTCACTTACGATCTCAAAACAGGAAACAAACTATCGGAGACTGATCCGAATAACTTAACTACCACTTATAATTACGACGCCTTTGGAAATCTCAAACAAATTAACTATTCCGACGGTACCCAAACAAATATCTCAACAGATTGGTTTTCAGCTTCCCACCTACCCAATGCCCGCTACACTGTTACCACTACCTCAACAGGAAAACCAATGTTAAAAGTTTATTATGATATTTTAGGACGGGAAGTGTGCCGTTTGGAAGACAATAACTATTTCGAGACCCGTTATAATGCCAAAGGGCAAGTAGAGAAAACTTCTTATCCATTTGGCGCCTTTAATGTACCGGATACTGTTTGGCATTATTATACTTACGATGGTTATGGAAGAAAAGCTACTGAAAAAGCGCCTTATATCAATTTATCCTATGCTTACCATAATAGAAAAATAACCGTTACCGACAGTTTGCGCAATATATCTTCATCTAAAACTTACGATGCCTTAGGAAGGATAGTTAATGCTACCGATAGCGGAGGAGTTATTACATATACTTATTGGGCTTTCAGCGCCGGTGGTAATAGTGGTATTAGGCATCGAACTATTATAGAAGTAACTGATAATAATAATGATGCAGCCATCACCACAATTCTGTCCGATTTGTGGGGTAATCGCCGCTCTATTGAAGAACCCAATGCCGGAACCATTACTTCTGAGTACAACGGATTCAATGAATTAAAGGAACAAAAAGATGCACGCAACAATATTACCAAATATGAATACGACAGGTTAGGGCGGGTGACTAAAAAGCAATATACTACTTCCGGCATAACACACAGAACCGTTACGTATGAATACGATAACTTTACCTCTATCAATAAAGGAAGAGGAAAACTACATCAAATAAAAATAGACGGTACCAGATCAGAAACTTTTACCTACGACACTTTAAGCCGCTTAGCCGAGCACATGAAAAGAATTGACAATACTGATTTTACCCACAGATATACTTACACTGCAAACGGGCAGTTGCACATGCTTACTTATCCTGCCCCTACCTCTACTGCTCCTTTTAGGGTAACTTACAAATATACTTCAACCGGAAAGTTAGATGAAATCCGGCGTAGCAACGACAATAGTCTCATCTATAAAGTAAATTCACGAAATAATAAATACCATTTACCCACCCGTTGCGAGTTTGGCAACGGCGTGGCAACCGACTATACATACAACCCGCACGGGCTCGTTATCCGCATTCAAACCGGCAATAAGATTACCGTATTTGGTGGTCCTGGCAGCGAGCTGAGTGGTTTTGATACTTCACCTGTTGCTTATACGATTGACAGCGCCATTTTAAACTATCGTTATGCTTATAATGACTTGGGTTTGATGGTTTCTCGCTCCGAGAGTGTAATAAATTACCTGGAAAAATATACTTACGACAACTTGGACAGGCTTACTGGGATTATTTCCGGCACCATAGGAAAATCGGGAACATTTGAAACACAAATATTTGATTACCAGGACAACGGGGACATTGCCTTCAACTCTAACGTGGGCGACTACACATACGGCGGTTCCAGACCGCATGCCGTAACTCAAGTAGAGCCCATAAAAAATGTTTTCCTTCCTATTGAATGCGCCGTAACTTACAACTACTTCAATCAGCCTACTGAAATTATTGAAGGCAGGTACCGGCTTGTGCTTTCTTACGATGCGAACCAACAACGACAGAAAGCAGAGAGATACTATGCCTCCGGTTTATCGAATACGCGCTATTATATTAACAAGTATTATGAAAAAGAGATACTCCCCATCGGCGGCGAACGCCACTATCATTACATTTACGGCGACAACGGCATAGTAGCATTGCATATTAATTATGCTACCGCCGGCACCGACAGTATGCACTACATCCACACCGACCATTTGGGCAGCTATTGTGCCATTACCAATGCCGTCAAGCGAACGGTGCAGTATAATTATTTTGATCCGTGGGGCAATTATCGCCCTATGTCCGGAGAGGTTCACCCACAGGATACCGGCTATTACGATGATCCACAAAGAGCTGAGCTTGTAATCACCTCTAATTTTCCGCGTACGTTGCGCGGTTTTACAGGGCATGAGCACTACCCCTTCTTCAAGATTATTAATATGAAAGGGCGTTTGTACGATCCTGTTATCGGCAGGTTCTTCTCGCCGGATAAGTACGTGGCGAATAGTAGCTTTACGCAGGATTTTAACAGGTATACTTATGCAAGAAATAATCCATTGATGTATGTAGACCCGGATGGGAATTTTATTTGGTTTTTCCCTACTTTTAGTTTGAGCAAGGAAAGCGGACTAAATGTAGGGTTTACTTTTGGTGTAGGAATACCGGGAATAGCCAGTGCAAGTGCTAACATTGGATATAGTATTAAGAACAACGATTTTTCTGCTTCTATAGGAGTTACGGCAGCAATGAATACAATCTATGGTTCGTATTCTACACAAAGTGGATTTAGCGTTGGATGGGTAGCCGGGATGACACAATTTGCAGGTTTCCCATTTAGTACAAATGTTGCCACTGTAGGAGCTAACTATAATTTCACAAACAAGACACTGAGTGCCAATATGTCAGCTTTTCAGTGGCAACAGGATCAAGGATGGTCTTTTAATCCGTCTTTCTCGGCTGCTATACTTCCGCAACAATTTTCAAATTTGGTGAGAGGACAAGGGTTTAGAAGTAATTCCCAAGTATTTGATAGAATGATGAGAGGAGATTATACTTGTCAACAAATTCTTAATTATTTTGGGTTTAGAGGAACTTATAATCCTGATCATGCTTATTTTAAAAAAGAATATAGCCCCGGAGCCACGAATCCTAAAACAGGAGATATTTTTTATAGTGATGGTGCTTTTTCCAATAATTATGATTATTTAGCATTAGTAGCACACCACGAATCAATCCATAGTAGAACTGTTCGTGCTGGAAGATTTGATGGAAATTATGCACTTGATGATTGGAATACCTATATGGAAAATTACAAAAATCAAGGATTATATCCAAACTATGGGAACGATCTTGTTACAAGAATTAATACTTCTGGAACACAAGCAGGAATATATGGTCCTAATGTTGGAGGTTCAATAATACCACCTTTTTCTCCTGCATGGTGGCATTTTATTTATAGAATTCCAAGGCTATGGTAAGATTTTGTTTATTTTTTCTGATGTTATTTATTGCTTTACCTTTGTTGGGTCAACGCAATTGTGATGCTTCACGTCTACCATTTTCTCATCCTGAGAAAGAATTTCCTATATTTGATAAATCAGCTAAAAACGATTTTGAAAAACTATTCTATTTCCTTGCAGAAAATTTAAAATATCCGGAAAGTGCCAAAGCAGATAAAATTGAAGGACAAGTATTTGTTCAATTTTGGATTGATACTCTTGGTTTTACAAGCGAGCATAAAATTATTCAAAGTGTTCGACAAGATTTGGATGATGAAGCTTTGCGAGTTGCCAAACTTATCAAATATGATGTTCCTGCAAAAAATTATTACAACGAACCTATGGGTATGTGTTACCAACTTTCTTTTAGATTTTTTTTAGAGGATGAGAAGAAGCCATTGCGGAACGTTTATAGACAATCTGATAAGGTCAAACCCAAATCTAAAAGTAGATCCACTCAAAAAGGTGGTATGTAATTTATAAAATCCCAAGACTATGGTAAGATTCTTGTCATTTATTTTAACGCTACTTGTTAGCATACCTTTGTTAGGTCAAATTAATTGTGATACTATTGGCCCTCGTTGGTTTGATCCTCCAAATTATACTACTGATGGTTGGGGGAAACTAAATGATTTTTTTGCAGCAAATATAATTTATCCAGAAACAGCCAAAAAGGATAAAATTGAAGGGGTAGTATTTGTTCAATTTTGGGTAGATACCAATGGCTATACCAGTAAACATACAATTTTACAAGGTATTCGACAAGATTTGGATGATGAAGCTTTACGCGTTGTTAGACTTGTTAAATTTGAAGTACCAGCGAAAAGTCTCATCGGAGGACAGCCGATTGGTGTATGTTTTCAACTTCCTGTTAAATTTAGATTAAATGATCCGGAGTTTTTGTTTTACAAGCAATCGGAGAAAGTTAAGCCGAAATCTAAAAGGAAAGCTACTTCAAAAGATGGAATGTAATTTGTGAAATGATAAAAGAGATAAAGTTATAGCTTGCTTTGCAAAATAAATTTTAATTAAATTTAAAAATGAATACACAAAAACAAAAAAATAGCAACAAACAAGGAATTAGATTTTCTTTCAAATTAGGATTAGCAATTATTTTCATGGTTTTAGCCTGCATAACAGGATGCAACAAAGATGATGATAGTAATGGAAAATTGGAAATCATAGGCAAAAGAAGTTATCCTCTTGATAATGCTTTGTGCTATATATTCACATTTCAAGATCACATTCCTACCTACGATGCCAGTTTCTATTTTGTATCTTCAGAGGATAGCGTACAAATGGAAATATCTTTATCCGATATTGATGAATGTGGTATTCCTACAGGTACATTTCTATTTGGAGTATTAGAAAGGAGGCGTTTCCGTTTTTCTTCTTTTTCTTCTACAGATATTCACACAATATGCGAAGGTAAAACAGTACTGAAAATAAAAAAATCCGGTAATAACTATAATGTTACTCTTACGGGAAAAATACGCTTTATCGAAGATCCTAATAGAGTTGAATATAATTATAAGTTAACTTATAGAGGATTTATTTCTATTGAACATCGAGTTTTTTAATGGTGAAAGTATCTCCAAAACCCTTATAGTTTTAAAATATACTATAATTAGAAACAATTTTAACTTTGTAGCATGAAAAATTTCAAATTTACCGAAACACAAATTACTCGTTGCCTAAAGGAGTATGAATCCGGCAAGAATATTGTTGATATTTGTCGAGAGTTAAAAATCTGCGTTAACCTTTTCAAATCCGCGTCACCTGCGTACTTTTTACATTAAAATCACATAAAACACAACAAATTTTAGAAAAATACGATATTAGTATATTATAACAGAATTTAACACCAAAATTTTATGAATAAAACGTATCGAATTATCAACAACAGTTTAGGTTGGTTAATAGGAATTATTGCGTGTACCGTATATATTCTCACCGTTGAGCCCACGCAGTCGTGGTGGGATTGTGGCGAGTATATTTCCACTGCCCACAAAATGTTGATTGGACACCCGCCCGGCGCCCCCACTTTCCAAATTATCGGAGCCGTTTTTAGCCAGTTGGCCGGAAATGATCCTGCCATGGTTGGATTTTGGGTCAATGTTATGTCTGCCCTTTGTAGCGGATTCGGCATTATGTTCCTGTTTTGGACTATTACCCTGTTTGGGAAAAAGTTAGTAGCAAATTTAGGCGGTTTCACTACTTTAAGAACAGTAGCTGTTTTTGCAGCAGGTATAGTAGGCGCATTAACTTATACATTTACTGATACTTATTGGTTCTCGGCAGTGGAGGGCGAGGTATATTCCATGTCCTCATTCTTTACCGCGCTCGTTTTTTGGTGCATCTTAAAATGGGATGAAGAATACGATAATCCTAAACCCAATACCAATCCGGCACGTTGGATTGTGCTTATATTTTATCTAATGGGACTTTCCATCGGAGTTCACTTATTAAACTTGCTTACGATACCCGCCATGGGATTAATCGTTTATTTTAAATTATCGAAAAAAGCTTCTTACAAAGGTGTAATTTTAACTCTTGCGTTTATTGCTTTTGCGATGTCTATTTTATACAATATCGGTTGGATGTTGGCGATATGGGCATTTATCGTAGCGCCGCTTTTATATATTTCGTTCAAAAACGGCGCTGTTCACTCTAAAGCGGAGTGGGGCGTTTTGGGTGCACTCCTTGGATCAGTGGCTGTAGTGGGTATTATTCTTTGGGGTATTGTTCCCGGAATTGTAAGTTGGGCGGGAAAATTTGAGATCTTCTCTAAAAATACTCTTGGATTGCCTTTTAATGCAGGAACCATCATCTATTTCTTGCTTATTTTTGGCGCTATCTTTTATGCTATTTACTATAGTTATAAAAAGAAAAAACGACTGCTTAAAATTTGTGCATATTCGCTATTCTTCCTGCTTATCGGATATTCAACCTTTATAACCCTTGTGATTCGTTCTAATGCAAATCCTACGATTGACGAAAACAACCCCGAAGATGCAGTTTCTCTTTTATCATATCTAAACAGAGATCAATACGGTTCTACGCCGCTTATTTATGGAAGAGCTTACAACTCTCGCTTAGATAGACGTCAACCTTATAAAGATGGAACGCCTGTGTATGTTCGCGACAATAAGGCAGGTAGATATATTATTACAGATACCAGAAAAGGATCGGAACCCAATTACGACAGCAACGACTGTATGTTTTTTCCAAGATTGTGGCAAGCTGAAAAGAAAGACACTTACTTGGAATGGATGAGAAATAATGTGTATAATTCAGGCAGCACTTCGGATAGGGAAAACATAAAGCATTTGGAAAGTGGAAAAATACCCACTATGGAACAAAACAAAGCGTTTTTACATACTTTCCAACTCAATTTCATGTATTGGCGCTATTTTATGTGGAACTTTGTGGGCAGACAAAACGAAATACAGGGTCGTGGCGATTATCATAACGGAAATTGGGTATCCGGTATCCCGTTTGTTGATAATAAATTAGTGGGAAATCAAACAGACTTACCTCGCTCTTTAACATTTAAAGGACACAATACTTACTTCTTTTTACCGCTCCTTTTGGGAATTATCGGTTTAATTTATTATTCCAGAAAAGATTTAAGAAATTCGTTTGTGGTATTTATGCTGTTTTTAATGACCGGCTGGGCCATTGCATTCTATTTGAATAATGCCGCCTTCCAACCGCGTGAACGTGACTATGCTTATGCAGCTTCTTTCTACGCTTTCTGTATTTGGATAGGTTTTGGCGTTTTTGCATTGATTGCCCTGTTAGAAAAATGGAAAAACAAGAAAGGACAAATTGCCGGCGCTATTTTAATTACTTTGGTTTGTATAGGATTAGTGCCCGGCATTATGGCAAAAGAAAATTGGGACGACCACGATCGCTCCTACCGTTATACTGCATTAGCCTTTGCTAAAAACTACTTGGATTCTTGCGAACCCAACGCCATTTTCTTTACAATGGGCGATAATGAGACATTTCCCTTGTGGTATGCACAAGAGGTAGAAGGCTACCGTACCGACGTGCGCGTTTGTAACCTAAGTCTCTTACAAGGAAGTTGGTACGTGGATCAAATGAAACGTAAAGCCTATACTTCCACTCCGCTTCCAATTTCTTCGACTTGGGAACAATATCGCGACGGAACGCGCGACCAGGTTATAATGGATGTCGCCGGAAGCCAATTCTTAGATCTTAAAGGTGTAATGGATTACATTAATGATCCGAGGTTTGATGGAAAAAAAATAATTGTTTTATTGGGGGAAGGCCAAAGATTTAGAATTGAAGGAGCTGCTTATGGCGCAAGCACTCCGGCAAGTTTCTCAATCCCTGTGGATAGGGAGAAAGTATTGGCAAATGGTATTGTTCGCCCTGAGGATGCGCATTTGATTGTGGACAGAATAACCTGGAATAGAAATACAAAAGACATAAATTGGCTTGCGAGAAGGGATGTAATCATGATGGATATTTTAGCCAACTTTAACTGGGATAGACCTTTATACTTCTCTGTTACTTCCGGTCCGGAAGCCTATTTCGGTTTAGAAGAATATTTCCAATTAGATGGTATGGCGTATCGCTTGGTGCCCATTAGAACAAGAACTAACAGAGGTATGGATATTGGAAGAGTAAATACCACCACATTACCGGACAAATTGTTGAACGTTTTCCCTGATCATGCGCGTGTTGACTTGGTAAATAATCCTGAAAGAGCGCAAAAACCGGTGTATCCTTACCTTTGGGGCGGAATGAATGACAAGCGCGTATATCATCCTGAAGAAACCACGCGAATGTTTGGTACGCTTAGGTCTATTTATTTGCGTACAGCCAATCAATTGGCAGCGGAAGGCAATATTGAAAAAGCTGAGCAAATTCACGACAAACACCTCGAAATTTTTGACCCTGAGGTAATACCGCATATTTTACTCGGAAGCCCTCCGCATATTCACTATGCCGTTATGCAAGCAGGAGCTTTATTAAGATTGGGTACGCCAACCGCTACGGAAAAAGGATTGAAAATGACGAGTCAAATGTTAGATGAATTTAAAGAGACTTTCGATTGGTTTGAAAAAGGAGATGAGCGCACTTTAGCTATTCAAGCAGGGAATATTGACCTTTGTGTAAGATACTTAACCTATCTGGAAAGCCAGCTTACAGAAGAACAACGCTTGTTGCTTAACGACAGATTCGAGCAAATAAATCTTACCAGATCTGTAACGTCATTGGCAGCGCAAATAAGCACTGAATTTGATTTTTACTTGAAAAAAGGACTGGAAGCGCAACAGCAACTAATCAATAAATTAGCCGAATTGAACGGCTTGATTGATGCTGCCGTCTTGACGAACGACAGAGTATTAGAAGATAATATTGCACGCTTAATGGAATCAAAAATTAACATGATTGCCGCTATAGATCCGCAAGCCGGAAGGGCATTTAGAGATTACTTTTTGTCCGAAGAACCTGAAATATAATTAGATGGTTAGATGATCTGATAAAAGGCAGAAAAGCGGCAGGAAACATATCCCCTCCAAATTTTGGAGGGGTGCCCGAAGGGCGGGGTGGTTTATATTTGTAAAAAACATTCCTTAAAAACATTCTTTACCTCTTCCATTTCCACAGGCTTTCCCAATTCCTTTTGCATGGAAGTAACCCCTTTATCCACAAACCCACAAGGATTAATGTAATTAAAATATGTTAAATCAGTGTTCACATTTAATGCAAAACCGTGCATGGTAACAAAATGCGAAGCGCGTACCCCGATAGCGCAAATTTTTCTTGCATTCACAGTATTGCCATCAAGCCACACACCGGTAGCGCTATCCAAACGGTTGCCGGAAATACCATAATGTGCAAGTGTTTGTATAATGGCTTCTTCCATCTTATAAATATAGCCTTTTAACGAATTTCCGTGATTTTCTAAATCTAAAATCGGATATCCCACCAATTGTCCGGGTCCATGATACGTAATGTCACCGCCTCTGTCAATTTTATAAAAAATAGCATTAATTTTTCTTAAAAAATCTTCATTAATAAGCAGATTATTTGCCTGTCCGTTTTTTCCCAATGTATAAACGTGAGGATGTTCGCATAAAAAAACGGTTTCCAAATCTCGTGTATCTTTTCCTCCTTTTTTTGTTTGAATCATTTTTTGAAATAATACTTCTTGTTTATTCCAAGCTTCTTTGTAGTCAATTAGTTGCCAATCAATGAATTCCATATTATAAGTATATGCTTATGAGTACGTCTGCAAATGTGCTTAAATTGAATTTTTGATAATATTTATTTTATCCGACATATAAGAAGAGCGTACCAACGGCGCACTTTCTACATGCTTATAGCCTAATTCTAAAGCATAAGCTTTGTAAATATCGAATTGTTCCGGTGTTATATATTGAGCTACAGGAATATTATTTTTGGTTGGTTGTAAATATTGTCCGATAGTAACAATAGAAGCTCCCACATTTTGTGCATCTATCAAGGTTTGATGTATCTCTTCTTCAGTTTCTCCAAGTCCAACCATAATGCCGGTTTTTGCTAATATTCCGGAAGCTGCAATTTGTTTTAATGTTTCCAAGCTGTTTTTGTAAGTAGCCTTGCTTCTCACGTTCGGCGTTAGTCGTTCTACTGTTTCCAAATTATGTCCGATAATATCCGGCTTTGCATCAATTACGATTTGTAATAACTTATTTTGATAATCCGGAATCAACAGTTCGATGATGGTGCTTGGATTTTGTTCACGTATTTTATGTATCGTTTCCGCCCAATGTGTAGCGCCTTTATCCGGTAAATCATCTCTGTCAACAGAAGTGATGACACAATGTTTGAGTTTCATTAAAGACACGCTCTCCGCCACTTTTTCAGGCTCAAAACTGTCTAATGGTAAAGGTTTTCCTGACGTTGTAGCGCAAAACTTACAGGTTCGGGTACAAATATCACCCATAATCATAAATGTGGCGGTTCCCCTGCTCCAACATACGCATTGATTGGGACATTTACCACTACTGCATATCGTATGTAAATGATTTTCGGAAACAATCTTCTTTACAAAAGCAAAATTTTCCGTACTTTCAATTTTTATTTTTAACCAATCGGGTTTGCGTACTATCTTCATCTCTAAAATTTGCGCAAAATTATAGCTTTATTTTTCTATACTTTACTTATTGATGAATTATTATCTTTGCCGCATGAAAAAGATCATCTATTTCGGAATCATTATAGCTACTTTTTTGTGTGCGTGCAGAAAACCGGAAAAATTTCCCGTTATTCCTGAAATAAGGTTCATTGGCTTCGCAAAATATCAAAATGCACAAATTCAAGACGGGGCTATTTTGGCTTTCTATTTTCAAGATGGAGACGGAGATATTGGGCTAAACAGTAGGGATATTCATCCTCCGTTTGACACTTCGTCTATTTATTATTATAACTTTTTTTGTGATTATTATGAAAAGCAGAATGGCGTTTTTGTGAAGAATGATTCTATAAATCTTAATGCACGTATTCCTCGATTATCACAATTGCCCGAAGAATCAATTAATGGAGAAATTTATATCACTATGCCTTATTATTATGATCCTTTTTCGCCCTACAACGATACAATTCAATTGAAATTCTATATAGTTGACAGAAAATTAAATAAAAGCAATATAGAGGAAGCAAATATGATTAGATAATGAAAAAGCAAGCAAGTGACGCAAATTAACAAGGAAATTAAGAATTAAAAAAATACGAATTAAAAATCAATTAATTATGAAAAAAGTTTTATTATTATTTGTTGCATTAACAGTTTGTTTTACTTGTTTTTGCCAGGAAATTCAAAAAATTGATATTGATTTGCAGGGAGAGATGCAATTAAGAAGTAGCGAGGAATTAATCAAGATCAATATTATTATGAAGGCTCAATATGATCAATTTGAGTTGCGTTCTGTTGCCTCAATTTATAGAAAAAAGGAAGAGAAACGCACTTTTGTTGTTAAGGAATTAAAAAGACATTCAGAAGAAACACAACAAGAAGTCATGAGCTACTTGAATTATTTTGCTGAAAGTGAAATTGTTACAGACATTAAGCAATTTTGGATTTATAACGGAATAAGTTGTAAGGCAACCAAAGAGGTTATTGAAGCATTATCTTACTTAGATGATATACTTATTATAGGCTATGACCGGCAATATACATTAGCTCCTGATATTGAGATAAATGATTTAGGTGAAGGATTGAGAGAAATGACATATAATATTATAAAAGTTAATGCAAATCAAGTTTGGGAGTTAGGTTATACCGGCGAAGGTGTAATAGTTGCTATTGCCGATTCTGGGGTTAATTATAATCATAATGACCTCAAGACTCGCATGTGGGAACACCCTGATTATCCGTATCATGGTTGGAATTTTGTTTTTAATAATAACGATCCTATGGATCTTGAAGGTCATGGCACCCATTGTGCAGGAACCGTAGCCGGTGATGGTGCTTCCGGTTCTCAAACAGGTATGGCGCCAAGTGCCACGATTATGGCTCTAAAAGCTTGGGACGATACACAAGGTCTAGGTGGTGCCAGCACAATGAGCAGTAGTTTTCAATTTGCCGTAGAACATGGCGCTCATGTAATTAGTATGTCCGGCGGCGTCCCCCAATCGTTGATTACGGATGCCAATAGAATATTATTAAGAAACACCATGGTAAATGTACTTGAAGCAGGAGTCATTGCATCGGTAGCAGCAGGCAATGAAGGTCCCGGTGGATGGAATATTCCTCCGCCAAATTCGGTAAGATGCCCGAGTAGTTGCCCTCCGCCGTGGTTACATCCCGACCAAACCACTACCGGCGGCTTGTCTTGCGTAATGTCTATTGGTGCAACAGATATAAATGATAACATAGCCGGCTTTTCCTCAAGAGGTCCGGTTACTTGGCAAAATATTACAGGATATAATGATTATCCCTACAATCCCGGAATGGGGCTTATTCGCCCCGATGTATGCGCCCCCGGTGTAGATATAAAATCATTGAGTCATACTAATAACTCTGGTTATGTTAGCGGTTGGAGCGGAACTTCTATGGCAACCCCATGCGTTGCCGGCGTTATGGCGTTAATGTTATCAAAAAATATAGAACTGACACCGGCAGAAATCTGCGAAATATTGGAAACTACAGCAGTAAAACTTTCACCTACAAAAGATAATGTATTCGGTTCAGGCAGAATTGACGCCTTAGAAGCAGTAAATGCCGTGCCGGTTGGTCCTATTGCTATTTATGAAGTAATCGTTGACGATTCGGAAGGTAATAACAACGGTAATGCCAATCCCGGAGAAACCATAAAATTAGATATAAGCTTAATTAATGATAGCGAGTTTAATGTAAATGATGTGACTGTAACGATTACTTCATCCAATGAATATGTTACCATAACAAATGATTTTGCAGATTTTGGAAATTTTAGTGCAGGTGAAATTAAAACCTTAGTAGCAGCATTTACCTTTGAATTATCCCCATTAGTTCCGGCAAAAAACAAGTTAACTTTTAGAGCAAGTATAGTTACTGCCGACGATGAGTTCGTTAGAAGTTTTAACATTTTGGCTTTTGATTATAAATTGAATTTAACCAACACTGCTATTGATGATGCAGAAGGTAATGGTAATGGAATATTAGATCCGGGAGAAACTGTCGATATTTTTGCAACAATAACCAATTTAGGTAATGAACCGGCGATAGGTTTAACAGGTTTTCTAACATCAAGCTCAAGTGAAATTACAATTAATAGTAACACAGCCGATTTTGGTGACATGGAACCTGATCAAAGTATTTTTGCTCCATACAATATTACACTCAGCGAATCTGCTGTTCCGGGCAATATCAACATTCCATTCAACTTGTTGTTAACTGATGAAGATGGAAGAAAATCATCTTTTAATTTCGTTTATCGTGATAGATGTAATGTGATTTTTGATTTGCACGACAGTTATGGCGACGGTTGGACCGGCAATCAATTGGTAGTCAGCTTTAGCGATGGCTCTCCAACACAAAACCTCACTGTCAGTACCGGATCTTTTGCCTCATTCTCCATTGAAATAAATAGCGGCGTAACGGTTAGTTTGTCGTGGGTATTTGGTTCTTTCCCTGGAGATTGTTCTTTTACAATCTCTTACCAGGATGGCGAGCAGATATATTCGGGAGCTCCTCCTCCCCCCGGTTCCGGCGTGTTTTTCTCATGGGTTGTTAATTGTGGTGGTTCAGCAGCAGTAGATTGTACCCCAATATCCGACCTGTCTATTAATATTAATGATAACATGGCAGAACTTAGTTGGGTAGCCCCGGCAAGTGGTACGCCAAACCATTATGAGATTTACAACAATTTCGTATCTGTTGGAACCACAACAAATACTCATTTTTCTATACCTTTACATATTGGAGATAATGAGTTTTGTGTGTATGCTGTCTTCGACCATTGTTTAGTGCCCGAATGTATTTCTACTTATTTTGATAACCCACCTCTCCCTCCACCGCCTCCTGTAAATTTAACGGCTACTCCCTGGTCTATATCAGAAATTAAGCTTGAATGGGAATATGACGATATATCCGTTTCTTTTATTTTATTCAGAGATAATGTTATGATTGCCGATAACATAGTAAATAAAGAGTATATTGATACCGACCTTACCCTGAGTATCGAATATTGTTATATCGTTAAAGCTTTTGATGGAGTAACCGAATCGGATCCTTCAAATGAAGCCTGCGCTACTCTTGGAATAGAAGAATACACAGGCAAATCAAAAATCTATCCAAATCCCTCAAGTTCCATTATTAACATTGAAGGACAGGGCATTGAGAAAATCTCAATTGCCAATTCAATCGGTCAAATCGTGAAAGTAGTTCCGGTGAATGGCGATATCGCTCAAATCAATGTTTCTAATTTTGCTGTTGGAAATTATGTTTTTAGAATTTCTTATTTAAATGGTTCAACTGAAAATGCAAAAGTTGTTGTGAGATAAAATATGAACCTATCTCAACTAATAAAACACGCCCTTCAAGAAGACATCGGTAACGGCGATCATTCCTCGCTTGCCGCTATTCCCGAAACAGCCAAAGGGAAAATGAAACTGCTGGCGAAAGAAAACGGCATTATTGCCGGCATTGAGGTGGCAAAAGAGGTGCTTAGGCAAGTAGATCCTGCTATTTCGATGCAATGTTTAAAAAATGACGGGGATGAAATTATCATAGGGGATATTGTGTTTGAATTGGAAGGTTTGGCGCGGAGCATGCTCACTGCAGAAAGAACCCTATTGAATTTTATGCAACGTATGAGCGGAATTGCCACCGTTTCAAAACAATACACCGATGCTGTGAAGGGTACAAAAACAAAAATCTTAGACACGCGCAAAACCACTCCCAACCTCAGAGCGTTTGAAAAATACGCCGTAAAAATCGGAGGTTCAGAAAACCACCGCTTTGGTTTGTATGATATGATTATGTTAAAAGACAACCACATTGATTTTGCAGGCGGCATTGAAAAAGCGATTGACGATACCCACGAATATCTCAAAAAGAATCGTTTGAATTTGAAAATCGAAATTGAAACACGTACGCTTGATGAGGTAAAACGTGTGATAAAACACGGAAAGATAGACAGAATCATGTTAGATAATTTTACTCCTGAAAAAATAAAAGAAGCACTACAATTGATTGATCGCAAATATGAAACCGAAGCTTCAGGCGGAATTACATTGAAAAATATTGCAACATACGCCGATACCGGGGTAGATTACATCTCTATCGGCGCTTTAACCCACCATATTAAAAGTTTGGATTTAAGTTTAAAATTTATAGCTTTATAATGCCGCATCTGCATGTATCTTTCAGATCCAAAAGAAAATGGGTAGCTTTTATGCAACGCCCGTTTGTTCATAAAATCATCATGTTTATGAAACGGTTAGAGCTTCCCGGCTTCCAAAAAATTCCCTTTTGGGATGTGATGAAGTTCTTTGTGGAATCATTAGTGCAAGGTATCCTTTTTCAACGGGCTGCCGCCATGACCTACTACATCTTTACAGCGTCAATTCCATTGTTGATGGCGTTAATAGCGTTGTTGTCATTTATGGGACCTGGATTGCAAGACAATCTTTTAGAATTTATGCATGAAGCTGTTCCCGAATATTTATGGCCTGCAGTTTACAAAATTGTGAACAACTTAATTCAACACCATAGCGGAACTATTTTGTATCTTTCGCTCACTCTGGGTATTTATCTTACTTTTATAAGCGTTAATGCTATTGTAACCACCTTAAACATAAGCTATTTTGATATTGAACAACGCAAAGGTATCAAACAACTTCCTATTAGTTTTGCTATGGTAGTGGTTTTTTTAACAGTGATTATTGCCGCATGCGGTATTTTTTTCGGCGCCTCTTTCTTCGTAAATTATTTAACCGTTACTATTTTTGGCTCTGAAATTTTATCTCAATATGTTATTGCTATTATAAAATGGTCTATGCTATTTATATTGTTGTATTTGTTTTTGGCAGCGCTATTCTATTTTGCTCCTTATAATAAAAAGCATTTCAAATTTTTCTCTACCGGAGCATTTTTCTCCACCATTCTGTTAATCATATTGCTGTATGCTTTGAATTTCTATTTTTCTAACATTTCTGCTTATAATCTAGTATATGGATCTATTGGAGCGTTGCTTCTCATTATGCTGTGGCTCTACTGGAGTTGTATAGCAATTCTTATTGGTTTCGACCTCAATGTGAGTATTTCAATTGCCAAAACTCAAAGAAAAAATGAGCACGATAAACTAAAAATTAAAAGTTCAGTCAGAGAATAACGAAAAAAATATATTTTTGCAAACTGTATTTTATTGAAATAAATTATAAAGCTTTAATTATTAACCTAATAAATTTAATTCTTATGAAAAAAACATTATTTTTTACTTTAGCTGTTGCATTTTGCATCTCTTTGGTGGCTCAAACCTATACTTCCAAAGATTCAAAAGATGTAGTGAGAACAGCTTACAAAGCTGTCCGTGGTGGCGTTAATGACGGAGCTTTCATCCCTACAGAGCGCCCATCTTATCATAAGCCACAAAGCAAAGGCTTTTCTAATGAAATTGGTGCAACTCATTACATTACCGTAAGTAACTGCAATGCACGTAATACGATTAACTGGTCACCCGATGGAAGCACTTGTGCTGCCGTATGGACAACAGGTCTAGCGCCTGCAAGTCGTGGTACCGGAATTAACTACTTTGATCACAGCTCGCAATCGTGGAATCCCATTCCAAGTCCAACTGATAGAATTGAGCAACAAGGTACTCCAGGAAGTCCCGGCTGGGGTACGCATGTGTTTACAGCAGAAGGTGAATGCGTAGTAGCTCACAGCGCCGGTGCCGGCGGTATGATAGTAAATTATAGAGAGCAACGTGGTGTAGGCGCTTGGCAACAATATATTCTTGTAGGACCTGAACAAGATAACGGCAGCACCGTAATACTTTGGCCCACCATGGCAGCTGTAGGTAATACTATACATATGGTTTGTGTTACCGATAATGATGCTACTTTTAATGGTATTACAACTTGTCCTCTTTATTACAGATCTAAAGATGGTGGAAAAACATGGGAAAATTATAGAATTATCGCTGATTATATGCCTACTCAGGATGTAGAAAATGTTCATACGGGTGATGACTTCGTTCTTGCGGTTCGTGGCGACCATGTTGTTCTTGCGTATGCATCAGGTAGAGCCGCTTACTTGGAATCAAAAAATGGCGGAGATACTTGGACATCTAAAGTAGTTTATGATAATGGTTGGAAGTGGACATCTATGGGCGAGCACATAAGACCGATGCTGGCTGCCACAACCATTGCTGCAGCTATCGGTGATGACGGTTTGGTACACATTGCATTTAGCGCTCAAGCACGTCAAAGAGAGGAAACTACAGCCCCTTGGTACTATGGATCCTGGGCAATGTGTGGTGGTTTGTTTACATGGAAAGAAGGAAATCCTACGATCACAGAGGAAGATATCAACATCCAGGCAGATGGTGGAAGTATGCAGATTTATCAAGATTATCTTGATTTACCATATGTTATGAACGCACCGAGTGTTATTGGATTTGAAAAATTCTACTGGTGGCAAGGTGCCGGTTCCGGCGATGCACTACTCAATAACTATAATAACCAAGGCTATATTTCTCATCCTCGTTTACTTGCCCAAGGCGGTAAAGTATATTTAATGTATTCTGCTATTATATCAGAACCTATGTTATTTCCGGTAACTGAAGAATTTTACAGAGGCGTTTTCTTAACTGTTTCTCACGATAATGGAGACACTTATAATCAAAGATTGAACACTTCCTGGTTATCTTATCATGGCGATTATTTCAAGTGTGATTGGTCGGAATATTATGGACCTATTATAGAAACGGAAGATGAAATAGCATATGACGGTCATATTAATTTTATTGTATCTTCAGAAAACGGATTTCCTACCATGGCTATGAATGTTAAGAATAATCGTTTAGTATTTACTTGGATGAATGACTATTTCCCTTATCCTGAAGATGTGTGGATGAGTGAAGCTTTTGCAGTATATTCCACAAATATAGCTATTTGGGATGCCGGAATATACATGAATACAGATAGCGTTTGGCGTAATGTGGTTAATGTTTCTGAAAATGACAAAATTGAAAATCTTAAAATTTATCCAAATCCTGTTAATGACAGAGCTACAATTGAAGTAGGTACAGACAATCCTTATACTTTAACCGTAACTAACATTATGGGACAAGTAGTACATACCGAAAAAGGACAAAAAAACAAAGTTGAATTAAATGTTGCTAATTACCCTGCCGGCGTTTACATTGTTAATGTAAAAACAGCAGGCGCAACGGCATCACAAAAATTAATCGTGAAATAATATTTTTATCGAAAAATTCATAAATTTAATCTATTAACCAAAAATTATTTATCATGAAAAAAACCTTATTTTTAATCTTAGCTGTTGCATTTTGCGCTTCTTTGTCGGCTCAGACCTTCATTGCCAAAGATGCAAAAGATGTAGCCAGAAAAGCTTACCATGCTGTTTATGGCGCCAATGACGAAGCGAATAGCTTCATTCCTGCACAACGCCCATCCAATTATAAGCCTCAAAGCAAAGGCTTTTCTAATGAAATGGGTGCAACTCATTACGGACTGGCTACTAATGCCAATGCGCGTAACACTATAGCCTGGTCTCCTGACGGAAGCACTTGTGTTGCGGTATGGACAATGGGTCAGATGCCCGGTCAGATACGTGGTACCGGAATTAATTATTTTAATCAAGATTTGCAATTATGGGATCCAATTCCAAGTGTAAATCCGCTTGATAGAATTGAGCAAGGTCCTATAGCTGCCAACTGGACTCCCGGCTGGGGCACGCACGCATATACCGAACACGGAGAATTAGTGGTTTCTCACTGTACTGCCGAAGGTGGTATGCTTATAAACTATAGAGAAGTTCGTCACCAAGGTGCATGGAATCAATATGTGCTTAAAGGGCCCGTACAAAGTGATGGTAGTACTAATATCCTTTGGCCCACTATGGTTGCCGTGGGAGATATCGTACACATGGTTTGTGTTACCGACCAGGATCCTATAACATTTAATGGCTTGCCGACTTACCCGCTTTATTACAGATCTACTGATGGTGGAAAAACCTGGGAAGATTATAAAACCTTCGAAGGTATCATGCCGATGAGAGACATGAGAGATGCTTCTGCCGATAATTTTGTGTTTACCGCTCGTGGCAATCACGTTGTTCTTGCCTATACGGCAGGTAGAGTTGCTTACTTGGAGTCAAAAGATGCCGGAATTACCTGGACACGTAAAGCAGTTTATGACAATGAGTGGGATTGGTATTCTACAGGTGTAAAAGTAGGACCATTTTTGTATGCATCAACAGTTGCTGCAGCTATCGGCGATGATGGTTTGGTACACATTGCATTCGGCACACAAGGACGTATGAGAGATGAAAGTACAGATCCCCGGTACTATAGTTATTGGAAGTTGTGTGGTGGTATGGTTACCTGGAAAGAAGGAAATCCTGTGCTAACTACGGAGAAAGGTGATCTTTTTATTGAGGAAGATGGTGGAAGTATGCAGATTTATCAAGATTATCTTGACTTACCATATGTTATGAACCCACCAAGTATTATTGGATTTGAAAATTTCTATTGGTGGCAAGGCGCTAATTCCGGCGATGCACTACTTGCTAATTATAATAATGTTGGTTATATTTCACATCCTCGTTTACTTGCCCAAGACGGTAAAGTATATTTGATGTATTCTGCTATTATATCAGAACCTATGTTATTCCCGGTAACCGAAGAATTTTACAGAGGCGTTTTCTTGACCGTTTCTCACGATAATGGAGACACTTATGATCAAAGAATGAACACATCCTGGTTATCTTACCATGGCGATTATTTCAAATGTGATTGGTCGGGATATGAAGGACCTATTCGGGAAGATGATGAATATATAGAATATGGCGGTCATATTGAGTTTATTACATCTTCAGAAAACGGATATCCTTCCATGTCTATGAATATTAAAAATTATCGTTTGGTATTTACTTGGTTAAATGATTATTTCCCGTATCCGGAAGCAAATCCTAATATTGTATGGTTTTCTGAGCCTTTTGCAGTATATTCCACAAATATACCTATTGGAGACGCCGGAATTTACATGAATACCGATGAAGTTTGGAGAGGTAATGCTAAAGTTTCTGAAAATGATAAGATTGGAAATCTTAAAATTTATCCGAATCCTGTTAATGACAGAGCTAAAATTGAAGTAGGTACAGACAATCCTTATACTTTAACCGTAACCAACATTATGGGACAAGTGGTATACACTGTAAAAGGACAAAAAAATACAGTGGAGTTAGATGTTGCTAATTATCCTGCCGGCGTTTACATCGTTAATGTAAAAACCGCTACTGCAACTGCATCACAAAAATTAATCGTGAAATAATAAAATTATTTTGCAATAGTCTAAAAACGAGGCTGCTCAAAAGGCAGCCTTTTTTTATTGCAATGCACTTAAATAACGTTGAATGGTTGCTTCTAATCCCAAATATAGAGCATCGCTGATTAAAGCATGTCCGATAGAAACTTCCAATAATTGGGGAATGTTTTTGGCAAAATAGGAGAGATTATGCAAGTTTAGATCATGTCCGGCATTGAGCCCTAATCTTTGCTTCATGGCTTCTTCTGCAGCATGGAAATAATCTTCTATGGCAGTTTTAGGGTTACAAGGGTAATTTACGGCATAGCTTTCCGTATATAATTCTATTCTGTCGGTACCACATAATTTGGCATTTCGTACCATAATGGTATCAGGGTTTACAAAAATAGAAGTTCTAATTCCTTCTTTTTTAAAACTTTGACAAATTTCAAAAAGCATCTCTTGATACTTAATTGTATCCCAACCGTTGTTTGAGGTAATTGCCTCCGGCGCATCGGGAACTAAAGTTACTTGATCCGGCTTCACTTCCAATACCAAATCAATAAAATCTTTAGAAGGATACCCTTCGATATTAAATTCTGTGGTAACAATTTTTTTCAAGTTGCGTACATCTTCATAGCGAATATGGCGTTCATCAGGTCTTGGATGTACAGTAATGCCCTGTGCTCCAAATTTTTCACAATCTTTAGCTACTTGAATAAGGTCAGGAAGATTTCCTCCGCGTGCATTGCGAAGTGTGGCTATTTTGTTAATATTTACACTGAGTTTTGTCATACAGATTGTTTTTATTTTAATATTTTTGGCTAAAGGTCCATTCTGTGTTTTTATTCTTTGTATGCGTTGGCTTCAGCCAACAGCAACTAACATACATAGCAAACCAAGTTCCTATCTCCGTGCGCATCATTCACTTTCCCTACGGTAGGCCAATATTTGTCATCGTATGGCATGGGATATGCTGCTTTTTCACGAGTATAAGGTCTATCCCATTCATTGGTGCAAATTACTTTTGCCGTATGGGGTGCATTTTTAATCACGTTGTTTACTTTGTCGGCTCTGCCCTCTTCAATTTCACGAATCTCTTCGCGAATGTGAATGAAGGCATCACATAAACGATTAATTTCACTCAACGGTTCGCTTTCAGTGGGTTCTACCATTAACGTTCCATGAATTGGGAATGCTACGGTAGGTGCATGGAAACCATAATCCATTAAACGTTTAGCAATATCAATCACTTGCACTCCGGCGGAGCGGTCAAACTCGTTGCAATCAAGAATGAACTCATGGGCGCAACGTCCGTGGGTTCCCAAATACATGATTTTATAATGATCTTTCAAACGTGCTACCATGTAATTAGCGTTGAGGATTGCCATTTTTGTAGCTTCCGTTAAACCGCTACCACCCAACATTCTGAGATAACCATAAGTAATCGGCAGCAATAAAGCACTACCATAAGGAGATGCAGCCACTTGACTGCCTTTTTCTCCGCCCACCTTGTAGAGCTCATGATTCGGCAAGTAGTCAACTAAATGCGCGGCAACTCCAATAGGGCCAACGCCCGGACCACCGCCACCGTGCGGCATGGCAAAGGTTTTGTGCAAATTCAAGTGACACACATCCGCACCCATAGCGCCCGGAGAGGTCAAGCCTACTTGGGCGTTCATATTTGCGCCATCCATGTACACCAAACCGCCGTTGTCGTGAATAATTTTGATAATCTCCAAAATAGTTTCTTCAAAAACACCATGCGTAGAGGGGTAGGTGATCATGATGCAAGACAAATTCTCTTTATGCTGTTCGGCTTTTGCACGTAAATCTTCCACATCAATTTCGCCTTCGGCGGTTGATTTTATAACCACAATTTCTAAACCGGCTTTGGCTGCCGTTGCCGGATTAGTGCCGTGCGCCGATGCCGGTATCAAGCAAATATTGCGGTGTGCCTCACCTTTATCAATATGATAATTGCGAATGACCATTAAACCGGCATATTCGCCTGCGGCCCCCGAATTGGGCTGGAACGAAATCGCTTTAAAACCGGTAATCACCTGCAACCACAAATCCATTTCTTTAATCATTTCCAAATACCCTTGCGTTTGTTCTACCGGTGCAAACGGATGAAGTGCACCAGCTTCTGCCCAGCTTAGCGGCATCATTTCAGCAGCGGCATTTAATTTCATGGTACAAGAACCGAGCGGAATCATGGCACGATTGAGTGACAAATCTTTAACCTCCAGCTTTTTCATGTAACGCATCATCTCTGTTTCAGATTGATATTTGGTGAAGATCTCTTGCTGCATGAAAGCTGAGGTGCGTTGCAATGTTGTAGGAATATTCAATTCCGGCGTACATGGTTTACATACAAACGGCGTAAACTCTTTTCCCGCAGCTTTTGCTAAAATGGATAAAATGAAATTCACATCTTCCAATTTTACGGTTTCATCTAAAGATAAAGAGAAGCAGGTTTCGCACCAATAATAGAAATTAACTTCGTGTGCCAATGCCACCTTTTTAATAGCTTCGGTAGTAGTTCCGTTAGGCGCTTCAAAACATAAAGTATCGAAAAATGTTTTGTTATGTTGTTTATATCCGTATTTTTCTGCTTCTTTGGACAGCACGCCGGCAAGCACATTTATTTTGAGCGCTTTATTGCGTAATCCTTTTGCTCCGTGCCACATACCGTAAAAACCAGACATAATGGCAACCAATGCCGAAGCGGTACAAATATTGGAAGTAGCGCGTTCACGTTTAATATGCTGTTCACGGGTTTGTAATGCCATACGCACGGCACGATTGTCTTGCGCATCAACAGTTACCCCGATAATACGACCCGGAAGTTGGCGCTTAAAATCTTCTTTACAAGCAAAATAACCTGCCGAAGGACCGCCAAATCCCATTGGAAGACCGAAACGTTGTGTGGAGCCTACTACACAATCGGCGCCCCATTCTCCGGGAGGAGTTAAAATAGTGAGTGCTAATAGATCTGCGGCAACACCTACAAAAATACCTTTTGCCTGCGTATCGGCAGTAAATTGTTTGTAGTTATGCACTTCACCCCAGCTGCCCGGGTATTGCAACATTGCACCAAAGAAAGCGCCATCAAGTTCGGTTTTGCCTACTTCGCCCGTTACAATTTCAATGCCTAACGGAGCCGCATTGGTTTTGAGTACGCCCAAAGTTTGCGGGAGTACATCTTCCGGCACAAAGAATTTACAAACATTGTTTTTTACGGCATCGCGGCTACGGCTGTTATAGAACATCAACATCATTTCGCCGGCGGCAGTTGCTTCATCTAACAACGATGCGTTTGCCAGCGGCATTGCCGTAAGTTCCGTAATCATCGTTTGATAATTGAGCAATGCTTCGAGGCGGCCTTGCGAAATTTCAGCTTGGTAAGGTGTATAGGAAGTGTACCACCCCGGATTTTCAAAAATGTTGCGTAAAATTACGGCAGGCGTAAACGTATTGTAATATCCCATACCGATATAAGACTTATACAGTTTGTTTTTCGATAACATTGATTTTATCGTTTGCAGATATTCGCCTTCTGGTAAGCCGTCCGGTAAAGGAAGCTTTTCGGATAGGCGGATAATAGCCGGAACAGTTTCTTCAATTAGCCCATCTAAAGTCTTTACGCCGCAAGTGTGCAACATTTTTTCAATTTCAGCGCCTTGCGGCCCCATGTGTCTAACGGTAAAATCGTCTTTTATCATACTGATTATTATTTAATTACGATATATTTAAAAGGTTTTAAAAACAAAGGGTAAAGATAATAAAAAATGTTATTTTGATAAATTAGATAACGGAGTTAACGCATTAAAAAATAAAAAAACAAACAACTTTGGCACAGTTGTTGCTAATCAAGGGGCAATTAACGATAACTATTAACAATTAAATATATAATGCTATGGGAAAAATTATTGGCATAGACTTAGGAACCACCAATTCATGTGTGGCAGTTATGGAAGGCAGCGAGCCCGTTGTAATTCCAAACAGTGAAGGCAGAAGAACAACGCCTTCAATCGTGGCTTTTGTAGGCGATGAGCGCAAAGTGGGAGATCCCGCTAAACGCCAGGCAATTACAAATCCAACAAAAACTATTTCCTCTATTAAGAGATTTATGGGTGAAACTTGTGAGCAAGTGAAAGACGAAGTGAACAGAATACCCTACAAAGTGGAATGTGTGAACAATCTACCGAAAGTTTTAATTGACGACAGAAAATTTACTCCGCAAGAGATTTCGGCAATCGTTCTTCAAAAAATGAAAAAAACTGCCGAAGAATATTTGGGTCAAGAAGTTACCGAAGCGGTAATTACCGTGCCGGCATACTTTAGTGACTCGCAACGTCAGGCAACCAAAGAAGCCGGCGAAATTGCGGGTTTAATTGTAAAACGTATTATCAATGAGCCTACTGCAGCTGCGTTGGCATATGGATTAGATAAAAAGAAAAGCGATTCGAAAGTGGCGGTATTCGACCTTGGCGGCGGTACATTCGACATCTCTATTCTTGAACTTGGAGATGGCGTGTTTGAGGTAAAATCAACCAACGGGGACACGCACCTTGGCGGTGATGACTTTGACCATGAAGTTATTGACTGGTTGGCAGAAGAGTTTAAGAAAGACTTCAACGTGGATTTAAGAAAAGATCCGATGGCGTTGCAACGTTTGAAAGAAGCTGCTGAAAAGGCAAAAATTGAGTTATCAAGCTCTAATCAAACGGAAATTAATCTTCCGTATATCATGCCGATTGACGGTATTCCGCAACACTTGGTACGTACGCTTACTCGCGCACAATTTGAGCAACTTTGTGACTCACTCATTCGTAGAGTGCTTGAGCCTTGCAAAAAAGCGCTATCAGATGCAGGCATGAAAGTTTCCGACATTGACGAGGTGATTTTGGTAGGAGGTTCAACGCGTATTCCCGCTATTCAAAAAGTGGTAGAAGATTTCTTCGGTAAAGCGCCTTCTAAAGGAGTGAATCCCGACGAGGTGGTAGCTTTAGGTGCCGCCATACAAGGCGGTGTGTTGAGCGGCGATGTGAAAGACATCTTGTTGTTGGATGTAACGCCGTTATCGCTCGGTTTGGAAACTTTGGGCGGTGTGATGACACGCTTAATCGAGTCAAACACCACTATCCCGACTAAGAAAACCGAAACTTTCACTACGGCTGTGGATAATCAGACTTCTGTGGAAGTACATATCCTTCAAGGAGAAAGACCGATGGCGAATGGAAACAAAAGTATTGGGCGTTTCCACTTGGATGGCATTCCGGCAGCGCCGCGCGGCGTTCCGCAAGTTGAAGTAACCTTCGACATTGACTCAAACGGAATTTTGCATGTAACTGCAAAAGACAAAGCCAGCGGTAAAGAGCAAAAGATTAGAATTGAAGCCTCTTCAGGACTTTCTGATGAGGAAATCAAGAAAATGAAAGCTGAAGCTGAAGCCAACGCCGAAGCCGACAAAAAAGCTAAAGAAGAGATTGACAAATTGAACGCCGCCGACTCGTTAGTATTTCAAACAGAAAAACAACTCAAAGAGTTTGGCGATAAAGTTCCGGCGGAAGACAGAACCAAAATTGAAGAAGCCGCTGCCAAATTGAAACAAGCGCACAGCGACAAGAACTTCGCAGCGATTGATACTGCTACTGCCGAATTGAATGCTGCTTGGAATGAGGCATCGCAAAAGATGTATGCAGCTGGTCAGCAAGCGGGTACGGATCCGAATGCACACACACACACCGGCGATTGCGGGGGTGGGGATTGCGGAGGAAGCCACGCCAATCCGCCAAGCGACGATGGAGTGACGGATGTGGAGTTTGAGGAAGTGAAGTAGTTCAATTAAAAATTCAGAATTTAAAATTAATAGAAGGCGGTAACTTGGAAAGTTTACCGCTTTTTTATTGTTTTTAATGATAGTATATCAATTTTCAGTGTACATTTGCAACTTATTTGGATAACATTATGAAATTTTCTTTCTTCTATTTCTACTTGGGCTTTTGTAAATTTTTTTGTACAATGTTTTTTTGATCCTGAAATAATAGCGATTGCCACTTCAAATGATCCTCAAATAGAAGCTTTCAAAAAAGCGATTAAAGAAAAGGCAAATAAAAAATCTAATATTCTTTTGGATTTTGGTGCAGGAAGAGGCAGAATATACAAACAATTAAAATCTGATTCTGAATTTATTAATAACATAAATTATTGTGCATTAGAGCCAGAAGAGAAATATCATTCTGAATTACAAAAATTAGATGTTACTAATATTTATACTAAACATACTAAATTGCCAGAAGATAAATTTGATTTTGTTCTTCTTTGTAATGTTCTTCACGAAGTACATTTGGGAATTTGGAAGGAAACTCTTAATGCAATAATAAAATCCTTAAAATCTGATGGGTATTTGATAATTATTGAACCAAAAGTTCTTAATAAAGGAGAAAAAATCGACGAGATTGGATATCTGCTTTTAGGTTTAGAGGAATTAAAACAACTTTTTAATTTGAATTCATTACCTATTGACATTAAAATTACTGGTAAGGAAGATATTAATATCATGTGTGCGGTAATTGAAAAAACTAAATTATGCACAATATCAGATTATTATATAAAAAATGCTCTTAAAGCATTGGAAAATAGAACTTTTCAAGAAATTGAAGAAATAAAAAAACAAAATTATGATGCAGAAAAACGATATGCTATTGGTAGAAAAACGGCATTTTTAGCACAACAACATATAAATGCTAAAATTGCACAAAATCATATTCGTTAAACTTGTTTTAACAAACTTATTTTCACCGCACACGCTTCCTCACGACAATTGTACAAGCACTAAATTCCTTCTCCGCATGCGGAGAAGGTGGCAGCAGGTGGCAAAAGCACTTTCAATCCTTAACAACTTTATCCGCCACCTGATGACGGAAGAGGTGTGTAAAATATAATTCCTTATAAAACAAATCAACTTCCCTAATCGTTATTAATTTTACAAAAAAATCACTCAGAACTACTAAACGATGACAGTTATTCAAAACCACACGATCAACACAAGAATCACAAAGAATCTTCCTAAAAATAAAAAACTAGTATTCTTTTCCAAAAGAAATAGACGTGCCGGTAACTTGGCAGAAGTACTATTTTGGCAACAAGTTCAGAAAGGCAAATTTTACGGGATTAATTTTAATCGGCAAAAAATAATAGGTAATTATATTGTTGATTTTTATGTTCCTTCGTTAAGTTTAATTATTGAAATAGACGGCTGGTCACATAGTTATAAAGAAGAATATGATCTTAGAAGAGAGGAATTTTTAAAATCTTTTGGCTTAAACATTTTTAAAGTATCTGACATGGAGGTAAAGAATAATCTTTCTTGGGTAATAAATAGCTTAAAGGATTATATTATTCAGGAATACGGAGAAGTCTATGTTTCATAATGTATTATGTTTATATACCTTTTCCGTCATCCGGCGGCGCAAAATTTTTGAAACATAGAACGGTTCATCTACCGCCGGCTGCCACCTTCTCCTTTCAAGGAGAAGGAATTTGGTGCTCGTACAATTTGTTACCAATTGTAATATTGCATGCATTGTAGTAAAAAATGATCTTTAACTCGTAAAACCTATATCGAAACGTTTTATTGCACCACCAATTTCGCAGTTTGATTTCCTGCTTTTACCAAATAAACACCTTTGCTCAAATCGGCAATTGAAATACGTTGCACCATGATGCTGCCTCGTGTTTCAGCATGAAAAGGCACATGCTTCACCAACTGTCCGGGTACATTATAAAATTCAATATGATCAAACCGGAAATCGGTAATCTCAAACTGCAAATCTATATATTCATTTGCAGGATTGGGCATAATACGAAGGGACGAAACGTGTTCGCTTCCATAGCAGTCAATGCCAAGGTATTCAAAAATTGCATGAATGGTATGGTTATCATTAACATTTTCAAATACATATTCAAATCCAAGTTCATTAACAATACTTACACTTGATCCGTCAACCAAAACATCAATAATTTTATAACCGGGTTCGGGTGTAGCATTAGGTGTAATCGTAAAGGTTTGCGACGCGCCTTCTAAAACCGGAATGTTTCCATTTGGCGAAATGTTTCCGCCCTCAGTAGCGGTTGCCGTGATAATATATTCTGTCGTAGTGAAAACAATATGAATGAATTGATCAGCCGTTACATTTGTAAAGGTATAGGTATCTTCTACCTCCGGAATCATTACTCCATTTACATAAATCGCAATTGTTACATCAGTACCCGGATTTGGAATAATAGTATAAGTTTGTGAACCTCCGTGTTCTACAATGGTTTCGCCAAGAGGGTCTATCGTGCCGAATGTTGGATCATTTACCGTTGCTGTTATAGTGTATGTAGGAAGAAGGGGTGTGCTGAATTGTGCTACAGAACTTGGGTCGGAAGCAAAGTGGGTAGCCGTTTCTGCCATACGTGCTTCAAAGCTGTAAGTTGTGTTGGGTGATAAATCATTGAAGGTGGTTGATGTTTGCCAGTTGCCGGCATTCATGCGATATTCACAACCGGTAATAATATTTAATGTGATGGATGTTGTTGTTGCGCTTAATAAGGTGGGCGCTTCCGGACTCTCTTGAGTAGCCTTGGTAATGATTGCTGTTGGGCTTGAAGTGCTACTGCCGGTACAGTAGTCGGCAGTTACGGTTACGGTAATCGTATAGCCTATATCGGCTGCTACCAACGTATAAGTTGGGCTGTTAGAACCAATATTGGTTATGCCGCGTTTCCATTGATAGGTAAATGTACCCAGATATGGAATTACCGGATTAGAAGTTAGCGCTGTTGTATTTGCCGTTAAAGTCTCATCGAAAGATGTAGCTCCGGTGATCGTTACATTGCCGTCAAGAGCCGGTCTACTTACTGTTATCGTAAAGTCTTTAATAAAGGGATTTCCAATTGCTGTTCCGTTCTCAATAGTTGCTGTAATAACTGCCATACCCGGCGCAGTGGTGTTAAGGATATTGCCGGATAGTGTTGCGCCTGTATTACCGGCGTTTTTAATACTCCAAACTATGGCTTGATGAGTAGCGCTGCCGGGAACAACCGTACCCGTGAGTGTAAGCGGCGTTCCTGCTGTAATTGAGGTTGATACGCCTGTGATGTCGGTGACCGGAATTATGCCGGGCTCTTCTCCTCCGCCCATAAAATTGAATGATATGGTTTTGTTGGAAGTATTGTGAGAGATTTCCGTAATGGGTTTATCATGTATAACTGTGTTATTCCAGTAAAACATTCTGGGTGTTGAAGTGCCGTTAAAAGCTGTTTTATTGCTGGTTCCCGGAAATGGACATCCGGCGCTGTTGATACTTCCATAATTGTTCGAACCGGCTACCGGAATGGCAACATTAGAACTGGCGCAAACAGGGTACATTCGTTGAGGGTGCGTACAATTAATACATGATGTTCCCACACTGCTGTGTACATGATAAATGAGCAACCCATCTCCCGGAATATTGGTGTCGAATTTAACTCGTTGACGATTTTCCAATAAATAGTGTTCACTGCCGTTGCCTGTGTTTATTCTGTACGCCACCGGATTTTCTGCTGAGTTGGGCATACTGGTTATAGTTGCCGGTGAATTTAACACTACGGGAGTTACCCATCCGAATTGCACTTTGGTGTACATGTTGTGATGCCCGGGACGATTTCCACTCGGTGAGCCGTTCCAACTTCCACTTGCCATAAGATCCCAATTGCCTGTGCCTGTATAACTACCTCCTGTACCTCCATTTGTATCATAAAAATCGGGTGCGCCGAAAGCATGTGTCATTTCATGGCAAATAACACCGATAGTAGTTAACGTTGTGCCGGATAAGAGCTCAGGTGAGCAAGAATAAACGTTGATACATTTTCCATTTTTACAAACAGCAGGCGAAAATTGCCATTTATGCGACCAAATTGTTGATCCACCTCCACCGGCTTCCTGACCCATTCCGGCAAAAATGAAGTGAAACCCATCTACTACTCCATCATTATTGCTATCATAATCAGCAAAATTGATATCCGGCTCGGCAGCCACTTGTTGTGCCAACCACCTTGCCAATTCCCGACAATTTAATGTGCCGTCACCCGGAGGTCCTGCATAATAAGCCGAACTGTTCGGAGCCGTATAAACACCGCATAAAGTTACAACTAAGTCAAACTGGTTGTATGACGATTCCTTAAAGAAATCTCTCACACTGCCTGTACCATTTCCCGTGTATCCTAACTGATTCATCAATCCTTCAAATTGCAACATGGTTTTTATCATGGATTTTTCAGGGAACTGCACAAAAGCGCACAATGTTTTATATTGACCTATTACGGCTCTGTCACCTCTTGTTTCAAATTCATCTTCTATCTCCCATACCTTTAGCATAAGTTGTTTTTGTACATCACTGTAAAACAAGTTCTTCTCAATGGTATTTATAAAAAAAATTGTTGCCATATTTCTTTGATCAATATTTGTGGCAACAAAGTCGGAAGGTTGTAAGTTACCATCTTCATCTAATTGTGCATACGTTAAATAGCCGGATTGATTAAACAATAATGTATATCCGTCCATGGATTCGTGCCAGTTAATTCTTTCGTCGCCTTTAATCCTAACCGTTAGCGTATCTCCATTCGGTTGAGTAAAAGTAACCGGATGCGGAATTGCCGGAACGGCATATAAAATTGGAGTAATAAAAATTAATAGTGCCAATAAGATAAACGATGGTAATTTTCCTTTTTTCATTTGTTATTTTTGGATTTAAGTATCAATATTTTATTGATAAAAATATTTAAATTTATGAAATACAATTGCTTGCATTAAATATGACGGCAAAGGTAGAAAAAAATAATTAAGGGAGGTTAGCATTTGCAATTATTTTCCCTGTTCGTTATCTCGTAAAAAAAATTACTTTTGCCCGTTAAAAAAGACAATAATCATTTTCAAATTTTATTCTATTATGAAAAAAACGTTTTTTATTGCAGCAATTTTGTTATTAGTATTTTGCATGTTCTCTTGCAAATCAAATGTCGTAAAAGAAATGGAGGTAGCTAATGTCGGAAACGATGCGAGTATATCGGGATATGTAGTAGGAGTTGACATGACTTCGATTACTGTGCTTACGGATATTGGTGAAACAATGGTTTTCAATATTCATGAAGCAGACATGTCGAGAGCCATGGATGCAAAAGCCGGAGATTTTGTAACGGTCTTTTATCTCGATCCGGAAGATGCAAACGAACTGCCCATGGCAACCATGGTTGAAACAGAAAACCCAGTCTACGAAAACGAATAATTTTTACAGTATGAGAGTTATTTTTTCTTTCTTTTCCGATAACATTTTTTATCGGAGTTTATGGATATTTGGAATGGTGGTAGGTTTCGTCGCTTGTCATAATAAACAGCAGAAGCATCCAACTCCCGAATTTACTTTGAATACTCCCGGTGGCGAAGTTAAGGTTGCCTACAACGACTCTACTCCTCAAGTAGTTTTCTATTATAAGGTAGACGAAGACGGAAACACAACTCAGGAAAAAATTGGAGAAGCATATTTCTACGAAAACCAACAGGAGTACGTAAGTGGTGGGTTGAAAGATGGAAATAGAGATGGCAAATGGTATGCGTTTTTTCGAGACGGCTCAGTGCAAACAGAAGCTTTCTACGTGAACGGTAAAGAGCATGGCGCCTATAACGTCTATCGTGAAAATGGAAAACCATTATATAAAGGACATTACGATCATGGTATTTGTGATGGAACTTGGATTTGGTACGACGAAACCGGAAAACAAACCAAAAAAATTAAAGCGGATAAAAACACCATAGCGTGTGAGTGGTGTTCGAAGTGCTTGCAGTTAAAGCAGAAGTGAGAATAATTTAAAGATTTAAAACTCATCAACTCAAATCTTTAAATCTTTAATCTTTAAATTTTTAAATCTTTAAACCTTAAATCATATATGGAAATCCCTTTCGCAGAATCCTGGAAAATTAAGATGGTAGAACCCATCAAAAAAAGCACGCAAAAAGAGCGTGAAAAATGGATAAAAGAAGCACACTACAATGTGTTTCAATTAGAATCTGAAAAAGTTTATGTCGACCTCCTTACCGATTCGGGTACGGGCGCGATGAGCGACAGGCAGTGGGCAGCCATGATGCTGGGCGACGAAAGCTACGCCGGCGCCACTTCTTTCTTTAAGATGAAAGAAACCATTACCGCAATTACAGGGTTTAAGTATATCATTCCCACGCATCAAGGTCGTGCTGCCGAAAACGTGCTTTTCTCTTCTCTAATTAAAGAAGGTAACATGGTGCCCGGAAACTCGCACTTTGATACCACCAAAGGGCATATTGAATCGAGAAAAGCATTTGTTGTGGATTGCACCATTGCAGAAGCCCGCAATACGCAATTGGAGCTTCCGTTTAAAGGCAACATGGATATTAAAATGTTGGAAGATTGTTTGGCGCAAAATGCCGATAAAATTCCTTTTGTGTTGGTTACCATTACAAACAACACGTGTGGGGGGCAACCCGTTTCGATGCAAAATATGAAAGAAGTGCACAAAGTGGCGAAAAAATATAAAAAACCCGTGCTATTCGACTCCGCGCGTTTTGCTGAAAATGCCTATTTCATTAAAACCCGCGAAAAAGGGTATGAAAAAAAATCCATCAAAGAGATTTGTTTGGAAATGTTTAGTTATGCCGATGGTATGACCATGAGTGCTAAAAAAGACGCGCAAGTGAATATGGGCGGTTTCATTGCTACCAATTTGGAAGAATGGTACGAACAAGCAAAAGTAAAATGTATTATCTATGAAGGATATATTACGTACGGCGGATTAGCCGGTCGCGATATGAACGCCATGGCAGTAGGTTTGGATGAAAATACCGAATTTGAAAATTTGGAAACACGGATTAAACAAGTAGCGTATTTGGCACAAAAGTTAGACGAATACGGCATTCCCTATCAAAGACCTGCCGGTGGGCACGCCATTTTTGTAGATGCCCAAAAAGTGCTTACCCATGTTCCCAAGGAGGAGTTTCCGGCACAAACTTTAACCATAGAATTATATTTGGAAGCCGGCATTCGCGGCTGTGAAATCGGGTATATTTTGGCGGATAGAGATCCTATTACCCGCGAGAATCGTTTCGGTGGTATGGAGTTTTTACGCTTGGCAATTCCCAGAAGAACTTACACCAATAATCATATGGATGTAGTAGCAGCAGCTTTGAAAAATGTTTACGATCGAAGAGAAAAAGTTACACGCGGTGTAAAAATTGCTTGGGAAGCGCCCATCATGCGACACTTTACGGTGAAATTGGAGCGACTGTAATTCTATCGCCCTACTCCAAAATACTCCACTCCTGCCTTGCGCATTTCGATGTCATTATAGATATTTCTGCCATCAAATAGTACCGGTTTTTTCATCAATGAAACAAGTTTTTCAGGATTTAGCACTCTAAATTCCGACCATTCGGTAACCAAAAGAAGCGCATCGGCGTTTGTTAGCGTTTCTTCTATAGAATTACAATAATGAATCACATTTCCGATTTTACGCTTAGTCTCCGGCATAGCCACCGGATCGTAAACAAACACCCCGCAACCGGCTGCCAACAAATGTTCAATCAACACTAATGAGGGCGCTTCACGCATATCGTCGGTATTGGGTTTAAATGCCAAACCCAGTATGGCAATTTTTTTACCTTTTAAATTTTTGTCGTAATAGCTCTCTAACTTATTGAATAAAACAGACTTTTGTTTATCATTTACTTTTTCAACGGCTTTCAAAACTTCTAACGAATAGTGGTGTTTTTCGGCGGTTTTAATCAATGCTTTCACATCTTTTGGAAGGCAAGAGCCGCCGTATCCTGCGCCGGCGTTCAAAAATTTGCTGCCAATTCTGGAATCGCTTCCAATACCTTTTTTCACCATGTCAACATCAGCGCCTACAATTTCGCACAGATTGGCAATGTCGTTCATAAAACTGATGCGTGTTGCCAACATCGCATTTGCCGCGTATTTAATCATTTCAGCGGAAGCAATATCCGTAAAAATAATAGGATGCCCGTTTAATACAAAAGAATTGTACAGTTTTTCGAAAATGGTTTTTGCACGCTCCGATTCAATGCCCACCACAATTCTATCCGGACGTAAAAAGTCGCTCACCGCATCACCCTCTTTTAAAAATTCGGGATTTGAAGCTACATCGAATGGGATGTCTACATTTCTTTTTTTCAACTCCTCTCGCACCGTTTTTTTTACCAAATTAGCAGTTCCTACCGGTACGGTACTTTTAGTAACAATCAATTTATAGTTGTTCATGTGCGCTCCTATGGTGCGTGCTACTTCCAACACATATTGCAGATCGGCGCTACCATCTTCATCGGGAGGTGTGCCCACTGCAGAAAAAACAACCTCCACTTCATCCAACACCGATTTTAAATCGGTAGAAAAATGCAATCGCCCTTTTTCAATATTCATTTTCATGATATCTTCCAATCCGGGCTCATAAATTGGAGACTCACCCCGTTTCATTGTAGCAATTTTGGCTTCATCAATATCTATGCAAGCAACCTCGAAACCCACGCTTGCCAGGCAAGCGCCGGTGACTAAACCGACATATCCGGAACCAACTACTGCTATTTTCATATTCAAATTATTTCCTGCCTTTTTGTTGCGTTTGTTGTTGTTTTACCATCTCTTCCATGCGGACTTGCCAGTTCGATTTTTTCTTGGGTTTTGCCATATTGGCTTGCAAACGGGCGCGAATTTTCTTTTCGTCCACGCTTATTCTAAATATCCACATTTGAAGGAAGGTTATTAAGTTTACTAACAAATAATAATATGTTAATGCTGAAGCAAAGCTATTAAAAATTCCCAAGAACATAACAGGCATCAAATACATAAAGAAACGCATCATTTTCATTTGCTCCGGGTTGCCCATCGTCATCATTTTATTATTCATCCATGTGTAAATCAAAGTAGCAGCGGTCATTAACAAGCAAAATAAACTCACATGATCGCCATAAAACGGAATATTGAATCCTAATTCCAATATCGAGTCGTAGGTAGAGAGGTCATCTGCCCATAAAAACGGTTGTTGACGCAACTCATAAGCCGAAGGGAAAAATCGGAACATGGCAATGAGAATAGGCATTTGCAGCAATACCGGCAAACATCCTGACATTGGATTTACTCCGGCGCTACGATACAACGCCATGGTGGCTTGTTGCTTCTTCATGGCATCTTCCGGCTTCGGGAATTTCGCGTTAATCTCTTCCACTTCAGGTTTCAACACACGCATACGCGCCGAAGAAAGATACGTTTTATACGCCACCGGCATCAAAATAAGTTTTAGCAGGATGGTTAAAATAAGAATGATAATTCCATAACTGATGTCATATCCCGATAGCCAGTCGAAAACAGGAATTACAACGCCGCGGTTAATCCAATGTAACAAGAAAAACCCCCAACCAATAGGCACTTGACGTTCTAAATTCAAACCGTAAGTTCTTAACAATGAGAATTGATTTGGACCAATAAACATGGTCATATCGAATGAACCGTTGTATAAATTTCTGACGTCAAACTCCAAGTGGGCAGCTAAATGTTTGAGTGTAGGAGGCACTGCTCTTACATCGGTAGCCAATTGTCCCGAAGAAAAATATCCGGAATCGGCAATCAATACCGTGGTGAAAAATTGTTGTTTAAATGATACCCATCTCAATTGGGATGAAAAATCTTTCTTCTCCGACTTTGTTGCACTTAGCTCACTTACCTTGCTTAGGTTATCCATAAAAAATATGGTAGTAATATTCTTTTCTAGATCAAAATTACGCTCCACATTGAGTAGCGAAGCTTCCCATTGTAAAGTAAAAACGTTAGTGTTGGGATACAAATAGTATTGCATATTCACATAATTAATGTGAAATCCAAAACTGTAAGCATCATTATTAAATGTGTAAAGATATTCAATGTAAGAAGCGTTATCTATTTCTCCATTGCGTATCGGGTATAATCTTAAAGATAAAGTGTTATTATTTTCGGTAACCACCAACGTATCGGACTGTTCGGAAGCAAAATAACAAAACTGTGTTTTAATAATCGTTTGATTTTGAAGCATCAAATCAACATTCATGGCGGTATTTGTGCCATCATACAAAATGAGTGGTGGTCTTTCTTCGCCTCTCGGTGCAAAGCCATAAATACCTTTTAAATGCGCAAAATTCAAATATCCTCCCATTTTCGAAAAACGATACACAGCTTTGTCGGTTTCCACCACGTATTCCGTGCTTGCGAGGGTGTCGGGAATGAAAAACGGCGAGTGATTAATGTTTAGTGGTAAGTGATTAGTGGCGTGGGAAGTACTTTCTGCTTTCTGCTTTCCGCTTTCTGCATTTTCGCTCATTGTTTCAAGCGCCAAAGAGTCAGTGTGAATAATTTGTGCTAAAGAATCTAAAACGGTAGCTTGGCGGGCGGCTTCAATTTCCGCTTTCTCCTGCTGTACTTTCCTTTGTTGTGAAGAGTTGTAAAAGCTCACTCCCAGAACAATGCCAAAAATTAGGAGCAAGCCAATGAGCGTATTTCTATCCATAATATTTTCCTAAAAAATTAGGGGCAAAAATACACTATTTTATAAAATTCAAAATTATTTGTTTTGCATCATTTTGCGCCTCTTCCAAATTATCATTAATAATGGTAATATCAAAATCCGGTGCAAAAGAAAGCTCGTAAGTGGCTTTGTCAATTCTTCTTTTTAGAGATTCGTCACTTTCGGTGCCTCGCATTTTTAAACGTTCCGCCAATACTTCAACGGAAGGCGGTTTTATAAATAATGCCAAAGCTTGTTCGGCGTAAATCTTCTTTATGTTTAGCGCACCCAGCACATCCACATCAAAGATCACATTTTCACCTTTTTCCAATAGTTTATCTACTTCCGATTTTAAAGTTCCGTAATAAGTACCTGCATACACTTCTTCCCATTCCAAAAATGCACTGGCGGCAATTTTTTTCTGAAACTGTTTTTTTGTAAGAAAAAAATAGTCAACGCCTTCTTTTTCATTGGGGCGTTTGGGGCGTGTAGTAGCTGAAATGGAGAATTTTAAAGGCAGATGTTGCGCCAACAAAAACTTCACAATAGAAGTTTTTCCGGAGCCCGAAGGCGCTGCAAAAATGATAAGTTTTCCTTGTTCCATCTGATTCATAATTACATCATTTTTTCACAAGGCATCACAAAAGCGCGAAGCCCTTGTTGTTCTGCCGTTTGATCTAATGTTCTCAACGCTTCTAACAATGCTTCTACTTTATCAGTCTCCACAAAAGTAAGGAAAGAGCAGTTGAGTGCAGGCCAGGCATGTGTTCCGTAACGAGGTTCTCCGTGGTACGTGCCGCGACCTTGCGTTTCGCTCCAATAAGTAAACCCCCGAATTTCCAACTGATCGAAAATAGCGATAATCTCATCGTAAAAAGCCTGGAAGGCGGAAATAAAAACAGCTTTCATATTATTTTTTGATTTTAAAAAATGTGCGATATATTGGTTTTATTTTGTTCAGACTACAACCGTCCATCAATCTGCTCCCTATCCGCAACCCCTTTCACATCATACACTACGCAATTCGGTTTTCCAAAATCGCGTAAATCTGTTGTTTTAAACTCATTATGTGCAACCGCCAAAATAATGGCGTCAAATTTATGCTTCAGATCATCTATATTTTCCGTTTTAACAGCAATATGATATGCTGATGCAATCTCTTTAGCGTTGGCATGTGGATCGAAAATGGTAATGTTTGGTGTGTAATCTTTTAATATTTTATAAATATCTACAACGCGCGTATTTCTTATATCAGGGCAATTTTCTTTAAAAGTAATACCCAAAATTAAAATATGGGCATCTTTTACCAAAACTCCTTTTTTATTCATCAGTTTAATGACTTGATTGGCAACGTACTCACCCATACTGTCGTTCAATCTTCGTGCTGCCGACATTACGCGCGGCATAACACCATAATACAGCGCTTTTTCTATTAAGTAATAAGGATCAACACTGATGCAGTGGCCGCCTACTAATCCGGGCGTAAATTTAATAAAGTTCCATTTTGATGCTGCTGCTTCAATCACTTCGTGTGTGTCTATCTCCATGGCGTTGAATATTTTAGCAAGCTCATTCACAAAAGCAATGTTTACATCGCGTTGCGCATTTTCAATAATTTTTGAGGCTTCCGCCACCTTGATAGAACTTGCCTTAAAAGTACCATTCAACAGTACGGAATTGTATAGATTATCTACAAAATCTGCAATTTCCGGCGTTGAGCCCGAAGTTACTTTTTTGATTTTTTCAACGGTATGCTCTTTGTCTCCCGGATTGATTCTTTCGGGCGAGTAGCCTGCAAAGAAATCGGTATTATAAGTTAATCCGGATGCTTTTTCTACAATGGGCACACACACTTCTTCCGTAACTCCGGGATATACTGTGGATTCATAAATTACGACACCTCCTTTTGAAATCACTTTCCCTACCGTTTCGCTTGCTTTTTGTAACGGAAGCAAATCGGGATGATTGTTAATATCTACGGGAGTAGGTACCGCCACTACAAATACGTTACAATCTCGCAAATCGTCAATTTGACATGTGCAATACAGTCCGTTTTTTAAGGCTTGTTGCAATAAACGATCTTCCACTTCAAGCGTGTCATCATGCCCACTCATTAGCATTTTAATACGCTCCGGATTGAGATCAAATCCAATGGTGGGGTATTTTGTTGAAAAAAGGCGGGCGAGGGGGAGTCCCACGTAACCTAAGCCGATAATGGCGATTTTTGGATTCATTTTTCATTATTTTTTAGCACGCAGATGACGCAGATTAGACAGATTTATACAGATTTTTTCATTCAAAGTTTTCTATGTTATGTATGCGATGTTTTTGGTAAGCCAATCTTCAATATGTTCATTCCAAAATCTATTTGAATTAGGATTATAAGTACCGTTACCGTCAACCCCGTCACAATATCCTACTTCATAAGCGTTTTTTACTAAAGCTTCCACCTCTTTTAATGAAAATTGTTTTTTACTTTCTTTCATAAAATTACAATTGTTTTATTGAACATAATTCAGACATTTTAGTGTGTAAATTAGAAATATATTGATAATCAATAAAATAAACTCTATCTTTTACAGATTTAAAAGAAGAGTAATTAATCTTCTTTACAAATTCTTCTTTTCGCATTTCAGAACTTACAATATAGAACTTTGTATTAAAATCCTGTAAATCATAGAATTTCAATAATGAATTTTGTATGTTTGTAGAATATTCTATTTCAAAGACTGAAGATAATAATTTTCGTTCATTAAACCAAATGACATCAATAGTTTTTGCTCTATCTACCAATGTTGGATAAGTGAAGTCAAAAATTTTTTCTATTGTAGCCAAATTTTTTAATGGCACATTAATAAATAATTTGTTTTTATCTTGAGGAGGAATATAGGTAATCATTTCTTTCATATTACCTATTTCCAATAATAGTCCTTGGTAATATGAATGATTAAATTCAATATTTGCTTTGATATTTTGACTTTCTGCTACTATACCTTCTCTTTCGAAAATAGCTCTGTATTTTATTAGAGCATATAGTCCAGGTTTGATTTTATATATGTTTTTATCTTGTTGAACGATTCTTCTGATGCTGGCCAATGGTGTTTTTGTGTTCCAAATACATTCATCGATTTTTAATACCTCTTTATACAATTGTCCTAGTGTTGCTATTCCGCCTAATTTTTCAATTGTGTCTATAACGGCCTCGTGTTGTTTCATGCTACTAATCTGTTTTTGCCATTTTTTATTTACCCAAAATATTGCTGTAAAAATAATATTTTTTTAATGTTGATAAAGGCTAAATCTTTTTTTCTAGTGCTAGAAAAAATTAGCCCTGTAAACACCTCGTCTCACTTTGCGAGTCACCCTTTCAAATTTTGAAGAGGATTTTTCATCATCTAATTATCTTATCACCTCATCATCTAATCATCTAATCATCTAATCATCTAATCATACTTCTCCATAAACGAAATAATCTTATAAACTAATACTGCCGCCAATACATCGGAAATCTTATCTTCATTTTGAGGACATAATTCCACCACATCGAAACCTACTACTTTTTTAGATTTAAATAGGAGTTCTAAAAACGTGAGTGTTTCATACCACAACAAGCCGCCGGGCAGCGGAGTGCCTGTTGCCGGTACAATACTTGGGTCAAAACCATCTAAATCAATAGTGAGATAAACATGCTCCGTTAGCCTGTCTATCGCTTTTTGCATCCATTCTGTTTTTCCGCAAATATCGTGTGCATAGAACATATTTTCCGGAATAATATTGTTTTTTTCTTCGATGCAGACACTTCTGATTCCTACCTGCACCACATTCGCTACTTCTTGTGCACGGCGCATTACGCAGGCGTGGTTATAGATGGAACCGTTGTAAATGTCGCGCAAATCGGCGTGTGCATCAATTTGCAATACAGATAAGTTCGGATATTTTTCGGCAAAAACTTCAATTGCTCCAATGGAAATAGAATGTTCGCCGCCGAGCAAGCCTATTTTCTTATTTTGTTGTAAGAAAAAAGAGACTCTTTCCTTCACTCCTATAATCATTTTTTCCGGAGAGTCTGAAGGATACGGAGGTTTATCAGTATAAATGCCTGATTTATATGCTTCTAAATCAGTTTGAATATCATAGAGTTCAATGGAATCGGAAGCGTCAATGATGGCTTGTGGTCCTTTTTCCGCGCCTTTGATGTAGGTGCTTGTACCATCATAAGGCACCTGCAGCAACACATATTTGGCGCTTTCCGCTTTCGCAAAACAAGAAGGCATATCTAAAAAATATTCCATATCCGATTATATTATCAAGTGTGCAAAAATAAAAAATCGCTACAATCGTTACTTAAATTGTAGAAAATAATTTGCGAAAAATAGATTGAGCAATTATGTATAAAAAACTATCTTTCCTTTTCCTTTTTTTATTTTTAGCGAAGATTGGTTTTGCGCAAACAGGCGGAAATTATGTCTATAAATTTATGGATTATAAATTTTCTGCACGGCTTGCAGGCTTGGGTGGCACATTAATTGCCGTGCACGATAACGATCCTTCGTTGATTATGCATAATCCTTCATTAATTGCTCCAAAATTCAGCACTTCATTGGCTGTGAACGCTACCGATTATTTCGGACACACCGGATATGTTTCGGCGATATATGCGCAAACCTTTCAAAAAGTGGGCAGTTTTGCTGCGGAAATGCGCTACGCCGGCTACGGCACATTTATTAGAACCGATGAAATGGGCTATGAGCTGGGAACATTCTCGTGCAATGATATGGGGCTTACGTTAGGTTGGGGACGTCCTTTAGACAGCGCATTCTCTATTGGTGCAAACCTGAAACTCATGTACAGTGGCTATGAAACTTACTCTTCTTTTGGGTTGGCGGTGGATGTTGCCGGAAGTTATTACAATGAGAAAAATAATATTTCGGTAGCCGTTTTATTTAGAAATATTGGTGGTGAACTAAAGCCGTTTGTAGAAGGAAAACACAACTGGGCGCCATTTGACATACAACTTGCTTTCTCGCAACGATTAAAATTTATACCAATACGTTACCATATTTCATTGCATTCTCTTTATAAATGGGAAATGGGCTATGTAGGTCCTAACGACCCCACGTTGGAGATTGATGCAATAACAGGTGAACCCAAATACCCATCGAAATTTAATCAGGGAATAAACAACTTCTTTAGGCATATCAATTTTGGATTGGAAATTATTCCTATAAAATATCTTTCACTTTTTGTAAGCTACAATCACCACCAAAATAGAGAGATGCGTATTCCGCAAAAAAAATCAATGGCAGGTTTTGCATATGGTTTTATGATAGATATTAAGTCTATTCAATTTGGTTTTTCGCGTTCGCATTATGCGGTGGGCGCCACACCAAATTACTTCACCCTTGCGTTGAATATTAATGATTTGTCGCAAATGTCAAAAGCAAGAAATAAGAAGAAATTAGAGCGGGTGAATTAATAGTATTTTCATTTTTCTAAAATACCCATTTCTCGTTTTTCTTGTAAAATCCTTTACTAAGAATTGTATCGCGATTCAAAAACACGATATAATCTTCACCTCCATGAAAGACATCATTAATGTCTTGAATATTCTTGTTTGAAAGCGCCGTATAAATAGACATGCCTTTTTCAGAATTATACGGATTAGGCAGGCAACTAATAAATTTGGTATCTTTATTCGTATATTCCTTGTCTGCATAAATCGTTTGATTTTCAATTTGTGACGAAAAGAATTCAAAATAACTTATAATTTCTTTACCATAAGGCAAATCCCTATTGGCTAAATCTTTATTATTTGATAATGAATGAATAGCCGCTAATAGCTCTATTCGAGGGTCAATGGAAATATGTAACTTTCCTGTAGAACGTTCAATAGGATGGATGCTTTCACCTTTAACTAAGCCTTGGTTTAGACATAAAAAGAGTATTAAACTCAAAAATCTATAGGACTTTTTCATGTATAAGAGTATTTTTAATTGATAATTATTTATACTTTCTAATTGCATTATTTTATCTAATTTTATTTTTTTCTCAAATCTGTCATTTTAAAATTAAATGACCCTTTGGCATTGTCGGTGGTAACAATTACCTTGTATTTCTTTCCATTTTCTACATTCCATAAAGTGTCAGTATGATTCGGTAAAATTTCGGTTATTACATTGCCGGCGGCATTACAGAAGTCAATTTTTATGCTGCCTTTGGTAATGTTGCTTGAATAAACCAACCCCCAATGCTCTCCTTTGACGTTAAATGTATGCTCTTCTGTTCCATTAGCTACTTGAAAACGTCTTTCCCATTTATTTCCCAATTTTATTGAAACACTATTTATGTTGCTGTTAACAGATTGCGATAAACCGGAGGATGACTGAGGAAATATTGTGTAAACAAAAACCATAACAATCACTACAATATTTATCAAGATACCTGCTAAAAGTAAATATATTTTCGATTTTTTAGGTAGATTGATCTCTGATGGACGGTGTACAATGCCACAATTAGGACAAAATTTTACGTCGTTTGAAATAAGCGTATGACATTGAGAACAAGCTATTTTATTGACTTTTCGTTCAAATGAATTTCTAAGTATAGCATAAATCACTAAACCACTGGTGCTTGCTAATGTTAAAATGGCAAGTAAGATGCGAAGCCAAGACTTCAGCCCTTTCGCTTTAGCATCTGCATAAACCCATAAGGACATCAATAGATTTCCGATCGCAAGCGCGATGATTACTCCCAAAGAGAAATTATTCATAAAATTCGTTTTAAGTTAATACTATTAATTGATACAATCAGATAAAAAACAATAATACAAATCATACTGAAATATAAATGTAAAAACGTGATTTTTAATATGATATTCGGGATAAATGACAATAATATTATCGTTTCTGCTACTAAAATAATAAAGCCTATGATGCTTAACAGTGTCGTGAAAATCCTCATTTTTTTACGAGGTAGGGCATTCATTTTTTGCCATGTTAACCTCTCCAATTCGGGCGGAGGGAGTAATTCTTGACTTAAACTTTTTTTTAAGAGAACATTTATATCGTTCGTTTTCATAATAACACCTCCATTTCTTTTTTTAATAATTCTTTGGCATGATTGAGCCGGAATTTGACGGTACTCATGGGTAATTTCATCATTTCAGCAATTTCATTATACGAAAAATCTCTAAAATAAAACAAGATTATAGGAATGCGATATTTATCGTTTAATGTTGATAGGGTCTTTTGCAATTGCTTCATCGTTTCCTTTTCAATCATGATTTCTTCTGTATTGGTCTCTTTCCCAATAATTTCTGCATTATCGTCATCAAAAAAATCATCTTCCACTTCAACTTTTTTCCATTTTGGCGCCGATTTTCTATAAATGTTCAGGCATACGGTGTAAATCCAATTCATTGGATTTTTTTCTTTTTTAATATTGTTCATTTTTTCAGCTACTTTCACCCAAGTATCACCAAACAGATCATCGGCATGTGTTTTTGAGCCTGTCAGCCGGACACAAAGTGTATAAATCTGGTTCTTATACATTTCATATAAATTTTCCAAGTTCAAATTATCAGGACGCTCTTTTAACATTGTTAATTGTTAGTTCAACTATATATATCCTAAAAAATCAATTTTGTTAGAAAAAGGGAAAAATATTTATTATCATATAAACTATCCCGTCTCGCTTCGCGATCCACCCCTTCAAATTTTGAAGGGGATTTTTTATCATCTAATCTCTAATCTTCCTACATAAATACCATTCTTCCGCGCTTGTAGAATTTTAGTATCATTCACAATCATAGGTTCTTCTAAGAGGAGGTGGCTGTGTCCGCCGATGATAACATCTATTCCGGAAACTTTTTCTGCGATATTTTTGTCGGTAATATCGCCTTCATGTTCTGCTATAATTCCTAAATGAGAAAGACAAATAATTAAATCACAATGCTCTTTATTTTTCAGAATTTCCACCATTTTTTGTGCGGTGGCAATGGGGTCTAAAAAGGTAACTTCTTGATAATGGCTGGGCATGAGCACCCGTTTCATATCAAGCAACAACCCGAAAAATCCTATTTTTTTACCATCTATATTCATGATGGTATAAGGTTTTACTAATTTGCTTAGTTTTTTATTTTTAAATTGATAATTAGCACAAACAATCTTAAAATCAGCTAATTTTAAACGCTTTGCCAAGGCTTTCGACCCGTTATCAAATTCATGATTTCCCAATGTTACCACATCATATCCCATTTTATTCATCAGTTCTATTTCCGGAAATCCTTTAAAAAGATTGAAATAGGGCGTTCCTTGCGAAAAATCACCGGCATCCACTACAATCGTATTGGGGTATTGACCCCTTGTTTCCTGAATGAACGTATTACGCCGTACAATGCCCCCCACATTACCAACACCCGGTTCGTTGTATACTTCCAAATGACTATGGGTGTCATTGGTATGAAGAATTACGATAGGGGAGGATTGCGCAAAGAGGAGAAAGGGAAAAAGGGAGAAAAGGAGAAGAGAGAGAAGCAGAAAGGAGAAGGGAGCAAAATCCCCTTCAAATTTTGAAGGGGTGGACGGCGAAGCCGGACGGGGTAGTTTATATAATGTATTTTTTTTCATGTTAAAATTATTAAAAGTACGTCAAAGAATATTTGTATTGTTTCATTGCATTTTTTAGAATGTAGTATTTTTATATAAACTACCCCGCCCTTCGGGCACCCCTTCAAATTTTGAAGGGGATATTCTACCGCATCTCTTCTCCTTTTCTACCTCTTTATCGCTTCAAAAGATCAAACACCGTTTTCACCGGATTAAACGTACTTAACGGCACTTCTACAAAAATGGTGATCCAATCCGCCATGGCGCCGTTCCAAAGCCCGGGCAACTCCATCGCCTTTAAAGTTCTGCCTTCGTAAGATTTTTCCGAAATGAAACCCGTATATGGATCAACAAATTTGTTAAGGTCGAAAAATTTTCCTTTTACATCTTTATAACAGCAGAACATATCCACCGGATTAAAATGCGAAGCAGAGGTTAAAAACGCTTTTTGCGTCGGATTGCTCATGTCAATTTGCGAAGATTCTACGATTTGAAGCGAAGTTTCTCCTTTGCGATTGGTTATCCAAAATGGTCCGCCTCCGGGTTCTCCTTCGTTTTTTACCACACCACAAATGCGCATAGGGCGATGCAGTTTTTTTAACACCTCCTCTTGAGTTGGATTTTCATGACCAAATTGAATCATTAATTTAGTTTTTGCAAACTCAATAATTTCCTGTAAATCATTATCGTTTAATGCAAATCGCTCACTGCTCAACCGTTTTTGATATTCAAAACTTTTTTCTTGCAAATGAAGCAGATACCCTGCCAGTGCTTTTTTATATAAGATAGTAGTATCTAATTTATCCTCTGTCGTTACATTATCAATATTTTTTATAAACACTAAATCGGCATGAAGATTATTCAAATTATTGATTAATGCGCCATGCCCACCCGGGCGGAACAGCAAGTTGCCATTTTTATCCCGAAACGGTGTATTATCCAATTCTGCCGCCAAAGTGTCGGTAGAAGACGCTTGAATAGAATAAGTTATATGATAAGTAACCTCGAACCGTTTTTCATATTTCTCTTTCACTTGTGCTACTAATTCGTCGAATTTATCCAAATGATCGGAAGAAACGGTAAAATGCAACCTGCAAATACCATCTCCGCTTCGGGCATATATTGCCGATTCTACCAAATGTTCCTCCAAAGCAGTGCGAGATTCATCGTCATATTTGTGAAATTTTAATAATCCCTTGGGAAGATTCCCATAATTCAATCCTTTTTCTCCCAATAAATATTCAAATGGAATTTTGGATTTAACGTCTTTTACAACCTCATCAAACGAATCTACGGTTTTTTCGATGTGTTCTTTTAGATCATTAAAAAATGCAAAATCTTTGATATTTTCCAAATAATGCTTTGCTTTATCGCTCAATGAAGCGCTCTCCGTCTGCATTGCCTCGTACAAATCTTTAAACATTCTTGAAGCGGCGCCGGAAGCCGGCACAAACTTTACGATCTCTTTCTTTTGCGCCAGCAATTCGTACATACTGAGCCAATGCTCTACTTCGAGATCGGTAAATTTAACAATGCCGTCTCCAATAGAAACATTTCTGTTAATATTTGCAAAATCGAAGCCTGTTTTAAAAAACACAAACTGTTTTTCTACGTGTTTGGGATCACTGCCGCGTTGCGCCATAAAAGCCAAATCCCGAGAGGTAAAATCAAGCATAATTTAATAAATTTAATACGCTACAAAAATAAAAATTTTAATGCACTTATCTTAATCTTTTCCGGTCAAAATGTATCATACAAAAATTCATGTTAATTTGCACACAAAGATTTATATACCATGACATCTCACAAATCATTTCTTGTACACCTCTCACTTCTCACCTCTCACTTCTCACTTCTTACCATTCTCGCACTTCTGTGCCTCCTAACATCTTGCGTACAAAAACAAGAAGTTCCCGTTCCAAAGCCGAAAGGATATTTTCGTCTAACAACCCCCGAAGCTGTTTATCAGCATTGGGACAGTGTTTTGCCTTTTACTTTCGATTACTCTAAACATGCTACATTAAGTTTTCAGAGAAAAGAGGATAATATTTATTGGATTGATATCTACTATCCTTCGTTGTCAGCAATGTTTAAAATGACTTATTATCCCATTAAAAATAATCTACACATGCATAAATTGATGTGGGATGATGAACAACAAGTGATGTTTCATGTAGAGCGCATGATGACCGACGACATTTTGTTTTCTACTGTGAATGATCCAAAAGCACGTGTTTTCGGCAGGTTATACGAGTTGGAAGGCGCAAAAGTGGCAACCCCATTCAAGTTTTGGCTTACCGATAGTGCGCGTTATTTTGTAAAAGGCACATTATATTTTGACTTTGTGCCAAATAACGACTCCTTAGCGCCCATTATTAATTATTTGAAAAGGGACGCTTTGTTTATGGTAGAGAGTTGGCAATGGAATTAATTTACCTTCCTTCTACATCCAAAACCCTCGTAAACTTTTTCAACATTTTTAACGACACAAGAATAATAAATGCCGACGAAAATATAATCACCCAAGGCGTATCAAGATAAAATTGCCGGGTAGTTACCGTAAATTCAATTATCCTTAATAGCGTTATTGTAAGAACCAATCCGAAAAAACCGCTGTATTCGCGTCTGAGTACACTTTTTAAGGAAAATTTCAAATTCGCTCTTTTATATTGCGAAAATTTCGGAAAAAATGCAGGCGTTTTATTTGCCCAATCTAAATATGCTTGTCCAAATTTTTTTCTTAAAAACTGCTCTTCGGCAAACATAATTCTTTCATAATAAATCCAATAAAATGCGCAGAAAAATAGCGTAAACCAAAGGTCTGTTAATATTAACACCGGCGCGAGCCACATAAAAAAGTTTCCCAAATACAGCGGATGTCTCACCATAGCATATATGCCAGAGGTATTTAATTGTTCAGCCTCTTGACCGGTGCCGGTATTTCTACCGCTTGTACCTTTGGGCGTAAATCCTATCGTTAAAATTCTAATACTCAGACCGAAAAGACCAACGCATAAAAACAGGAGATCAACCCACCACGCATGAACCGAAACCTTGTGAGAGTGCAGTAAAAAAACATACCATAAACCTCCAATTATAAGTATAATAAGAGGAAAAAAACTTCTTCTCTTAAACAACCAATTTCCTTGCTTTTCAAATGTTTCGAGTAAAGCCATTTGTTAAAAGTGATTATATTTTATTAGCCAATTCAGTTAAATTGATATTCCCTTCGCTAATGTGACGTAACTGTCCCATCACGGCATTCACTTTATCTTGTGCATTGGTATCTTTACGACGTGGCGCAAATTTCTTACTCAAGGAAGGAATTTGTTCTTCAATGTCCTTCGAATTTATTTTATGAAATTTCAGCATATTGAGTATAGAATTGAAATCCGTTTTAGGATGTAAAAATAATTGATCCAACATTTTATAAGCAATGGCGAAATCTAATTTTTCTTGTTGCAAGAAAACAAACAGGTCGTAAATACGTTGCAAATTGAATGTAATTTTTTGATGTTGTCCGTGCAAATGTTTGAGCTTTTGCCCAAAGAAAACACCTGTAAATTTGGGATTTAGTTTTAATTCTTCCACCATTTTTTTAATGAGCGGAAAATAATTATGCGTAAAGATATAATTGTAACAATCTTGTGGAACATCCCATTTTACTAACTGTGCATAACGTACTACCACTTCTTCATCGGGGATATTTTTGCGAAGTTCTTCAATGTGCGAAGATGGAATTGGAATCGGCGCCGAATCGGTATCGGGATACATCCGGTCTGCACCCGGAAGCACACGTTCAAAAATGGTAGTGCCATCCACAAACGACTTGCGTGTTTCGTTCGGCACACCGTCAAAAGCCATCAGTGCACGTTCTTCAATGGTTTCCAATGCCGTTTTTACATCGGCTTCAGGCGACCAGAAAATAATTTGCGCATCTTCTTCGCCGGCTTTAAAAAGCTCCTGAAGCTTTTCAAAAACATTGTTACTAATCACATCATCAATATCCTCATTAGTTGCCATATTGGGTTTTTCGATACAGGCAATTACTTTCAAACGGTTGGCAAACTCGTCATAAAATGGTTTTGTGGGTTGTGTGAAATGGGAAAGCAAACCGCCAAATTTCGGCAAATTTACTGCATACAGTTTTTCTTTTCTTTCAATGGCTTCTTGTATCGGAACATAATAAAAATGAAAATCTTTGGGGTTTAGCTCCTTCACCTGCATTTTCCAATCTTCTTTTGAGATGCGTTTTTTCAATTCTTCGCGAATGGCGAGTAATGCCCATTGGCGAAATGCTTCCACATGCGTAAGTTCGGGAATCCATTTCGTGCGGGCAACACCTTTGATTTCTACGCGGGTTCCGCCGGCGCAACTCACGTTCACATCCTCGCGTCCTGCGCCAATACCTGTGCGCACTTTTCCGGTGCTGCGGTTTAAAAAGCGAATATAATCGCACGCTTCTTTCACCTCATCGGGATTTTTCATGTCGGGATAAGTAACTGTTTCAATGAGCGGCATGCCTAAGCGGTCGGTGCGAAAAATACGTTGATGTCCTATATCGGAAACCTCACGGCAGGAGTCTTCCTCCACGCTCATTTGAATTAAACGCACGGTTTTGTTTTTCAACGGAATCTCACCACCAATACCCACAATGGCAGTACGTTGAAAGCCGGTGGGAATAGAGCCGTCCAAATACTGCTTGCGTGTAATGTGCACTTCACCCACGATATTCATTCTTGAAGTCAAAGCAATTTCTAATGCAATATCCAACGCCTCCCTGTCAATGGGAAACGGTGGCGTGTCATCCACATCATACGTACAAGCCGTGGGATGGGCAATGCGGTAAATAATCTCCTTTTGGGTACGAAACTCCATTAATGCGGTGCCGTCATATTCTCCTAATTCAGAGAGTGTTGGGCGCATATGGCGTATCAATTCTGCATCAAATTCGTTAGGTTTTTGATAAATGCCGGCGGGACAACGACAAAACAGTTTCCTTTTCGTCAATAATTGTTGATGTACTTCCAGCCCTGACATAAAACCGATTCTATCATAATCTTTCTGAGTAGCTTCTTTACGAGAAACATAGCCGATGGCGCCTTTAGTTTCTTCAAAATTCTGTCGTGGATTTCGTTTTTTCATATACTTAATGTGCTAATATACTAATGATTAGTTTTTGAGCTTGCAAATATGCAAATATTCGCATGAGGTTCGCAAAAACGTTTGCGAAAATAATAAAAATAGATTAATGTGTAATCTTATACACCAATTCTTTCAAAAGCTCTTCATCGGGCAAGCTACTTTCCACTCCTTTGGTTTTGGCATCGTATTCACGCAAAATACCGATAATTTTTTGAAGTTCCAACACAGAATGATTTTGCGCATGCCCCACATTAATTTTCTGAATATAAGCATTATTTCCAAAAACTTTGCTTTTTGCTTCTACGGATTTATCAGATAGATTATAGGCTAACAATTGTAAATAAAATGAAGCCAAATTATTAATGGTTTGTACGTTAGGCGTTTGTTTGATGTTTTGGCAGAGATAATGAACAATTTTATAAGCTTTATCAATTTTTCGTGCTGCCAACGCATCTTTAAGTTCAAACACATTATATTCTTTGCTTATTCCAATATGTTTTTCAACAATATCGGCAGTAATTTCACTGTTCGGCGGAAGGAAAATGGTGAGTTTTTTAAATTCATTATCAATCCGCGACAAATCCACGCCGATATTTTCTGCCAACAGTTCAGCCACCGCAGGCTGCATTTTAAATTGATAGTTGGCTACATGACTTAGAATCCACTTCGACAAATTATAATCCTTCATTTTTTCGGAGCGAAAAATCACACTGTTTTTTTCAGCGACTTTCAATTGTGTAGCTTTCAAGGTAGCATACTTATAACAAATCACTACAATAGCGGTTTGCGCAGGATTTTCTGCATATTTAATTAACCGTTCAATATTTTTCAACTCTTTGGCTTCTTTTACAATAACCACACGCTTTTCCGTTCCAAATGGAAATTCTTTAGCCAAAGCAATCACCTCATCGGCATCGGTTTCTTTACCGTATACCAAAACCTGATTAAAATCGCGTTGTTCCTCCGGCATTGTATTTTCTTCGATATAATTCGATATTTCATCAATATAGAACGGCTCATCACCCATTAAAAAATAGATGGGGGCAAACTGTTTTTTTTGAAGCTGTGTAATAATTTGATCGTATGTCATTTGAAATTATTAGAATGTGAAATTTGGAAGTGCACGGCAAAAGTAGATTTTTTTAATCTTCTTATCTCATCATCCATATATTAAATTACATCCTCTTATTTGCGCAACGTCCAATCTGCCCAAAATTTCTATTGTGCCATTTTCGGCTTTTTTGCCCAAATCATCAGTGGCAATAAAAGCGCAAGAATATAAGTTGGCAAAGTCAATAATATTGATGATGCCGGTATTAAGGGTTTCGTTGCAAAGGAACGGATCTTTTTCGTCACGAAGCAAGAGTTTCATCCATGGAGGTGTGGCAAATCGGTTTTGTCCGTTGCTGTATGCCTGCGACAGAAGCTCGCACATGCCGTATTCGGAATGTATCTTTTTTACACCAAAAGCATTACACAAAATTTGATGCAACTCTTCTTTTACGAGTTCGGGGCGCCGACCTTTCATGCCGCCGGTTTCAAACACCATTAAATCGGGAAATTCAAAAGTGAATTTTTCGGCGAAATCTAATAAAGCAAAAGAAACGCCAAACAAAACTGTTTTTATCTTTTTTTCTTTTAGAATGATGATTTTTTCATGCAATTCTTCAAAATTGTACAAGTAAAACCCGCTTTCTGCATATTTTGAGCCGGATATTAATCGATTCATCATATAAATTAATGAAGAATGCTTTTGCTCCAAGTAGTTGGGTAATAAAGCTAAAAAACAGTAATCATTCGGATTTCCGTAAAAATATTCAAAAGAGTGCAAAAAAGCGCGTTCGTAAAGGGAAATATCTTTAATGAAGTGTTGGGAATTTTCATTTCCGGGTAGGGGCGTTGCGTGCAACGCCCCTACGCTGGTGGTTCCGCTGCTCCAAAACTCTATTTCCGGTTCAAAATTACCGGTTTTTACAACATGTGTTTTAAAAAAAGAAATAGGCAAAAAAGGAATCTGTTCTAATGTTGCAGTATGCTCCGGATTAATTTTCAGCATATCACAAAAAGAACGATACACTTCATTTTGTTCATACTGATAATGAAACAATGCAAGCGCATGATTTTGAAAATCTACATCGGAATAAGGATGGAAAATATTTTCTAAATTCATTTTAACTGTCTGTGATTTAAAAGCTTATTATCTTTTTCAATCTCTTTTTGCTTCTCTTTTGTAGTTTGAGAAAAGAAAGTGTCTGCAAAAATTTCTTCAATATAGCGCACTGCATTTTCTCCCGGATGGCACAAATCTTCGGCGTAAAACCGGTAATCGCGCAAATCGTCCATCAAAATTTCGTAAGCAGGAAAATAAAAAACATTTTTATCATCCGTTAATTGTTCAACAGCAAGATGTAATACCGATTTACTCAGCTGGTTTTCATGAAATCCGTCTCCCAAATGGCGTACCGGACTTACTGTAAAAATTATTTTTAGCGAAGGATTGAGTTGTTGTATTTTTTGCACAATTTCTTGATAAATTTGCACAATTTCATCAATTTTAAGTCGGATTTTTTCAAATTGCGTATTGGGAATTTTATGACAATTTGCTACAATCAAATCTCGCTCTAAAAATCTATAACAATAAGCGGTTCCGAAGGTGATAAATAAAAAATGGGTCTGCTCCAAAAAAGTTTTTGTATCATTCCACTGTTGATTTATTTGTTTAATAAATTGAAGCTCATCGAAATGAGAAAAAGAGCCGTGGTGTGCAAAACTGACCCAACGGTTATCATAGAAATAACGATAATCATCTGTAAAAAGCTCCGGTTTCATCGTCATTTTTAATACATTAGCGATAGAAACCGGATTAAAAAGTGTGCCAAACGGATTAGAATGTACAAAAAAGCGGTTTTTTGCTAAAAAAGTTCCGATATGATCAGAAAAACAAGATCCCAAAAGTAAAATGGGATCTTGATAAGATATTTGAAAAGGGAATTTTGGAACAGGTAATTCGGTACGAAATTTCATATTCACGTTTTCGTGACTATTCTACCGGAGTTTCGTTGGCTTCCTCTACTTTTTCTTCAGGGGTTTCGGTTTCACCTACTGGCGCTTCGGCTTCAGGTTCGGTTACGTCGGCTACGATTTCTGCTGCTGCTTCTACTGCTTCTTCTGTGGCTGTTTCTGCTACAACTTCGGTTGCAATTTCTGCTGCAACTTCGTTAGCTTCTTCTGCCGTTTCTTCTTCTGCTGCCTCTGCTGCTTTAGCTTCTTTTGCTGCTTCTACTGCGTATTTAGCCGCTACTTTTTTCGCAATCGCTTCGCGAATTTTGGTTTCGGCTTCTAAACGTTTTTTACCTTCGGAACGGGTTTGGTCTGCTGCTTCACGTTTTGCGTTGCTTGCTTTTGATTCTTTTTCTTGTTCCCAAGCTAAAAATTTCTTGTTCGCATCGTTTTCCGTGATCGCGCCTTTTGCGATGCCGCCGCGCAAATGTTTCATTAAATAAACGCCTTCACGCTTGAGAATCGAGCGAACGGTATCGGAAGGAGAAGCGCCTGTTTCTACCCAATACAATGCACGATCGAAGTTAATGTTGATAGTTGCAGGATGGGTCAATGGGTTGTAG
>Ga0209737_10000126_pt1 | contig 68672 bp, 67 predicted proteins | sample TergutCu122P3_FD_187284 | JGI IMG/M metagenome (GOLD analysis project Ga0209737, IMG submission 187284) | Cubitermes ugandensis P3 segment gut microbial communities from Kakamega Forest, Kenya - Cu122 P3 (SPAdes) (version 2) | ecosystem: Host-associated > Arthropoda: Insects > Digestive system... | reverse complement strand
AAAAAAAAAAGTCACTCACCGAAGGTGAGCTGCGCCCGAAAAACGCAAGAATAACTTCGCCCCGGCGACAAGGAACCCCCGTCCGGAGGGCAACAAAACACCTTCGCCGGAGGCGACACCCATACCCCCCCCCCCTTCCCCCCCCATTTTACCCTTGACGGCATATTCCAACTCCCTTAAATTCATTAAAACGTCGCTCCGGAGGCACCGAATGTTCCACCATGTCCTTGCTGCCCAGCACCCCTCTTCCCCCCCCTCTCCCCACAGACACCTGGAGAACAAACCTTCGCTGCCACTCGTTGCGTTTTCGGTTTTTTTCGCGCTGTCCTTTGCTGGCTGCCACGAAAGCAAACTCCTGCTGGACGCCCCCCATGAGGAGAAGGTGGCCCCGCAGAAGGAGGCCGAGTTGCTTTTGCCATTGGAAATGGCCCTCGACAGCCCCATAACGGAAGTGCAGTTGCAGCGCGCTGAAAGAATAAGACAGAGAGAAGAAACGGCCTCTCTTTCTCTGACGCGGGTGGATGTGCAGGCGCTGAATGCAGACACCCTCCTCATTGGCTTAAGCCCCACCCAACGCCTTAGGGTTTCCAAAAAACATTCTGAAACCGTGGGTACAAACCATTTCATCTGGTCCGGGGAGGTTTCGGGCGCTGCCGCGCAAAGCACCTTTGTGGTGCATAACGGAAATGTGACAGCCAACATTCGCGACGCAAACCACGCGCTTTACCACATAGAGCCCATTGGTGAGGGCCTTCATGCGTTGACGCAAATAAATGTTTCAAGCTTTCCTCCCTCTGCACCCCCTCTGCAGGTGACACAACCGCTTTCAGCAGCTGCAGCTGGAATACCCAGCCCGGGGTATGCTGCTGCACCGGCCACCCGCGCAGCCCCTGTGGAAATAGACGTGCTGGTCGCTTTTACCCCAAGCGTGCGCCGCGCCGTTTATGACATAGAGTCGCGCATTCAGCTGGCCCTGGCAGAAACCCACCAAACCTACCAGAACAGTGAAATTCACATTCGCCTGAATTGGGTGGACAGTTTTGAGTGGGACTATGCAGAAAACAGCAACTGGAATCAAATGATTCAGGATTTTGCCCAGTTGCCCCTCCTCAACGAGAGGCGCAATATCAGCGGTGCCGATGCGGCCATCCTCCTGGTAAACCATGCGAGCTATTGCGGCCTGGCCAATATGCTCTCTCATCGCCCGGAGGAGAGGCCATACGAGTCAGCCAGGAGTGTTGCTTTGGTCTATTATGCTTGTCTTGTGGGCACTTATGCCTTTGCGCACGAGCTTGGCCATATCCAGGGGGCTCACCACAATGAGCACATAGCTACCAATTGGGTTTTCCCATATGGGCATGGATATATTCATTCCGTGCCGGGGGGGGCGAGCAACTTCAGCACCGTTATGTCCTATAATTTTGGAGCGGGTTGTGCTTATGGCTGTCCATATATTCCCCATTTCTCAAACCCCGACATTCTCTACAACGGCATTCCCACAGGGACGGAAGGCACCAACAACAATGCCAGAGTCCTCAATGAGACGGCGGCCAATTTGGCGTCTTTCAGGGAGAGTGGGGGAGGGGTGCCCATATGCAACATCGACACCCAACCACAGTTTTACTCCATCCCCACCGCAGGCGGCTACCATACGCTCGTCGCCGACTGCTGGGGTGCCCCCTCAAGCTTCACATGGACTGTGGACGGGCAGCTGCAGCCCGAAACAGGCGGCCAGTTGAATTATAACTTCCCGGCCAACGACGCTGCGCCCATCCGCACTTTCACTGTCGACCTCACTGCCACCAACAGCGTGGGAACTGGCCGCGCGCAGCGGATATTCTACCAGCAGACTGCATTGCCTGAGTGCTCCCCAGTGATGGGTTTGTCACTCATCCCCCACACAGGCGGCCTTCATCCTATCCATGCCGCGTGCCTGAACCATGCCGAAAGTTTCTCATGGACCGTGAACGGGCAGCTGCAGTCCGAAACAAGAAACCGGTTGGATTATCACTTCCCGGCCAACACCTCTGCGGTGGAGCGCGTTTTCACCGTTGAGCTTTACTCCACCAACAGCATTGGAACCCGCGCGAGCCAAAGGGAGTTTCTCCAGGAAGCCGCGTCTGTGTCGGTGCCCTCCTGCACCCTCGACTCGCCTGTTTCAAGCATTCCCCAGGCGGGTGGGACTTATGACTTCAGCGCCCATTGTACGAATTTGCCCATAAGCTACAGGTGGACTGTTGACGGGGTGGAGCAGAGCAGCACGGGAAGCACGCTCACCCATGGTTTCCAAGCCAACGACACCTCTTTGGAGCGCTCCTTCATGATAGAAGTCACCGCAACCAACAACGCCGGAACAAGCAGCCCCGTGCAGCTGGCACTCAACCAGCATGCCGCGCCGCCACCGCCACCGCCTGCACCCATACTCTACAATTTAAGTGTGACGGACAAAACTTCTTCCTCCGTAAGCTTTAAGCTAAGCAGCGATGTGGACGCGACTGTCTATTGGGTTGTGCGCCACTACAGCGTTTCGGTGTCGGCCGAGCACATTGTCAACGCCCCCGACGTCCGTACGGGCTTTATGAGTGCCCATGTGCCGTTTGCTCAAACCACCTCTGGCCTGTCTTCGAATACCTCCTATAACCTCCACCTTGTCGCCATGCGTCAGGGTGTCTATAGCAAGGTGGCGAGCGTGGGCTTTGCCACCCTCTCCTGCCCCTCCGCCCTATATGTCGGACAGTGGCATAACCGCAATGAGGACGGGTGGGGGTTGACCATCCTTCAGGATTTTCCCAGCAACGCCTGTTATATTTATGTGTCCTGGAGCACGTATAACCGCTCGGGCAACGCCGCCTGGCTGATTTTCCAGACGGATGAATGGTTGGCCAACAACACGGTGAAGGCGAAGGTTTATCGCTATAAGGGGCCCCCATGGAATACACACCACAACTATAACAACGTGCTGCTCAGCAATGAGCTTATGGGCACAGCCACCCTCAAATTTACCTCCTCCACCACAGCCGTGTTTGACTACGACGTTGACGGCATGAGTCGCTCCATGCAGTTGAGCAAACTGTACCCCTCGCCCAAATTCCCCCTCACAGGCCTCGCACGCCAGCGCACTGGCCCCTGGTTTAAACCGGACGAAAACAACTGGGGACTGTCTTTCCTTCAGGCTTTCGACAGGCCTGAAGCGGCCTTTGTCCCCTGGTTTACCTATGACAGCGCCGGAAACGCTTCATGGCTCCTCTTTCAAGGGGATATGAATGGGAACACACTTTCAGCGGAAGTTCGCCGTTATAGGGGACCTGCGTGGCACACACACCACAGCTACAACAACAACCTCATCCGCTACGACACTGTTGGAACGGCCACGCTGAGGTTTGATTCGGCCACCACGGCATGGTTTAACTACGACGTTGACGGCATGCGTCGCTCTCTGGGACTCAGAAAGCTGGAATAAGCCTAACCCCTCTCCCTCTGCCCTTTCCTCATGGCGCGCAGGCTTTCTAAGCCCACCATGAGGGAGAGGGCAATGAGGATGCAGGCGACAAAGGGTATAACGGGATGGCCTGTTTTCAGCACCCACCCGTTATAAACGTCCATGCTTAACGAGTATAAGGAGACGGCAAACATCCACAGGGCGGGCAAAAAGGCCACAAGCCAGACATAAGGGCGTTTGTTTTCGTTTTTAAGCCACAAACTCACCCCCACCAGCGCCAGTGCCGCCAGCAGCTGGTTGGACGCACCGAAAGTATTCCAAAACAACCTCCACGCGGGAATTACCTGCCCCTTTTCATCCACCCTTGTCTGGAAAATGAAGAAGACAGGAATACCAGCCGTGAGGGCCGTTCCCAAAGCACTGCCTTTGAGGCCCTGAAGCCCTGTCAACTCTTCAACAATATAACGCCCAAGCCGTGTGCAGACGTCCAGCGTGTCATAAACGAAGGTGGTAAAAGCCAGCAAGCCGAAGCTGATGCCAATGGCAGCGGGGACACCCAGCAACTCCATAAACCTCCCTATTCCCTGTGCATAAATGAAGTTGGGCGCTTTGCTGAGCATTTCTGAGTCGGCAGAAAGCACCATAACGCAGGCCACGGCAATGCAGGCCACCATGCCTTCCAGCAACATGGCGCCATAACCCACGGGTTTGGCATGGCATTCCAGGCTCAGCTGTTTGCTGGTGGTGCCTGAGGAAACCAGCGCGTGAAAGCCTGAGCAGGCGCCGCAGGCAATGGTAATAAACAAAACGGGGAAGAGGGGGGAGTTTCCCGCAGAGGGGGGTGAGAGGAAGGCGGGGTATTCCAGTTTAAAACCGCCAAAGGCAAGCCCAATGGCGGCAACCAGCAGTGCGGCATAAAGGAAATACCCCCCCAGGGCCCCCCTGGGTTGCAGCAGCAGCCACATGGGCGTCATGGAAGCCACGAGGCAATAGGCCAGGATGAGGACGCCCCAGGCTTTTTGTTGCAAGGCGGTGTCCTCAAAAGGCAGCGAAAGCGGCACATATTGCCCAAGCACAATGGCCAGGCCCACCAGAGGCAGGAAAACCAGTGTGGCCTTGCCTTCTCCCAGCCCGGTTTTGCGCATGAGAAGGCCCATGGCCACGGGCAAAACCAGGTACATGAGGGAGGAGCTGGCAATGCCGGCGCCCAGCACCGTTTTCCCGTCTTCCAGGGTGACATTTCCCACGAAGGAGCTGGCCGTTATGTCTGTGAAGGCGACAATGACATAAACGAGTGTTATCCATATAAAAACCATAAACAGCAGCCATGCGCGCCTGGAGACATTGCGCCGGATGACTTCGGTAATGGACTTGGCTTTATAGCGGACGGAGGCCATGAGGCTGCCCATGTCATGCACGCCGCCGATGAAGATGGCGCCCAGCAGGCACCAGAGGATGGCGGGAGCCCAGCCAAACATAACGGCGGCCAGGATGGGCCCGTTAATGGGGCCGGCTGCGGCGATGGCGGAGAAATGCTGTCCCAGCAAAAACCCTTTTTTCGCAGGGACAAAGTCTTGCCCGTCGTTGTATTCGACGGCGGGAGTGGTTTTGCGGTTGTCCAGCTGAAAAACTTTTTTGGCAAGAAACTTCCCATAGGTGAAATAGGCCAGGAGGTAGAGGAGGGCGCAACCCAGCACCACAAAAAGGATATTCATTGCCCCTCTTCTTTATGGCACCTCCTGTTTCCTGTCATTCAAAAGTGCAATGGCTGAACCAAAGTCCGCAAAACGCGGGAGTCAGCGAAGGCCAGAGTTTTTGTCCAAAAAACCCAAGCCAAACTGCCGGAGCTGGTGGTGGCGAAGCTTTGGCTTTTGCAAGGGTTTTCATAAACATGCCAGTTTCTCGTTTGGGAAACTTGCATTTTCGGGAAAATACTGCTCGTAGTGTTTTTCAGCTATGTACAAAGAAGCTTCTGACTTGGATGATTCGCTGATTGGCGCCAGGGTGGCGGATTATGTCATTGAAGACGTCATCGCCGTCAGCTTTATGGGTGTTATCTATCGCGCGCGGCAACCTGACACAGGTGGCTATGTCGCCATCAAAGTGTTGAAGCGGGAAGCGCTGGATACCGATGGACCGGAAACGCATCTCTTCAGAGAAGCGCAGGCGCTCAGCGTCATTTCTCACCGGGGCGTCATAGAAGTCATTCAATGTGGACGCCTTCCGGGTTCACGCCAATTCATGGTGATGGAATATTTGGAAGGAGAAAACCTGGAGCAGGCCCTGGCGCGGGAGGGGGCGATGCCCGTCTGCCGCGTCATAGAAATTGTGGGAGAGATTTTGGATGCTTTGTCTGCAGTCCACAAAGCAGGTGTGGTGCACTGCCACTTGAAACCTTCGAATGTTTTTCTTGCCAGGCAAAGCGACGGCACTTCATGTGTGAAGCTTTTGAGCTTTGAGCTTGCCCATTTCCGCGCCTTGAGTGACAAGCCGGAGACCCCCAAAACCGGTTTCGAAGGCATGCTGCAGTTTTTTGGCACACCCGAATACATGGCGCCGGAGCAGACCAGGGGTTTGGCCGTCACGCCGCGCACCGACATTTATTCCCTCGGGGTTTTGACTTTTGAAATGCTGGCCGGGAAGTTGCCTTTTCATTCGCCAAGCATCGTTGAAATGATGCGCGGGCATGCTTTTAAAGAAGCGCCCGACATCAGAGACTGCATAGAAAACATTCCAAACACCTTGGCAGAGTTGCTTGCTTCCATGCTGAAAAAGCTGCCTGAAGAAAGGCCGCGCAGCGCAGACGAAGCGAAGCAGCGCCTTTCTCAGCAACCAGGACTTTGAGCGATAAACGTTGAAATGTTTCCAAGCAACTTGGTTGCGAAAATATGTGGCCTTCAACACTCCCCCCTGTTTGAAGCTAAAGAGGGTGAAAGAGAAAACATTCAGGTGAAACTGCCATGAAAAAGCTGTGTGTTTTTTTATGGGCATGGCTTTTGCCCATGCATGTATTTGCCGCCCATGACTATAGCATAACCAGCCATCAAATAATGTTGAATGTGAATGAAGACAATACATTGAATATTGTCGAAAACATCAGCGTCCATTTTCACCAGTCCAGGCGCGGCATCATCCGGAGCATTCCCCTTCGAAATGAGGTGAGACGCCTGGATGGGAGCCATTCGCGCAACCGGGCAAAACTCAGCAACGTCCATGTCAATGAGCCTTTTACGGAGTATAAAGAAGGCAACCACTGGGCCATCCGCATAGGCGACCCGAATGTCAGCTTAAAAGGCGCAAAGACTTACACCCTTCAATACACCTATGCCCTTGGCAATGACAAAGCCAAAGGCCATGACGAGCTTTATTTTAACATCATCGGCACGGATTGGGACACCACCCTTGACAATGTCTCTTTTGTCATCCACATGCCCAAAAGCTTTGACGCAAGCAAGCTGGGTTTTTCCGCGGGGGCCTTGGACGCCACTTCAAGCGAAAACATAGAATACAGCGTCGACGGGCAAACCATCCGCGGCAGCTACCAGGGAACGCTGAAACCGGGAGAGGGACTCACCTTAAGGCTGGAATTGCCGGAGGGATATTTTGCCTATGTTTCTCCTGGTTTTGACTTTTGGGTGCTTCCTGCCCTCCTCTTCCCCCTTCTTTTTTTCTTCTTGTTCCACAGGACATGGAAAAAACATGGCCAAAAGCCCGGCGAAGTTATTGAAACCGTGGAGTTTTATCCGCCAGATGGGTTAAACAGCGCCGAGGTTGCTTTTTGGCATGACGGCCTGGTAAGCCCCAAGGACGTTGTTTCACTGCTGATTTACCTGGCAAACCAGGGGTATATTAAAATAGCTGAAAGGGAGGCGGTGAAGGAGGGTTTTTTTAAGACTCAAGCCGGCTCCCAGGGGTTTAAAATCACCAAAATAAAAGAGTATGACGGAAAGAACGAGAGCGAAAAAAAATTCCTGCAACGCTTGTTTCAGGACAAAAAATCCAGGGAATTGCAGGCGCTCATTTCAATGGGCCATAACATCCGAAGGCGTGAGGGCGCGGAGCCTGAAGAAAAAAACGTCAATGAAGTGAGCGACTTGGACTTACGCAACCATTTTTATGTCACGCTGTCGGAGATAGCCTCTGACATGAACAAAAGAGAAAACAGGGACTTGGTATTTGAAAAAACGTCCCGGGGCAAAAACCTGTGGGGTGTTTTGATGGTTTATGCCACCTATTTCTGCATGACTTTCGGAGCTGTGCTGCAGGAGGGTTTGGGCGGCGAAATGCTGGTTTCCTTCTTATTCCCCTCCATTGCCCTTTTGGTTTTTTTGCTTGCCATTTTCTTTATGGAGGGCGTGCTGCGCTGGGCGCTTTTTCTGTGGGGGGCCTTGTTTGGAGGTGTCCCATGGGCCTTTTTGGTGTTGCCAACCCTCAGGGAGAATGCCCTTTACCTGGTGGCCAACCTCATCGGTTTTGCCAGCATTTTCGCCATCGTCTTTTTTATGAAAAACATGAAAAAAAGAACGCCCTTGGGGAAGGAAAGGCTGGGCAAAATCCGAGGATTCAAGCGTTTTTTGGAAATGGCGGAAAAACCGAGATTGGAAGCGCTTGTCTTAGAAACGCCGCAATATTTTTATGACATTCTGCCCTACACCTATGTTTTGGGGGTGTCTGACACATGGATTAAAAAGTTTGAAAGCATCGCCATGCCGCCTCCGGGCTGGTATTCCGGCAGCTCCAGCTTTTCAAACCGCTCCTTTGGCTCCTTTGTGCGTTCAACCATGCAGTCGGCCAACAGCACCATGCGCTCCAGCCCCTCGTCCGGCACCCGCTCCTCCGGCGGAGGCTCTTCCGGGCGCGGCTCAGGAGGGGGCGGGGGGCGTTCCTGGTAAAACCACAACCAGGCCAAAGGAGAGCTTGTTGCTTTCGGTCTATTCTTCCTCCACGTTTTGCGGACGCCGGGCCAGCTTTTGAATGGAGACGCTTCCCTTGTTCAAGGTGTCAAGCAGCCAGTGTCGCTCGCACCTGTTCGCGCTGGGACCACAGCACGGGAGTCACATCGTAATTTTGAAATGCGCCAATGACGGAGGGCGAAACATTGCTTTCGTTGTCATTGAGTACGGCGTACAACTTCGACTCGGGGGTGCGATTTTCCTTGGTGTCCAGCCATTTGAAAACCAGCTCTTCAGCTGAACCTTTTCTTGGGTGATTGATGCTCTGAACAATCCGTTCTGGTTGCTTCCGTGATTTTGGGATTACAAAATGAAACATATTATAGTAACCGCTCTTGCCTGTGAATTTAACATCGGCTGTATAGCGAACATCCGAAATATCCAGCCACTGCGCGACATCTTCATAAAACAGGCTGGTTACATAGGGCGATGCCAAATAAAACAGATCGTTCACAGAAAGCATTGCCTGAATAAAATTGTGTTTTTTCAACGGGAAGTTGTCCGGAGAGGCCTTCATCCTTAGCTGGTTTTCTTCCATGTGCACGCCAAAGCCCGCCAAGGTTATTCTCAAAAGCTCTTGCCGTTTCGGACTGTCCAGCCAGCAGCCTGAACTCATCAAGTCATGGATGATGTAACCATCATCCGTAAGCAAATAACCATTGCCTTCTTTGCGCACATAAAATTGCAGGCAGTCGTTGTGGCGATCCAAATGTGGTGTCGTGAGCTGCACCCAATCGCCATGCACCTCACGTAATATGGTCTTATCTCGCAGCCAGTGGATATAATCATCGAGCAGTTTCTGAACGTCATTCATCATGCAAAAAGCCCTCGCTCGATGATGGGTTTGCCAACAATTTGGCAATAGTCCATAAATTTACCCAACATTTGAATAGCATCCTTCGCGTCAGCAAAAAATTCCGGCAAAGGCACAGCCAACTCCTTCTCGGTACAAATGTAGATGGGGGCAGGCAATTTCCTCGCCGTCAGGGTTGCGGTGAGGAGGTCCGGCCAAATCCAGGCGGGCCAAAATCATCGTCTTGCGTGCCCGGGTTTGAAAGGTATTTTTCTCCAAGGAAATGGAGCTGCGTGTAATATCCAAGCTGAATTCTTCGCGCCTATCTTCCGAGTGCAATGGAATGCGCAACGCACCACCGAGCTCTGGGAACAAGCAAAACCCCCGCCCTCAAGCAAATGAAGGCGAGGGAAGTCCACACGGTGGTGGTTTTTAACCGGTCTTGCTAGCGCGTTTGGCGGCTCAGTGAGCGTGGAACACTTGGAAGAGGCTTATCCATTAGGGTGGCCTCCCCTCGGCCAGTTTGCCGGGTGCAAGGGCTTCGCCTGACTTCTCAAACAACTTGTTTGCCGCTTTCTCCACCGCCTTCATGCCATAACGGATGAGGTAAAGAGACAAACCGTTTTCATTGTGCCGCGGGGGTGTTTCTGTTTCTTTTTTAGCCATTTCTGGCCTCCTTACTTAGTGGTGGAGACACTTCACTTGTTCAAGGTGAAGGCCAGGCACTTGAACACCGCAAGTAAGAACGGCCCGCAGCTTTTCCCCGAAGGGTATTGTATCACTGCACGCTACCCGGCCAGAAATGGCACAAAAAAACCACGTCTGTCGAGCGCGGAAACCGCTTACTTGAGGTGTGTTCAGCACCTGAAGAAGACTCTAACAAAACCGGTGGGGGTTCGCAAGTGTCTACTCACCCCCTCCTCAAATCCACCTGCCGCATCACCGCCTTCTCCACTTCCACCACACAAAAAACAAGCACCCCCAACAGGGTTGGAAGCAACCAGTCCTTCGCCACCAACGGCACAGTGCCGAATATGCCATTCATAAAGGGCAGGTATATGGCCGCAAGCTGCAGCAACAGCATGAGGCCGCACACGACAAAAACCGACGTATTCCCCCAAAAATGAAGTGCCCAAATGGGCTTGCGGATGCTGCGGCTGTTAAAGAGGTGGAAAGCTTGGCACAACACAATGGTTAACAGTGTGACGGTACGGACTTTCTCCTCTGAATGGCCCAAGTTAAGCAAGTGCACACTTAAGGCCAGCGTCATTCCCCCTATCAGCAAAGAGACAAAGAGAATACGCCATATAAAATAGCGACTTAAAATGGGCTCCTGCGCATGGCGCGGGGGGCGAAGCATAAGCCCGGGCTCCGCCGGCTCAAAAGCCAGGGCGAGGGAGAGGGTGACGGAGGTAACCATATTTACCCATAAAATTTGCACAGGCGTCAGCGGAATGGTTGTGCCCAGCAGAATGCTGGCCATAATTAAAAAACTCTCTGCCCCGTTGGTGGGCAAAATGAAGAGAATGGTTTTTTTGAGGTTGTCATATACCTTGCGGCCCTCTTCCACAGCCGCCGCAATGGTGCTGAAATTGTCATCCGCCAGCACCACTTCCGCCGCGTCCTTGGTGACTTCCGTGCCTTTTATGCCCATGGCCACACCTATGTCGGCCATACGCAGGGCCGGCGCGTCGTTGACGCCGTCGCCCGTCATGGCACAAATGGCGCCGTGTGCCTGAAGGGCTTTGACAAGTTTGAGTTTGTGCTCCGGGCTGGTGCGGGCAAAAATGTCATATTTGCAGGCCGCAACATAAAACTGCTCCTGCGTCATTTCATCCAACTCTTTGCCCGTCAGCGCGTATTTTCCGTCGCCAATGCCCAATTGGGCACCAATGGCCTTGGCTGTGTCCGCATGATCGCCCGTAATCATCTTTACGCGTATGCCCGCCGCATGGCATGTGGCAATGGCCTTTTGCACCTCTTCCCGCGGAGGGTCCACAATACCTGAAAGCCCAAGGAAGACGACACCTTTCTGCAAGTCCTCATGCGCCACACTTGTTTTGTCCAAAGGGACATATTTGAGTGCGGCGCCCAGCACACGTTTGCCCTCGCCCGCGAGGGTGGCTACCGCCTCCTCCCACTTCTCCCTCAACAGAGGAATGGGGCCCTGAGAGGACATTTGCTGGGTGGCCATGGCCAAAAGCCTGTCCGGAGCGCCTTTAATATAGAGAATGCCCCGGCCATTTTCAGCGGCCATGGTGGCCATGTATTTGTATTCCGAGTCGAAGGGGAGGGTGGCGAGGCGAGAAGGCAAAACCTCTGGAAGTTTTGCCTTCTCATATACGGCAAGCAAAGCGCCTTCGGTAGGGTCTCCTTGCACCGTCCACAGTTTTTCCGTCTCCTGGGTTAAGGAAGCGTCGTTGCAGTGTTTGAAGCACACAAGCAGCTGGCGCAGCACGGCGTTTTTGTCCACCTCTTCCTCTTTTTCTCCTTCCTCTTGGAAAATGGCTCCCTTGGGCGCATAACCGGAGCCGGTAACCCTAAAACCGGCTTCAAAGGTGACGAGGTTTTTCACCGTCATTTCATTTTGGGTGAGGGTACCCGTTTTGTCCGAGCAAATAACGCTGACGGAGCCGAGGGTTTCCACCGAGGGGAGGTTGCGTACAATGGCGTTGCGTTTGGCCATGTTTTGTACGCCAATGGCGAGAATAATGGAGAGGATGGCGGGCAGTCCCTCCGGAATGGCCGCAATGGCCAGGCCGATGGTGGAAAGCAGCAAGGCGGAGCTTTCATAGTTTCGGAAGAAATGTCCAAAGAGGAAAACCAGCGTGGCAATGGCAATAATAAAAATGGAAATGCTTTTGCCAAAAGCCGCCATTTTCCGTACCAGTGGCGTGGTGGTGAGGCCTACGTCGGCAATGAGTTGGTTAATATGCCCTATTTCCGTTTCCGTGGCGATGTCCACCACCACACCGTAGCCGGTACCTGCGCTGACGGTGGTGCCGCAAAAAACCATGTTGGAGCGCTCTGCCAACTCTGTTTCCGGGGGCAGGGCCTTTGTCTGTTTTTGGGAGGGCAGAGACTCGCCGGTGAGGGCGGACTCCTCCACGCGTAAGTTTTCTGCGCGAAAAAGGCGTATGTCGGCGGGGACTTTGTCGCCGGGGGCCAGGTACACCACGTCGCCGAGGGTTAACTCTGCCGCCTCCACCTCCACCCTCACCCCGTCACGAATGACGGCGGCGCGTAATGAAAGCAGCTTGCGAATGTCATTGAGTGCCTTTTGTGCCTTGTTTTCCTGGAAGTAGCCAATAACCGCATTCACGAGGGCCACAACGAGAATAACAGCCGTATCCACATAATGCCGAAGGGCCAAAGTCACCAAGGCGCAGACGAAGAGTATATAAATGAGGACGTCGTGGAAGTGCCCGAGGAAGCGGAGGAGGGGGTGCAAGGGCTTGACGAGGGGCAGCGCATTGCGGCCAAATTCCCCAAGGCGCTCGGCGGCTTCTGTGGAGGACAGGCCCAACTCGGCAGAGCTTTCCAGCTTTTCTAAAACAGCATCGACATTTTTGGCAAACCAGCGGACATGGGCATGGACGTAGTGTTTTTGCATAGGGCATTCCCATGTATTGGAATAATGCGCAGCAGCTTTGGCGGCAGGGTTTGTTGCTCATGGCGCGCAAAGCTTTTGATTCTACAGACCGGTTCCCTCCAGGATTTGAACTGAAAAATGTGCCCGCAGCTTCGACATCCTCCTTGACACGCCTATGCAGCAGACAGTCAGGAGCCACGTCAGACTCAAAACGGCAATAACTATAAAGTCGTTTAGGTTTGCTCCCACACCCAAAGACGTGTAGACGGAGCCCCACCGTGTTCCGCCCATTGCGCAAACGCCCTCTCTTGTCTCTCCTCTTCCTCGTAGCCGTCATTTTGCTCGTCGTCCTCTTGTGGCCGTCGCAGCGCGCCGCAGGAAGGCCGGGTGAGCCGCCGTTCCTCACCTATTTCCTCGTTGACGGCCTCACCGACTCGGTCTTCAGAGAGGAGCTGGCCGCAGGCCGCTTGCCCAACATTGCCAAACTCATTGCCCAGGGGACTTATGTCGAGCACGGAATTGGCGCGTTTCCCACCATGACGGGCTACGCCTTCTACCCGTTTATTACCGGGCGCGACGCCACGCTAAGCGGCGTCTTGGGGATACGCTGGTTTGACAGAAGTCGAACGTCGGGAAACTTCCGCAACTACGTCGGCCGCACCCAAGCTCTGATGATGCAGGATTTTCGTCCCGAGGTGCCGACCCTCTTTGAAATGTTGGAGGGCCAACACTCTTTTTCTCTCAACTCCTATGCCTCGCGCGGAGCTGTTGACAGGCAGATGCGCGGCTTTGACTTTTCAATGGCCAAATACCAAGAGCGCTATTGGGCGGCGCGCACGCTTGCAAAACTCCCGCTTGTCGGCCCGTGGCTTCTGCCCGACTGGTTTAAGGCCGAGGAGAATGTCATGGCCACCGCCATGGCCGACTTGGCGAACCGGCCAAAAGTCCAGTGGGTCACCTTCACCAGCCCCGATGGAAACCACCACCTCGACGGCTTTGCAGGCCGCTACGTCGAGCTGTTGCGCCATATAGACATGCTCATCGGCCGCTACCGCGAGGAGAGCGCAAGGCTCGGGCAGGAAGAGCAACGCATTTATGCCCTCCTCTCGGACCATGGCGTCAGCGAAGTCGGCGCCAACATTGACTTGCGCAAGCCGCTCGCCGAAATAGGCATGGAGGCATGGCGCGGCGAGCCGACGGCCTATTCCACCGAGCTTAGCGACAAGCTCGAAAAATGGGAGCCCTACGACGCGGTGATTGCCATCAACGGCAACCTCCTCAACTACCTCTACCTGCGCCCCCCGGGAAAGCCATGGAAAAGCATACCCGAGCCGGCGCTCCTGCGCGCTTGGCCCTCACCCAACGGGCCTGTCAACCTGCTTACCATGCTTGCGAGCATTGAGGGGGTGGAGATGGTGGTTGCGAGGGAGGAGGGTGGAGGCGTCGAAGCGCTAAGCAAAAACGGGCGAGGGCGGATTCGACCGGTTGGCGATGGGCTCGTCTATGAGTGCGAGGGGGAAGAGCCGCTTGGGTATGGGAAGCTGGGGCTTTGCGACGAGCAGATTCGCGACGACGCGACATGGCTTGCGCAGACTTACGCAACCGACTATCCCGACGCCGTCACGCGCCTCTATAGGCTATTTCTCGCTCCGGGCGTAGGAGACTTGGTGGTGATAGCCAAAGCAGGTTATGACTTGGCGGCCGATTATGAAACCATTGTCGGCAACTACCGGGGAGGCCACGGCGGCCTCCACGCTGAGCAGCTGAGGGTTCCCTATGTGCTGGCGGGGCCGGGCATTCCCCAAGGGAAAGTGGTCCCCTTCGCCCGCGCTGAAGACGTAGGACGCGCGCTGTTTCGACGGATGGGGTTTGCCCAGCCCTCTGGTGGCGTTGAGCTGCTGGAGCCACATTGAAACGAGAAAGAGCATGGATGAGCCGAAATGGATGACGAGACTCGAAAACAGAGTCGGCGAGCTCGCCGTCATCAGCCATAGAAACCCCATAACGACGCTGCTTGCCGTCCTGGCAGTGACTGTCGCAGGCTTCTGGGGCTCAACGAAGCTGACTCTGAATGCGGACCTCACGGGCCTCTTGCCGCGCTCCTTCCAAAGTGTCAAAGACTTGGAAGCGCTGCAAAAACGCTTTGGCGGCATAGGCTATGTGGTTGTTGTGGGTGAAGGCGCCGAGCCTGAAGAGCTTCGCCGCTTCGCTTCCGACATGGCGCCGCAACTCGAAAAGCTGGAGGGAATTCGGTTTGTCGAATACCAGCGCGCCACGCTCTTTTTTAGAGACCGCGCGGCCTACTACATGAGTCTGGCGGATTTGGAGGAGATAGACAGAAGGCTTGTGGCCCGAAAGAATTGGGAGGTGGCAAGCAAGAATCCGCTCCTCCTTCAGCTGGACGGCGAAGAGGAGCCTGCGCCGCCGCTCGACTTTTCCGACATTGAGGCCAAATACCGCCAGGGCGCCAACGCACGACTGGCGGGAGACGAGCCCTTCTATATTGACGAAGAGAAGAAGATGATAATGCTGCTGCTCAAGCCGGAGGGGCTCTCGGTGGATTTGGGTTTTGCGAAGGAGGTTTCGCAGAGGGTGCGCAGCTTCATTGAGTCCAAGGACTTGTCGAAATACCCCAACCTGAAAATTTCCTATACGGGGACTTTCCAGAAGAAGATAGACCAGCAAAACCAAATTACGCGGGATGTTGCCACAGCATCCTCGGTCGCTTTTGCGCTGATTCTGCTCTATTTGGCCTTCCACTTTAGGGGGCTGTTTGGTGTCGGCTATGTCCTGGTGCCGGTGGGCGCGGGGCTTTTGTGGACTTATGGCCTGGTGGCCATTTTCTATGGCCAGGTGAACATTCTGACGGCTTTTTTGGGAGCCATTCTCGGAGGGCTTGGGACAGAGCATGGCCTCCATTTGGTGGGGCGTTATGTGAGAAGGCGCGGTGAAGGCATGGGGAGTGAGGAGGCGACGAAGGATGCCTTTTCGCATTCGGGCGGCTCGGCGCTTATCTCTTCGCTCGTCGGCTCCATCACCTTTATGAGTCTGGCCATCTCCGAGTTCCGCGCATTCCGCGAATTCGGAGTCATTGCGGGGTTTGGGATGGTAGTTGTGGTGCTTGCATGTCTCCTCACCATTCCGGCGCTCATTGGCCTTGCGAGCAGGTTCGGCTGGAAACCGCGCCAGACAAAAGCGGCGAAAGAGGGCAGCCCAAAGACGCCCCTTGCCTCGGCCATCATCCGCTTTGCCAGGCCCTTGGCCATTGTTGCCTCACTGTCCATCGTCATTTTGGCGTGTCTCATTCCGCTCGCGCGTTTCGACTTCGACTTCGAGGCGCTGCAGGACAGCAACCTTCCCTCCTACAAGTTGAATCGCGAGCTCAAGAGGATTCAGGGCTATTCGCAGACGCCCGTCGCGTTGCTCTCTAACAAACCTGGCGAAGAGCGTCTGCTCGTTGAGCAAGTTTTAAAACGCAAGGCCGAGCTTGGTGAAATGTCGACCGTCGATTTTGTCGGCTCGCTGGAAGACTTGGTTCCCGAGCAGCAGCCTGAGAAACGCGCGGTTTTAGAGAAACTCGGCCGGGTGCTTGACCGGTTTCATCTCGAGGAGCTGGAGCCCAAGCTGGCCAAACAGTTTGACGACTTCGTGCGAATGTCGAAGGCGATGCCCTTTGCGCAGAGTGACATACCTGTCAGCGTTCGGCGTCAATTCGAGGGTGTGGATGGAAGAGAGGGTGGCTTTGTCTTCATCTACCCGAGCGTCGACACCAGCGACGGTCAGAATGTACTGCGCATCGCGCGAGAAGCCAGAGACCTGAGGCGCGCCGACGGCTCCACGGTTTCAGCTGCGGGTGAGAACATGATTCTCGCAGACATTCTCGAGATGGTCTATCGCGAGTCCTATTGGGTCCTCGCCGCCGCCATCTTCTTTGTTGTCCTGGCATTGTGGCTCACCCTCGGCAGCCTCAAAACCGCGCTTATTTGCCTGATGCCGACCCTCCTCTCGGTTGTTGCGCTTGTCGGGCTCCTGCCGCTCGTGGGGCTGCGCCTCAATATATTGAACATCATCGCTCTCCCCGTGCTGATTGGGACGACTGTGGACGGCGCAGTGCATTTATATTCCCGTTTCCAAGAATGGGAGGGGCGTTTCGAGCAGGTGTATTCCATGACGGGCCGAGCGATTATTGGCGGCCTGATTACGAGCGCAGTCGGTTTCGGGGCGATGATTCTGGCCGACCACCCTGGCCTCCGCTCGCTCGGCGAGCTGACGGTCCTGGGTTTTGGAATAAATGCCATCATCATGCTCTTCTGGTTCCCCGCCTGCTTAATTCTGTTGCAGCGAAAAGCAGCCAAATAGCCCGGCGGGTTATTTTTCCGTCACCTTTTCCAACCGTTCCCTAAACCACTGAGCCAGCTGGCTTTCTTCGACGAGGCCTGCGGCAAGGGCTTCCATGAGTCGCACGGCTTCAATGGCCTTAAAACTCAACTTAAAACCGTTGTCTGCCAAAAAAAGGCGCGCCACAACCCAGGCCACGCGTTTGTTGCCGTCCACAAAACCGTGGTTTCGTGAAAGGCCAAAGGCATAGGCGGCGGCAAGCGCGGCCGCGTCCGGGTTGCCATAGGCCAGCAGGTGCTGCGGCCTGGCCAGCGCGGACTCTATGGCATTCAAGTCCCGAATGCCTTCTTGTCCGCCGTGCTCGGCCAGTTGCCTGTCGTGAATGGCATACAAAACGGCCGGGGCCACCCAACGCCAGGTGCTCACTTCGCCAGGGCCCGCAGAATTTCACGGTCTGCATGCATCAGCTCCTCGGCCAGCGCCATTTGCCGAGCAAACTCAGGGTTATAGGGCGTCAAGCGGTAGCCGCCATCCGGCGTTTGCGTCAAATAGACAGTGTCCCCCTTCTCAATTCGAAGGTGGGCCATTGCCTCCTTCGTCAGGATGAAACCTGCGGAAGAGCCTACGGTTGTCACTTTGAAGCTGAGCATAAAATCTCCTATATAATGGTTATTATATAGCAGGTGTTTTGGGAAGGCAAGTGGGCAGAAAAAGTTTTCACTAACTCAACCAAAAGGAAGGTGGAAGCGGCAAGCTCCCTACCCACCTAAATAAAAAACCCCTTGCCACTCACACGGAGGGCAAGGGGCGGCAACATGTCGGCAGAGGGGGGCGCCGCTCACGTCGCCAATAAAACAGCCAAGAGTGTCACACTCAGAAATCCGATTAAAAACCAAAGGGCTATGAAGGCCTATTTGTCACCCATGGCTCCCCCCTGGTTTCTCACACAGCTCAGCCTCCTCGAGTATGGTCAGGCAGCGCTCCTGCTCCAACGGTGTAAGGAAAGCCGGGCCATCTTCCGCAGCTTCCACGGGTTTTGTGGGCGAAGGAGGCGGCTGTGAAAACGGAGGAAACAAAGGAAGGGTTTTTCGGGGCAGTCGAGGCGGGTGCGGAGAAAGGGGCGGCAGAAAGGGCTCCGTTTTTCTTGAGTGAAAGTCGTCGCTTATTTCATGTACGTCGGCTTCCTGCAAAACTTGCGTTTCATTCGCTGCGGTTTTGGGGGTGGGCATGGGTAACCTCATGTAAAGAAAAAGCCTTTGAGTTTTTCGAAAAAATTCTGTCGTGGTTGTGGTTTGTTGGAGGCAGGCGGTTTTGAGCCATGGCCGGCTTGTATTGCCGGACGTTTGCGTGGCCTAAGCGCTTTCAGCGAGGCAAAAGGCAGCCTAACCCGGCAAGGGGTGCCGTTTTTTGGAAAGGAATATGCTTTTATTTTTGAGCGTTTCCAGAGGGCGGCGACATGCGACACCCAGCGTTTGCCTTTGTCTAAGCTGTTGCCTTCGTTTGGTTTTTCTTTTTGCATGTCCGGCCCTTCATACAGCGAGAAACACGCTGCAGGAGGCCAAGCAGTTTCATTGGAGCCAAGAATGGCGGCCCAAATGAGCCGCTAAGACCGGTAAGTTTATCGAAAAACCGGCGGCCATAAAGGCCCCCATTTAAGCCGCCAGTCACCTGGGGCATTTAAACGAGAACCCTCAGGCCACCGGGCACAGCAGGTGCGCTTCTCGTTTAACGATAAACTTAATAGGCTTAGCGGGCCTAGCTACAAAACTCTTGCAGCGGGAGGAGACATAGCATTCTTCGGAGGTGTTGGGGAAGTGTTTTTTTGGCGAGGGGTTATTTTTCCGCCACCTTCTCCAACCGCTCTCTAAACCATTGTGCCAGCTGGCTTTCTTCAATGAGGCCTGCGGCAAGGGCCTCCATGAGTCGCACAGCCCTTCCTTGGGGAACCCTCTGCTGCCAAGGTTCCCCTCCTGGCCGCCGTGCTCAGCCAGTTGCCTGTCATGAATGGCATATAAAACGGCCGGGGCCACCCAGCGCCAGGTGCTCACTTCGCCAGGGCCCGCAGAATTTCACGGTCGTCATGCATCAGCTCCTCGGCCAGCGCCATTTGCCGAGCAAACTCAGGGTTATAGGGCGTTAGCCTATAGCCGCCATCCGGCGTTTGCGTCAAATAGACAGTGTCCCCCTTCTCAATTCTGAGATGGGCCATCGCCTCCTTCGTCCCACCCCAAAACCCAGACCAAAGCGATTTGAAGTGAAAAATAAACCTTTGCATATGGTTTTTGAAGGTTTTGCTAGCTGTATTAAAAAAACGAGCCGTCGTTCAAAATTCGAATGACGCCAATTCAATGTTTCTCACCGCAAAAGTGTTGCTACTTGCCGCCAATGGAGTACAAAAGACATCCACATAGGAAAAAAGACGAAATGACTGCGACGAGCCCCCGTGTTTTTTTGCGCATGCTATATTCACGGCAGCGGCAGCTCTTGCAGCTCCTTGACGTTCTTGGTGGGACAGTCGACAAGCGCGACTTCCAGAAGCTGCTGTTCCTTTATTGCCAAGAGCTGCGGGGCGACGCCCCCTATGACTTTGTGCCCTATAAGTTCGGCGCGTTCTCATTCAGCTCTTATGCCGACTATCGAAAACTCGTGGACTTTGGGCTTCTTGAAGGTGATGACACGTGGCGTCTTACCGACGCGGGCCGCAAAGCGATTGGGCGGACAGCTGACTTGCAACTCTTCGCATTCGCAAGGCGTCACCGTTTGCGCGGTGACGAGCTGATTGCTGACACATATCGGCGCTTTCCATTCTTTGCCACGCGCAGTGAGATTGCTGAGCGTGTGCTCAAAGGCGATGTCGCCGCGCTTGCGCAAATCGACGCTGTCCGCACCGTTCGCTCGGAGGCCATGCTGCACACCCTTGGTTATGAGGGCCATTCCGTCGAAAGCTACCTGAACATGCTGCTCAAGAGTGGCGTCACCCTTTTGTGTGACGTGCGCCGCAACCCCATCAGCCGGAAATATGGTTTCTCGAAGAAAACACTCGCGCATGCCTGTGAAAACGTTGGGCTCCGCTATGCGCACTTGCCGGAGCTTGGCATTGCGTCTGAGCAAAGGCAGGGCCTTCATACGCAGGCTGACTATGACGCCCTCTTTGAGCACTATAAGCGCACATGGCTTTTGAAGCAGGACGCCGCGCTCGAAAAAATTCAAGCCTGGATTGACGAGAAAGAATGTGTAGCGCTCACCTGTTATGAGCATCAACCCAGCCAATGCCATCGTCATTGTGTGGCTGAGGCGCTTGAAAGCAGGCTCGGAGAGAATTTCCGCGCCAAGCATTTGTGAGAAGGTGGAGGCAGAATGGAAAAGCAGCGCATTCTGATTACGGTGAAGACATATCCAACGCTCTCCCGGAAATATGGCGAAACGGTTTGTACGGCAGGTGTGCGTGAGAATGGCACATGGGTGCGCATCTACCCCGTGCCATTTCGCCGCCTCGAAGAGAAGGAGAAATACAGCAAATATGACTGGCTCGAATGTCGCCTCCAGCGGAACACCGCTGACGTGCGCCCGGAGAGCCATCGGCCCGTGGATGAACACGAGCTTGTGCCGGTTGGCCACATGGGGACAGAGCAGAATTGGCGCGAGCGTCGCGAGTTGTTGCTCAACAAGGCCCGTGTCTATGACAGACTCGACGAGTTGATTGCCGGTGCGAAGGCGAACCAGGTTTCGCTCGCTGTGTTGAAGCCGACGCGCATTTTGGACTTCGTTGTTGAAGAGGACGAGCGCGAGTGGGAGCTCGACAAGCTTCGCGAAATACGCGAAGCCTCTCGGCAAAACGAGTTGTTTGAGGACAACGCCTGGAGGGAGACTTTCAAGGTCATTCCGAAGCTGCCCTATGGTTTCTCATATAGGTTTGAAGATGCGGCAGGGAAGAAGAGCGAACTTCAGGTGCTCGACTGGGAGGCCGGTGCGCTCTATTGGAATTGCCTCCGGTCGACCCACAACGACGAGCCGAAGGCACTCGCCAAAGTTCGGCAAAAGTATTTCGATGAATTTACGAAGAAAGAGCTTCACTTCTTTCTTGGGACAACACAGCAATTCCACGCCTTCGCCCCGAATCCGTGGGTGATTGTTGGTGTATTTCCCATTCCCCATGAAAGTCAACTCGGCCTGTTTGCCTAACCTGTGAAGCTCATTTCTCTGGTGGAAGGGGGTTGACGGTTTCTGAAGGCATTGATTTTATTTTAGACCCCATGGGCGCCTCCATCCGCTTTGAGCTATATGAACATATTGACGGACTGCAGTCTGTCTCCCCCTTCTCAGTTCGGAGGTGGGCCATCGCCTCCTTCGTCAGGACGAAGCCTGCGGAAGAGCTTATGGTTGTTGCCTTGCAGCTGTGCATATATAATGGTTATTATACAGTGGGTGTTTTTGGAAGGCAAGGGAGCACAAAAAAGCCGCTTAAACAGAGCGGCTTTGAAAAGCAAAAAGCGGTGGTGAAGGTTTATTTGCTGAAGTAACAGCACGGACCTATGGACGTATAACCTTTGCTTGTGTTAACGAGTTTTCCGTTTGCGTTAACATTGAATTTAATGACACTGCCATCTGCAGGATCATTTGCATAATAGACAGCCTTGCCGTTTTCGGTGGCCTTGTGTGTGATTGTAACCCAGTGACCATTAGCAGACGTCACGTTAATAACAACTGGCCTGCCTTCAGATAGCGACTTATCCAAGGTGCTCAAGTTCAATGTTTCGCTTTTCGTTGCTTTGAGACCAAAGGCTTGAGCTGCGTTACCCCATATTATACTGTTACCAGAATAGCCGCCGTTCTTGTCGAGATAATCGTCCAATTTTCCTGGGTCTATGGTTTTACCTGAAATTTTGCTGCACGCCATGGCAACAGCTGTTACAGCGCAACCTTTCTGGGCAATAGTAGGGGCATTGCTGCTACTGCCCAGCTTCCTATCGCCCCAAGCAGGATCCTTCTGGCTATAACGCGGAACACCATTGCTTGAACCTAGATTTGTGCCTGTGCCACCCGTGCTGCCCGTGCCACCTGTACTGCCGCTGCCTACCGTTGCTCCCAGAGAAACCATTTTGTTGCGCGTATTGTTACCAAAAACACCGTCGGCCGTAAGGCCATTGGCTTTCTGGAAATTCTTGAGCGCTGTTTCCGTCGCCGGCCCAAAAGTCCCGGGGCCTGTATTCATCTGCGCCTGTGTCATATAACCCATCTTGACAAGCGCCTGCTGCAAAAGCTTGACATCTGCCGAGTTTGTCGAGCCTCTCTGGAGGGTTGTGGACGGAACATTCGTCCCTGAGAGAGGTTTAGACGCGGATGCCACCGAATAAGCAGTTGAAACTGCTACTGACATAACTCTTGTTGACATGACTTCTTTCCTTTCAAAACAAAATGTTAAGTGTTAAATGTTAACTGTTAGTGTTTAAACAAACTTCCCTCCAAGCCAACGACGCAAAAACAGCGCGCCGACTTGCAGCAAATGGGTTACAACAGACTGATTTTTTGGTTTATTCCCCCCCCAACAACTGCGCCCTACACCTACATTATCTGTCTTGCATCTGCAAAGTTGCTAAGACAGCGAGAAAAAATGCAAGCTCTGCAGAAAACTTTTAAAATATTTAGGTTATTTTTTTGGTGGAGCCATCCAGAAAACAGGGAGGATACCAGAAAAGCATGGCTGTTTCTGAAGGAAAGCGCATTCGCCACGCATGACGAGAAAACCTGACACAGGCGAAATCCAAATGCTCGAGAAGACAACACCTAATAGAATGAATGAAAAAATACTTGCCAGTCCAAATAATTCTATGCTATGAAGATAAGAGCCTGTCGCTGGAAGTGAGGGGGGAAGCAGCGAGCATGTTGGACGAACGGCCATAGGCGCAAAAAACTTTTGACGGGGGAATCCATGAGAATGCAAAAAATTTTCCAAGCCTTTGCCTTGCTGTTTTTGGCGTCTGGTTGTGGCATGTTGGGCATATGCAAAACAGACGCCGACTGCCATGCTTTGCATGCAGACAGCTTTTGTTATGCCGGCAAAAACCCAAAACCGGGCGACAGTGGGGTGTGCACCCGCAAGCCTGGTGGGTCTGTTGACGCGCCTGCTGGTGGGTCTGTTGATGGGCTTGGTGGTGGGTCTGTTGACGGGCCTGGTGGCAAGTCTGGTGTCGAAGCTGCTGCCGGACTTGTCATCAGCAGTTTCAGCCCCCCTGAGGCTGCCCATGGCACCAAGCTTCACATTCAAGGGAAAGGCTTCAGTGCTGTCCCTTTGGAAAACAGCGTTACTTTCAACGGTGTTGCCGCTGCCGTTGTCTCCGCCATACCGGATGAAATTGTTGTTGAAGTCCCGAAGAATATGCTCTGCACCGGGCCTGTGCGTGTTACCGTGGATGGCAAAACTGCCACCTCCACCACCGACTTCACCTATGTGCCGACAGCTGTTGTGAGCACCGTTGCCGGAAGCGGTCCGACAGGCTATTCGAACTATGGAGGAGGCTTTGCCGAGGGTCAGGGAGACGTTGCACGCTTTAACGAACCTTACGGCATTGCAATAGACACGGTGGGAAATCTCTATGTGGCGGATGCAGGAAACCACCGCATTCGAAAAATCTCCCCTGGAGGTGTTGTCAGCACCTTTGCTGGAAGCGGCACAAACGGCCATGCCGATGCTTACTTTGGAACGGATGCACAGTTTAGCAGTCCTGTAGGCATTACAATCGATGCGGCGGACAACCTCTATGTGGCAGATTATTGGAATCACCGCATCCGCAAGGTGTTGTCCGGTGGGGTTATTGTCAGCACAATTGCCGGAAGCGGCGCAACAGGGACAGGCTCAATGGGGGGATTTATCGAAGGCAATGGAAGTGAATCACAGTTTTGTGAACCTGAAGGTATTGCTATAGACGTGAAGACGGGAGACCTCTATGTGGCGGATAGAGAAAACAACCGCATTCGAAAAATTTCCCAGGGGTGGTCAGAGAATTGGGTCAGCACCTTTGCTGGAGATGGTACAAAGGGCTCTGCTGATCGCACCGGGACAGCTGCACAGTTTGAGGAACTTCACGGCATCGCAATAGACGCGGCGGGGAACCTCTATGCGGTAGATAACACAAGCATCCGAAAAATCTCTCCGCAAGGAGAAGTCAGCACCCTTGTCGGACCAACCTTTGTTGACTCCAGCACGGGAAAGGAAACAAGCTTTCATAGTCCTCACGGCATCGCAATAGACACAGCAGGCAATCTCTACGTGGCGGATTATTGGCATCACTGCATTCGCAAAGTGACATCTGCGGGAGTTGTCAGCACGCTTGCCGGAAATTGCGGCATTATACGGTCAGGTTTTGCCGACGGCACTGGAAACGTTGTACAGTTTGATAGCCCCCGGGGCATCGCAATCGATGCGAGGACGGGCAACATTTATGTGTCAGAGAGATATAACCACCGCATCCGAAAAATTGTCTTGGAATAAAGAGGGGAAGCGACAAGCCAAGCCCTCCACCCAAACAAAAACCCCCACGCCTCATGCAGAAGCCTAAGGGGTTGTTACGGCTTTTTCCAACACAGCCACAAGCGGTAGCAGGTTGCCCTCAAAAGCGGCAATGTCGGCGACAAGCAGCTTGTCTGCCTCCACACCGCCAAAATCAAGCTCATAGCCAGCGCTTTTTGACAACTGCCGGAAATATTCCCGTGCGGCGCGGCCATTGCCTTCGCGGAACGGATGGAGCGCATTCAACTCGCCCATATAGTGCGCCAGTCTCAAAATAAAAGGCTCCCTCTCCAGGCCGCGCAGCTTGTTTTCATTTGCCAGGGCAGAAAAAATTCTCTCAGCGTTTTTTGGAATGTGCCGCCCCAGGCAAAAAATGGAAGTGTCTTTTGCCATAAATTCGCCGCGTCGGATGCTTCCCGCCCACGCATAGATGTCACCGAAGATGAAGCGGTGGATTTTGCAAAGGTGAGAAAAGCCATATTGCCCACGTAAGGGTTTCACGCGCAGCATCAGCAGCTTCAAGCTGACAATTTCGCGCTCGGCCAACAGCAGCGCCTCGGTGTCGCGTATGCCTTGCTTGTTTCGCAAGACGGAGGTGCCGGGATAGCAATAGCCGTCTTGTTCGTCGTGGAAATATTTATAGCTTTGCATTGCCCTTGCTGGCTTGCGTGTGGCGCCGCTGGCGCGGCTTCGCTTTTTTGGGCCTGCTTGCGCTCGCGTCGCTGCGCTCCTTGGCTTGCGCTGCGAAGGCCGAAGTGTGGCGCTCGATGGTTTGGCGCAAGACTTCATGCACATCGGCCTTTCCCGTCAGGCAGTCGCGCAGGCGGCTCTTGTCTTGCTCTGTGAGCGGCATGTTTTCCATGGACATGGAGAAGTCAATGTCAGCGATGGTTTTTTCAATGGGGGCGCTCATGGGTTGTTCATTCACAGCCTGTTTTAACATGTTATTTGTCCGTCGTGAAGCATCTGCAAAACAATGCATCAATACCACAAAAACAAAAAACCCCTCGCGACTCACGCGGAGGGCTGTGTTTCTCACCCACCCACCCGCCGCCCGAGCTGCCAACAACAGCCAAGCCATGTTTCCGGTTGCCCCAACAAAGTCCGAGCTACCACACGGCTATGGGGAAGTGCTTTCTGAGCTGAAAAAGCGCATCCAACAGACTCGTCTCAAGACGGTAATTGCGTCCAGATTCAGCTTTATTGGGAGCTCGGTCAAACCATCCTCGCTCGACAAGCGCACGAAGGTTGGGGTGCAAAAGTCATCGACCGCCTCTCGCATGACTTGCGCGAAGCATTTCCTGACATGGCGGGCCTTTCTTCCAGAAACCTCCTTTTGATGCGAGGCTTTGCTGAAGCCTATCCCGAGCCGACAATTGTGAAACAGCTTGTTTCACAATTGCCGTGGGGCCACGTGGTGAGGCTTCTCCAGCGCGTGAAGAATGCCGATGAGCGCCACTGGTATATGCAACAAACAATAACGCAAGGTTGGAGTCGCAGTCTTCTCAATGTACAGCTTGACAGGCGTGTGCACAAACGCCAAGGCCGCGCGCAGAACAATTTCGCCCTGACGCTTCCTCCTGCGGATTCAGACCTTGCCGCGCAGACGTTTAAGGACCCCTATCTCTTTGACTTTCTTGGCACTGCAAACCTGCGTCGCGAGGCCGAAGTCGAGCAAGCGCTTATTGAGCATATACAACGCTTTTTGCTGGAATTGGGCACGGGTTTTGCGTTTGTCGGGCGCCAGGTGGCACTGGAAGTGGGAAAGCAGGACTTCAAAATAGACTTGCTTTTCTACCACTTTGGGTTGCGTTGTTTCGTCGTTGTCGAGTTGAAGGCGGTTGATTTTGAGCCGTCGTTGAGCTCCGCAGGCGTCATCGTCTCCCCCGAAATTTTGCTCAGTGCCATGGCGGTTGCAGTCAGCGCGCACCCAATGTTTCCGATGTTTGCTGGCATTGTTTTCGTTATTCCAAAAATTGTCCTTTTCCTTGTCCCAGTGCCAACAGAGTCTGTGCTCCACTTTTCGTCACCTTGTTTGTACATCGGAGTACCATCTGCTGAGGTAGGGTAATCATTCCCTTCCTTGTCGGTAACAAACCTTTGTGAGCAGTCGGGCACTTTCGGAACAATTGCCTCAGTGTTATTTGGGTCCCATACATCCGGATCTGTTCTAGGAATGGTTGGGTTGACATTGGACTCTGGCTGCGTTTGTGCCTGACTATTAAAAATCTTATTTATAATCCATTGAGCAATGTTCAATCCTGGGTTTGCTGGATATACTGGTATTGACATGGCTTCTTTCCTTTCAAAACAAAATGTTAAGTGTTAAATGTTAAGCGTTAATTGTTAATTGTTAATGTTTAAACAAACTTCCCCCCACCGGCGCCGCCGCTTGCACTCCAGGCCATCGCCTGCAAGCCGGCGACGCAACAGCAGCGCGCCGACTTGCAGCAAATGGGTTACAACAGACTGATTTTTTGGTTTATTCCCCCACGACTGCGCCCCACACTCACATTATCTGGCCTGCATATGCAAAGTTGCTAAGAGAGTGAAAAACAGTAGTATTTTAAAAATTACTTAATCCATAAAGGGTTGACAGGCCCCCCTCCCGAGGGAGGAAAAAAAGGTGGTACTGAAGGAGCAGGTGTACAAAACACTGGAGACAATCCCCCCTCTGTCTCTCTCCCCCCTTTGTCACCTGCCCCTGCAGTACCATATGTGGGCAATAACCATACGACGCCTTCGAAGTGTCTCCCCTACGGCCCTCATCGGGCCGAAGGGGTGGGTGTTGTAGCTACCCGGGGAAGGGGCAGCTTTAAATGCCGATAATGGGCACATTTATGGTGTAGTCCTTGGAGCTTTGGCCGGGCGTATACAAAGCATCGAGAATCTCCCGGAGTGTCGCCTCTTTTTCAACGACATTTTCATAGGTTATTCCCTGGGCTTTGAGTTGCATGTCCACACCAAAGCCGCTTGCCTTAAGCCCTGGGTTGACGTCAAAGCCTGAGGTTGTCACATCCGCGGTTGTCATCTGCACAGTAACTTTGTCTCCCAAAATATCGGCTGTTTTGCCCAAATCTCCCCGGGCAAGCGAGAGCAGAATATCTTGGGTGAAAAGCTCACTGTGCTTTCCAGTCAACTCTAGCTCCGTTTGTTTGGAAGGCATTCCTCCAGAAACAATGGCTTGGGTGTTATATCCATAACTCGCCTTGATGGAGACTTCAGAGTTTTCAAAGTCGACAACTCCCTTGAGTGCTTCCAGGGGGTTTTCGGAGAATCCTTTGAGACTGTCTGCGTTTAAAGGAAAGCGATGCTCTGTTGACAGCGAGCCGTTGATGCTCCCATTGAGGCCGTCTATGGAGAAACCATCCTCGTCTCCTATATAGAGTCCTACGCCTCCTTGCAGCTCGAGCGAGGTTTCCCCTTTCAAAACAAGTGCGGAAGGTTTGCCATCCTCAAACTCAATGCGCGCAGAAACACTGCCAGAGCCATCCAAGCCTAGTTTGGCCAGCGAAACGTCACCACAGAGCTCGGCGGCAATTCCAACGTCAAGCTCAACGGCGGAAAGGCGACTTGCCAGGAATTCCTGCTCACCTGACAACGTTGAATAGGCAGCACGAGCTCCATTGGCGATAAACCCGAGTCCAGGCAGACTGGAAGAGGCCGCAGTACCGGCAACCTCTGCCGACAGAATGCCAGCTGCTTTGGCGGCTGCCTCGGGTGTCTCAAACGTATACTCTCGAGAGCCGCCCAGGTTGAGGGTGGCTTTTGCATCATAGCCCCACACACCGGCCTTGGTGCCTTCGTCAACCCCTGCGCCTACTTCTCCGCCTACACGTACTGTGTAGCCTTTGCCCTCACCGTTGTATGTAATTTCTACCTCTGCACCGGCTTCAACGTGCCCACCGTAGGCACTCACGCCACCACCGGCGCCTACAATGCAAGTGTCCCCTTCGTTTCTCAATGCCTTAATTTCGTTGAGATAGGCATTGTCTATGGGACTCATGGTGTTGGCGGTGAATTTCCTTTCCTCGTCAATGCGTTGCTGCTGCTGTGGAGAGTCTGCTTTCTCTGTGGTTTTTGCGTCTACCTGCTCCTTGGAAATGGATTGCCCGTATAACAAGGTGTTGCCGTCGGCATAGCTGCCAAAATTGTCGATGACAAATTGGATGTCTTTTTGCTCCTGCTCAGGCAAACCCGGATTTTTCTTTAAAAACGCTTCCAAGTCCTCTTTGACAAACCTTCTGTCATTGCCAAGGACGTTTTTCCCGGCCGCATTGTCGATGGCCTCAAAATGCTTGTCCACTGTCTCAAATGCCTGCTGCTCCGGCGTCTTTGTCTTCTGCGTTGCCTCCTGCTTTGTCTCCTGCTTTTCCTCTGTTTCAGTCACTTTGTCGGTGGTTTCTGTCGGGGTTGTTGTCTGTGTCCCGGAGGGGATTTTCACCTCTGAATTTTCAGGAGGTTTCGGAGGTTGCCCAGGCCCTTGCCACGGAGGAGGAGGTGGTGGCCTGTCTCCATAGGGCTCGGGCGGGCACCCACACCCACACCCAGGGCCGGGCTGCCCTTGGTATTGCCTCCACGCATCCCCCAGCCCCGGCGCGTCGTCAAAACCGATCAAACCCCACTGGGTCGGAAACCCATTCTGCCCCCCGGGGGGCCCCTGTGTGCCGTGCATGCCCTTCCCATGCATGCCGTGCATTCCCTGTCCACCATAACCATCGGCACGGTGCCCTGGAGGAGGCCCTCCATGTGGATGTTGCATGCGGTTTTGGTAATAGTGCTCTTGCATTTTGAGCTGACGCTCTATGTCTAAATTGTTATATTTATAATTCTTAACGTTCTCTGCCATGACTGTTTTCCTTTTTAAAATGTGAATAAATGAAAATTTAAAATGTGAATAAATGAAAAATGCCCCCCAGGCTTTCCCCCTCGCCTCGTGCTTCCACCCTGTTTCCCAGGGTTTGTCTGTTTCTGCCCACTCCACCTGGGTTGAGCCGAAGTGGATGGGGCAAAAAGGTCCGAGCGAGGACTCGGACCTTCTTTAGAGTGGGTTAGGAGACTTTGTTGCCGGTACTGACAGCCGTTTTGAGGTTGGCCACTTCATTCCTCGCATCCTCGTGCCAGTTGTTGGTGCCGTTGATGAAGCCAGAGCTCGGATTCAAATATTTATGGCCTAATTCTTTGAGTTCCGGATGCTCTTTCGGGTCCAACCCAGCTTCATAAGCCAATGTTGCTATGTAATTCTGGACTTGTGTTTCCGTAGGCCGCTTTGTTCCATCCGTGCCGATGTCTTGGTTTTTCGCCCACGTCGCATTGAAGGCTTTTTGCTCTTCCCAGGTGGCTTTGGGCTCATTGTGAGGGGCAGGCGGCGTCGGCCACTTTTCTTTTCCACCGTCTCCAGCCTTCTCCATGTTCCAACCCGGCCATAGGCTTGCGTCTTGCTCGCTCTTCATGCCTCCGCCCTTTCCGCCCAGTGTCAGGCCCTGCTCTATGTTGTCCTTGGTGATGGTGTTCCCGCTGAATGCGGTGCCTTTTTTGGCGAAGTCATCATAGTTTTCGAGCATGAAGTTAACGTCCTTTTCAATTCTGCCGAAGTCCTCGTCGGATAAGGTCCCATTCTTATTCAACTCTCTTTTCTTCTCCAAAAAGGCTTCCAAGTCTTTTTTGTTGAATTGGCCGTCTTCCTTGTTGCCAATCACCTTTTGCCCGGCGGCGTTGTCTATCTCCCCAAAGTATTTGTTGACAGTTTCGAAGGCACGCTGTCGCTCCATCTCCTTGCGGTATTCTTTGGGCAGTGCGGACTCATCCACCTCGGTTGTCTCAGCGTCCTCTGTGACTTCTGTGTCCTTGCTGCTGACCTCTTGGGTGGTTGTTTGTGTGCTATTGCCCGTTGTTGTATCCCCCCCCGGTGGTGGTGGTGGTAGCGGCGGCGGGGCACCATAGCCCATGTCCTGCCCCCCAGGAGGAGGTGGGTAGGGCATGTTTCCATAGGCCATGTTTCCGTAGGACATGTCTCCCATTCCTGGAATTCCTCCTCCATACCCACCTCCGAACCCACACCCAAGGCCGGGCTGGCATTGGTATTGCGTCCACGCATTCCCCACCCCCTGCGAGTTGTCAAAACCGCTCGAGTCCCACGGAGGCTGAAACCCCATCTGCCCTCCCTGTACGCCGGGACCCTGCCCTCTATGCATGCCGGGCCCCTGCGTGTACATTCCATGGTTGCCATAACCATCGGGAATATGCATTCTGGGTTTCCCTGGAGGCTGCTGACCTTCATTCGTGCGGTTGTGCCCTCCCGGATGAGGCCCTCGGTGATGTTGCTCTGGGTTGTGAAATCTATAGTTATTATTATTATTATTATTATTAGTTTTCTCTACCATGACTGCTTTCCTTTTTAAAATGTGAGTAAATAAAAATGCCCCCCGGGTTTTTTCACTTCCCCCGCTGCCGAGACTTCCGGCGCCCACCCCCCCGGGTTTTTTCTCTCCACCCCATGCAAGCGTGCAAATTGACTTGCAGTGAATGAATGTTTTTGTTGGTTTTTCCCCCCGACTGCTTTTTTATACGCGGAAGTTCTGGATCACCGCCTTTTTGGTGTCGTGCTCAATCTGCAAAATGTTGGTCAACATGGTAATCATCCGGTTATATGCCTGTAATTGCTCCTGATAGTCCAACGACTCTTCCTCAGTCATGTTGGCTGACCTTGTCGGCTTGGTCATCCCACCCATCATGGAACTGATGCTGCTGTTTCCACCGCCGCCCCTATAGATTGAGTCGCCGCTGCTATAGCTGGATATATTTGGGTTATAATTTGTTGGATTTATATTGTTGCCTTGCGGACCACCTATCCTATCGGATGGAGATGGATAATTGATCGGCATATATTGTTGTGGTTTCCCTGATCTGATTGTGTTGTCTACCATGACTTCTTTCCTTTCAAAACAAAATGTTAAGTGTTAAATGCTAAGCGTTAATTGTTAAGCGTTAATTGTTAATTGTTAATGTTTAAACAAACTTCCCCCCACCGGCGCCGCCGCTTGCACTCCAGGCCATTTTCCACAAGCCAACAACGCAACAAAAACAGCGCGCCGACTTGCAGCAAATGGATTACAACAGACTGATTTTTTGGTTTATTCCCCCCCCCAACAACTACGCCCTACACCTACATTATCTGTCTTGCATCTGCAAAGTTGCTAAGACAGCGAGAAAAAATGCAAGCTCTGCAGAAACCTTTTAAAATATTTAGGTTATTTTTTTTGGAATTCTCCGGTTAACTTCCAAAACCCACCTCAAAAGCGAGCCGCAGGCGTAGCAATTCAGTGCAGCAAAGCTTTGCACTCCTGGATTGCTTTGTCGCTGGTGCGCCTCGCAATGACGATAGGTGGAGGTGACGGCGAAGCTCCAACATTTCGGCCTCTGGTGAGAAAACAATATAAAAACTCATTTTGCCCGGGCATGCTCCAAAGCCAGGCGCGCGCGCAGGCGCTCAACGCTAACGCCGCGTGACGGCTCAGCTTTCATCGCGTCATAGGCTGCGGCGACGGACGTGTGCAGCCAATTTTCGACAGCCTGCTCGCACGCCGGCTCCCCACACAAGCCTCCGTGTGTTTCCTCGCCTTTCGCCTCTTTCGCCCATGCTTGTGCCTTCACCATCTCCTCCACGTTTGCGATGTCGTTTTTTGTCTGCACCACAAACCCATATTTATATTGGTTTTATGGGGTTGTCAGGGGGAGGGTTGTTTTTCTTTGCGTGACCACAAACCGTCTCCATGCGCGGGGGCAAAGCCCCAACCTGCGGCGCTCTATGGGGCGACGAGAGCCTTACACTTTAGGTATAATTGAGGAATATCCTCCGTGATGGTTGCCCAAACCACTTCCATGTCCAATTGTCCATATCCATGCACCACGACATTTCGAAGACCAATGATGCTTCGCCAAGGAATGTCCGCGTGAGCCGCCCTAAAATCCGGTGTTAAATGATTGGCCAGCTCTCCAATTTGTAACAAAGACATACAAACTGAATTTGCATAATCCTTGTCTGAAACAAATGTGTCAAAGTCGTTGCCGAAACGCTTTTGTGCTCTAAAAATATTTTCGATATGCTCGAGAATGTTAGCAATTATTCTCGTGTTTTTATCCATAGATGAGCACCAAGTCTTTTTCTATCCGCTGTCTGAATTCACCGGAAAGGCCACGGCTGGTCACCACATCCACTTTGTTGCCGAATATTTCTTCCAATTCCTGACAAAAGCTGGAAAGCTCGAAAAGGGTGCGCAGGCTTCCTTTTTCGATGCAAATATCCATGTCGCTCCCGGCCCTGGCTTCCCCTCGGGCGTAGGAGCCATATAAATAGGCTTTTTCTATGCCATATCGCCGGGCGGGTTCGGCAATTTTGCTTTTAATTTCCGAAACGGAATAAAACGCACCCATGGCTGTACATTATAATGAACGATGCATGCGCTTGTCAAAACCTGAAATTCTCCCCAAGCCGCGGAACTCGAATGCCTGGGCCGGGGCCACCCAGCGCCAGGTGCTCACTTCGCCAGGGCCCGCAGAATTTCACAGTCTGCATGCATCAGCTCCTCGGCCAGCGCCATTTGCCGAGCAAACTCAGGGTGATAGGGCGTTAGCCTATAGCCTCCATCTGGCGTTTGCGCCAGATAAACCGTATCCCCCTTTTCGATTGGAAGGTGGGCCATCGCCTCCTTCGTGAGAATCAAACCGGCGGATGAGCCTACGGTTGTGACTTTGAAGCTGAGCATCAAATTTCTATATAGTGAATATTATATGGTGGGTGTTTTGGGAGGCAAGGGGGGAGAAAAAAGTTTTTGCTGGGACGCAAGTCGTCCACCTAACTCCATATGCAATGGCTGTGAAAAGAAAATACCCGGGCAAAGCCAGGGCATTGGTTAAACGAGAAAGCCGATGGACGTTTCAGGCCCACAAAAGCGACAGCGAAATTCAAACCACTTCACCCCCGAGGGGGAAAACACCGGAAATGTGAAACATCCAAACATGGGCCCTCCAGGATTCGAACCTGGGACCAATCGGTTATGAGCCGACAGCTCTACCGCTGAGCTAAGAGCCCCAAAGGTGAATGAATATGCCCAAAACTTTTTGAGAACTCAAGAAAGAAACGGTTTAACTGTCCACAAAACTGCGCAACCGTTTATTTCGGCTGGAACCTAAAACGCAAGCCTGCTTGCTGCTGCGCAGCCGCGAAGGCCAACTTAACTGTCCACAAAACTGCGCAGCCGCTTGTTTCGGCTGGAACCTAAGACGCAAGCCTGCTTGCTGCTGCGCAGCCGCGAAGGCCAACTTAACTGTCCACAAAACTGCGCAGCCGCTTATTTCGGCTGGAACCTAAAACGCAAGCCTGCTTGCTGCTGCGCAGCCGCGAAGGCCAACTTAACTGTCCACAAAACTGCGCAACCGTTTATTTCGGCTGGAACCTAAAACGCAAGCCTGCTTGCTGCTGCGCAGCCGCGAAGGCCAACTTAACTGTCCACAAAACTGCGCAGCCGCTTATTTCTCGAAGGGTGCCGAAGTTTACGCAAAGCCTTGGCTTCAATTTGGCGGATGCGCTCTCGGGTGACTTCAAAGTCCTGCCCCACCTCTTCGAGGGTGTGGTCGCTTTTTTCGCCAATGCCAAAACGCATGCGCAACACTTTTTCTTCGCGCGGCGTCAGCGTGGCCAGCACTTTTCGCGTTTGCTCTGCCAAATTCATGCTGATGACAGCATCCGAAGGAGAAACCAGGGTTTTGTCTTCGATGAAGTCTCCCAGGTGAGAGTCCTCTTCTTCTCCTATGGGGGTTTCCAGAGAAATGGGCTCCTTGGCGATTTTGAGGACTTTGCGGACTTTGTCCAAAGGCAGCTCCATTTTGTCCGCAATTTCTTCAGGTGTGGGCTCCCTGCCAATTTCCTGGACGAGGTAGCGGCTGGTGCGGATGAGTTTGTTGATGGTTTCAATCATGTGCACGGGGATGCGGATGGTGCGGGCCTGGTCCGCAATGGCGCGCGTAATCGCCTGGCGTATCCACCACGTCGCATAGGTGGAGAATTTATAGCCGCGCTTATATTCAAATTTGTCCACCGCCTTCATGAGGCCAATGTTGCCCTCCTGAATTAAGTCCAAAAACTGCAGCCCCCGGTTGGTGTATTTCTTGGCAATGGACACCACCAGACGCAGGTTGGCTTCAACCAGCTCACTCTTGGCGAGCTCCGCACTGCGCTCTCCGCGGCGTATGGCTTCGTAGTTTCTCCTCAAGGTGTCCACGGAGAGATGGGATTTGCTCTCAATGTTGTGAATGCGTTTAAACGCATTGCGGATGTTGCGCTCCAGAATGTCGAGTTGCTCCGGTGAGACGTTGAGTTTTCGAAGGAGTTGTTTAGAGAAACTTGGAATTTGTCGGGTTTCTTTAAACTGTGCTTTGAGGGGCGCAAGCGAGAAGCCGAAAGTTCGCTCCAAGTGGACAATTTCCACTTCTGCGCGGTTGGCATCCTCTAGCATTTGTTTGAGGTGAGCGACAATGCGGTCAATTTGTTTTTTGTTCAGCCGCATCTCATCCAACACTTCCATCATTTGAAGCTGGGTTTCTTCATAGGCGCGTTTGAGTTCGCGCTTTTTGGCTTCGGACAACTTTTTCTTGGAGTGGAATATTTCTTCAATGCGCTCGCATTCGCGTGCATGCTTGCGGATTTTTTCAATGGACTTCAAAATCTGCTCAATGCGGTTGAGCTCGCCCTGGTTTAATTTAATTTCTTCGGGCGTCGTCTCACTTTCCGCGTCCACATCCGCATCCATATCCGCCTCTTCCTGCAATTCTTCAGAGGCGTCTTTGACGACTTCGCGCACGCGAAGCTTGCCGCTTTTGAGTTTGGGTCCAATGTCGAGAATTTCGTTGATGGCCACCTTGCAAGCCAGGAGTGCGCGCAAGGTTGCTTTTTCGCCTTCTTCAATTCGCTTGGCGATTTCCACTTCCCCTTCGCGCGTCAGCAGAGAGACAGAACCCATTTTGCGCAAATAGAGGCGCACAGGGTCATTCGAAGTCCCGGGGGTTTCTTCCTGCTCTGTTTCTTCTTCTTCGCTTTCCTGCTCCGCCTCCTCGCCGGAAGAGACAGCCGGTTTCACTTCTGCGGTTTCGGTGCTCTTGTGGACATCGACAATTTCAATGTCGTTGTCGCCGAACATACTCATGACGTCGTCTATCTGGTCTGACGAGACAACATCCGCAGGAAGGTTGTCGTTGACTTCATCATAAGTGAGAAAACCTTTTTGGCGCCCTGCCTCCAAAAGCTCCTTCAGCTCTTTGCGCTCAGGGAGGAGCTCCTCTTTGAGCTCTTCTTTCTCCGCATTTGGATCGACATCCACTTCGCGCATTTGCGCTTCTGCAAGCTCTTCGACTTCGTCGTTCTCACTCTCCCGGACGCTTTTGCCGCGTTTTTTGAGTTTTTCCCGCGCGAGTTTGGCAACATCCACTTCAGAGGTTTTGCTTTTTGAACGCTTGACAGGTTTTTTGGCTTTGCCCTTGCCAGCCTTTTTTACTCCAGCGGCCTTGGCGGGTTTTTTTCGCACCGAGGCTTTGGTTTTGGCCTGAGTTTTCGCTTTGGCCTGAGTTTTGGCTTTGGACTTGGTTTTAGACATGGTTGCGGCTGTCTCCTGGACGTGCGGCTTTCTTGGAATTTTGCCTTCTATATTTCATTAACCTTCAAAATAGACTTCTAGCTCCTATAAAGTTTGCGCTGGCGAAGAACTGTCTGCTTCATAGATAACAATCGGCCATACTCCGTCAGAAGTTGCTGGGACTGCGCAGAAAGTTCACCTTCTTCCTGGAGTGTATGGCTTTGTTTCCGTATTTCCATGAGTGCGCGCTCAATGGCCCGAAGGTGCAGCTCATCTGCAAGGTATTCGAATTCCTGGGTTAAAGCGCTTGTTTCCGCGGGAAGCAGCAGGTGTTCCAGCGCTTGTTGGGTGGAGGAATTCAGCAAAGCGAGTGCTTCGTCTGCAGTTTGGTTTTGTTGGAGGGCTTCCATGGCGGCCCGCAAACCCAGGTGCTCCATTTCGCAGGGAGGAATGGCTTTGGGCGTTTTCAGCAGCGAAGGCATGGCCAAAGCAATACCGACATAGCGCAACTCCTGCGAAGATGGGGCAGGAAGTGAAGCGGTTGTATGCGGGGAGGAGGAGGAGGAGGGAGAGGAAGGAGAAGAAGGTAAAGAAGAGGGAAGGGAAGCAGGAGGAGTCCTCCCTCTCAAACCTTTTACTCCCCCCACTCCCCCCACAGCTTGCAATTTCGCATTTAATTCAGACACCGGCAATTGGGTATGCTCCGAGACAGCCCGAAGAAAAGAGGAGCGCTCCAGTCCCGCAGGCAGCTTCGCGAGGACGGGTTTCATACGTTGTATGCCTTCCAGAGTTTCTTCAAAAGAAGCGCCTCGTCCTTTGGGGAAACAGGCTTGCAGGAGGAAGCGGCTGAGGAGGGGTGCTTCCAGCAGCAGCTGGGAGAGGGCGTCGCTTCCATGGTGAAGGAGGAAGGTATCCGGGTCCGCCTGGTCGGGCAACAAAGCGACTTGGACTTTGAGGCCGGAAGTCAGCAGAGGAGCGGCGAGGCGAAAGACGGCCTTACGTCCCGCAGAGTCCCCATCCAGCAGGAGGCAGAGTTGGCGGATTTCTTGTTTTTGGAGGAGGGAGAGTTGTTGGGAAGTCAGTTGGGTGGAGCACAAGGCGACGGCATGTTGAAAGCCTGCGCGGTGCAGGGCGAGGCAGTCAAAATAGCCTTCACACACAATGGCTGCCTGTTGTTTGCGCATAGGCTCTCTGGCCCTGTCGAGGCCATAAAGTTGCTCGCTTTTGTTATAAAGCTCCGACTCGCGGGAGTTGAGGTATTTAGGCCCCTCGCCGCCAAGCAGGCGCCCGCCGAAACCCACCGTCCTCCCGTTGGCGGAGCGGATGGGAAACACGAGGCGGTTTCTGAAGACGTCAAAAAAGCCTTGTCCTTTGGGGCTGGGAGCAATCAGCCCCACTTGCTCTGCGAAAGCCGACAACCCGCGCTCTCGAAGCAGGGAAGAAAGTGCCGTCCAGTCGTCCAGGGCAAAGCCGAGGCCAAATTCCTGAGCGTTGGTTTTGCTGACGCCGCGCTCCAGCAGGTAGTTTTGGGCGGCCTGTCCTTGGGGTTTTTCCCAGAGGTTGGAAAAAAAATGTGCTGAAGCGAAGGCTGTCGCTTCGCGTTGCAGGGCTTTTTGTTTTTGGCCGAAGGTTTGTGTGTCGTCCAGCTCCACGCCGCACTCTTCGGCGAGCAGACGCAGCGTCTCCAGAAAACTCTGTCCTGAAATGCGCTGGACAAAACCAAAAACATCTCCGGAAGCGTGGCAGCCGAAACACTTAAACCGCTCATCCTCCGGCCACACGTGGAAGGAGCCTGTTTTTTCCGCGTGAAAAGGGCACAGGCCGACATAGCTTCGGCCCGACTTTTTGAGCTCGACGCCATGGCGTCTAAGCAGAGCAAAGAAGTCAACGCGCTCCTTTATTTCAGCGATTTTGTTTTCCGAGATGGACACAGGCAGAGTTATTCAAACCAATTGTTTTTTGACTTCTTCTGAAATGGCTTTTCCTTCAGAGCGGCCTTGGAGTTGCTCAACGACTTTTTTCATGACGAGGCCGAAACTTTTGGGCCCCGAGACGCCCAGCTCCGCAATGGCCTTATGCACCACCTGGCTCAATTCTTCCGCGTCCAGGGGTTTTGGCAAGTAGCGTTGCAAAATGAGAATTTCGCTTTCCTCTTTGGAAGCGAGCTCTTCGCGGTTTGCTTGGCGAAACTGCTCAGCGGCTTCTTTGCGTTGTTTAATCAGCTTACGCAGCACCTCGAGAATGTCCGCGTCCCCCAGAGGTTTGGCATTGGGCTCCACCGCTTTATATTGGATGGCGCTTTTGGCCATACGCAGGACAGAAGTTTCCAGCGCATTTTTCGCTCGCATGGCTTGTTTCAAATCCGCATCCAACAGCTCTTTTAACGTGCTCACAGAAAACCTCTTTATTACGTTGAGACAACCCAAAGGACAACAGAGAGGGCAACCCGGAGGAGGAGGGGGTGGAGCCCCGGCCAAGGAGGCAACCCAGGGGAAAAGCCCCTGGGTTGGAAGAGCGGAACAGGGGCGAGCTAATAGACTTTGCGCAGCTTTTTCACGGCGCGTTTTTTAGCGGCCAGGGATTTTTTTTTCTTTTTAACGGAGGGCTTTTCATAATGTTCCCTCTTGCGGATTTCGGAGAGGATGCCGGCTTTTTCCGTCGCTTTTTTGAAGCGTTTGAGAGCGCCTTCGATGGATTCGCCGTCTTTGACACGAATGGTTGTCAGCTTACATCACCTCCTTCGGTTGGACCAGGACGCTGCTTTTTGCCGAAGCTTTGTGGAAAAAGCAAGAAAAGAGAGGGGGTGTCTTGAAGAAAAGACAGGCTGCCGGGTTTTGGCTTTTGGAAGGCCGCTGCTGGCCTGGCATTTGCGCTCTCCTTCAAAAGCGGCTAGAGCTGCCCAGGTGTCCCTGGAGCGTTTTCTAACCCGTCCGGTTTCCCGCCTTGGAGCGTTGGGTGTGCGCGTGTTGGTAGCCGCTTTGCGCTGCTTAAGCCCTGGTTTGCGTCGGGTTTTGGCCTTTGGTTTGGGAAGAGTGGCTTTTGCCTTGGGGATTCGCCGCCGAATAACTCTGGAGAATTTGCGCCATGCTTTTCCTGAGCGCACGTCCAGGGAGCGTCGCCGCATGGCGCGCGCCTCTTATGGGCATGTATTTCTGAGTGCTTTGGAGGGGATATGTGGCCACATTCTGGACAAAAGCACCCCCATGGAGTTGGTGAATTGGCATTTAATAGAGGAGAAGGTGAAGGGGGGAGAAGGGGGAGGAGCGCTCATAGCGTCGGCGCATTTTGGCAGTTGGGAGTTGATGGCGGAGCTTTTGGCTGCCCGCGGTATGAGCCTGGCCGCGGTGGTACGTCCCTTGTCCGGAGCTTTTAACGCGCGGCTGTTTGAGGCGCGTAAGGAGGCGGGGATGGAGCTGATACACCCGCGTGGGGCGCTTCGGCAGATGTTGAAGGCGCTGCGTGAGGGGAAGGTGGTGGTGCAGCTGGTGGACCAGTCCCTATCGGCCGAGCGAGCCGTATTCGTACCTTTTTTTGGGCGTATGACCGCAACAGCGCCCGCTTTGTCCATGGCGGCAGTTGCTGCGGGGGTACCCGCCTATTTGGTTTTGTCAGAGCGGGTGCGTGGGGGGATGCGGGTTTGGGTGGAGGGCCCTTTTGGGGTGGCGGCCACGGGAGACAACAAAAGCGATGTGGCTTTACATGTGGCGCAAGTGACAGCGGCCTTGGAGGCGCACATTCGGCGTTGTCCGGAGCAATGGATGTGGATGCACCGCCGCTGGAAAGTGCCTTATACACCCCAGGGTTAAAAAAAATGCTTCTTGAAGTGGAGGGAAAAATCCACTAAGCCCCTGGCTCATGAAGTCGCCCGCAGAGAGAAAGTCAGAAGAAGAGCCCGTGTTGCCGGCCCCCTCCTATCCCGCCCTGGAATCTTTTATTGAGACGGCAACGGAGGCGGAAATTGAGGTGCTTTATCAACCCATTCTCGAAGCTTTGGCTGAGCTGAAGGGTCCTTTGGCGGACAAAGCCAGGAAAATAGACATAGCCATTTCCAAATCCTCGGAGTTGCTAAGCCTTTTATTGGGTGTCCGTGCGCGTTTGGAGGAAGAGGCAAGCAAGCAGCGATTGCCGCGTTAAATTTTTTTGAAATATTTTGAAACCGGAAGCAACCTTCAGAAACTTTCTGCGATAATCTCTCCAGGAAGGGCGAGTTCGAGATGGTCGGGTTTTGAAGAGGTCATTTTTTTAGAAATTTTGGAGGTTTTATATGTCAGGAATCAATCGTATCAACACGGGCTCCAACGTGCCTTTGTCCACCAATTTTTCGGTGGGCAGGCAGAGTCCGGACTTGTCATTTGGCAAGCGAGTTCAAGCAGGCCTTAGCGCCACAGCCAGTGTTGTGGGTTCGGGCGTAGGCATTGTAGGCAGTTCTTTCACAGGTGGCCCTGCCATTGTCAGTGCGGCAGTTTCTTCCGCAAGGACGTTGGGTGGTCAGCAATCTTCGGGGGCTTTTAACACCACCTATGCAGGCCATGCTGGTTTGCCTATGGCGTCGGCGGCCCCTGCTTCGTTCAACTCCACCGTCAACAAAGGTGCGCCCTCTTCGGGTTCTTCCGTCAGCAACAGCATGAAGGAAGGGGGAGCTGAAGCCAGTGTGGACTTGGATGCTTCGCACCAGAGAAACATGGAATTGCTTGGAATTCAGTCGGCACTTCAGCAGGAGAACTTGATGTTTTCTTCGCTTTCCAACACGCTGAAGACGAGGCACGACACAGCGAAAAACAGCATTGCCAACTTGCGCTGATGATGAAGTTTGTTTGAAACTCAAGGCGACTTCGAAAGAGGTCGCCTTTTTTTTGTCTGAGTTGGGGCAGTGTTTTGGGTGGAGGCTCGAAAAAGAGTGGGCGGTGTGTTTGCTGCGCTTGTTTAAGCCCCTGTGTTTGGAATAGGCTTGTGTTTATGACGACAGAAATTTTAGGCAGTCTGGTTCCCACGACAAAAATTCAGGCGAGGATACTGCTGGAGACAGGCTATTTATGGATGGACATGGGGCGTTTTACAGAGGCTCACGAAGTATTTATGGGAGCTGCGGTTTTGATGCCCCGGAGTGAAGTCCCGCAGATTGCCTTGGGCACGTTGGATTTGGTGCAAGGGAAGTTTGACAAAGCGTTGCAGGCATTTCGGGCGGCGCAGCGTTTGGCGCCCAGGTCTGCTTTGCCGCATGCGCATGCGGGAGAGGCCTTGTTGTTTATGGGCAAGGACGCGGCTGCGCTCAAAGAGTTGCAGCAAGCAAAAGCGATGGAGCCTGACAGCGATGCGGGCAGGTTTGCGGATTCGCTGTTGGAGTGCAGGGAGAAGGGTTTGTTTTCGAAAAAGCCTTAAGGTGGTTAAGGCGAGCATTGCATTTGAATTGTTTGTGGAGCTCTCATGGCAGTTGGAAAAATAGGCGGCAAAAAAGGAACGGGCGCAACTCGAGGAGCGGGTGCTGCCAAAGCAGGGCCTGCATTTCAGGCAAAGGCTGAGCGGGTTGAATCTGTCGCGCCCAGCATTTCAATGGGAGAGGTGGGGGCGGTGGTGGCGGCGAGCGATCCTGTCATGGCCGGGGCTGCGGAAATTGCCCGGCAGTTTAGAGATGGTGCCATTAAAACGAAGGAAGAAGCGACGCGGTGTCTGGTTGCGAACATTCTTCGTGAAATTGTTCGTACAAATTCAAAAACGCTTAGAGAAAAAATCACTCAAGAACTCGAGGGAGATCCTCGGCTTCGAGAAACGCTTGAGAGAATTTGGGCGAAGGCGGAATAGGAGTCGTTTTGGAAAAGTTTGGGGAGAACAAAAAGCAGCTCCTGGAAAAATATGGGCCCTATGTGCGCTCCATTGCAGCGGGAGTGTGTCGTCAGTTTCGCTCCCAATTGGATTTGGACGAGATGATGGCATATGGGCACATGGGTTTATTGGAGGCGGCGGAGCGTTTTGATGCGAGCATGGGAGCCAACTTTCTAACCTTCGCCCACTATAGGATTAAGGGAGCCATTTTTGATGGTTTAAGGAAGATGGGTGTTTTGAACAGCACGGAGCCTGGTGCTTTGGGTGCAGAGCGTTCCAATGCCTATTTGAGCAACCTTTCAGACAGAGATGCGGGAGCGCACAGCTCTTTTTCAGAAGACATTCGTGAAATTTCAAGTGCTGTTTCAGGTTTGGCCGTTGTATATGCCGCGAGTTTGGACACAGCGGAGGGCCAGCAGCTTATCAGCGAGCAGCTTTCCGTGGAAGAGCGTTTGGAGCTTGAGCAGACCAAGAGGCGCATTCGAAAAGCCATAGGGATGTTGTCGGAGAAGGAGCGCCGGTTGTTGCAGGCCTATTATTTTCATTCCAAGACATTGGAGGAGGCGGGTGCGGAGATAGGGCAGTCTAAAAGCTGGGCTTCCCGGTTGCATGCACGCGCTATTGAAAAATTGAAGCAACTTTTGATTGAGGATGAACGACAATCAGAAGAGACAACTTCTAAGAGGAGAGAAAACCATGGTGGAACCACTCGCAGGGATGACAGCGGCACAGGCAGCGCAGCAAAAGCTTCCCGAGCAAGCAGCCCAGCAGGCCAAACAGGGCCCAAGCAAGTTTGATGATGCATTAAGCGTTCGCGCGGAGAACAAAGCTGGCGATATTCGTCAGATGCAGTCGGTTTCTCAAACCCAGGCTGCGAATTCTGTGAATAAAGCGGACATTATTCGAGATGTAGGCCAGGTTGACAAAACCGATAAAGCGCGCATGAGCAAAGTGCGGACGCAGGCATTGAGTGAAACCTCCAGAGCACGTGCGGCGGCACCGGCAACTCAGGCGGAGGCCTCTTCGGTGACAGCCAAAAGCCTGATGAGTGTGATGGATGGTGTCGAAAAAGGCCAGGCGTCTTTGGACAAGCTGATTGGCTCAGCGATGCAGGGGAAGAAGTTTTCCAATGCGGAGCTGTTGAGCCTCCAGGCCAGCATGTACAAATACAGCCAGGAGATGGACTTGACGAGCAAAATTGTTGAGAAAACAACCACAGGTTTGAAAGAAACCTTAAAAACTCAAGTCTAAACCGGTCTAGAAACCGCACTGCTTCCTTCTTTTGAAGAATTTTTTTGAAGGCGGCTCTTTTGAGCCGCTTTTTTTTGAAGTTTCGTGTAGGCTTCCAAAGCTTATGTTTCGAAAATATGGGTTTGTTGCCCTGTTGGGCATGGGGTTGATTGCTTGTACCGAGGCTTTGCAGCATAATTTGTCAGAGGAAGAAGCCAACGAAATTTATGCCTTATTAAACCGCAACGGAATTAAGGCGGTGAAGACGCGAGGTGAGGGCGATGACCCTACCTACGTCATCAGCGTCCCCAAAGCAGACGCTGTCAATGCGGTGCAATTGTTGACGGACAATTCTTTGCCTCGAGTCCGTGCGGATGGGCTTTCTTTGTTTAAAAAGAACAAGGGGATGATTCCGACTCAGACGGAGGAGCGGGCGATGCTGCTGGAGGCTTTGGGTGGGGAAATTTCGAACACACTGAACAGGATTCCCGGTGTTTTGGAAGCGAGGACTTTGGTGATGTTGCCGGAGTCCAACGACTTGGTTCCTGATGCGGACAAACCCAGGCCTTCGGCTTCGGTGTTTATAAAATACCGCATGCCGGGAGAAGAGAAACTTCTCATTGACGAAGCCGCTGTGCAACGTTTTGTGTCGGCGGGGGTGCCGCAATTGGCGCCTCAGGCGGTTCAAGTTTTGATGGTGCGTGCGGATCCTCCTCCACCGGAATTGGATGTAGATAAGCGTTTGCAGACGGTGTTGGGTTTGCAGATGGCCAAAGACAGTGTGGACCAATTTCGTGTCATTGTTTTGGTGGCTGGGGTGTTGATTTTGCTCATGCTGGGCATTTGCGTGTGGTTTTTTCTAAAGAGCCGTGCAGCAACGAAGGCAGCATAGGCACTTTTTCTTAAAGCTTTTGGACTCTATCCGTGGAACACTACTTTGCTTCGCTTTCCAAACGACAAACCATGTTGCTTTTGGCATCGGTTGTCTTTGGTGGCTCGGGAGCCGATGAGGCATTCGAGTTTTTGCCCGAAGAAGAAGCAGAGCTTTTGAAGCATCGTTCCGGCGCTTTTCGAGCCATTCCCAAAGAGCAGAGGATTCCTTTTCTGGTGCGGGAGATGCGTCGTATGCTGAGCATGCGGCGCCGGAGGCTTGCAACGGCAGACCCGGAGCATTTGGCTGGGTTGTTGGCCAAAGAAAAGCCTGTTGTGAGTGAGGTTATTTTGCGTGCGCTGCCTTCAATGCTGGCGCATTCCGTGCAAGCGGCACTTCCTGGTTTTAAAGCGACACCCTTACGCAAGGAGCCGAGGGCGGAAGTGTTTTCCATTGTGCGCTGGAAACTGGAAGAGGAGCTGCAGAATTCTTCTGTCAGCACCTTCTTCCAGTTTGCAGACCTCATCGGTTTACAAGCCAGAGAGCTGATAACCATTTGCGACCGGATGGGCGCTCGTGTGTTTGCAACGGCATTGATGGGTTTGCCTATAGGTGAACGCCAGAGTTTTTTGGGCGGACTTCCGCCAGACCAGAGAATGCTTGCACAAAAGGCGTGTGATGCAACCAAAACGCGCCATTTGCAAGCCAACGACGCGCGCAGGTTGTTGGAACTCTATAACGCAGCGGCAGACGCTTCCACAGCACTCAGGAGCGCAGGTGCACGGCGCGTTATGAGAGCTTGTTTTGCAGAGTCCGCTGATTTTGCATCCAAAATGGCGCGTCGACATGAAGGTGAGTTGGGCAAGTTGCTGTCCCGTTGGTTTGACGAAGAAAAAAGCAGGCAAATTCAGGGAGATGGTGGAAAAGCGGACATTCTTGAGCAACTGGAGTTTTTAGCGAAGCGAGGGTTTCTTGAGCGCCCGCTGATATTGTCCAAACCCAAGGCTGTGCCTGTTGCTCAAAATGCCAAGGTGCCTGAAACAGCGAAGCCTGCTTCCAACATGGGTGTAGGCTCCACACGTTTGGCGGCCCCCCCCTCCATGAAGCCCTCTCGGTTGTTGCCTGAGAAACTCCCTAAACCTACGCTTTCGAAGATTGTAGGCCCTAAAGAGCCTGTTGCCGCTGCAAGCCGTGTGAGTCAGTCGCCCAAACCACAAACCATGGAGCGCTCTGCCTCAACCCCACCCGGAGCCAGAAGCGCGGAGCGCGTGGCCTCATTGCGGCCCGAAGCGACAAACGCACAGCGACCGGCCTCGCCTCCGCCCGGCGTCAGAAGTGTGGAGCGCTCTGCCTCATTGCGTCCCGGAGCGACGAATGCACAGCGGCCAGCTTCGCCTCCGCCCGGCGCCAGAAGTGCGGAGCGCTCAGCCTCATTTCGGCCCAGTGCACAGCGGCCGGTTTCGCCTCCGCCCAAAACAATGAGTCAGGATATGCCCACCGGCAAGGCAAGCTTTTCACAGGCGTCGACGCCGGACTCAACGCCAACGCCGGTGAACAGTCCGGGCAAAGGTGCGGTGATTCGCATGCCGGCGCTGCAGTCCGTCCCTCGCAGGCGTGTGACAGAGACAGAAGCTGCGAAGCAGGAAAAGACGGACCACGGCCTCAAGAGTGCAAAAGCAAAACCAGAGGACAAGGGTTAGAAATGCGACGGAGATAAGGCATGGCAGAGACTGACAACAAAGGGCCACCGAGGGGACCAGGGAAAATTATTCGTGGAGCTTTGCCAGGCGAGGTGTCTGAGCTTGAAGCGCTGGCATTGTCTCGTTTGCAACAACGTGGCTCCGTTGTGCGTGTCGAGGAGTTGGAAGCGCACTCAAAAGCCAAAAGCATTGTTGAGGGAGCTCAGCAAAAAGCTCAGGAAATAATAGAGGACGCTGAGCGTCAGCGGGAGCTGATTTTTCAAGAAGCACGTGAGGAAGCCTTTGCGGAAGTGGCAGCCCAGGCAGCCACGGAGTTGGCCAAGGCGAAGATGCAGGCGGGCAGCATATTGGCGGAAGCCGAGCCAGAGCTGATTAAGTTGGCCTGTAAAATTGCCGAGAAAATGATTGGCAGGGATTTGGAGAGAGAGCCGGCGGTGCTGTTGGAAATTTGCGCAAACGCCATTGAGAATTTGCGGACAGCCAAGGCCATGCTTTTGCGTGTGCACCCGAAGGATGCCAAGCTGCTGAGAGAGAGGCGTCCCGAGTTGATAGAGTTGATTGGGCGCAGCGTGGACATTGCCATTCGCGACGACGTTGAGGTACAGCCGGGAGGCTGCATTGTGCAAACCGAGTTTGGCGTCATTGACGCTCAGCTGGAAACTCAATTCGAAGCACTGCGCACTTTGTTTGAGGAAGATGCTTCCAGGAAGGCGGATTAAGCATGGGCCTTGCCGTTCCATGGGAGCGCTATCAGAGTCTGCTGAAAAATGCGCAGCTGGTGAATGTACGCGGCCGGGTGACGGAGCTGACGGGTTTGGTGATTAAAGCTTCTGTGCCCAACGTGCGTGTAGGCGAGTTGTGTTATATTAAAGGGCGTGGCCGTACCGCCATCAAGTCTGAGGTGGTGGGGTTTCAGGGGGAGGAAGTCATGCTGATGCCCTTGGGAGAGTTGCGAGGCATTGGCCCGGACAGCGAAGTGCTTCCCACAGGTCGCCCCCTAAGCCTCCGGGTGGGGGATGCCCTGTTGGGGCGTGTACTCAACGGCCTGGGGGAGCCCATTGATGGCAAAGGCCCTTTGCCCCAGGAGGGGTTGATTGAATGGTCCGTTGACAGAGACTGCCCGGACCCCTACAAGCGCCAGCGCATTGAGCGGCCGCTGCCATTGGGGGTGCGTTGCATTGATGGATTGCTGACGGTGGGAGAAGGGCAACGCATAGGGCTTTTTGCGGGCTCCGGCGTGGGCAAATCCACCTTAATGGGACAAATTGCGCGCAACACAGCGGCAGAGTTGGTTGTCATTGCGCTGATTGGAGAGCGTGGCCGCGAGGTTTTGGAGTTTGTTGAGGATGCGCTGGGTGAGGGGCTGAAGCGCTCTGTTGTGGTATGCGCGACTTCAGACCAACCTTCGCTGGTGCGTTTGCGCGCCGGTTTTGTAGCCACCGCCATTGCGGAATATTTCCGTGAGCGCGGGGGCAATGTCTTGTTTATGCTGGACACCGTGACGCGCCTTGCAAGAGCCCAACGCGAAATTGGTTTGGCCGTAGGAGAGCCTCCCGCACGCCAGGGCTATCCCCCCTCGGTGTTTTCCATGCTCCCCAAAATTCTCGAAAGGACCGGGAATTCGGAAAAAGGCAAATGCACAGCCATCTACACCGTTTTGGTTGCCGGCGGCGACATGGAAGAGCCCATTGCCGACGAAGTGCGCGGCATTCTGGACGGACACTTCATTTTGAACCGCGCCCTCGGAGAGCGCAACCAATGGCCGGCCATGGATGTTTTGGCTTCCTTGTCGCGCGTCATGAATCAAGTCGTCAGCAAAGAGCACAAAAAGGCCGCGGGAAAACTTCGGGAAACGCTTGCAACCTATGAAAAGCAAAGGGACTTAATTCTGCTGGGCGCCTACCAATACGGGACAGATCCGCGCACGGACTATGCCATCGACAAATACGATGCCATCATTGATTTTTTAAAGCAGTCCACTTCAAGCAACGTGAGTTTTGAGGAAACAGCAGAAGCACTCGTTGCCTTGTTTGAAGAGTGATAAGAGACTCTAGCATATGCCGGTGTATCGACTTCAAACGCTGCTTGAAATGCGGGAACGAGCTGAGGAGGCTGCGAAGCAGGCTTTTTCTGAGGCGGTGAAGGCTTTTCACGAGCAGAAAAAACGTCTAGAAGAGATGCGTGCGGATTTGACAAGGCGGCAGGAGGAACGCAAAGAAAAAGTGCTCGCCTATCGCATGTCCGTTTTGTCCGCACAAGCGCTTCAATCAAATGCATTCGAACAGTTTGAGCGTTTTGAACAAAGGCTGAAGGATGAGGAGGCGAAGTTGGAGTTGGAGATAGGGGCGCAGGAGGGAAACGTAAAACGTGCTGAGCAGTGGATGGAGCAAAAGAGGCTGGAGATGGCAGAGGCGGCCAAAGAGAAAAAGGCCATTGAGAAACACAAGGAGCAATGGGCGAAGCAGGTGCGTTATGAGAGGCAGATGAAAGAAGAGCTTTTGCAGGAGGAGATTGGCAACACCTTGCATTTGCAAAGGAAGAGGGAGGGGAAATCATGAGCAGAATTGATGATGACAGAGAAGCGGCACGCCAGGCTGAGCGTATTGCGGAACAAAGGCGCCAGGAAGACAAGCTGCGAACGGACAAAAAAGCGACAGACTCTGCATTCGCCCGGCTTGTGGGTGAAAGCCAGAAACAGCAAGGGCAGATTCAGCGGCAAAACATTCACCGTGGACATGCTTCAGAGGCCGATGCAAAGTTTCTGGAGAAAGCGGACCCTTCCTCCGCCGAGAGAGCAAAAGAAGACAGGGAGCGGGCGCTTGGCAGGTATGGTGTTTTGAGCACACGCTCTGGGGACAAAAAAACCAATGTGGTGTTGCGAGAATTGATGGAAACAAACCCCAAGGAGGCTGAATCCGCACAAGCATTCTCGGAAAGCAACAAGCAGGTTTCAAAGAAACAGCTGCAGGGGCAGGGCACATGGGAAAACCAGGAGCAGGTGAAGAAGCATTCGGAGCAGGCGGTGAAGCTGCACCAAAGTGACAGAGAATTTTCCAAGGCAGAAATTCGGGAGCAGGCGGAAATGGGCAAAAAGTCCGTTTCGCAGACAGAGAGCCAGCAGGAGGCGCGTTCTGCTCAATCCAAATCAGACGACAAGAAACACACTGAAATGAAATCAGAAGCCCGCAGTGCGCGCACAGAAGAGAAAGCCGCGCACATGCGGCAAGCCTCAGAAACCAAACGCCCGGACAAAGAGACGCGCGAGGATTTGGGGAGTTTGCTTCGCACCAACCCCGCCCTCATGGAGCCGGCCCCCATTGTTCGCCCCAAGCAGACAGGTGACTCTGAGCGCTTGAGAAAGATTGCGAGTGAAATTGCTCAAAAGATTGTCGAGCGCGTGCGTGTGGGAACCAACAAGACAGGCAACGCAGAATTTCAGATTGACTTACGCTCAGATGTTTTGTCGGGGCTTTCCCTGCGGGTTTCAGCGTCGGGCGGAAAAATAAGTGTGGTGTTTTCTGGCTCCGACAAAAATACTTTGAAGACAGTTGAATCACAAAGCGAAGCTTTGCGCACGGCGCTGGATGTGCGGGGCTTGACGCTGACTCATATGAAATTTGAGATGACTTCGTGACGAATACACAAAAAATATCTGCTCCTCCTGCTTCTTCTCAAGCAGGTGACCGCACCATGGTGGTAACGCAGGATGAGTTGCTGATGGGTACCTGGAAGAAAGTGGATTCTTTGCCGAGGCTTCCCAAAGTTTCTCGTCAGGAGACACAGCTGTTTCGTTGCCTGGAGTGGTTGTTTCCAGCCTATGCTGAGCATGGGGAGATGCTGGATGCCATCGCCAAGACACTTCAGAATTGTCTTCAAAGCGATGTGCATTTAACCTTTGATTATTTTCAGTTGTTGCCTGTTTCTGAATTGCCGTCCTGCATTGCTGAAACCACTTTTTTGGCGGTGTTGTCCTTCAGGCCATACCAACCGAGAGGTTTTTGGGAAATTGAGCTGGGTTTTGCACACAAAGCGGTTGAGATGTTGCTGGGAGCCAACAGTGAATCCATTGAAAGTCGCGCATTGACGGAGTTGGAAGAGGGTGTGCTCCAATTTCTCGCTTTGCAGGTTTTGAGGGCCATGTTTGCGAGCACCGAAGCCGGCAAGACGCATGTCCGCCTGGACAACATTCTCAGCAACAGCAAAACCATTCTTCCGTTGATGGCCTCAGAGACGCAGATGGTGTTGATGAGTTTGTCTGCGAGTGTCGGTGGGCACACCGGGTATTTTCGCTTTTTTATTCCCGCGACGATACTTGCCAAATTGCAACCTCCTGCACAGGCGTTCGCTCGAGCCTATAGAATGCAGCAGAATTTAATTCGAGCCAAACCCCGCCTCGCATTGCCTCGTTTGTTTTTGCGTGCGGAGATTGGCCACGCGGAGATTTCTCTGGCTCAATTCAGAGGACTTCGCCCGGGAGACACCGTCATTCTGGACGAGCTTCATTTGAGGCCTGATGAGCGTGCAGAAGGGAAGGCCGAATTGCGAATGGGCGCAGGGCTTTCAGGCCATTTGGATTGTCGGCTCCGTTTTGACGGGAGGGGCTATAAGGCGGAGGTTGAAAAAGTCGTTTTAGGAACACTGTCAGAAGATGTTGATTGCAGTCTTTCCGCTGGGGGCGAAAGAAAAGGGGAAACCATGGACCCAAACCAACTGACGGCTGCGCCGCTGTTGAGCGATGTGCCTTTGAGGCTTGTTGTTGAACTTGCGCGCATTCCGGTGACTTTAGAAGAAGTTGTTGAAATGAAAGTAGGCCACACCATTGATTTGGGCCGTCTTGCGTCAGAGCCCTTAAGCCTGGTGGTGAATGGGAAGGCGGTGGGGCAGGGGGAGCTGGTGGAGTTTGAGGGGCGATTGGGCATACGGCTGATTTCGGTTGAAGCTTCATAAACGATTTTTTGCAGGAGCGAGTATGTTGTCCCTGCTGTTTTTTGTGCTTTTCGGCGCAGAAGCCCTGACAGAGCCTCCTTTGGAGCCTCCTGAGCTGGAGTCTCGCTCCGAGCTTCCTTTGCTTGAGGTGGATTCTGCACCTCCTTCCCCCGAGGTTGCGGCTGAGCTTCCTTTGTTTGAGCCTGGTACCGAGTTTCTTTCGTCCGAGCCGGGGCTGGGATGGGTGTTGTTTCAAACGTTGCTGGTTCTCGCGGGGGTTGCCCTCCTGGCCTATATTTTGTTGAACTGGGGGGGCAAATATTTGCTTAAATGGAAGGACATTGGAGGCCAGCGAGCCATTTCCATTGTGGAGCGGGTTTCTGTGGATGCGAGAAAAAGTTTGTTGCTTGTCAAAGTCGCCAATGACTATTTCTTGTTGTCCAGCGGAGAGAAAGCGTTGACTGTCTTGTCAAAACTCAACACAGAGGATGTGGAACTGGCACTGGGCAACAACAAACCAACCCATAAGCCAGGTTTGTTTTTGAAAAAGCTCCTGGAAAAAAAAACAACCCAGAAGCCACCCAGTGAGGGAGCGTTGTGAGGACTTGGAATGTGCGTTTTTTTCAAATTGGATTGTTGACAGCCGCTTTGTTTCCGCTGTGGGCCTGGGCACAGACAAAGAAGCCTCCTATTTCTGCCGAGGCTTTGACGCCAGAGTCCTATGCCAGCCGGCCCATGGTGCTGCTGTTGGTTTTGGCAGCGATGGGGCTTGCGCCCTTTGTGTTGCTGATGGTGACCAGCTTTGTCAAAATTTCAGTGGTGTTGTCCATTGTGCGCTCAGCCCTCGGGACGCAGCAGATTCCACCCACGCAGGTCATTACAGGCCTGGCGATTATTCTCACTGTCTACATTATGTCACCCACCCTCCAGGAGATGTACCGGGTGGCCAACCCGGCCAGCCTTCAAAACACCGAAGGACTGCTTTCTGCAAAGTCCGCCGGCCAGCTGGTGGAGGCTGCCCAGAAAGCCAGGGAGCCTTTGAGGGCGTTTCTGAAGAAACGTGTCACAGCGAAGGACAAAGCCCTTTTTTATAACCTTGCACGCAAAATGAGGGCACCGGCGGACAGAGCGGACGTGGAGCCGGATGATTTTTTAATATTGACGCCTGCATTTGTGGTGTCGGAGCTGAAGCAGGCTTTTCAAATTGGGTTTTTGTTGTTTATTCCTTTTATTGTCATTGACATGCTGGTGGCCAACATTTTGCTTGCACTGGGCATGCATATGTTGTCGCCGACAACCATATCCATGCCATTTAAGCTGCTGATTTTTGTTTTGGTGGACGGTTGGTATCTCATCGCCAAAGGTCTGGTTTCCGGTTACCTCTAAGGGAGGGGTTTGTTATGCATCAACTGACGGCTTTAACGCAGCAAGCTTTGTTTCTTGTGCTGATGTGCGCGGCTCCACCTGTGCTGGTGGCTTTGGTGGTGGGTGTCACCGTTTCTGTTTTGCAGGCAACCACACAAATTCAGGAGCAGACACTTTCTTTTGCTCCCAAACTCATTGCGGTGTTTGGCACGCTTGGCATGGCAGGTGCGTGGATTGGGACACAGCTTTTGCGTTTCACTTATAAAATTTTTGATCAGTTTCCCAACTTGGTTGCTCCATGAATTTGGACGACATTCTGACTCAGGTACGCAACGAGTTCGGAATCCGGGTTGACTTCAGCCTGGCTGTTTTTTCCATGGCGCTCATTCTTGCGCGGGTGCTGCCGGTGGTTATTTTTTCGCCTTTCCTTGGGGGAGAAAGCATTCCGCAACAGGTGCGCATAGGGTTGGGGGTGGTGTTGGGGGTGGTGTTGTTTCCTTCGCTCAGCGAACAAGTAAGTCAAATTCCCATAGAGGTGGTCCCCTTTCTGGCCTTGTTGCTTAAAGAAGTCTTCGTCGGGTTTACTCTGGCGTTTATTGTGGATTTGGTTTTCCAGGCCGTTGCGACGGCCGGGGGGTTTATAGACATGTTTTCGGGTGTCATGCAGGCGCAAATGCTGGTGCCCCAGCTGCAGCGCCAAGTCACCCTCTATTCTTCGCTGAAGTTTCAACTGGCTGTGGTGTTGTTTCTGACGTTGAATGGGCACCATTGGATTATTGAGAGTTTGGCAGAAAGTTTTTTGAAAATACCTTTGAATGGGTTTCCGCAATTTTCTTTGGGGATGTGGCCGCTGGTGGAGGTGGTGATGCGTGCGTTTGCGGATTTGTTTCGCATTGGTTTGACTTTGGCCTCGCCCGTTTTGCTCGCCGTTTTCCTCACGGAGACGGCCCTGGGCGTCATCAACCGTGCCGCACCCCAAATTCAGGTATTTTTTATGGCCATGCAGCTGAAGCCTGCGGTTGCGGCGTTGATGGTGATTGTTTCCTTGCACCTGATGGTGCAACGTTTTTACCAGGAATACAGTGTCATGTTTCTGCGTTTTGGTCGCGTCCTGGGCCTTCTAAGCTAGGGTAGGAGCACACATGGCTGAAGGCGGCGAAAAAACCGAAGAACCCTCTGACAAAAAAATTCGGGACGCACGCAAAAAGGGCGATGTCTGGAAGAGTCAGGACTTAAAAAGTGTGCTGGGTTTTGTGGTGGCCATGGGGGTGCTTCGGGCCATGTGGCCCTCCTGGGAAGAGCGCATCAACGCCATGTTTCTGTTTACCTTTCATGCCATTGCTGCGCCGGAGACTTTGGCTCAGGCCACACGGGACACGCTGACGACGGGCCTGTGGAGTGTGTTGTTGCTTACCTTACCTATCATCCTCTCTTGTGCGGTGGTGGGGGGGTTGACGGATTTTTTGTTGGTGGGGGCCTTATTCAGCCCCGAAGTGCTTACGCCCAAGCTGGACAAACTCAACCCCATAAATGGTTTCAAAAACCTGTTTTCAAAAAAACAACTCATGGAGTTGCCCAAGTCTCTGCTGAAAATAGCCATTACCGGTTTTGTCGTCTACCTCGTCATTAAGGATGCGCTGGGGCTTGTCACCTTGACGGTGACGCAGGAAGTGAATGTCACCTTAGCGCTGCTTGGGGAGTTGATTTTTCGCCTCGTGGTGCGCGTCAGTTTGGCCTATTTGGCCTTTGGTATTTTTGATGTGTGGTTTCAACACTACAGCTACCGCAAGAAGTTGATGATGAGCATGCAGGAAGTGAAGCGCGAATACAAAGACTCCGAGGGAGACCCCCACAACAAGGCCAAGCGCCAGGAAATGCACCAGGAGATTTTGGAGGGGGCCCAAATGGCGGCGGTTTCCGGGGCGGATGTGGTGGTGACGAACCCGGAGCATGTGGCCATTGCCTTAAAATATGACAGAGAGAAGGACAGTGCCCCGCGTGTGTTGTGCAAAGGTTTGGACAGTCGCGCACAAAACATAAAAGCCCTGGCCCGTCAGCACAACATTCCCATGTTGAGGAATGTACCCTTGGCACATGCCTTGTTTCGTGTGGAGGTTGGGCATGAAATTCCCGAGGAGCTTTATGACGCTGTGGCCGAAGTTTTGAATTTTGTCTATGAGTTAAGCCGCAACGGCGGGCAAAGCCTCCCCCCCCCTGTTTCCCCCTTCACTTCCCACCCATAGGGGAGTTGGCAAGCGGCGTGGATTTTTGCTAGTTTCTTTTTATGGTGGATGAGCCGGAAATTGCCGTTGCGCTTAAATACGACAAAGAGAAGGACAGCGCTCCGCGGGTGATAGCGAAGGGTTTGAGGCTGAGGGCTGACAAAATTCGAGAAATTGCAAAGGCCAACAACATTCCTATTATGCGCAATGTGAGTTTGGCGGAAGCGTTGTTTCGAGTGGAAGTGGGGCAGGAGATTCCCGAAAGCCTCTATGATGCTGTGGCCGAGGTTTTGAATTTTGTCTACTCCCTGACGCAACAAAACACCTCTTCTCAAAGAAAATAAGTTAGGTGGATAAAACATGTCCAAGGTAAACACACCCTCACCGAAGTCCTCCATGTGGCCATGGGGTGGGGCGAAGAATGTGCAGGAGAAGCTGGTGCGTGCCTCGCAGGTGAGGACTCAGCGTGCCAACCGCAAGGGAGACCCCAAAGCCATTCCTTTGGCTTCTGCTGCTTTGTTGGAGTTTATAGGCCCGGCGCACTCTTCAGAAGAATTGCGTCTGCCCGCTCCGCCCATGCCCTGGGAGAGAGACGCTTCCAATACGCTTTCAGAGCGCGAAGGTTTGGCACAGGCTTTGGAGCGTTGCTCCCCCGAGTCCTCCAAGCAACTCCAGAAACAATTGCTGGGTTTGCAGATGCCGCCTGAGCGTTTGGAGCGCCTTAAGTCCATGTTGGCTTATGAGGAAAGCATGTTGGAATTGGTAGGGGAGGTGAGTTGGGGCATGGAGGAGATTGAGCGGTTGCGCAAGTTGGAGCAGCAAGAAGAAGGCTATTGACGGCTGAGTCAGCCATTTGGTGGGAAAGCGGCGAGCAATGAAACAACCCCCTGTGCTCCAAGAAGGAACGAAAGAGCTTTTGCAACGTTGGGCCGAGCGCAAGGCAACGCTGAAAGAGGTGCGTGGCTACACGGACGAGGAACTTTACCACATTGCGCGGCTGGGCCATCAATTTTTCATGCAGGGCAAAATACAGGAAGCCCGCACTTTGTTTCAGGGGCTTTATGCCATTTGCCCCACCGACATTTATTTTGCCAAGGCGCTGGGGGTGGTGGAGTTGGCAGCGGGCAATGCGCAGGATGCTTTGTCTGCTTTTGACATTGCGGTGCGTCTGGCGCCTCAAGACGCTTCGGTGCTGATTGGCCGTGCAGAAGTGAAACTGGCGATGGGGCAGCGCAAGCAAGCAGCGGAAGACTTGCTGTTGGCCACAAGAAAGCTGCCCCCCAAAGGCAAGCTAAGCAAAAAAGCCCAGGCGCTGCTGTCGCTTGTGCGGAGCATGAAATAGGCTGCGCTCAGCGTTTTCTTCATTCCAAGAAATATTTTTTTGGGGTGGGGTTTTTGGGGAATGCCAGGTTATTTTTTTGCATGCTTTTGGATAAAATTTGGATAGAATAAGGATATGACAACGCAAACCATTCAAATTCGGCCTGTATCTGACCTGCGGAATAAATTTCCCGAAATAGAAAGCGTGGTAAACGGTGGGCAACCTGTGTTTTTAACAAAAAATGGCTATGGTGCGATGGTTGTCATGAGTCTAGAAAAATACGCAGAGTTGACAGACGAGGTGGAATTGAGGCTGGACGAGGCCGACAGCGCTGCTTTGGCCTCTGAAGAGCGCCATGGGCATGAGGAAGTTTTTTCCCGGTTGAAAAATGGCTAAGCAGTTTAAGCTCCGCTATTTGCCTTTGTTTGAGCGAGACTTGGCGGCAGTAAGAGACTATATTGCGCAAAACCTCAAAAACCCCGCAGCGGCCATGCGGCTTTTGGAGGACACGGAGCGGGCTATTTTGAAACGCCTGGAAAACCCGCTGCGTTTTCAGCCCCATGGCTCCACCCGAGACAGGAAGCACCTCTATTTCCGAATAAATGTTAGGAATTATGTGGTGTTTTATGTGGTGATTGGAGACACCATGGAAGTCCGGCGCTTTTTATACAGCAGGCGCAACCTCCCTGGTATTTTATAGGTGGGGCTTTTCTTGCCACCCCCAGCTCTCTGGGGCTTGACGTGGATAACAGTATCTACAACGCTCTGCTGTCGCTTATGCGGAGCATGAAATAGGCTGTGCTCAGCGTTTCATGCCATAGCGCTTCATGACTTCTTCGAGAGGCGTGGTTGCTGACTTGCCCGCGCGGATGAGCTCCAATTCGCGCTCAGCCAAGCATAAGTCCTCTAACTCAGCCACAGTGTATATACGCCCCTCAAATGCGGCTTTTAGGTCCAAAATGTCTGCGTCTCCGCTTATAAGCGCGTCGGCTTGCCCCACCTGCGCGAGGACAAGGAAAACCCTGTCATTCTCGTCGCGGCAAGGCGGTACTTCTGGCCACGGTGTTGGCAGGCCGACAACTTCAGCATAGGGCAGAAACTCGCCAAGCAACTCCTGCCGCTCCTCGGCCGAAAGCCTGAATTTTGGATAAGCCAGGACACGCAAAAGCTCAGCACTGGTTTCACGGCATAGCAGAGGCTGAAGTTGTCGACATTGCCAGGCTTTCCGCAACCAAGCCAGGCGGCCCGCACTCAACAACAACGCTGACAGCACCACATTTGTGTCCAAAACAACACGCATTAACGTCGCGCCCAGGCAATGGCGTCCTCAATGTCCTGCTCGCTGATGCCAAGCTGCTCCAGCTTGTCGCGCACGGCTTGGGCTTTGAGCAGTTTGACAGGCGTCAGCACAATGCAGCCGCTGTCAACAGTGATGTCAAAATATTCAGTGGCCTCAATGCGGGCCACCACTGCCTTCGGAAGCGTAATTTGGTTTTTTGAGGTGAGTTTTGCCAGCATGACCATCTCCTGGAATATATTAAAGCTTACTTCCTTGTTTTCTTCCTTCCAAGAAATATTTTTTGGGTGGGTTTTATGAAGGCTAGATGAGGCCGACAGCGCTGCTGTGGCCTTTCTTTGACACAAAAACCGAACCAGTTTGTGTGGGTTGTGTGGACCGCAGGGCTCAGGGCTTTTTTGGTAGCCTGTCGCTTCGACAATACGAATCTCTGCTTCCGCGAGAGTCAGTGATGGTTATTCTTTCAGTGTTTTCACTGTGGGGGACGTTATAGGGTTCTATCACGAAAGAAACCGTTTCGTCTCCAGTCGGTTTGTTTCTATAAGATGATTTGGGAGAGTACCAATCTGTACAGCCTGCTTTTGTATTATATAGGACAATCTGATTGCCAGATACTCTGTAATTTCCATGAAATAGGTAGTAGCCATTAAATCCGACTGTAACACTGGAGATAACCAAGGCGTGTGCGTATCTGCCATCCTCTTTGAAGTCATACCCTCCTCCAGAAACGCCAATGCCCCAGTGAGCGCGAGCCTCCTCACTCCACAAAGAATCAGAGCGTATATCGCCTGTGCTCCAAAAACCTAAAAGAGCTTTTACGTCAGGATGGTTGGGATCAAACGGACCATAGGGCTCATTCTCTTTTTTCTGTTCCTCCTTTTTCCTGGGCTCATCCGAATCTCCCTCATCGCCCCAATCCCAACAGGCGAAAAGTGACATGCCCAGGCTCAGCAGGAGTGCCGACAACCCAAAATGTTTTTGTTTTTTCATGGAAAGCATCCTTTTCTTGAAGCTGCTGGCAAAGCAGCAGGTTTGTTGCCTGTATATATGGCGCTCCGCTCTCTGGTTTGTTACAGACCGGGTTTCCTTTTTTTCCTTTTTTGGGTGCCCCAAAGCCACTGAGGTTGCCTCTTAAAGCCACAAAGCCATCAGTGCGATAAAATTCGCATCTCAAACACTTTCAGAATGTTTGTCTTTTGTTGTTTCTGACGAACAATCCGAGCGACTATCACGCTGTGCGTGGGTTTTGGTGCAAAACGCACTGCCGGCATATTTTTCTTAACATATTATTATTTATGTTGTTTATCTTGGTTTTGGACTTTTCTGTCAGAAAAGTTCCGCATAATTCCAAACACAAACAAAAAAATGTTTTTTTTATGCAACAAATTTTTGGCTTCATCGACAATATCTACAAATGGAAAGAATTTCTCTTTCCCGGAACACAAAATGTGGAGGTTGAAATGGGTTTTAGCATTGGAGGTTTGATTGGTGGTATTGTTTCGAGTGTTTTACAGAAGGTTTTGGAACCGTTTACTGGTCAGTTGGATGCGATCATTAATGGGCTCATAGATGGGTTTGGTGGAAAGACCTCATCGACACCGCCTCCCGCTGAGCCGATGCCGGCTCCCAGCCAGGCTGTACCTTCAGCAAGTTCAGGTGGTTCTGGAATGAGCGGGCTCAGCATGCCTTGTATGCCAGAGATTCCAGATACAAGTAAGATGACTGAGCAGGAAGCTAAGAAAGAGTGGTCTAAATATGATCAGGCGATGATGAAGTATCAAGAAGAGATGCAACGATATAACCGTATAATAGATGCGCAGTCAAAAGCGCAGCAAGTGCGGCATGAGACTTCGAAGGCAATTACCCAAAACTTCCGTGTATAAAAAAACACAGAGAGGCGGCGCTTCAAAGCGCCGCTTCTTTTTGAATTTTCAGGTTTTTTTGGTTTTGAGCGCGTTGGTTGTGTGCTAAATGAATGGTTTTGAATGAATGAAGTATGTTTTGAATGGCTTGGATGTGTTTCAAATAAGCTTTTCAAACAAGCTGTGTTTCAAATGGTTGGCGGTGTTTTAAATAACATAAATGTTTCAAACAAAAGCAAGGGGTTTTGAGATGGATTGGGTGAGCGAAGATTTGATGAAAAGCAAAATGAGTGAAGAGTTGAAAAATCAACAACCCGCAGAAATGAAAGAGCAGCTGCCTTCACCAACGCCTCAAAGTGAAGAGGGCATGAGTTTTGAAGACACCCTGCAGGTGATGGAATTGGCCTATACACATATGCTGCAAGGCCGTTTTGATGAAGCAGAAAGCATCACCTCCGCCTTTCTGGCGCTGATTCCCGACTTCTGGTATTTACATTCATTGATGGGTGTCATTCATTTGCAGGCTGTTCTGGCCGAAGACCCAAGTGGGAAATTCAGCCTGGAAGTGGCTGAAAAAGCCCTGAATCGGGCCATTGAGCTCAATCCTGCCGATATCTCCACTTATGTTAATCGCGCGGAAGTGCTTCTTTTCAAAGGGAATTTGCCAGGCTCTCTCGACAGCCTCAAACAGGTGAAAGTTTTGGACCCCAAAGGCGAAAACCCCTATTCCGCACGCGCTCAACAATTTGCCGCACAGCTGATTAAAACTTTGGAGAAGATGAAAGCAGAAAAAGAAGCAGCCAAAGCTTAAGCTGCAAAACCGCCTCCTTGAATGTTGTTGTTTGCTGCTGTTGCCCGCCCACATGCCTTGTGCATGTGGGTTTTTTTGCAAAAAACTTCCCGGGTTTATTGTGTGGCCGACATCTGGATGGGGTGCACCGCAAGCCGCAGCCCCATTGTCTTCAGAATGGCCAACAGGCTGCGAAACTCCGGGTTGCCGTCCGCAGACAGCGTGCGGTAGAGTTGTGTGCAGTTGAGTTTCGCTTTTTCGGCCACAGCTGGAATGCCACCGAAGGCTTCCGCCATTTGACGAAGCGCAATCAAAAGCTCACCCTGCTCGCCGTCTTCAAGAATGCTGTTCAAAAGTTCTATTGCATAAACCGGATTTTTTCGAAAAGCCTCGGCCATTGCGTCGTCGTGTGTTTTGTCTCTCATGGGTTATTCTCCTGTTTCTCGTTGCTGCGTTGCCAGTCCTTCCAATATTCGCAAGCACATTATTTCAAACATGCCTCATTTTCGTTTATAAACGAAAAATTGTCAAGCGGCAACTGTTGGAGCTGCAAGGTGCTCTTTGCCGCCACACCTTCTCCTTTTTCCTTCTCCTTTTTCCTTCTCCTTCTCCTTCTCCTTCTCCTTCTCCTTCTCCTTCTCCTTCTTCACAGGCCAAAAGAAATCTGCTTGACGACAAACGAAAACACTGTCGGCTTTTTGTTTGACTTGAAGGAAACTCTGAGAGAAGCCAGAATGCGAGCACTTGCGGTGTAGGGACTATGAGCGACAAAGGGTTTATCAGCAAATATTTCGACATTGTCTTGGCGGGAGTGGTGATTGCCATCATCGGAATGATGTTGATTCCGCTGCCCACCCCGCTGCTGGACGTCCTGTTGACTTTTAACATCAGCTTGTCCGTGTTGATTTTGCTGATTTCGCTCTATGTGCCCAAGGCACTGAGCTTGTCCGTTTTTCCAACCTTGCTGCTTCTCACCACACTCTATCGCCTGGCGCTCAGCGTCTCTACAACACGCCTCATCCTCTCCACAGGAAACCCGGGTGAAGTCGTTGTCGCCTTTGGAAACTTTGTGGCCTCAGGCAATTTTGTCGTCGGCGCCATCATTTTTATCATCCTCGTCATTGTCAATTTTCTCGTCATCGCCAAAGGCTCTGAGCGTGTCTCTGAAGTGGGTGCGCGGTTTACTTTGGACGCCATGCCCGGCAAGCAGATGTCCATTGATGCGGATATGCGCAGCGGCGCCATTGACATGGAAGAAGGCAAACGCCGCCGCAGAGATTTGGAGCGGGAAAGCGCTTTGATGGGAGCCATGGACGGCGCCATGAAGTTTGTCAAAGGCGACGCCATTGCCAACATTATTGTGACGGTGGTGAACATTGTCGGAGGCCTCGCCATCGGCGTCATGCAAAAGGGATTGCCCATTGCCGCCGCCGCCCGCAAATACACGCTGCTCACCATTGGCGATGGTCTGGTTTCGATGATTCCCGCCATCCTCATTTCAACAGCAGCCGGCATTATTGTGACACGCGTCGGAGGAGAAGAAGAAGGGGCCAACTTAGGCAAAGACGTTGGTACCCAAATGACACGCTACCCGAGAGCGATGATGATTGCGGGCGGCATGCTTTTTGGGTTTGGAGTCATACCGGGACTTCCCACCGTTCCTTTTTTAATGCTGGGCGCAGCTGTGGGAGGCCTGGGCTATGTTCTCCTGAAAAAAGAGAAAGAAGCCGCTGTGGCTCCCCCCACCTTCGCAACAGGAGAAGAAGGAGACGAAGATGCTGTGGTGGCCGCAACCGAAACCGCCCCACCCCCCCCCATCAACCCGGACTCCGAAATGTTTGTCCCCGTCGTGACACCGGTGGTTTTGGAGGTGTCCGCGGACTTGTCTAAATTTGTGGACCCGGATGTGGACAAGGGACGCTTTATGAATGAGCTGATTCCCTTCATGCGCAATGGCTTGTTCACCGAGCTGGGTGTACGTTTTCCCGGCATCCGTGTGCGTCGCAACCCAGGCCTGCCGGCAGCCAACTACCTCATCTCCATCAACGAAGTCCCTCTCATCTACGGGCAGGTGGTGCTGAAGCACGTGCTGGTCAATGAAAACGCCGAGCGTCTGAAAATGCTGGGAATTGCAGGGCTTCCCACCGTCAACCCGGCAACCATGCAGACGGCATGCTGGGTTCCCGTCACGCATGCAGAATCCATGCGCTCCATGGGCTCTTCCGTGTGGAACATTCCCGACTTTCTTATTCTGCATTTGTCGGCCGTGCTGAAGCGTTATGCCCCGGACTTTGTGGGTGTGCAGGAGACACAATTCATGCTGGATGAATTGGACAAAGTCTCTCCCGCCCTCATTAAGGAAACCATTCCCAAAGTGGTGAATGTGGTGAAGTTGACGGAAATCCTCAAACGCCTCGTGGACGAGGGGGTTTCCGTTCGGGATATGCGCAGCATTCTGCAAGCCATCGCCGAAAACGGCCAACAAGAGACGGACAGCGTCATGCTGACAGAGCGCGTACGCTCCGCTTTGAGGCGGCCCATTGCCAGCAAACATGCCCGGGGCGGCACTTCGCTGCTGGTCTATTTGCTGGACGGGGAGATTGAGCGCATTTTTCAGGAGTCCATTCGCTATTCAGCCAGCGGCGCAGCCTACCTGGCCATGGAGCCGGACATTTCCCGGGAAATTATTGCAGCCGTCAGAAGGGAATGTGGCTTTGTGAGTCCTTCCGCACAAAGGCCCGTCATCCTTACCAAAGTGCAGGTGCGCCGCTATGTGTATGCCCTGCTGGCCCATGAGTTTAACCCCCCCCTTCCCGTCATGAGCCACCACGAGTTGTCACCCGAAATCCAAGTCAAACCCATTACGCAAATCATGCTGTCTCGCTGAATTTTGCAGGGAGGCAGAAAGAGGGGAGGCGGTTTTGTGGGCGGGGATACCCGTTTTTAACTCCTTTTGCTCCTTTTTCACCCCCCTCCCACTCCTTTCCCCATAAGCCACTTGTTGTATTTTCAACAGGTTATGCTCAGAAAAAACTGTCAGTACGTTTTTTTTTCAAAAAAATGCATTGTGCGAGAAACTTTTCAGCACACGAACAGATAATCATCATGAGCTTTGCAGTTAATGCCATTCACCAAAAAGGAGAAGTACAATGGGTTTTATCAGTTCTATAGGGAAGTCTATTGGTAATGCAGTCAGCGGTGCAATGAAGTCCCTTGCCAGCAATGCATTGTCATCGGTGACTTCAGGCCTTAAGTCGCTTACCGACGGTTTTGTGGATATGGGCAAGGAGGCACTGAAAGGTGCTGTCAAAAACATTCTGCCCAAGCCCTTACAGGCGCTGGCTGGAATGTTTGGTCTGGACAAACTCATTGACAAGGGCATTGACGCTTTAGGCGACGGGGTCAAAAACCTTGCAGGCCAGGCCCTGGATGCGGGTTCGCAGTATATACAGAATGCAATAAACAACCCCTCTCCTGTGACTTTGGAGAATGGCCTGACGACGACGCTTCCTGCCTTTGCAGAGCGTGCGCCGGTACAGCAGTCTGTTCCTGCTCCCTCCGCCTCTGCTCCTTCTCCAACGAGTGTCCCCAACACCAGTGACAAAATCAACGCGCCTGGAACCATTGCCAGCACGCTGGGAGAGCAAGGTGCCATTAAGGATGCGGATTGGCAGTTGATGAAGAAGCAGGAAGAGATGCAGAACTACAACCGCACCATCACCATGTTGACCAACATGTTGCAGATGGACCATGAAGCCAAAAAGGCCATTGCCTCCAACTTCCGGGCTTAATGGAACCTCACACTCAAGAGAGAAAAGGCGCCCTTCGAGGGCGTCTTTTTTTTTGAAAGGTGTCTTTTTTTTCAAAACTTTTTTTTTTAGGGCATAAGGATGCAGGGACAAAGACAGGGGGCGGGTGTATCAGGGGAGACACGAGAGGATATGCAATGACAGATAACTTCAAGATAGAAAAACCGACAGAAGCTGTTTCAGAAGGAGCCGTTTCAGAAAGAAAACCCGTCGTGGTAGATCCGGATTGGAAAGAAAAACTCTATTCCCCTGAGCGACTGGAGAAATATGCCCGCGGGGAAATTAAGCTGAGGGACTTACATGCCATCAGTGGTCCGGAGATGATTTATATTGCGGAGATGGGCTACAACCTGTTTCAGCAGGGGCGCTATAAAGACGCAAAAATCATCTATGATGGCCTTGTCGCTTTGGACCCGAGCATTTGGTATTTCCATGCCGCCCTGGGAGCCATTCAACTGGAGGCCAAAGAAGCTGGGCTTGCGGACGAAGAGTTCAGCCTGGACGCAGCGCTGAAGCACCTCAACCAGGCTTTGGAACTGAACCCCAAAGACATTGCCTCCTGCGTCAACCGTGCAGAGGTTTATCTCTATCAGGCAAAAATCCTCGACGCTGTGAATGACTTAAAGGCAGCTGTGGAGATGGACCCGGAAGGAACCAACGAGCAAGGACTTCGGGCAAGGCGCCTTGCGCAGGAAATGTTGGCTGCCATTGAAAGGGAAGAAGCCAAAAAGGAAAGCAAATAGCTTCTGCTCGTTCAAGCACCTACAAGAACGAGAATCAGAAAAATCAGAGTAATCAGGGCGGTGCCTCCACCAATTCCGAGCAGCAACAGTGTCTGGTTTCGCTGCAGGAAGGACACCAGCGGCGCAAGCACGGGGTTGCGTTGCAGGAAGGAGGGTGGAGGTTTTTCTGCTTCCTCCTCCAGAGGCAAATTCTCCTCTGTAGAAGCCTCCTGGGCTGGCTCTTCCTGAGGGGGCTCCGGCTCCCTTTTTTCCTCCATAGGAGGAGGGGGTGGAGGGGGAGGTGGCGGCTGTGCCTGAGGTGGAGGCGGGGGTGTCGGTGGCAGTTTTGGAGGAGGAAGCGCCGGAAGCGGCTCATTCTTCATGTCGTCCAAGTCTATATAAAGCATTTTGATGCCGCCAATTTCCAACTCATCCCCATCGCTCAAAGTGGCCGCGGCGATGGCTTTGCGGTTGAGGCGAATGCCGTTGCGGCTTCCCAAATCCTCCACATGGGTTCCGCCCAAATCTCTGCGCAGCTTGGCATGCTTGCGGGAGACGAGATCTGTATTCAGCAATATTTGAGCTTCCGCCGTGCGGCCTACAATATATTCATGTCCTTCTTCAAGCTCAATGCGGGTGCCCTCGTTGGGCCCGTTCATAATGCGAAGGTAGGGGTTTTCGGTGAGGCGGATGGAGAGGCGCTGGGAGGGCCTGGACAAATCCACGCGCCATGCATGTGTCCCTGTGTTCATTTGCACCGTGGTTGCAAACGACAAATCAAACTGAGCAATGGCGATGATGTCACCGTTATAGAGGCGACGTTTTTCTCCCTGCGGCAAGGGCTCATTGTTGACTTGAGTCCCAAAGGAGCTGCCGCAGTCTTCTATATAACAAACCCCGCTCTCCCGGGTAATGCGGGCATGGGTGCGCGAAACCGCACTCAGAGGAAGCACGACATGGCACCCGGAATCTCTGCCCAACAGGAGGCTGTCCAAATCGAAATTTTCCGTACGCGTCTCCTGCTGCGTATCGGGCATATCTCTCCGGGTAATGGTCAGGCGAATGTTCATGAGAGCCAGGGTTGGGTTTGTGAAGAATTCAAAACTCCTCTTCTCCACTACCTACATATCTTTGGCAATTTTCACGCTCTTTGGGAGACTCTGCGCTGTCTGAAAATTTGAGGAAGTTCTGACAGGCCACGCGCGCTTTTTTCTCATTGCGCTCGTCATAAAAAATTTCGAACAAGCCATAGTAACAAGCGGCATATTTGTTGTCATAACGCAAGCAACGCTCATAAGCCCTTTGCTCTTCGTTTCGAAGCCCGCGTTCCCTGTGAGCACGCGCCAACTGAAATTGGCTTTCCGGTGTTTTTTCTGAGTTTGCACGCGCGGTGATGTCTCCGAGAACAGGGTCTGTAAGCCTTTCCTGAATTATAGCGAGCGGCAAGTTGTTTTTGCATTCCGGGAGATGGGGGTTGGCTTCAATGCATGAAGTGTAGGCAGCCACGGCGTTGCCAAACTGTCCTGCTTTAAAATGAGCGGTGCCCAAGGCGCCCCAGGCTTCGGCATATTGAGGGGCGAGCACGACGGCCTGTTTGAAATATTCAATGGCATTTCCTGAATTGCCTTCGTCCAGCGACATTTGCCCCAGGCGCGCAAAAGGGTCCGCGAGGTGGGGATAGACTTCCGTCAGAGTCAGAAACTCTTTGCGGGCGTTTTCTTTTCTGTCCATGGCGAGGAAGGTGAGGGCGAGGTTATAGCGGGCTTCCGCAAAGTCCGGGTTGACTTTGAGAGCGCGCTGGAAGTTGTCATGTGCGCGGCCGTATTGCCTGTCCTGAAAATAAATATAACCCAAATTCAGGTAGGCCTGCGCCTGCTCCTGGTTAAAACGCAGGGCCTTAATCAAACGCTCCTTGGCGAGCTCTTTCTGGCCTCTTTGCAGCGCAATAATTCCTTTGTTGGTCCACAAGTCGCCATATTGAGGAGAAAACTGCAAGCCGACGTCGCAGCGCGCATCTGCACGCTCCAAATCTCCCATATGCAAATATTGGGAGCACAGCTCATTCTCTTCCAGCGCACGAGGGTGGGGAGGGGGTGTGCGAATACAGGACAAACAGCCAAGCAGGGCCAAAACAATCCAAAGACGAAGCGACATGCGCCCAATTTAAAGGAGCTGAGGAGAAGCTGCAACCTGCCCACAAGAATTCTTTGAAAATTTTGCTTTTTTTTAAGGCAGTCCCGAAGAAAACGCTGTGCAATGGGGTGGGCAATGCCAAAAACACCCCTGCCCCCCTTCAAAAAAGCAAAAAAGTGAATTCTTTTTTAGCAAGCTACGCTTTTGTCTTCAAATGCACTAGATTGGTTCAAAGTTGAAGTCTACAGACCGGTTTCAATTTGACATGAGATCGAGGCGGGCGAGCCAGTATTTCTGGAAATACAGTCGCGATGGGAGCGCACTCAAGTGCGTGACCTGAGCGGAACCGGAGCCCAACGAAGAGATCATGTCAAAGTGGAAGCGGTCTAGAGAGGAAAGCATGAAAGCATTCTTTTGGAGCAGTCTTCTGGCCGTCCTGTGCTTTGCTGCCCCCGCACAAGCACAATATGGCAACCACCGCATGGGGCTTGGCACCGGGGTTATGAATTTTAATGCCAAGGATGTGGAGTCCATTTGGGGCTACATCCCCCTGGCTGTGGAATACTCTCTCTATATAGAAAACAGTTTTGATGTGGGTGCGATGGCCCCCATGGTGATTCTTTTTGACACCGACAACAAGCGCCAGCATTTTGCCACGGGCCTTTCTTTTAATTTCCGCTACCTTTTTATGGAGGAATACATACGCCCCTATGCGGGAATTCAGCTGGGGGGCATCTATGTTTTCCGCAAGGAGCTGGGCTCCTTTTTCATAGACATTGGCCCCATAGCGGGAGTGGACTTTTTTATTGCGGATACCTGGTCCATAGGCCCCCGGTTGTTTGGCACGCTCCATTTTATGTTGAATGAGCGCATGCGCTATTCCATTGGTGGCGTTTTTTCCGTGCACACCTACTTCTAACCCCTCTCAGGGTTGTATGGGCTGTGGGGGTTTTTTTGAGGAGGAGGAGGACAGTTGAGAGACGGCGGACAGCACCAGCTTTTCGTCAGAAATGTTGACGGGTTTTTGAAAGCCGAATTCCTGCTGCAGGTGTGCGGACAAAGCGCGAAACACGCGCAGCCGCGCTTCAATGGACAACTCTTCCCTTCGCATGCTGCTTTGCAAAAGCAGGTTGCGCTCCTGCGCTGTCAGGCTATGCAAATGGGCTTCGAATGTTTTGTCGCTCCAAAACCGCTCCTCCTCGCTGCTCAGCTGAATGGGAGGGGGAAGGCGCACGGGCCGCTCATAAACGACGAGGGTGTTTGCAAGAAAATCGCCCAGCCTTTGTTGTGTGGTTGAAAACAAAGCAAACCCCGCCCCCACAAAATAGCAGCTTAAGCCATTCAGAAACAGAGGCAGCGAGTCCACAGGGCGCAGGACATTGCGCAAAAAAGCCTGCATCCCCCCCACACGCACCCCCGTTTTCTGAATGACACGAATGTGCATGAAATATTTGCCGAGCGTTTTCCCCCTGAAAAGCCACTCAAAAAACCACATGTAGCCGACTTTCAAGAAAAAAGCGGCGAGAACCAGAAACACAATGGCAAAAGGCTCCCAAATCCCCTGGAGAGGGGGCAGATGTGAAATCAGCGAGGCAAGGAAGTATAAGGCCAGAAGACAAACAACACAAACCCCACCGTCAATAAACAAAGCGAGGAAACGTCGAAAAATGCCGGCCAACTCAAAGGAAAGCTCTATGTATTCAGGGGTTGTTATTTGGTAATGTTTGGAGAGGGTTTTCATTTTTTTTTACAACCGGACAAACAGCACGAAGTTGTGTTTTGTAAAAGGGTTTTTTTTGCCCTTCGGGCGGGGGTTTTCTTGTCGCTAAGGCGAAGTTTTTCTTTCGCCCTCCGGGCGGGGTTTCTTGTCGCTAAGGCGAAGTTGTTTCTTCGCCCTCCGGGCGCCGTTGCCTCCGGCGGGGAACTTTTCCCGACGCGCCTGTTTCGTTGGTGTTTTGAATGGTTGTGGGTGCGGCGCTGGGAATGTCTCGCAGTTTTGTTGGAGTTTTGAATGAAGAAAGAGGGCTCGACATGGAATGCACAAAAAGTTCCACAAAAAGTGCACCCTCCGGGAGCTCCTGCGGAGGGCTGCTCACAGCCGACAACACCCCTTCACTTCATGATTTTCTAAAACTGCAACCTCCACCACCACTTGGGGGGCTGCCGCCCCCCTCATAGCCCCCGCACCCGCACCCACCACCACGCGTTGAACCCATAGTTTCCCTGCTGCCAAGCTTAATGTCGCTGGAGGTGCGGCATAAACAATGCCGCGCAGAACAACCACGCACTTGCGGGTGGCTCCCGCCCCCCGCACCCCCCGGGAAAACCCCACCCTGCGGACCCATTGCCCCTCCCC
>Ga0209737_10000125_pt1 | contig 68889 bp, 51 predicted proteins | sample TergutCu122P3_FD_187284 | JGI IMG/M metagenome (GOLD analysis project Ga0209737, IMG submission 187284) | Cubitermes ugandensis P3 segment gut microbial communities from Kakamega Forest, Kenya - Cu122 P3 (SPAdes) (version 2) | ecosystem: Host-associated > Arthropoda: Insects > Digestive system... | reverse complement strand
TAAAACGCAAGAAATAATATTAGACGAGATAAAATCTTTGTTGGATAAAAAACTTACGATACTTTTTGAAATTGGCGCGCAAAATCAGAGCAATAACTATAGTCATACATCTGAAAAACAAATGATTACACTTATGATGTCCGATTATGAAGCAGCTACGCAAATATTGAACCTTCTTTCCGATTTTCATCAACAAACATTTGACTTTACGATGGAAGGAGCCCAAAAGAATGAGTTATTAGTTTACCGGACTTATGTTACTTCAGTTATCGTGTCAATTATTGCTTTGGTATTAATCTCAATTCTTATTTTTTTCATTGTGAAAAATGTGGAGAAGGCGTATAAAATGCGTATCGCGATAGAACAGGCGAATAAACGTGCCAGAGAGATCTATGAAGAGCAGCATAAACTATTGTTGACGATTTCGCATGACATAAAAACGCCGGTGAGCTCCATATTGGGTTATTTGGACTTATGGAAGCATGGACATGATATTTCATCGAAAGAAGTAACGAGCATGGAACGTTCGGGAACCCATATTTTGAATTTAATGAGAAATTTGCTGGATTTTTCCTGTCTCAATCAAGGACTAATGAAAGTAACGTCCGTTAATTTCAATTTGCATGAACTGTGCGCTGAAACTGTTGAATTGTTCCAACCTTTAGTTTTACAGAAAAATCTTTCACTTGATCTTCACTTGGATTTTGACCATACATTGATACTTAATTCCGATGCCCTTAAAATAAAGCAAATCATTACAAACATTCTCTCCAATGCTCTAAAATACACTGTAGAAGGAGGTGTGCAGTTCAAGGCGGTTTACCAAAACGGAGCTATACATTTTGAAATCAATGACACCGGAAAAGGAATTCCGTCTGAACAAATAGAAAATGTATTTGAAGCATTTGTCAGGGTTGAAGAGAACAATTTTTTGTCTTCGGGTAGCGGATTCGGTTTGTTTGTTACCAAAGGAATGCTTAATCTTTTAAATGGCGTCATAACGGTTCAATCCACTGTGGGCAAAGGCACCCGGGTAAAGATAGTTATACCTGCTCCGAAAGTTTCGGTTCAGCAATTGGATACTTCTTCCAAATGTAAACGACTTTTAGTTATAGATGATGATGTAAGTTTTCTTGAAATGGTAGAAAAAATGTTATCGGAGATGGGGCACCAGGCAGATATTTGTCATACAATGGAAATGTGCGAGAAACGATTGCAACAACCTCAAAATTACGATCTCATACTTGTAGATTCGGATATGATTACCTTTTCAGGAAAAGATGTTTTGCAAAAAGTGAAAGATAAAGAGATAACACTTCCTGTGTTTTTAATGAGCGGGCAAAGTAACCTGAATTACGAGGAAGCAATATGCGCAGGCTTTAACGGATTTATACCGAAACTTTTTACCATGACCTCCTTGGAGCAGCTGTTGAGAGGAGACCAATATGTTATGATAAACAATTCGACACCATCTTTAGAAGAATTATTTGGAGGGGATAAAAAAATTATCCATAAGGTGTTGAGAGTATTTATCGAAGTTACTGCCGAACATATTATTATACTTGAACAAGCAGTGGCTGAAAATGACTTTGTAAAAGCACAAAGGGTTTGCCACAAGATACTGCCCATGTTTATGCAAATAGGAGGAGCAGACGATGCGGTGGCTATTTTGATTAAGATAAATGAATCTCGAAATAAAATACCGGCCGAACAATTGTTATGGAAAGAAGAAACCACTCGTTTGATAGAGGTCGCTAAAGGTTTGGTGGCTGATATAAAAGATTCCTCACTTTGTTCGGGATAACGCCGCGTCTTTAGAATTTTTTATGCAAAATATACATATCTGCGAGCTCCCCTGTAATTACATTTCCAGACATATCTAATTGTATGATAACATTTTCTGCAACAAAATATTGATTAGGGGAATCCACTATGCCGTTCAATATAATGATATTTCCTTCTGTATCCCAAGTATAATTTCCTTTCTCTTCATAAACAACTTGTACACCTGCATATTTCGTACTCTTCACATAGCTATCCTTATCCAATGTAATAGTGACTATCATCCCTATTCCACTGGCGGTGGGCAAATTTCCGGTATAAATACCTTCGTAATCTAACGAGGTTCGTGCATTACGCATATCTACGATATACATCTGCATCTCTGTTTCGGTGTCCATTTTCGAGCCGTTACTTCCGCAACTGCACAAGATTCCTGTAGCTGCTACAAGAATCCATAGTTTTTTCATGATAATTTTCATATATAAATATTTTTAAAGTTTACTTGTAAACCATTTGAGAAAATCGTGCCAGAAATATAATTTATTGATTATTAATTGAAAAAAGAAAACCCTTTGATGTGTAATTGTATAATTTTTACACTTTGTGTATAGTACTTACACAATACCTTATCAACCGTTATAAAAAACATATATCCTTGCCGCTGTTTTTTCTTTTGTATACGGATATTACTTTGTGTAGCGGCTCTACGGTTGAAGACCTTGTTCCCGGCACAGATTACGTTTGGTACTTCTCAGATGCTCCTTCTATTGATACGGTTAAGGGCGTGTTACCGCTTGGTTCTTATCCTGTTTATGTTGCACAACGTGCAACAACCGATTGTGCTGAGAGCGTCAGAACGGTATTGAATGTTGAGATTGTAACCGATGGCATTGATGTTCCGATCACAGCGCAAAATTAGATATTTTTTTTGAAATCCACAAAAAATAAAAAGTGAGAGGTAATTTTCTATTCATTTGAGGCGCTGCCCGGCATTGCTTATAACGCTTACGCTGCGGGCACAAAAAAAGATACTTTAGTATTTTTAATCTCGCGCACTTCGCCTCCTCCGCGATTGGTTTTCCCCGAATGACACACTATCTAACACCGAACTCGGCATCATATCAATAAACCCTTCTTTATAAAGCGCTAACGAATCTTGAGCAGATAATACTTCAGCATCTTTTTCAATCAGCGTAGGATCAATAGTGGGTGCAGAAAATTGACTGAATCGTGCGACATCAATTCCATGGTGAATGAAATTATCAATCTGTGTACGAAGGTTCAAACGCGTTGTGTCAATTACAGTTACATAAGTTGGAAGGTTCGTATCTCTGTATCTTGCTTTTCCTATGCCGATTTTCATTTTACTCGAATTTTCCAAATCTCCCCTAATGTTAATGCCCACCCTGAACGGAATAGGAGATTTGAGCACCGAGATATGATAATTAAAAGTCATGTCAAGTTTGTGAATGCCGCTTATAGCAGTTTTATAGCGGTCAATTTGCATAATAAATGGGAAAATTTCTATTTGATTGTTGCGTATCAGCAATTCAACCGAGATATTTTCTACCAAATTTGTTTCACGGTTTTTGAATTTTAAGGTACGCGCAATTTCCGAAAACGTCTGTCCATCAAGAAGTACCATATCTTTACCATTTATTCTGCAAGCAGCATTCAAAGTGGGCAAAATAATATTCATAGTGGTATCTAACGATGCCGTTGCAGCAAGTTGCGCATTTACAACGCCTTTAAACGACGACAGCATGGGCACCAAGGAATCTACCGATGGAATAATCCTGATAAAATCTTCCACTTGTATGTCTTTAAATTCCAAATCAATGCCAAAAGTAATATCTTTTTTGCTTCGGGTGGCGTAAAGTGCGGTCAAATCCACTTCACCCACACTGGTTTTAGCCACAATATCTTTCAATTGAATGACCCTGTCGCGCGAAATGAGCTCTCCGGTAAGTTTATGAATGGTAATATCGGCATATTTTCCGTGGTTAACATCTAACTTAACATCAACGGTTATATTGGAAGGCACAACAACCAACATCGGTTTTTCCTCTTTTCCCTCATTTTCATTTTGAATAATCTTTTCAAGCTGCTCTTCATCCTGCGCACCGGCTATGGCTTTTCTATATTCTTCAGAAGCATTGGCAAAAGCGGCTCCGTTGTAAGCTGCTGTAAGCAATTCGTTTACATTGAGGGTATCCGCCTTAATATCCGCTTCAATTTTCAACCCTCTTCCGGTGGACAACGCCCGGCGAATACCATCCACTTTTCCGGTAATGCTAAGTCTTGATTCGCCACACCTAATACCCAAATTTTGTAGCGTAACATCGTTAGTTGTAAACGCAAGATCAAGGTTTTGCAAGCGAATTCTCAACGGAAAATATGGAGAAACCACTCTACCCGAGCGCGATTTGATGCTGCCGGTTACCGTCCATTCGCGTAGCAAAGCGCCAAGTTCAGCATTTCTTATATCAATATCTTCGCCGGCAAAATCATCCGCACGCCTGTTGCCTTGCTGTCGGTTTCCGGTTCGTTGCCTTCCTTGAGATTGAGATAGATCATTTTTTGTAGCTGTTATTGAAATACTTGCATCACGAGCCGAAACCCGGTTTCCTTCGGAAAATGCACTCAATTGCCTGGTTTCAATCTCAAAACGTATGGAGGGCAAAGAACGGTTTTCTCTTGACGGCAAAATTCTGAAATTACTTTTCACATCGCGCAAACGCATGGTGGTTGAATCCACATCGGAGTATTCTAATGTGTTGGCGGTAACACTCCCCACCATGGGAATAACTCTCGACGTATCGCCGGTAATTAGTGCATCGGAAGTACGCATCTCAAAATCTAATTTCGAAACAGCAATAATCTGGCGGCTTGGCATTCTGATACGTGCCGTATCTGATCTTAATTCAACACTTAACAGTCTTGTAACTTCGCCCGTATTTCTACTTACCCGCGTTTTAGTAGTATTGAGTTCTACAAATGTTCTTTCTGCCAAAATACTTATCGAATCTTTTGGAATGCGAACACGCACTCTATCAGCATTGAAATGTACAATGAGATCATTTTTTGCTAAATCTTGTGCATTCAAGCGACTCACGATGAAAGAACCTTCAGCGTTAAACGAAATGTTTCCGCGGGCGGTAATTCCCAAATTTTCGGGCGTAAATTTCTGTAACTCACGTAAATTAGCAGAGCCGTTAACTTTCATCGTAACATTCGGATCAAGAAATAAATTGGTAACATCAGCATTTCCATTGAGGTTTACAGCAAAAGCTTCTACGCTAAAAGTTCTTAATTTTATGCCTGTTCTTTTGGGTGAAGTCGGATCAAAATGGAAAGCAGCATCAATCGCAATATTATCAATTTTAGATTCTAAATCTCTATAAACCAAATGTCCTCTTGGAATTTTAAAATCAACATTTACTACAGGTAATTTACCATTTTCTGCAAATTCGTAAGTACCTTTAATGTTTGTATTCAGACTGATTTTAACATTTGTTTGGATCTTTTGTATTTCGTCTGAAAATTCTTTTGGAACGAGATCTAACAAAGATTGTAATGCTAGACCTTCAATTTTGCACTCTAAATCGGAAGTAATATTGCCATCGGAAAGTAATAAATCGCCATTTAGTTTAATTTCAGATAGATTGGCAACCGTCAAAGCAAAATCTCTAAGTCCGAAAAAGGTCAGATTTTCGGGATCCAGCTTCAATGTTCCATTTAATTTTAAGGGAAGCGAATCGCAATAGACTTGTTTTTCTATGGTGGCAGAAACTGCGCCTGCTATTTTCAGTTCATACTCTCGTCGCTGTTCTACAGCGGCAATACGCGCAGAGTCAAGAACTAAATGGACGTAAACGCCACTGTTTTCGAGATTTGCATTTAGTTTGATGTTGGAACATACAAATCTATCAATTTCTAATTTGTCGATATCGGGCGTAATCTTTCCTCTCAAAAACAGTCTGCCTATAGAAGCCCGCAAAGCTATTGAATCGGGATCCGATTTGAAGCTCAGTATTGCCGGACCACGAATCGAAAAACGGTCAATATTCAGGTCTAACGGTGTATCATCACTCTCTGGCAATGTTAAAATATCCCAATTGGCTTGCCCTGAAGGTGATATGTAAGCATTTATTCGAGGTTGGGAAATTCGGATACGCTCTATATTAATCTTTGATTTCATCAAATCTTTGATATTGAGCGATATCATAAACTCATTGAAACGTACCAGCGTATCCACACCTTCGGGATGAACCGATAAAAATGCAGTATCGGATTGCAAGGCATGAGAAATAATCTCTCCCCTAACTAACTTGAGGCTCACTTTTGGAAACTCTTCAAATAAAGATACTTGAACTGAATCGAAAGTTACCGTGGCATTGAGATATTCAGTGCTGTATTTATTTACGAGTGGAGTAAGACGTTTAGGATTCAATAATAAAAAAAACGAAAGGATTGCTATTCCGACAAGACCAACTATTATTGATAATGAAATGATTAACCATTTTAATATTTTTTTCATAGGATTAAAAAAATGTTCACAAATATAACGTTTTTTATAAACGCAAAATCAAAATATAAATTCTTTTTGAAGAAATTTATTACTCATCTTGAAAACATATTAATTTCAAATCCTGCTAATCACATTAATCTTGTAAAAATCTCGGTTCAAGGCACCTCTCCAAACAAATCGTAACTCTCCGCTTCTTTAATCAAAACGGGATAAAATTCACCAATATTGAGTTTCTTATCCGCATTCACAAACACCAAATTATCCACTTCCGGAGAATCAAATTCCGTGCGTCCAACATAGAAATTGTCTTCTTTTCTATCTATTAAAACGCGCATCACTTTTCCGATTTTTTCCTGATTATGTTGCAGTGAAATAGCCTCTTGTAACTCCATAATTTCTTTTACACGATGATTTTTCTCTTTGGTTTTTACCGGATCGCCGAGGTCAAAAGCGGCAGTGCCTTCTTCGGGTGAATAGGCAAAAACGCCGAGACGTTCGAAACGCATTTCTTTCACAAATTCAACTAATTCGTGATGTTCTTTTCGAGTTTCAACAGGATAACCGGAAATTAAAGTAGTGCGCAATGCTATTTCGGAAACTGTGTTTCTAACAGTTTCTAAAAATTTATAAATCTGCTGTTTATTGCTTCCGCGTTTCATACTCTTCAACACAGAATCGCTGATATGTTGTAATGGAATATCCAAATAGCGACAGAAGACGGAAAATTCATTCATTACGTCTAAAATCTCATAAGGAAAACCCATCGGATAGGCATAGTGCAATCGAATCCATTCCAAGCCCTTAACTACTGCAAGTTTGCGCATGAGCTTGTCTAATGTTCTATGTTGGGAAATATCAATACCATAATACGTTAAATCTTGTGCAATGAGCAAAAGTTCTTTCACGCCGTTTTGTGCCAACATTTCAGCTTCTTGCACAATCATTTCCATAGGCTTAGATGTTTGTTTGCCACGAATTAACGGAATGGCGCAAAAAGAACATTCACGGTCACAACCTTCCGAAATTTTTAAATAAGCATAATGTTTGGGCGTAGATACAATTCGTCTGGGCGATTTCAGCAGATCAAAATCTTTTTCTTCCAATAGTTTATGTAATTCTGAAAAGGTAAAAAATCCATCTGCTTCAGGAATCATTGCTATCAAATCATCTTTATATCGTTGTGCTAAACATCCTACTACGAATACTTTACCCACTTCGCCACGTTGTTTGCGCGCAATGTGCATAAAAATTTCTTCAATAGATTCTTCTTTAGCATCGTGAATGAAGCTACAGGTGTTAATGATAACAATATCGGATTTCTTGCTACTTTCAAAAGCTATTTCATGTCCTTTTTCTTTCCATTTAGCGGCAATAACTTCGGAATCTACAGTGTTTTTTGAGCAGCCTAATGTGATGATGTTAATTTTCATGTATGAATATTATTGGTGCAAATAAACAATTTTATTCTTTACCTCATTTTCACCTCATTTAAACAACAAAACAACCTTAGTAGCAATGGATTATATATAAAAAACTAACCTTATTACCTCATTTTCTAACAACCTAACGTTGCTGACAAGGAGGTGATTACTCTTTCACCACTTTCTTCACCACTTCGCCGGTTTCAGTGGATATCTTCACAAAATAAACTCCCGAAGATAAATGCGAAATATCTATTTTTGAATGAGAAGCGAAATAGGGGTAAGAAGATAATTTTTTACCATGCACATCAAAAATCTCAATGTTTTTTACGCTCAATTCACCACCATCAATTCTCAATTCACCTTTAGTGGGGTTAGGATAGATGCTAAGTATAGGTGTTTCTATGGTTTCAACTCCTATAATACCTTCAATTAAAAAGTTTTTCCACTCCTGCGAATTTTTATAGGCATCCAGAGAATATAAGGGTACTCTAAGCATACATGTATTCTTAGATACTCCCTGAAAGACAGAAGCGCTAATATTAACAGGAATAGGATTTAGATTGGTTATTAAAGCAAGAGCAGTACATTCTAAAAAAGCATGATCACCAATAGTTGTAACACCGGCAGGAATGGTTATCGAAGTGAGAGCGCTGCAAAAGGCAAAAGTAACATTATCAATAGTTGTAAGATTATTCGGAAGCTCTATTGAAGTGAGAGACGTGCAAAAGAGAAAGGCACCCATTTGAATAGTTGTAACACTACTTGGAAACTCTATCGAAGTAAGAGCGATACAATTAGAAAATGCATTACCTCCAATAGTTGTAACACTGCATGGAAGCTCTATTGAGGGGAGAGCAACGCATGAGTAAAACATTCCGACCTCAATAGTTGTTATATTATCTGGGAGAATTACTGAAGTGAGCGCACGGCAATGCTCGAAGAGATAAAATCCAATAGTTGTAACACTGTTTGGAAGCTCTATCGAAGTGAGGGCAGAATAGCTAAAAGCAGAGTTTCCAATAGTTGTTACGCTGTTTGGAAGCTCTATTGAAGGGAAAGCGGAATAGCTAAAGGCATTAGCTCTAATAGTTGTTACACTGTTTGGAAGTTCTATCGAAGTGAGGGCGGTACAAGATGCAAAGGCATAAGAACCAATAGTTGTAACACTGCTTGGGAGTTCTATCGAAACGAGAGCGGTGCAATTACTAAAAATCTCATTTTCAATAATTTCAACACCATAAGGAATAGCTATTGAAGTAAGAGCGGAGCAATAGCTAAAGGCATTAGCTCTAATAGTTGTAATACTGCTTGGAAGCTCTATTGAAGCGAGGGCAGTGCAAGAATTAAAGGCACGTTTTCCAATAGTGGTAACACTGTTTGGAAGCTCTATAGAAGCGAGCGCGATACAAGAATTGAAAACCTCATCCTCAATAATTTCAATGCCGTCAGGAATGATAATTGAAGTGAGAGCGGAGCAATTGCTAAAGGCGCCAAATCCAATAGTTGTAAGATTGTCCGGAAGAATTATCGAAGCAAGAGCGATACAAAGATAAAAAGCCCCCTTCTCAATAGTTGTAACGCCGTCGGGAATGGTTATAGAAACGAGTGCACGACACCCCTGAAAAGTCTCTTCCTTAATGATTGTTATATCATTTGGAAGAATTATTGAAGTAAGAACAGTAGCTGCAAAAGCGCGCTTGCCAATCATTGTAACGTCATCAGGAATGGTTATAGAAGAGAGAGCGGTGCAACCGAAAAAAGCGTTATCTCCAATAGTTGTAACACCGTTTTCAATAACAACAGTATTAATATTGTCTCTGTAATCCCACCACGGTGTAGCAAGTGGATTGCTATAATTCGGCATTTCGCCGGTACCACTAATAGTAAGTTTCCCATTGCTTATTTCCCAGGTAAGCGGTCCTGTTTCTCCGCTTTGTGCAAAAACACTCGCCATACTCAATAGCAGAGCAACAGCTAAAAATAATAAATGCTTTCTCATAATAAAATGGTTTTAAAGGTTAATGTCGGCGAAGATATGTTAAAAAAGCATCTATCTATCTATCTATCTATCTATCTATCTATCTATCTATCTATCTATCTATCTATCTATCTATCTATCTGCAATTTAATAAAACGTTAATTTTTGTTAATTCTTTCAAAAAAAACTACAGTTAATAGAGAATCTGCACTATTTTATTGCCATTATTCATACGTTACATACTCCTTATCGGAAGCAAAGAGCCGTACAAAACCGCGAAAAAATGCATAATAGTTCCCAGTAAAACAAAAATGTGCCAAATACTGTGGTAGAATTCTTTATCCTTACGAACATAAAAATACACTCCGCCGGAATAAAAAATTCCACCTAAAGCAATGAAAATAAGTCCTGTTATACTTATTGCGACAATGAGCGGCTTAATCGCAAAAACTATAATCCATCCCATAACTAAATAAACCGCTAAGGATAGTTTTTTAAATTTATTTAAAAAAAATATTTTGGCTGTTATTCCTAAAAGAGCTATACTCCACACAATTACAAAAAGTATGATACCAATGCTCCCTTTTAAATTAATAAGCAAAAACGGCGTATAGGTACCGGCTATCAGAAGATAAATGGAGGCATGATCGAGCACTTTAAGTTTCTTTTTTACACTTTCGTTTTCTTCAAAATGGTAGAGTGTAGAAGCGCAGTAAAGCATTATCATGCAGAAACTGTATATAGAAACAGAGGCAATTTTTGTGACAGATCCTGATAATACACTCAAAGTAATGAGACAGCCCGACCCTATACCCACTACAATAGTGCCTATCCAGTGCGTAAGTACATTCATAGTCTCCTCACGCCGGGTATAATGTTTGTCTGAAGTTTTATAAATGTTATCCATCCTTCGGTTTATATTTTCAAATTATGGGACAAAAATAATATTTTTGCCGAAAAATTATAACATGAGAAGTTTCGGAAGCGACAACCACTCCGGCATACACCCTGCCGTTTTAGAGGCAATTCGTCAAGCCAATGTAGATCACACCTGTGCGTATGGTGATGATGTTTATTCTGAAAATTTACAAAAAAAGGTGCAGGAGATTTTCGGAGAAAACGCTACTATTTTTCCAATGTTCAACGGAACCGGCGCCAATATCTGTGCCTTGCGTGCTTGCGTGCAACCTTTTCACGCAATTTTATGTCCTGAAAATGGGCATATTTTTGTAGATGAATGCGGCGCACCCGAATATTTGACCGGTGCGGCGCTAAAAGCGATTCCTACAAAAGATGGAAAGGTAACAGTAGAAATGCTGGAACCGTTTTTGCACGCCTTTGGTTTTGAGCATCATTCGCAACCCAAAGTCTTGTACATTTCGCAAGCCACCGAATTAGGCACCATCTATAAACCGGAAGAGATAAAAAGATTAGCCCAATTTTTGCACCAATACAAAATGTATCTGCACGTTGACGGCGCACGTTTGGCAAATGCCGCCGCCACATTGCAATGCTCTTTAAAAGAGATTACAGCAGATTGTGGCGTGGACATCCTCAGCTTCGGCGGCACAAAAAACGGAATGTTAATGGGTGAGTCCGTCATCACATTTTGCCCCGAATTAGCTGAAAACATGAAGTATATCCGAAAACAATCTACACAATTGTTTTCAAAAATGCGATTTACAGCGACGCAATTTTTAGCTTATTTTCAAAATAATTTGTGGTTAATCAATGCCACTCATGCCAATAACATGGCGCAATTATTACGAAGAAAAATTGAAGAGATCGGTAATTTTGAATTTACGCAACCTACCGAAGCTAATACTATTTTGGTAAAACTCTCCCCTACCCTCATAACTGAAATGCTCAAACATCATTTTTTCTATGTTTGGAATGAGGAATCTCATGAAATTCGGTTGGTAACCTCTTGGGATACAACAGAGGCGGATATAGAAGGGTTTATTTATACGCTAAAAAATATATTGGCGCACAAATGACATCTCTGCGTACTTAAAACTTTAAACTATTAACTATTTCTTCCGGTGAAATTTCATACAAGCACCTATAATTTTTATACTTACAAGGTTTATTCCCGTACACCGAACAAGGTCTGCAAGGAAGCTCCAATTGAATTTGCGGATTATTTTCTTGCCCAAACCCAACGAACCCCGAATACGGATGGGTCGCCCCCCAAACGGATACACAAGGAATACCACACAGCGAAGCCAAGTGCATCCCAGAAGAATCCATACTCAGCATCACATCCAATGTGGAAATAAACTCAAGCTCCTCTACTAAGGTTTTTTTCCCTACTAAAGAGTAAACGTTTGAGTATTTTGTCTGCCATTTTTCGCATAATTCTTGTTCTTTTTTACCGCCGCCAAACAAATAAACTTCATAATTGTCATTTAATAACTCCAATACTTTTTCCATCAATTCAGGCGGATAGACTTTCCCTTTATGCTGCGCAAAAGGCGAAACACCGATTTTTTTCACTTTTTCAGGCAAAAAAGGAATAGGCGCAGGTTTCACAACAGCTTTTATTTTTAATTGTTGAAAAACCTCCGTGTAGCGCTGCCACGTGGATTTAAGCGGAGTTTTTTGCGTTTCGCCATAACATAAAGCCCTTTTTTCCTTTCTCCCTTTATTTATCGTAGCAATTTTTATCTTATTGAAAGACAAGCGAAAACACAAAGTAAGCAATTTTGAACGTAATACATCATGCAAATCTGCAATAGCATCAATTTTATAGTTCTTATTAAGGTCTTTATAAAGTCTTAAAAGTCCTTTTAGTCCTTTATATATTTTTTTAAAATCAACCGGAAAAACCTCCAAATTAGAAACCCCATCAAAAAAAGGATCAAAAAAAGCACGAGTAGCAAAAACAAATCGTATATCAGGATTTTGCGCCGCAATTTCTTTCATCACGGAAGCGGCAATTGCCGCATCGCCCATGGCGGAAAAACGAAGGATTAAAATAGTTTTCATGCTAAATTATCTTTGTATAAGTTGCTCGTAGTATTCCTCGAAAGTAAGATTAAACCGTTTCATTCTTTTTGCCGCTATAATTCCTACATACCGGTAATGCCAAGGCTCAAAGCTATAACCCGTAATCTCTTCTTTACCTTTTGGATAGCGCAAAATAAAACCGTATTTGTGTGCATTATCCAACAGCCATTCAAATTGTTTCGTTTTTTCAAAACCTTTGAACAACCTCCCTTTAGCCGGCACAATATCTATAGCAAGTCCGGTTTGATGCTCCGAAAAACCCGGTTGTGCCAACGTTCTGTTTGCTTCTGTAACTCCATTTTCCTCTACAGACCTATTATACAACCAGTTTTGATATGCATAAGGTCTATACGCAGAAACGATCCATAAAGTAATCTCCTCCAATTTTGCAGCTTCATACATGGTTATAAATGCCTGATATGTTTCTTTTTTTATCATTTTTGCAGAATTTCCATGCTTTTCTTCCATTTTTACCAAACTATCAGGGATAAAATCTTTAGTAAGATAAAATGTTTTATTTACTAAAACTAAAACTCCTTTGCTCGTGTCAGCAGGCGCAACGTCTTTATTTTGGCTCATTGCACTAACAAAGACAATCAAAAAAACAATAAAAAAAGAAACTCTTTTCATGTCTTAATCTTTCAAATCCTCACCACACACCTCGCACCACATACCTCTTACCGCAAACCGCCGTACAACACCGGATTCAAATTCGGATCATTATACATTTTCATCTGTTTATACACTTTCATCTTCTTTCTTCCGGCAGAAATATCATCTAATAATTGTTCAATGGCAGTAGATAAATCAATTTCCTGTTGCAGCAATACATCTAATTTTTCCTGACATTTTTGAATATGTTCCTTCGTAACATCCGTGCGCTTAACTTCCTGCTCCATGTGGTAAATCTTTAACTCTAAAATAGAAAGCCTATCGAATGCCCAAGCAGGAGTTTCCGTATTAAGCGGCGTACTCACATCCGTTTTTACATCTTTATACAAATCCAAAAAGTAAGAATCCAAATATTCCACCATATCGGTTCTTTCTTGATTGGAGGCATCAATTCTGCGTTTAATTTTCAATGCTTCAACGGGATCAATATTCGGATCACGGATAATATCTTCGAGATGCCATTGCACGGCGTCAATCCAGTTTTTATGGTATAGCAAAGCCTCTAAACTTCCTGTAGGATAAGGATTTTCTATAGGATGATTAACACAGTCAAATTGATGATAATCGTTAATAGATTGTTTGAAAACGGAAATGGCTTTTGAGATCATAAATGGAAATTAGGTTTACGTGTGCAAAAATATATGTTTAGTGTTTAACGTTTAATGGTCAATTATGTTTTGTAAAATCTTTAGGGCTTCTTGCACGGAAACGAAATTGGAAATGCGTTTTTTCCCTTTGTAAACTGCCACTTTTTCGTTTGCGCTGCCAATAATTCCGAAGTCCGCATCCGCCATTTCCCCGGGTCCATTAACTACGCAGCCCATTACAGCTATCTTTAAATGGGGGTAATGGGCAAATTGCTGCTTCACAACGCTTAACACTGCTTGAATATCATACTGGGTGCGTCCGCACGAAGGGCAGGCAATAATTTCCGTGTGCGTTTTTTTAATGCCGCATATTTGCAATGCGCAATTTTGCAATTTTTCTACTTCATCTATAGTAAAATATTGGTTTTCAACCTTAATATCCTTTATATTTTCGGTTAACCACCATTTGCCTACCAGCGCCCCTACCCCAGCCCACCATTTTTCTACTAAGGTTTCAGGATAACAAATAGTAAGAATACCATCTGAAAATTGCTCAAAATCATTCTGTTTAATATCCTGGATAGCAGCAATTAATAATTTTGAAAATGCGATTTCATGTACCGGATTTTCGGTTAATGAAACACGAAAAGTATTGCCCAAACCATGCAATAATAAAGCGCCGATTCCAATGGCAGATTTTACGCGCCCTTCCATTTCGTTGGCGGCTTCAGTAACACCCAGGTGAAGAGGATATACCCTGCCTTGCTCTATCATTTTATTGTAGAACAACAGATTAGTTTCCATCATAGTTTTTACATGACTTGATTTAACGGAAAAAACAATTTGATGGAAATCGTACATTTCTGCAATTTTAATCCACTCTAACGCAGATGATACAAGCGCCTCCGGTGTATTTCCATATCGGGAAATAATTCTGTTGCAGAGCGAGCCTTGGTTTACCCCCACACGAATAACAGTATTGTGTTTTTTGCAAATTTCGATTAAGGATTTGGCACGCAATGCCATGGTTTCGAAGCCGTGTTGGTATGCATCGGTAGGGGCAAGACGCGCCTTGTCCTTACAATTATTGGTAAAATTCCCCGGATTTATTCGTATTTTTTCTACAAATGTTGCAGTTTTTTCTGCAACTTCCGGCAAAAAATGTACGTCGGCAACGAAGAGAATTTGTTTGTGTTGCATAGGGGCGTATTGCAATACGCCCCTACGAATTTTGCGTAACGCTTCTACTTCTTTCAACCCCGGCACCGCCACCCGCACCAAATCTGCCCCCGCATCAATCAATTCTATAATCTGGTTAACCGTAGCTTCTATATCGTTAGTATCCGTATTCGTCATAGACTGAAGCAAATAATGTGAAGATGATGTGTTAAAAGACATATCATCATTCACTTTAACTTCAATAAATTCAACGATTTTATCCATCTATTTCAATACACCCAACTCTTTACCTACTTTCGTAAAAGCAGCAATGCAAGTATCCAAATCTTCAATTTCATGTGCGGCAGAGATTTGCACGCGGATACGCGCCTGATCTTTCGGCACTACCGGATAATAGAAACCGGTAACATAGATGCCTTCTTCCTGCAATTTAGCTGCCATATCTTGTGATAATTTTGCATCATACAACATTACAGCGCAAATAGCTGATTGCGTGGGCTTAATATCAAAACCTGCCTTTATCATTCTTTCTGTGAAATATTGAGTATTGCTATGCAATTTATCTTGCAACTCATTGGTTTCCGACATGATTTCCACCATTTTAATGCCGGCAGCTGCCACCAACGGCGGAATAGAGTTAGAAAACAAATAAGGACGCGAACGCTGACGCAGCATATCAATAATTTCTTGTTTTCCGGTGGTAAAACCGCCGATAGCGCCGCCAAATGCTTTACCTAAAGTTCCGGTAATGATTTCTACCTGTCCTTTTTTATTGTATAACTCAGTGATTCCACGACCTGTTTCGCCCACCACGCCTGCAGAGTGCGACTCATCAATCATCACCATACAATCGTATTTTTCAGCGAGTTCCATAATTTTATCCAATGGCGCTACGTTGCCATCCATAGAAAACACGCCATCGGTAACGATTAGACGAAAGCGTTGTGCTTGTGCAGCTTGCAATTGTTTTTCCAAATCTTCCATATTGGCGTTGGCATAACGGTAGCGCGCTGCTTTACAAAGACGTACACCATCTATAATAGAAGCATGATTCAACGCATCGGAAATAATAGCATCCTGGTCTGTAAGAATAGTTTCAAAAAGTCCGGTGTTTGCATCAAAACAGGCGGCATATAAAATAGTATCTTCTGTTCCGAAAAATTCTGCAATTTTTTGCTCTAATTTTTTGTGCAAATCGGAGGTTCCGCAAATAAAACGTACGGAAGCCATTCCGTAGCCGTGCGTATCTAATGCTTCTTTCGCCGCAGCAATCAATTTCGGATTATTTGCCAATCCTAAATAGTTGTTTGCGCAGAAATTTAATACTTTTTTACCGTTTTGTAATGTGATTTTTCCGTCTTGCGGAGAAGCAATAATGCGCTCTTTTTTGTATAATCCGGCATTTTCAATGTCGGTTAATTCTTTTTTTAGGAAATCTTGAAATTTTGTGTACATGAAGTTTAATGATTAATGGTTAGTGATTAATATTGTCATCGGCTTTAACCGACAGAAAGGTTACAGGTTAGTTAGTTAATAGTTATTAAAAAACAAAAGGCAAAAATATGTTTTTATTAATAAAAAAAATTAGTTTTGCAAGTTTATTTATGGTATTCATATAAATTATCAAAACTATTTTAACAGCAATATATTACACAATTTTATACATTCTTTTTTATGGAAATCATTGGAAAACTCATTCAAAAACTGCCCATGCAATCGGGCATTGGCAAAACAGGAAACAGTTGGCAAAAGCAAGAATTTGTAATTGAAACGACGGAGCAATATCCGCGTAAAATTTGTGCCAATCTTTGGGGCGACAAAGCCGCCGTATTGGAAACGTTGAATATTGATGATAAAATAGTTATGAGCTTTGATTTAGAATCGCGCGAATTTAACGGCAAGTGGTACACCGATGTAAAGGCATGGAAAGTGGAGCCGGTAAGTGCGAACCCGCAAGCAACACAATCTGCACAAAATCAGCAAACTACACCAACTTCCGAATCTGCAACCGAGTTGCCGCAAGAGTTTGAGACTTTTACGGATGAAGGGGCGGGGGATGATTTGCCGTTTTAAGAAGGTAGAGAGTGGTTGTTGAGCTTGTTGAATTTACGCAAATGTGAAACTGTATTAATAAACAGATAACAATGAACAAGAGACCTTATACAATAAAACTTTACATGCCAAATGGTAATCCAAACTCAATCAAGATAATTGAAAAAATGAATTGGACCGGCGTTGGTATTGAAATGTCAAGAGATGATTGGGAAACACATAAAAGTAGAAAAGAATTTGACCAAGCAGGAATATATGTTTTAATTGGTTATGCAGAAAATTCTGATTTACCAACTATTTATATTGGTCAGGGTGACGGAATTCGAAAACGTATTGAGTCGCATTATAAAGAAAAAGAGTTTTGGGAAAAGTTGATAGTTTTTGTTTCAAGCAACAAAGGACTTAATAGAGGACACATAACTTGGTTAGAATACGAATTAATAAAAATTGCAAGGGAACATAAACGTTGCATTTTAGACAACGGAAATTCGCCAAATGAACCAATTCTGACGGAGGCAGAGAAGGCAGACACAAATGAGTTCTTGCAAGAAATGTTGAGTATATTTCCATTAGTTGAGGTAAAAATATTTGATAAAGCAAAAATAATTGATGTAAAACAACACAATAAAAAAGCGCTAAAAGAGAATAAAACTATACAAGATACAGTTGTTGTTCCAGCAAATGAAGATGGATTTAATGAAACATTTTTAAATCAAAATTGTTGGTACGCTATTCGGATTAGTGGAGGTAAATTGAATGAAATTAAGTATATTGCAGCATATCAAACTGCACCAATATCAGCAATAACATATTATGCTGAAGTTGAATCAATTGAAGCGTATGGCGATGGTTCAAAATACAAGTTGAATTTCAAAGGAAAAGCAAAAAAAATCGAACCTATTAAATTTACCGGAGCAACGCAAGGCATATTACAAAGCCCAAGATACACTAATATTGAAAAATTACTACAAGCTAAATCTTGGAAAGACGTATTTTAAAGTATTTAAAAAAATGCCATATATTTGCACCCAAATTTAAGGTTATAACACGAGTATGAAAAACAAAGAAGAATATTTGTATAGATTGCGACAATTCAAACAGCAATATTCCTCAGAATATGGCATTGAACGTATTGGGATTTTTGGCTCGGTGGCTCGTGGAGAACAAACGGAAAACAGTGATATTGACATTTATTACGAAGGTAAGTCATTAGGGTTAAAATCGCTTGTGGAATTTCCCATGCAACTTGAAAAGTTTTTAGGTACGCCTGTTGATGTGGTAAGAAAGCACAATAATTTGCGTCCTTCTTTTGTTAAACGTATTATGCAAGACATTGTTTATGCGTGATAAAACATTGATTATAGAATCACTAGAGCAATTAGAACAAGTTATTGAAAGTTTGCTCGAAAGCACATCTAATATACAGAATATTGGCGAATTACCAAAATCGGCAGATGGAATATTACGTTTGAATGGGATTTGTATGTACTTCATTATTATTGGTGAAGAAGTAAAGCGAATTGACAGATATACTGAAAAGCAATTTCTGTCGAACTATTCTTCAATTCCTTGGGAAAGTGTTATGGGGCTGCGTGATAGAATTGCTCACGGCTATTTTGAGATTGACATTGATGTTGTTTTTGACGCGTTGAAAAACGACATTCCGCCACTTCTTGAAGTCATAAAACAAATGAAAAATGATTTGTCTCAATAATATTCTTATGAAATACGGCATCACCCACCTTGCCCAAATCGCCATGCGCGAAGAACCTGACCATAAGTCGCAGTTGGTTTCGCAATTGTTATTCGGCGATGTTTATCAAGTGGAAGATATCGTTGGAAATTGGCTGAAAATTAAGACATTGGATTGTGAATACGAAGGTTATATTGACAAGAAATTATGGAATGAAATGCACGAAGAGGATGCAGCCAAATATCCGTCTTTAAATAAATACATGGTAACCGATTATCTCATTTTTATCAAAGAGTTTGAATCGAACATTACTTTTCCTGTGTTTATGGGATCATCGTTCCCGTATCCACAAGATAATATGTTGATTTTAGGGAATGCCATTTTTGTAATGGAGCTGCCTGAAGCGCGAACTCTTTCCAAACATCCTAATCTATCGGAAGAACAAACCGCACTATTGCAGTTTGCGTCGGGATATTTGCGTGCACCTTATCTATGGGGCGGAAGAACGCCTGGCGGTATAGATTGTTCAGCGTTAGTGCAATTAGCTTTTAAAAGTGTAAATATTTTGCTTCCTCGCGATGCATCACAACAGGTAAATCACGGAACGCAAATAGATTTCGCAACAGAATGGCAAGTAGGGGATGTTGCTTTTTTCGATAATGAAGAAGGAAAAATTACGCACGTCGGCATTATTTGTGGAAAAGATAAAATATTGCATGCCAGCGGGTTTGTAAGAATTAACATGCTGGATACCACGGGCATTTATAATGCACAATTAGAGCAATATACGCATAAATTGAGAGTTGTGAAGCGAATGTTATGATGGCTTAAATTTTTAAATCTTTTAAATTCTTAAATCTAAAAACAATGTTTCTGTTCAGTGAAAAAATTTCCTTGCGTGCGTTAGAACCTTCCGATGTGGAACTGCTTTACCAGTGGGAAAATGATCCTGAAATCTGGAAAATTAGCCAAACATTGACTCCGTATTCAAAATATACGCTTAAGCAGTTTATTGAAAGTGCGCAAGAGGATATTTTTTCGGCAAAACAGGTGCGATTTATGATTAACTTATTGCACACCAAACAAACGGTGGGAATATTAGATATCTTTGACATTGACTTTATTAACAGTCGGGCGGGGATGGGAATTTTAATTGATAAAAATTACAGAAATCAAGAGATCGGCGTTGAGGCAGTATCGCTCGCCTTAACCTATCTTTTTGAGACATTGCACCTTCATCAAGTTTATTGCAACGTTTTGAACAATAATTCCATTAGCTTGAAGTTGTTTGAAAAGTGCGGATTTTCCATTATTGGAATCAAAAAAGATTGGATAAAAATACAAAGCGGATTTGAAGATGTCATCTTACTACAACAAATCAACTCCACTAACCATTAACCACTAATCATTAATAATAGTATTATGAAAAAAACTTGGATTTTTATTATGGCAACAGTGCTTAGTTTATCAATGAATGCGCAAGACATTAAATTAGTTCCGCCGCAAACCACCGGTGGCATGCCGCTTATGGAGGCTTTGGCAAACCGTAAAACCAACCGCGATTATACACAGCAGGAGCTTACTCCTCAACAATTGTCAGATTTACTCTGGGCAGCTGTAGGCGTGAACCGTCCTGATGGAAGGCGTACTGCACCCACTGCGAGAAACGCGCAACAAATTGAAATTTACGTATTAAATAAAGAAGGTGCGTATCTTTATTTACCCCAAGAGCATGCACTTCAATTGATTGTAGCGGGAGATCATCGAACCAACGGCGCCTCACAAGAACGCTTTCAAGATTGTCCGCTCATGCTTATTTTTGTAGCCAATTATGACAAAATGGAAGGTTTTTCTGAAGAATCTCGAATTTTGTTTGGAGCAACCGATACGGGCAACATTAGTCAAAACGTTTACTTATACTGTGCTCAAGAAGGCTTAGCAACCTGTGCATTAGGCAGCATTCATCGGGATAAGTTGCAAGAATTGCTTAAATTTAACGGCAAAGCAGTTTTAGGGCAAAGTGTAGGCGTAGCACAATAAGATATGTTAACTCAAAAAAATATTCTAATGAAACAAAAACTAATTACACGCTTCTCGAAATACATTTCGTATCCAACTATGGCAAACGGAGAGTCGGAAACTTATCCCAGTACCCAAGAACAACTTGTTTTTGGCGATGTCTTGGTTGAAGAATTGAAACTTTTAGGCTTAAAAGAGGTAGAAAAAGATCAATTTGGATACGTTACGGCTACTTTACCTGCAAATACTGAAGAAAAACTGCCTGTAATCGGCTTTATTGCACATTTTGATACGGCGCCCGATATGCCCGGCATCAGTGCACCAAGAATTGTAGAAAATTATGATGGAAACGACATTATTTTAGATAAAGAGACCAACACCATATTGTCTACCGCAGACTTTCCGGAATTGAAAAACTATGTAGGGCAAACGCTTTTAACCACTGATGGCAAAACATTGCTGGGCGCGGACGATAAAGCCGGCATCGCCGAAATTATCTGCGCACTTGAATATTTAATACAACATCCTGAAGTTAAACATGGAACAATCAAGGTAGCCTTCACGCCCGATGAAGAAATTGGAAAAGGCGTGCTCTATTTTGATACTGCCAAATTCGGATGCGATTTTGCTTATACGGTAGATGGCGGCATGCTGGGCGAGTTAGAATATGAAAATTTTAACGCTGCCGGTGCCACCATTACCATTCAAGGAAGAAATGTACATCCGGGCTATGCCAAAAATAAAATGATAAATTCTCAGCTGATTGCCATGGAGTTTAACGCATTACTTCCTGATTTTCAACGCCCTCAATACACTGAGGGGTATGAAGGTTTCTACTTGTTAACCAAAATGGAAGGAACGGTTGAAAATAGTAAGCTGAGCTACATCATTCGAGATCACGACAAGCACCTTTTTGAACAAAAGAAGGAATTTATGCACAAAATCACTGCCTTTTTGAATGAAAAGTATGGTATAGATCGCGTAAAATGCGAAATTAAAGAGCAATATAAAAATATGCGTGAAATGGTAGAGCCTGTGTTTTATATTGTAGAACGTGCAGAAAAAGCGATGATAGCTGCCGGTGTTGCGCCCATCGTAAAACCGATTCGCGGCGGAACTGATGGCGCCAACCTTTCATTCAAAGGTTTACCTTGTCCTAATATTTTTGCCGGTGGACATAACTTCCATGGAAAATATGAATTTATTTCGGTGGAATCTATGGAGAAGGCAGTGGAAGTGATTGTGAATATTGCTAAGGCTTGATTTAAAGATTTAAGAATTTAAGGATTTAAATCTTTAAACCTTAAACTATAAAAACATCAACAACCAAAAATAGTAAAACATTGCTTTTCAGTGTTTTGTTTTTTGTTTGTTGATATTTTTTTATCATTTTTAATAGTTTCATATTGTTTTTTATAGTATATTTGTACCATCTTTGGAACAAGCCCAAAAGACTGCAAGCTATCTAATATGCTATATTTCAAATAATTACAACTTATTGCCAAAACACCACAACACAACAACTTCCTTTGAACTTGCAAAAATCGGTAGAGTGGGACAAAAAGCGCACAGCAAAATTTCATTGATTGCTTCGACAATATCATAAAAGTAAGATACGCCCGCAGTTCCGATTCCATACGTAAAAGTTGGATACGTTCCTTAGAATATCTAAAGCAGTTCACCGGCAACACATTACCATTCTCAAAAATTGACATTCGCTTTGCCGAAGATTTTAGAATGTTCTTATTGTCTGCGCCAAGTGGCACTAAAAAAGAGGGCGCTATCGCACAAAACACAGCATTTTTATACTTTGCCACCTTCAAATCTGCCCTAAAACATGCTTTCAAAGATGGCTATTTCAATGTGGACTTTTATCCGCTAAAATAAAAGGAATACCACTATTGCAAACGCGCCGCGAATACCTTACTACCGATGAACTGAACCAATTAGTCGCCACCCCGTGCGACAACGATATATTAAAACGCGCCGCCCTGTTCTCTGCCCTCACCGGTTTGCGCCATTGCGACATCCAAAAAATGCAATGGAAAGAAATACAAACTATTGGCAACCAAACACGACTCAATTTTACCCAACAAAAAACAAAAGGAGTGGAATATATGCCCATCTCAAAACAAGCCTTCCAACTGTGCGGTATCCCGCGAAAACCAACCGACCTCGTTTTTGAAAACCTACCAGACATTTCAAACCTTACCTATCCTTTAAGAAAATGGTTACAAAACGCCGGTATCATCCAAAAAATCACATTCCATTGTTTCCGTCATACTTTTGCCACACTTCAACTGGGTGGCGGCATAGATATTTACACAGTCAGCAACAGTCAGCAAATTATTGGAGCATACAGATATTAAGACTACCCAAATCTACGCCAAAGTAATAGACGAAAAGAAACTAAAAGCCACCGATACTATCAAACTAAACCTCATCACATAGAAAGAAATCCCCAAAATACCTCCATTTCCCCACACTGGGGAAATGGAGATTTGGGGAAACGGATTAATAATTTATTTTTGCCGCAAATTTAACATATAGGATATGAGAGCATTTTTATTAGCCATTACCATTTTAACCGCCTCGCACATTGCCTTGGCGCAAAATGATTTTCAGCATACAAAAGATTCATTGTTGCAAGCGCTTCCCTCAGCGCAAGGCAAAGAAAAATTGGAAATTTACAAGATGCTTTGTGTGCTTCCGATTCACCCCGATCAGTTGGACGAATATTTGAAATTATCAGAAGAATTTATAGTCGAAGCTAAAAAACAACAAAATATTAAAATTGAAGCTGAAGCACGACACGATGAACTTACCAAGTTGTTTAATTACGGAAGAAGAGACGAACTTTTTAAAAAGGTTGATGATTATTTGCATTTTTTCGCAAAAAACGAACAGTGGAAGCAATATTACGATGCATGGGCTATGGTTATTGAAGCACATATTTTCGAGGGTAGAAAAGAAAAAGCCATGCTGGAAGCCGAACAACTTTACAAAACAGCAAAAAAATCGAACAACCTTATCGGTATAGAGATGGCTACCTATTATATTGGTTTAGTATATAATAGAATGGGGCGGGATGAAGAGGCTGAAAAGTATTATAAAGAAACGATTTCTTTATCGAGGAATGATAATACACTTAACCACCCAAGAAGACGAGCATATGAAGAGCTTTGCCAACTCCTGCTGAAAAAGCAGGAATACCAAAAAGCCATTGAATTGGTGGAAGATTTGAATCAACTTTATGAAAATTATTTCAAAGAAAATCCGGCGTACATAAGCAACAAGCTATTTGCTATGTTAATCTATTATAGAGTGAAAGCCGAAGCCTATTGGGGATTAGGTGACTTGGAACAATCGGAACATTATTGCAATTTATCCGAAGAAATTGCCCCAAGAGAACCCAGAGCGATGTCATTCATATATCATGTCCGCGCAAAAATCAGCGAAAAACGAAAAGAATATGAGAAATCAATCGAGGAATTGGATAAAGCGCTGCAATTTTATACCGTAAGTGGCATAGCGCCATTTGATGTTTTGATGTACAAAGCGAGAGTTTTGTGTATAATGGGCAGAGGTATAGAAGCCTTTCCTATTTATGAAGCCGTTATGAAAGACAAAGCCGCTTCTTTTGAGGATATGCTAAATTCGCAACTCGACGAACTCCGCACCCAATACGAAGTTGACAAACATATTGCCGAAAAAGAGCGCAACCGGAACTATTTTCTTTTTGCACTCGGCGGATGCTTATTGCTGACAATTGCATTGATAATATGGATAACCCTCAACCGGAAAATTGCAAAGAAAAACCGCACATTGGCGCAACAAATCAAAACATTAACTACACAACAGGAAGAGCAAGTGAACGAGATGCTTACTAAAACATCTTTTGTGTCGGAAGAAGAAACAGAAGACGTTGATGGAGAGCTGAACCCCGAAAGTCGAATGGACAAATTGTGTCTTGCCATTCGCGACCTCATCCTCAAAGATAAAATATACCGCAATCCTAACCTTACCCGCGATTTGATGGTAGAATGTTTGGGAACAAACCGTCGTCTGTTTGCAGATGCCTTTGAGTACTGTTTTAAGATGCCGTTTATAGATTATATCAATGGGCTAAGATTGAAAGATGCTGTTATTTTGCTCGAACAGTCCGATTTCTCCATAGAAGAAATTGCTGACACGTCCGGTTTTGGAACAGTGCGCACCTTCCAGCGGCAGTTTAGTACTAAGTACAATATGAGCCCGAAGGAGTATCGGGGGTTAGTGATTAATGATTAATGCTGATGCGTTAATTTTCACAATATTGTTGTAAGATATTGACATTGAGATAGCTGTTATGTTTTTTTCTCCTGAATTAAATTCAGGACAGTATGATTTTTGAATAAGAATCCGCGCTCGTAGAGCGCACACCTATCTAAGCTGTACGCTAAGCGTACTGTACATGAAGTAGTCCCCGATAACTCATGCCTGCGTAGCTGGCACACATGATAAGTAGGTGTGCCTCTTACAGAGGCATGAGTGCATGGCGTGTGTTCTTGATGCTGTAGCCTTAGGCTACAGCTTAGATAGGTGTGCGCTCTACGAGCGCGGTTTGAAACATAAATGAAAATATCTTTTTATACATAAGACAATTTTTAACTCATCAGCAGTAATTAATGATTAATATAAATCTTCAAACTCTCATAAATTTCTAATTTTCAGCTCCGTGCCAATTTGTCGCGTTTTTGAGCCGAATTGTCGCATCACTTTTTATATACCCCTTTACTTTTGCCGCGAAAAACAATAGCGCAAAAAAATATGGCATCTTTAGCAACATTTTTACCTTTCGTGATAGGCGTGACAATCGTGGTAGTCGTGACAATTGTGACACTTCAACGGGCACGCTATCGCCGCATCATTAAGAAAAAAAATGAAGGGTTAATCCGCCACATATTAGAAGAAAACCAATTGCAAGAAAAAATGAAAACTATGGAAGTAGAGAAAAAAGTGATAGAAAAAATGCTGTTTGAGAATTATGAATTACGAGTTACGAATTTCGAGATAAAACCAAAAAACGCCAATAATTAATCATTAATAAATAATTTCAAAATGAAAAAAAATCTACAAAAAAACAGCCTGCTCTTTAACCACAAAGAGCACAAAGAAATCACAAAGAACACAATTTTCAATCTGAAATCAGAAAACTGTAAACTATTAACTCTTTTCTGCTTGCTGCTTTTCTGCTTTCTGCTCCCGCAAAAGGTGCAGGCGCAGATTATTTACAGGGCAGGAACTTCTACCCAACCACACCAAATTCCTAATGCAACAGCCATGAACCAGTTTAGAGACTTGGTAGCCAACGGAAACCGAACCTATATCAATGAGAATATCTATTGGGAACTTACCGCCAATATTTCGTATAGCGGTGGAAGGATTGGAGCCGGTGGTTCAAACGATTACTTTACAGGACACTTTAACGGAAACGGGCATACAATTACTTCCAACGCAATTTCTCACACCAGTTGGGATTATGTCGGTTTTTTCTCCTGGACACGAAACGCGCATTTCAAAAACTTTACCCTTTCAATACCCTACGTTGATGGCAGAAATTATGTTGGAGGTTTGATTGGTGAGGTACACCGTAATTTAACGATTGATAATGTTCATGTTAGACTTACAAGCAGCACAGATTGGTACGGACAATTCTGCGGCGGGATGATTGGTAATACTTGGGATATAGCCGGTTATTCGGTAAATATCAGCAACTCTTCGGTAGTAACCGGTACTGTTCGCTTACACCGTGGCAGCGGACACTATGACGCCGGAGGCTTGATCGGTGGTGTTCGCCATAGCACTAATAGTAATCCGGCAAGCGCCACCATCAACATTACCGACGTGTTGGTGGATGTAACTTTTAGTCCTCAGAGTGATAGAAATGTTATAGGAGGTGTTATCGGCTGGATAGAGCATAACAAAACCGTTAACTTCACACGAGTAGTTGCCGTATCTGTCATTCCAAGCGCCGGCAGTTATCAACGCGGTAGAATTATCGGGAGCATGGGAAACAATACAAAGGCGAACTTCAGTGCAGTGTTTGCAAGTAATACTGCAACCATAGGCAATATGTATCCGTCGGCAACAACGAGCGGAACGGTAACCTCTATGCATAGTTGGACCGGCAACCACTGGACGGACAACTCTAGAGTTTACGACCTGTTAGAAAGGCGCAATAACTTAAACGGAGTTATCGCCGCAGGTACTCGCGGAAACGAAAAATGGGGTTACGACATTGCCGGTCGTCCTCAAATTTCTACCACAGCTTACGCGGTAAGGGTAGCCAGAGGTACGGGTGTTTCCTCCATTTCGGGGGTTCGTTTTGTTGATGGTACGAATAATTATGTGAATGCCAATCAGATTCTGACTGTTATACCTACTACTACGCCCAACGGAAATCAACGAATAAATTACACTTTTACGCCGGCCTACAATCACAGTTCGGGTGCAGCAAATAACTTCAGCGCTGAAATGTCGGGCAACAACTGGCGGCTCACTGCCCGCGTGAACGGAACAGTTACTTCCAGCATTATCAATATTCCTCATCCGCTTATACCTGGCGTTGATTTCGACCAGTGGACAAGAAACGTAACACTTGACTGGAATTACAACAATCCGCAAAATTTAACGGGCAGATTTTATGTTTACCGGCGGGAAGCAGCGCCGGCGTCAGGCGCTTGGGCATTGATAGCGCCCACCGGCGGAACAAGTGTTGAAAACGGATCTTCAAGAAGCATGAATGTTACCAATGCAATTGCAACAGCCGATTTTAATAAAACTTTTGAATATTGCATTGCCTTTGTGGAAGGCACGGGCAGTGCACCTGCTTCTCCCAACGATATAAATGTCAACAACCGGATAACGGTATCAGTAAATACTACCCCAACGATGGGTACCTGGACGGTTACGGCAACGCCTGCCGATAACAATATAGCCGTTTCTTTTACGGCAGACAATCGTTTAACCAACAGCGCCGACTACAGTTACAGCATTGAACGCAGTGTAAATGGCGGCGCTTATACCAATTGGCTTACCAATCAAAATTTCAGCGGAGCCACCTCTTACTCGCATACCGATAATATGCCCACTTCGCCCTGCGATGCTTACAAATACAGGGTGGGCATCAGTGCATTTAACACTGCTTTTCAAAGAGAATCGGAAGAGGCGCGCATTACGGGCAACACCAAATTTACCGTTGCAGAGCCATTCAAAGCCACAAAAGGAGAATATGCCAATTACGTGCGTTTGCAATGGAAAGTGGACAGGATTTCGGGCGGCTCACCTGAAACATTCCGCGTTTTTCGCCGCGTTGCCAATACCAACGATCAGTTTATTGAGTTGGAAACCGTAACCAGCAACTCGGCAACCGTTTACTGGAACGACAATAATGCCCTTACCGGCGTTTATTACGAATACAGAGTAACACTGTATCAGGTATGTTCGGGCAATGAAACGCCATTGGAAACGAAAACCGATATTGGCTTTACACAGGCGTTTGGCGTAGTATCGGGGCGTGTAACCTACGGAACGGGGAATGCGGTGCAGGGGGTAAATACGTTGGTGCGCCGTAACGATTTGCAACAAGGCGAAAGTCAGTACCACTCTCTCAAATCAACCGGCGGAGGACAAAAATTTGAATGGTTGGCAGACCAAACCTACTTCAATAATATATGGACTTCTAAAAATTGGACGTTGCAGTTTTGGGTAAACCCCGAATCCTCCAATACCGGAACAAACATCATGGGTTATATTGGCGGTAACGCCATCTCCATGACGGCGGTAAGCGGCGGTTATCAAATTTATACGGCAATGGGTACTGCCTATCGCTCAGAGATTATTCCCGCCCATCATTTTTCGCATATTGTGATTACAAGAAGTGGAGACAATGTAAAAATTTATACGGTTTGCGACCAGAATCGAGACAGTATTTATATCAAAAACACCTCTTTCACTTATACAACGGCAACCAATCAAATGGCAGCAGATTGCAAAATAAGTTTCGGACATAATTTTAGAGGTAATATTGATGACGTGCGTTTTTGGAACCGGTCGTTAAGTGAAGCAGAAATTACCCGCGATTACAGCCGCCGTTTGGCAGGCAACGAAAGCGGTTTGCGCGGCTACTGGACTTTTGACGAAAATTTAACCGATTACGCTTTTGACATGTCACGGGTAGGAACTGTTTATAACGGCAATCACGCTACGACGAATACGCTTGTTTTCGACAACAAAATACCCGATGAAAAGTATCAGTTGGCATTAAAGGGGATCACCGATGCCGACGGGAACTATCAAATCAGCGGCATTCCCTACGTGGGCGAAGGCACAAGTTATTCTATCGTGCCTTCTTTGGGCGTGCATCAGTTTAACCCAACGCAGCAGTTGCGCTACATCAGCCCCAATTCTATGGTGCATAACGCTACCGATTTTACAGACATCTCCTCGTTTACCGTATCAGGATATGTAGTGTATGAAGGCGGTAATTATCCGGTGGTGGGTTGTTCGTTTGAAATTGACGACCAAGTGGTTACAAGACCTAACGGCGAATTGGTGAAAACAGACAATGACGGCTTCTTTACCATCAGTGTTCCCATTGGCATTCACAAAGTAAGAGTAGTAAAACAAGGACATACTTTTGCCGCAGACGGTTATTTGAAAAAATTAGTGATTGACCCCACCTCCGGCGAAGAATATTATGTGGATTTGAATTATAACGCGCCGGTTAATAACGTTTATTTTTACGACCAAACCCGCGTGAAACTTATCGGTCGCGTGGTGGGCGGTTTAACGGAGAACGACAAGCCGCTCGGATTCGGCGAATCGGTGAACAATATCGGGATGCACACGTTAACGTTGGAAACCACGCGCCTTCCGTACAATTTTACAAACACTCCCTTTTCAGAAACGTTTAATCATAACGAAGGGCAGTGGCGCAAGCCCGGAGGCATTGCCGATGACCAGACGTCTGTTACCTATAATCAAAAAAATATTACTATTTCCGTAAGTCCTGAAACCGGAGAGTTTGTCGCTCATATTTATCCTGAGCCATATAACATCCGCGAAATTAGAGTTCCGGGCGCCGGCGGCGTGCAACTTACCGTTTACAACAACAACGAAATGATTGACTTAACCAACGCGGTTACTACAAATCCGGAATATATGAGAACCAGTGTGCGCATCTGGACAGATTCTACTTTTGTGTCAGGTAAACCCGGTGTGCTCGACCACTGGCAATATTTTGAACTTTCCGATACCGTGCGCTATCATTACGATTGGAAATACTACTACCAGTCAACACCTACTTTCAGCGTGGAGCAGTTGGTAAACGGCGAACCTGTGGACTTTTTTGGCGAAGAATCTTTTATACTTAGCGATGCGTTTACCGGCGAAACGGACACGCTATCGTTGTATCACAATGGAAATTATCTTTTCGAAAAACCGGTTTTCCGTCAAGGGATGCCCTATGTTTTCTTCATGAGCGCTTATGAAGAATATACAAATTATATTTCCGACCCTGCTGAAATCGTGCGTTATCCGGTAAAAGAGGGCAAAGTAAACATGAGCAACAACATTAAACTTAACCCGTCGCCCGAAACCATTGATATGGACGAAAACGGCAAGGCAGCTTACATTTTCATGGCAGGCGCGCCCAATCTGACGACCGGCAGCAACGACTTTTTTGCAACCTTGTCGCTGGGCGCCATCAGTTATTATTGGGATATGGGATTGGAGCCTGTGGATGTTTGGCACTTGGGCGAGAAAAGTACCGGAAACGATTTTATGACGGCAGGACCCGACAAGGTGGATATTATTTTGCGCGACCCTCCGGGAAGCAGGAGTAAGGCTTTTATTGAACGAGGAACCACCATTGTAAGCAAAAACACTACAAATATTCAAAATAGTGTGGAGGTTGCCGCTACGCTTAATTTTCTTTTCGGTATGAAACAAACCACCTTCGCCGGTTTGGGCGGAGGCGTGATTAACGAATTTGAACTGATTCACGATTTAACGCTGGGGATGCATACGGAAGAAAAATGGACGACTAACACGGTGAATACTACTACCACCACATTTACAGAGCGTGTCGAAACTTCAGACGACCCGATTTATGTAGGACATTACGGAGATGTGTTTATTGGAAATTCTACTAATATTTTGTACGGTTTAACCAATGGTATTAACATTGTTAAAATTAGTGATTTAGAAGATGATGACGAGCCTTTGTATGTGGGTACTAATTATTCTATTGCGCCTACACTTTCGTTTTCTTTCGGACAAACGTTCGATACGCGCTTTGTTTTCACCACGGTGGATATCGAGGAGATTATGATTCCCAAATGGCGCAGCGGTTTGGAAAATTTGCTGAAACCAATGGGAACGCAGGTGAATACTGCCTTTATTTCCAATCCGGTATATGTATCTAAATTGCCGCGCAGCCACGAAAATTGGGGAAAAATTAATATGGATCCGGTATTTGGCAATTTGGCTTCTCCGCCCGACAGTCCCGATGACGGTCCCAGTTACAAAGTCTTTTTCCCCAATGATTACGACATGGAACTTTTTGATATGGATTCCGTAATGTATTTCAACAATCAGATTAACCTTTGGATTGCGACGTTAACCCAAAACGAAAGAGAAAAAGTGCAAATGGCGCGCAAAGGCAATTACAGTTTCGGCAGCGGCGCAAGCATTACATACACCGAAACCACCGAAACTGATAAAACCACCATCACAGGATTTAGTTTTATGTTGAATCCGTCTATCGCTACCAAACATGGCTTTCAAGTTTGCAAAGTGGGTTTGACGATAGAGGGCAAAGCCGATTATAAATACGAAAAAGAAACCATTGAAGAAGATTCGAAAATATCCACCATTATTACAGGTTTTACGCTTCAGGAAGAGGGCGACGACGACCAACTTACGGTGGACTATGGTACAACCGCTTCCGGCACTTTTGCGTTTAAAACCCGCGGCGGCCGTACTTCCTGTCCGTACGAAGGCTTATTGGTTACCCAATATTTTGAACCCGGCCAACACATTTTGAGCGAAGCCACTTTACAGATTGAGGTTCCGAAAATCCGTGTGGCAAGCGCACCCATGGTATTAAATGTACCTGCCAACAAGGAAGCTACCTTTTTGCTTGCGTTGGAAAACGAATCGGAAACCAATGAAGATGTATATTTCATGCTCAAAGTTGATGAATTCACAAATCCTCACGGTGCAGTACTGAAAATTGATGGATTGGGTATAGGCAACGGTCGTGTTTTCCTTGTGAAAGCAGGTCAAACGCTGTATAAAACACTTACCGTAGGCAAAGGTACAGCAGATCGTTACGAAAATATCGGTTTGATTTTGATGTCCATGTGTCAATACGACCCCACTGTAGAGCATATAGAAGATATTTACGACAAAACTTACATATCGGTTGAATTTATCCCCGCAGTAAGTGATGTAGCGATTGCCGAGCCTACCCAAAACTGGATTCTCAACGCCGACAACCAAACCGGCGACACGCTTTATGTTACCTTAAATAATTACGATGTAAATTTCCCAAATTTTGGTCTCATCAAATTAGAATACCGTCCTATCAGCTCGCCCAATTGGAGCACGATTATGACTTTCTACCCCTCTCTGCTCTACCCAAAAGCTCAAGGTGCTAAAGAAAATATTGGCACACGTCCGCAAATTGTGTACCCATGGAAAATGCCCAAAGAGGATGGCGCTTACGAACTTCGCGCCACCACTGCATCGGTGAACATTGCTTCCGACAGTACCATTATCGGAAATCCGCTTTCCACTTTTATCACAGATGCAGTGGCAGGCTATAAGGATGTAACCCGTCCGTCTGCGCTCGGCGCACCTTCGCCGGCAAGCGGCATTCTCGGCATCGGCGATGAACTTTCGATAACTTTTAACGAAGATATACAAACAGGAATGTTAATCAAAGACAATTTCAGCATTACGGGTATTTTGAATGCGCAGGAGATTGCAGAGCCTAATGTGGGCATTGCCTTTGCAGGCGTTCATTCGGCGCAAACCGAACTGCCCATCTTTACTAATGGTTCTTTTTCAATTGAAACGTGGTTTATGCGCACTCCCGGAACAGCAGGCACGCTATTTGCCTTTGGTTCAAACAATAACAATATTTCTTTAGGATTTAACACCGCAGGTAATGCTATTTTAAAAATTGGTAATGAAACCTACACTTCTGTAATTGCCATTGCCAACGACGAAACGTGGAAATATATCGCTATGGCTTACAACCGCGAAGACAATACCGTTTCTGTTTACAAATTTGAGGGTTCAAACACTGACAATACACTGTTTACCAACAGAGCATTAACTGCTATTCCTGAAACGCAGGGCAAACTCATCGTTGGGAATGACTTTAGTTTCCTTAACGGCTTTAACGGCGCTATGGCACAACTACACATCTACGGCATTAGTCGCGAAGAAGCCGACATAGCCGCCGACAAGAGTTTAAGCAAATCGGGCAGAGAACACGGTTTAATTGGCTACTGGTTAATGGATGAAGCGGAAGGCAACATTGCCAAAGACAAAGCGCGCGCACGACACCTTACCCTGAATACCGATTGGTATATTTACCCCTCAGGTTATGCAAAACAAACCAATAATAACTATTTCTCTATTAATACTGCCAATTATTCGTTGAATGCGTTTTGTGATTTTACGCTGGAATTTTGGTTTAGAAGTACCGGCACGAGCCAACCCAACCAAACGTTGCTCAGTTGCGATAATGGATATATTGCCACCAACGCCACCGGCGGTTTAACATTGTTTAAAAACGATGGCACGGTAATTCGCACATTAACCACAAATAACTTAACAGATACCAAATGGCATCATGTTGCCCTTTCTGTAAAACGCAACGGAAACGCGAATGTTTATATTGATGGTATGAATGTGGCCACATTTGCCGAAACGTTGCTCGGCACGTTTTCGAGCGGCTTCTATTACTTTGGCGCAAAACGTACCCCACCCAATACTTTCGATAATTATTTTACCGGTTATTTCGATGAAATCCGTATTTGGAACAGCGCATTAACCCGCGAAAGCATTATGTTGAACAAAAACAGCAAGCTGCGCGGCGATGAGCACGGCTTGCAAGCCTATTACCCGTTTGAAAACTACATCAAACAATCGAACGGCTTAATTACTGTAATACCAACTAATGAGAATAATGCTGAAACTGACGATTTTACAGCAGCAGGAACCGTAACCGGTTTTTCTACTATTGCCGTACCGGTTAAAGATGTTCGGCATGTTGAAAATGTGCCGTTTACCTACGTTGCCTCCAGCAACAAGATTGTATTTACGCTCGACAACAGCTATTTTGCAAGAGTGGAAGGCACCACGTTGACCATTACGGTGAAAGATGTTTACGATATGCGCAACAACAAGAGCAACACTGAACAATGGACAGCTTATGTAAAACGTAATCCATTACTTTGGGATGCAGACCCTATTTATATTCAGATGCAGAAAGGAGAAACCAAAACCTTTACCGCAAGAATTGTGAACAGCGGTGGCGCTACCGTAAGTTACAGTATCGAGAACCTACCGGCGTGGTTAACTGTAAACAACAGCGTAGGGAATTTGCAACCCTTGGCAAGCAGAGAGTTGACATTTTCTATTCCGGCAGGTGTAAATATCGGTAACTACGAAACAGCGTTAAGATTAACTTGCGGCAATGGAGTAATGGAGATTTTACCCGTACAGTTGAAAGTAACCGGACAACGCCCCGACTGGGAGGTTAACCCCAATGACTTTGAAAATTCCATGAACATTATCGGTCAAATTCAAATTGAAGGCGTATTTCAGGAAGACCCTGATGATTTACTCGGCGCGTTTATTGGCAATTTGTGTGTAGGCGTGGCATCACCCATCTATTTTGACGCCATCAATGCTTACTTCGTTTTTGCTGATATTTATGGTAATTCCGTTCATAACAACCAACCCATTACATTCAAACTTTGGGATGCTTCCACCGGACGTATTTATCCGCAAGTTGAAACTTCAGTACCCGACATTCGTTTTGTGCCCAACCAAATTATTGGAAAGAGCAGCAATCCCGTTATTTTCAATGCATTGGATGCTTCCGAGCAAATCATCTCGTTAAGAACAGGCTGGACATGGGTTTCCGCAAATGTATTGAGCAACGACCCGAGCATCCTTAATCAAATGAAAGCATCGCTTTCTACAGCAGGTATTCTTATTAAAGGACACAACGGATTTATTCAACAACCCGGCTGGATTGGCAATTTGACCGAAATTTCTGAAACACAGATGTATCAAATTAACAGCAACCGCGACCATGCACTGGTGCTTTCCGGTGTGAGCGCAAAACCGGCAGAAACGCCCATCACGATTAATAACGCTTGGAACTGGATAGGCTACATACCCTCTCTCAATCTGCCTGTGAGCAGTGCGCTCGCCGGTATTGATGCACAAACCGATGACCAGATTAAAGGACAAAATGGGTTCGCTGTTTATATGGAACCTCTTGGCTGGATTGGCAGTTTGCAAACCATGCAAAGCGGGCAAGGCTACATGTACTATTCCAACAATCCGGTGGAATACGACTTCTACTATCCGTCAACGGGTGGAAGAGGCGGTTCTCCGGCATTACCAGACGGGGACTATGAGAACGATGAGGATTCTTACGATCTTATGGTCTTACGTTCTTCCGGTCTTACACCTGTGTGGACACCCAACACGTCCGGCTACTCCGGCACCATGACCATGATGGCAGTAGTGTTTGACGCAGCAGCTAATGCAAACCTCAGTAGTGATATGATTGAAATAGGCGCTTTCAGCAACGGCGAATGTCGAGGATCTGTTTTCCTGCAGTATATCTCTGCCTTGGATCAATATCTTGGCTTTTTAATGATTTACGGCGAAGGCAACGAAACCATCACATTGAAAGTGTATGACCACGATACTGCTATGGAATACGATGCCAACAACGAACCTATTGTTTTTGTTGCTAATGGAATGTTTGGCGAACCGGCAAATCCGTACATCATTTCTTTAGGTACCGCTGCTTTGTCAGATGTAGCTACACTTTCGAACCTCACCGTTTCCGAAGGATTATTAACCCCAACATTTAACAGCAATGTTTACAATTACACCGCAAATGTGCCCTATAACGTAACCTCCCTAATATTAACAGGAATAGCGACTGATGTAAATGCAACGGTAACCGGCAACGGCACTAAAACCATCAATGTTGGCGCTAACGTGTTTACTATTACTGTTACCGCCGCCGACGGCGTAACAGAATTGGAATATACGGTAACTGTAAATCGTGCGCTGAATACTGTTGCCACCTTGTCTAATCTTACTGTTTCTACAGGCACGCTTAGCCCTGTGTTTAGCAGCACGCAGTATATTTATACGGTAGATGTACCTTACAGTGTAACTTCATTAACCTTAGCAGCAGTAGCAACCGATATAAATGCAACAGTAGCAGGCGATGGCGTGAAAACACTTACTACCGGTTTCAATTTGGCTGTAATTACTGTTACCGCTGAGGATGGGGTAACTACATTAACCTACATGGTGCTTATTAACCGTGCTTATAATAATGTAGCCACTTTGAGTAATCTTACTGTTTCGGAAGGAACGTTAACGCCAGCATTTAGCAGCACTGTTTATAATTACAGCGTAACAGTTCCTTATAATGTGTCTTTAATGACCTTAACGGCTTTAGCGACTGATGTTAACGCAACAGTTGTAGGCGATGGCGTAAAGGATATTAATGTTGGCGTAAATCAATTTACCATAATAGTTATGGCAGAAGATGGCGTAACTACCTTAAATTACACCGTAACGATAACTCGTGCAGACAATCCCGATGCAACATTGTCGAACCTTACTGTTTCTGAGGGTACGTTAACGCCGGTATTTAACAGTGCAGTTTACAGTTATACGGTAGATGTGCCGTTTGGAGTCTCCTTAGTGACCTTAACAGCAATAACAACTGATGTTAATGCAACGGTAATTGGCGATGGCGGCAAAACTCTCAACGTTGGCACCAATGTGTTTGATATTACCGTTATCGCTGCTGATGGTGTAACGCAGTTAGTTTACACGGTAATAGTAACTCGTGCAGCAAATACGATAGCAACTCTATCAAGCCTTACAGTTTCAGAAGGTTTATTAACTCCAATATTTAACAGCACTGTTTATAATTATACGGTAAATGTTCCTTATAACGTAACCTCCTTAATTTTAACAGGAATAGCGACTGATGTAAATGCAACTGTGATTGGCAATGGGTTGAAACCCATTGTTGTTGGCGCAAATGAGTTTACGATTACCGTTACTGCTGCTGACGGCGTAACAGAATTGGAATACACGGTAACTGTAAATCGTGCGCTGAATACTAATGCCACTTTATCGAACCTTACAGTTTCTACAGGAATTTTATCGCCGGTGTTTAACGGCACTCAGTATATTTATACGGTTGATGTGCCTTACAGTGTGTCCTCCATAACCTTAACGGCTGTAGCCACTGATATTAATGCCACAGTTGTAGGCGATGGTGTGAAAAACCTTACCACAGGCGCAAACATGGCAGTGATTACTGTTACTGCTGCCGATGGGGTAACCACATTAACCTACACCGTGCTTATTAATCGTGCTTATAATAATGTAGCCACTTTGAGTAATCTTACTGTTTCGGAAGGAACGTTAACGCCAGCATTTAGCAGCACTGTTTATAATTACAGCGTAACAGTTCCTTATAATGTGTCTTTAATGACCTTAACGGCTTTAGCGACTGATGTTAACGCAACAGTTGTAGGCGATGGCGTAAAGGATATTAATGTTGGCGTAAATCAATTTACCATAATAGTTATGGCAGAAGATGGCGTAACTACCTTAAATTACACCGTAACGATAACTCGTGCAGACAATCCCGATGCAACATTGTCGAACCTTACTGTTTCTGAGGGTACGTTAACGCCGGTATTTAACAGTGCAGTTTACAGTTATACGGTAGATGTGCCGTTTGGAGTCTCCTTAGTGACCTTAACAGCAATAACAACTGATGTTAATGCAACGGTAATTGGCGATGGCGGCAAAACTCTCAACGTTGGCACCAATGTGTTTGATATTACCGTTATCGCTGCTGATGGTGTAACGCAGTTAGTTTACACGGTAATAGTAACTCGTGCAGCAAATACGATAGCAACTCTATCAAGCCTTACAGTTTCAGAAGGTTTATTAACTCCAATATTTAACAGCACTGTTTATAATTATACGGTAAATGTTCCTTATAACGTAACCTCCTTAATTTTAACAGGAATAGCGACTGATGTAAATGCAACTGTGATTGGCAATGGGTTGAAACCCATTGTTGTTGGCGCAAATGAGTTTACGATTACCGTTACTGCTGCTGACGGCGTAACAGAATTGGAATACACGGTAACTGTAAATCGTGCGCTGAATACTAATGCCACTTTATCGAACCTTACAGTTTCTACAGGAACTTTATCGCCGATGTTTAACGGTACACAGTATATTTATACGGTTGATGTACCTTACAGTGTGTCCTTAATAACCTTAACGGCTATAACAACCGATATTAATGCCACCGTTGTTGGCGATGGCGTGAAAACACTTAGTACAGGCGCAAACATGGCAATGATTACTGTTACTGCTGCGGATGGGGTAACTACATTAACCTACATAGTGCTTATTAACCGTGCTTATAATAATATTGCCACGTTATCCAATCTTACTGTTTCTGAGGGTACGTTAACGCCGACGTTTAGCAGTGGAATTTATAACTACAGCGCAAATGTTCCTTATAGCGTATCTTCAATAACTTTAACTGCATTAACTACAGATGTAAATGCTATAGTAGTTGGTGATGGCGTGAAAACCTTAAACATTGGTGTAAATCAATTTACTGTAATCGTGGTTGCAGAAGATGGCGTAACCACCTTAAATTACACAGTAACGGTAACTCGCGCAAACAATTCCGATGCCTCTTTATCAAATCTTACTGTATCAACTGGAACGCTAACCCCTGCATTTAGCAGTACGCAATACAACTATAGCGTAGATGTGCCTTTCAATGTAACTTCATTAACATTGACGGCAACCGCAACCTTCCCTACCGCAACGATTGTGGGCGATGGATTGAAATCGTTAATTGTTGGCGCTAATGTGTTTACTATTACCGTTACCGCTGCTGACAATGTGACGCAATTGGTTTACACAGTAACCGTTAATCGTGCAGCAAATACAATAGCAAGTTTATCAAGCCTCACCGTTTCCGAAGGATTATTAACCCCAACATTCAACAGCAATGTTTACAATTACACCGCAAATGTGCCCTATAACGTAACCTCCTTAATATTAACAGGAATAGCGACTGATGTAAATGCAACTGTGATTGGCAATGGGTTGAAACCCATTATTGTTGGCGCAAATGAGTTTACGATTACCGTTACTGCTGCTGACGGCGTAACAGAATTGGAATATACGATAACAGTAAATCGTGCGCTGAATACTAATGCCACTTTATCGAATCTTACAGTTTCCACCGGAACTTTGAACCCGGTATTTAACAGCACGCAGTATATTTATACGGTTGATGTGCCTTATAATGTGTCCTCCATAACCTTAACGGCTGTGGCCACTGATGTTAATGCCACCGTTGCTGGCGATGGTGTGAAAACCCTTACCACAGGAACAAATACTTTTGCTATCAAGGTAACTGCGGCAGATGGCTTAACAGTATTAGAATACACAGTAACCGTACATCGCGTTTGTAACTCCGATGCAACTTTGTCAGACATTATAATTTCTGAAGGAGAACTTTCACCCGAATTTTTCAGTACAAATTATGCCTATACAGTTGCTGTAAATGAAAGTGTAACAGCGCTTACCATAAACGCCATCTCCACTGATCCGAATGCGAAAGTAATCGGCGCCGGCTTAAAAGTACTTGTTCCCGGAACCAATACCTTTATGATTACAGTAATAGCCGAAGATGGTATAGCACAATTGCAATACATGGTAACCGTAACGAGAACAGTAGGCATGGACGAACACGCTCAGAAAACCGAAATATTGGTTTATCCGAATCCAACGACGGGAGAATTGCGTGTTGCGAATTACGAATTACGAATTGACGATATTAAGGTTTTCGATATTTACGGAAAAATGTTAAAAGTTGACAGTCGGAAATCAGAAATCGGGCAATCGGAAATCGAAATCAACATTGCACATTTGCCGAGTGGAGTATATTTTCTACAGATACAGACCGATAAAGGTTTGATTAATAAAAAAGTAATAAAACAATAATAAATCTCTATGATATCCTGTGTGCGCTGCGCCTCTGTGCTGAATGCTTTTTCAACATAGAGACGCAGCGCACACAGAATTAATCATTTGCAATTAATTGTTAAACACATACTTATGTCACCATAACCTAACGACACCTTTTTCACTTGGGACCTGAAAAAGAGCATGAAGAGCAACAAACCATTTTATATCTGTAAAACAGAATACTACAGATATAGAATGAAACATTATTATTACACAGAACACAGTAAAATAAAATATCGGGATTATACCATCAATTATTAATCAGAATTGGAGTCATTTTAGCGCACTGCTTACCGTTTTGGCTGTTTTGTACGCTTGTGTGTTCGTTTCCGTACTCATTGACTTGTACTTTGGCGTAAAGCGAGCCAAACGACTAAATATCGCCCGGACAAGTTTCGGCTACCGCTGCACTATTACTAAATTAACAAGTTACTTCGGACTGCTGCTCATGCTCACCATTGCTGATGTAGCGGCAAGTGTAGTGTTAAAAATGCCATACTTTACCGTACTGGGCGCAATTGGCATAGTAATAGTAGAGGCTAAGTCGGTGTATGAAAACCTTAAACAGGAAGAAAAAGGCGTTGAGGAAGTCCAAAAAACGCTGTTAAAAATCTTTGAAAACAAAGACCAAATTAAAGAACTTATCATATTTTTTAACTCTCACAAAACAGAAAATTATGATACCAAGAGGACTACGCAACAATAACCCCCTGAACATCCGGCACAGTGCCGACAGCTTTCAGGGAGAAATCAAAGGCACAGATACAGCCTTTAAAACTTTCATTTCAATGGCTTACGGCTACCGTGCCGCTTTTGTAATACTACACACTTATTTCTCACGTGGATTAAACACAGTCGAAAAAATAGTAACCCGATGGGCGCCACCCAACGAAAACAACACCGCCGGTTACGTCACAAATGTCGAAAAGTGGGCAAACATTCCACGCAACAAAGAACTGACCCTCGCAGATGGCGCCGACTACATCAAAATTGCAGCGGCAATGTGCCGGGCAAAAAACGGACAAGCCGCAAACATGGCAGACGTAGAAGTCGGCTTTAATTTACAAACCAAAATCAAAATGCAATGAAAAACCTATTATTTACCTTATTGACAGCACTCTTGTGCTGTTGCTGCTCTTGTACCATGCCTAAATATATCCCGATAGAATCCGTAAAAACAGAGTACCGGGACAGGGTTTTGCGAGATTCTATTTACCGGTACGATTCAATCTATGTCAAAGAAAAGGGCGATACGCTCATTTTTGAGCGCTACCGGTATTTGTACAGGGATAAATTAATCCGGGATTCCGTTTTCATTTGCGAACTATCAGGGTGCCATATCCGGTAGAAGTGATTAAGAACGTTAAAGCAAAAAGAACTTTATCCGGGTGGCAGAATTTTCAGATATGGTGTGGGCGCATCGCTCTGGTTACTGTTTTGCTCTTTGTCGTATTCTTTCTATTGAGGCGGAAAAAATTCTAATCCTCACAACCGTTCCCACTTTCATGAGAACAAGCGAGCCGCCCAATCGGGTGGCTTTTGCTTTGTATAAAATTGCGCTTGAAATAAGAAAAAATAACCAAATTCCTTCTAAAACTATATATTTGCTGCCGATATTTATATTTGCTTATGAATATACGTGTAAATAGCTGCATATAAGCGTTTTAATATCTATATATTCTTATACAGTTGTTGTGCTTAGTTTGTACCATAAATTTATAATATACTAATAATCAATATACTTTATCTTTAAACCTTAAATTCTTAAATCTCTATAATTCTTCCACCAAAATCTCCCCACGAGGGTTTTCGATGACATATTTTGTAAATTTCTCATCAGATTCGAAGCCATCTCCTTTATTTACTGTTCCATCTGCTTTTATTTGAGTAACTTCTACATCAGAAAAGATGCGTTTGCTTCTTTTATCCCAAATAATTTTTTCTGTAAGAATAGATTCTTCTTTTACCAAATCTACAATAATCACATTGCCGTGTGCCTCCATGCGATCTGCACGCTCATGATCAATGGCATAATCTGCCGTAAGCGTGGATTGTTTATCACCGTTTGTATAGGAGGTAACCGTAATTCCTTCCGGAAAATCCGTATAAGGCTCATCACCATAATACTTATTCATAACCGGAGCGTACAAAGTAAACGCGAGTTCCCCCTCTTCACTTCTAATAATTTCAATATTCCGCACAGATTCATCGGGGAATTTTCCATCGTATTCTAATAGAATTACTTCTGAATGGGAGCTGCAAGAAAAAATGCACAAAAGCATTAAAATACAAGAAAAGGGAAAAAAAATACGATTTAAGTGGTTCAAGGGGCAAAATTTTGCGCAAAGATAGATTTTTTTATGCTATGAGCCTTTCAAACTTTGAAGGAGATTAATTAGGATAAATATTCTATATTTGCCGGCATTTTAGAATCTCGATTAATTCATTACATAAACCTTAAAAATCAAAACATTATGAAAAAAAATGTAATTATCATCGGCGCAGCGGGGCGCGACTTTCACAACTTCAACACCTTTTTCCGTCACAATCCAAACTATAATGTGGTAGCTTTTACCGCAGAGCAAATTCCCGGAATTGATGGAAGACCTTATCCTAAAGAATTGGCAGGCACAGACTTATATCCAAACGGTATTCCAATTTATAAAGAGTCTGAACTTCCTGAGCTTATTAAGAAATTTGATGTAACTGATTGTGTTTTTGCATACAGCGACAAAACATACGAATATGTAATGGGCGTGAGCGCGATTGTAAATGCTGCCGGCGCTAATTTCATTTTAATGGGACCGAAAGAAACGATGATTAAATCAACCAAACCGGTAATCGCAATTGGCGCTACCCGTACCGGCTGCGGAAAATCACAAACTTCTCGTAAAATTATTGAATATTTGGTAGATATGGGTTTAAAAGTGGTTGCCGTTCGTCACCCCATGCCGTACGATCCGGATTTGAACAAACAAAGAGTTCAACGTTTTGCTACCGTTGAAGATTTGAAAAAACACAATTGTACTATTGAAGAAATGGAAGAGTATGAACCACACGTAGTTACAAAAAGAAACGTAATTTACGCAGGCGTTGATTATGAAGCAATTCTTCGTGAAGCAGAAAAAGATCCTGATGGTTGCGACGTTATTCTTTGGGATGGCGGAAATAACGACTTCCCATTCTTCGTTCCTGACTTATGCGTAGGTGTTGCCGATCCATTACGTCCGGGTGCTGAAATAGGTTATTATCCCGGTGAAGTTGTAGCGCGCATGTCTGACGTTATCGTGATCAACAAAATTGACTCAGCTTCTTTAGAAAACATCAATAAAGTAAGAGCAAACTTAGCAAAAATCAATCCGAAAGCGATCATTGTTGATGCCGCTTCCGTTTTAACTGTTGATAAACCCGAACTAATTAAAGGCAAACGCGTATTGGTAGTAGAAGATGGTCCAACATTAACGCACGGCGAAATGAACCTTGGTGCAGGTACTGTTGCCGCTATGAAATACGGTGCTGCCGAAATGATTGACCCAAGACCCTATATCGTGGGTTCATTAAAAGATACTTTCGCTACTTACCCAACTATCGGCGCATTACTTCCGGCGATGGGCTACGGCGAAGCACAAATGAAAGACTTAGAGCAATCAATTGCCAACACGCCTTGTGATGTAGTAGTTATAGGTACGCCTATTGACCTTCCGCGTTTCGTAAACATTAAACAACCGGTGGTTAAAATCGGATACGAATTGCAAGAAATCGGCACACCGAACTTCAAAGAGATTCTTGATGACTTTGTAAAAAAACACAATCTTAAAAAATAACACTTGACTTTTTTAAGTATTCCTTTAATCTATTGGTTTGCGGGGCTTGCACTTGTGTTGCCCCGCATTCCTGTTATTGGAAAATGGTTCAATATTATAAACACCGCAATCCATGAGCTGGGACACGCTTTAATGGCGCTAATTTTGGAAGGTAATGTTAAAAAAATTGAGCTTTTTAACGATGCATCCGGCACAACCACCACTTCCACGAAAACAAAATTCGGTAGTTTTTTAGTTGCTTTCATCGGCTATCCGTTTTCCTCTTTAGTTTCGTATTTCATATTCTATTTATTATCTGTAGGATACGAAAAAGGATTTTTGCTGGGAATTTCCATACTTTTTTTATTCATGCTGTTACTTTGGGTACGCAATATTTACGGCGCAATATGGATCATTATCTTTTGTGCAATAAACGGATATTTAATCTATTTGAACAATGCACATTACATACATATTGCAGCATTATTGTATGCAGTTTTTATAGCCGTAGATGCCGTTTTTTCTGCATTAACAGTTTTATTTTTGTCAATTAAGCAAAAGGATAAAGCGGGGGATGCTACATTGTTGAAGAAAATTACAGGGATTCCGGCGTTTATTTGGGGGTTGTTGTTTGCCGGAATCGCAGGGTTTATTTTTTATGCAATAATTGAGAGCCATGATTTTATTAAGATTTTCATGATTAGCAAGATATAATAATTCTGTTAATCTTTTAATCTTATTAAAATCATAGTTCAGACTGAAAATACCTCCTCGTAAACCTCGTCTTCTGCCCACGATTGCCAAGCTTATACGAAAACGCAGGCTCACCATCCTTCGCTTTTATCATTTTTTGTTTGGCTTTTGTTTTGATTATCGCATCGTTAAATTTTTCATCAGAGGAAAAAGCAGATACACTATTGTTCTCAAATTGGAAAAAGAAAAAATGTCTTCCCAACTCAAAATAGATGTATAAAGTATTTCGTGAACCTTTTTTCTCAATGACAATTCTTCCAGGAATTTCTTTATGCACAGTTTTTCCGCCTGAAATAACCACCGGAAGTGTTTTTTGTGATTCAAACGCTGCATTTTCTTGCGACCATGTAAAATTTAAAGTTGAAAATAGAAATTTTACATCTAATTCCTCAGGCAATTTGCCTAATTGTATGCCCGACCGACTCGCTCTTTCATACTTCTCATATTCTTCTTGCCCTAAAATGTTGACTAAAGATTGAACATAATTTTTATCCGAATATGGATCTACAAATTTTACATCTTTGGCTTCGGCAAAATATTCATTCATAATTCTCATCGCTTCTTCGTTGAAAAAGAAGTCAATAGAAGTAGTCAGGTGCATTATGGCGGAATCGGCGCGCATGTAGTTTACCACTTGACCGTGCGTGTTAAACTTAACACGTCCCAATTTTGCACCCATATCAATAGCGCCTTCACCAACAGCAATACAATTTTTATTATATAACGAGATGATATTTCCTTGAGATTCAGGATTATTAAGCTTTTCTAATGATGCTGCTTGAAAAGCTTGTTTTTCAGTATTATAAGTTATAAAACCCGAGGAGGTAATGTACTCCGAATCATTTACCTGATCTTTCGCAGCGCCAAAGGCAGTGTAAATTATACCGGTTTTATTGGAAGAAGCAATGGCAACCGTAGCCCTTCGGTCATTCACATCGCGCGATTTGTTGTTAATTTCTATTAAAATGTTATTCGGATTGATTTGTTGATTAATCTTTAACGCTTCCGGTTTTCCAGCGTTGCAGTTTTGTAACATGGAAACACCTCCCGTGAATGTCAAAAACTCTTGTGTACTATTTAGTTCCACATTGCCGCTAAAGCCAAAATGCGGACTCAATGTAAAATCAATTTCAGGTTTGATAGATGCGGTTCCTTTGGTACCTCTAAAATACCAAACTGTGTCAAAACGAAGCGTTTGTGCAGTATTGAAAGCATCTATATAATCGTAATAGCCGCTTCCTTTAAAATCGTCGCCGTTTTCAATTTGCACGGAACAATTATGGAGTTCGTGGTACATATTATCGCGAGAGGCTAAGATTCTTGCGTTGGTAAGTCGTGAAAAGGTAGCTGCTTCATAAATGGTAATTTCCCCATTATCAGGAATAATGGCGGCATCCCCTGACGGAATATAACGTACGCCACGTGCTGTAAGTTTGTGTAGCCCAAAATCGAAATCTAATTCTTGCAGGTTAAAACTAAGCCTTCCTCTACCCTGCCCAATGGTGGAAAGGAGATTTTCTTTGCTGTTCATTTTCACCAATTCACGCGCCGGCGTCGTGTTAATGGCAACATTTTTGTACGGATCATCCCACAGAAAACGAAGCACATTTTGATCAATCGTATTCCATGTAAATGCTTGTACGTTAGCTTTAAATCCGTTAGTAATAAATCGTATTTCCGAAAAACCGGCGGCAGAAATAAATTCACCCACACGGGTGTAAAAATTAATTTTAGCCGTATAATTATCTGTGGTAAAGGCGTATCTTTTTTCTTTTTCATTTTCAAAGATGCGTAAATTAGCATTTTCTGCTTCTACAACATGATGCTTTAAGGTCATCAATTTCGATTGTAATTCTGCGCGCTTAAAATTCAAAACTCCATTTCCTGCTAAATTTTTTGGCGATAAAGTCAATATACCGTCAAATGTGCTTTCATTAAAAATGTTAAAAGGCGATTTTACGGAAGTAACGCGCATTTCATTTTTATACGGTTCGAAAAAAAGCTGCGCTTGGGTAGTAGAGACTTCGGGATACTCTGTTTCAGCTAACAAGGGACTTACGTGAAATGTATTTATTTCTCCTCTAACAGACTTTAGATAAAATACTAAACTGTCGCTTTCTATAGTAGAAGTTAAGTAATTGATTTTTCCTTTTCCGCGCAATCCTTTATTCGTTAAATCAATAGCATTGTAGTAATGTGCAATTCCACCAAACATCGGCAATCCGACACTATCTGTTAAATGAATGAAACCGAGCGAGTTATCAGGTTGCAACTTGAGCGGTTCATGAATATCGGAAAAAATGCCGCCTGAAACTAACCTACCCGGAAATTTCGTTTCGGCAATATTAAAATTATCCAAGTTTTTTATCACAAAATAGTCAATCATAAAATAGAAGGTATCTCTTTTATACTCTGCATTTAAGATAAAAGGTTGGTCAAAAAATACCTTTCCGCCTTCACGACTTTCAAACATGGGATAATCGGGAATATCTTTATTGCCGCTTTTATTTTTAGGAGCGTCAATGAATAAAGTTCCCGAAACCTCTTCTATCATGTTTTTAACTTTTTTTAACGGGTATTCTCCGTAAATATCTTTTGGTTTCGATTTATCTTCCGAAAACATGATCATCGAATCAATTTGCGGCATCATTATTTCAAACTTGTCATAGTCGAAACTACAATCTTTTGCTACAAAGTCGAATAAGCCGCCAATTACGCGTCCTGAAAAATGTAAACCTCTGTTTCGCTTTACTGTAACTATTTCATTGGTAGGGTAGACATTCACGATACGCGCGTCGCTCAACACAAAAAACTCACAGTCATAAATAATTAAATCGAAAGTGCGCATATCTAAAACGGCAAAATGCGATTTTGACTCCCAAAGCAAATTATCATAATCGCGTCGCTTCGATTCATTATTCAAATAATGCGCTAATTTGCTTTTATATTGAATCACATCGTGTTGCAGATCGTACTCAATAAATCCTTGCACCGCGTATTCAATTAACAAGGATTTCATATCGGCATGCGAAGTGCGAAACGAGCCAAGTACATGACGCAATGAAATGGGCTGAAAATCGTGACTTTTAAACAGTTCCCATAGCTGCAACATCGGATGTTTATCATTATACCCTTTATTACGACGCATGATTTCCGGATCAAAAAAATCTTGCGATTGAAAAAAAGCGGATTTATTTAAGTTTTGAAACGGTGCTTGCCGAAATTCAAGCGTGGGCGTGTTCATTCTCCAAAAAATGGCATCAGATTTTATTTCCAATTTGTGATAAGAATCGAAAAAAGGCGCTCTACCTATTCCGTAGGTAGTTCTTGAAACCCATAGTTCCTCAGTAACAGGATTATAATTAAAATCTGCACAAGGATGATAAATAGAGTCTATGGTTGATTCTGTTTCCAAATAGATGACTACAGCAGCATTTTGTGCCACAATCAATTCCGGATGAAAAACAAATGCTTGCGCACTTATTTTTACTAACGGCTTTTTATCCACGAAGATATAAAGCTGCTGTAAGTGCTCATTATACTGCACATTAGGGTACTTTTGTTGCGCATTTCCTGTTACAAAAAGAAAAAAGAAGTAAAAAAGAAAAACAAAGCGTTTCATCAGAGTTCTCCTTTCAACGCTAACAACTCGAATTTTGCTTTTAACAATTGCATTAAGTGTACTTCCTGCTTGATGAGCGATTGCAATTCATCATTTTGCTGTTTAATGAAATCATAAGCTGTAATTATTCCATTAAGCAGCTGTATTTTAGATGTTTCTGTAATATCCTTATGTTTCTCCGTAATTTGTTTATCCAATACAATCAGATTTTCAATTTTTTGAATTTCATTCCATTTTTCTTCAATGGCAATTTGGTTTGATTTTTCAAAATCGCGTTCTTGAGCTTCTAAGATTTTCTTTTGCAGGTTAATAATATTTCCTACTCCTGTAGTTTTTATCCAATCAATAACAGGGACGTTAAATTTTATACCCACAATATAATTCCAATCAAATCTATTTGAAAAAATATTAAACGTAGGTCTTCCATATCCGCCGGAAGCAAAAAAAGTGAAATTTGGCAAACTATTGGCTAAAAAGAATTTACGCTGATATTCCAATCCTTTTTTGCTGTATTCGAATATCGAAAATTCTAAACGGGATGAAGCGCTGTTTCTTTGAATTACAGGCGCTGCAGGCACTTCAAAAATAGCATTGTGTAACTCCTTTCCGGTAATGATAGACAAAGAGGAAATTAAAGATTCTTTCGTGGAGGTCAATTCTCCTTTTTGTTGCTTAATTTTAAGCGCCTCCAACTCTAAGTGCGCTACAGTATTTCCGTATACAACACCACTTTTAAAAAGCTTTCTCAGCTGTTCCAATTGCTCGTTTATCGTATTTTCAACACTTGAAAGCAATAGAATTTGTTTATCCAAAATCAACAAATTCAAATACATAGAGATGATATTTTCTTTAAGTTCATTAATAGAAAGATTTAATCTATCAATTTCTGAATTATTCATCATTCGTTCATATTTACGACCATGTTGCAGTTTGTTGCCCGCATAGAGCAGTTGTTGAAAATCTAAATAAATGCCATAGTGATCCCTTGAAAGTCTATCCACGCCCAGCGACAAAGGCAACTGTGGTACTTGCGATTGGTAGCTGATACGTCCATTAATTTCTAAAGTTGGGAACATGTGCGAAGCTGCATCATCTAACTTCACTTTAAGCAATTGCGCATTCAGTTCTTTTTGCACATTGGCGGAAGATTGTTGCACTGCCCATTGTTGGCATTCGTCCAGAGTAACAATGGTTTGCGCAAACGTTAATAAAGGGAATAAAAAAAAGAGTATTAGTAGATGTTTTTTCATTCGTTATGAATTTCGGGTAGCAAAAATAGAATGTTTTTGGGATAATTTTGCTTTTAGGATATTTTTTGCCGAATATCAGTAGGAACAAGGCGTGCCTTGTCCATACAATAATATATTTTTGCACCCTCAAATCTATAAATATCCATGCTCGACACCACCACACACCTTAACAACGAAACCGCCGTATTAATTGCGGTGGCTACCCCTTCCGTTCCTTTTGAAAAAGTAAATGAATATTTAGATGAATTAGCTTTTTTAACGGATACGGCTGGCGGCGTTGCCGTTCGGAAGTTCATTCAAAATCTCCCCTATCCTGACCCGCGCACTTATTTCGGCTCTGGAAAATTGGAGGAAGTTGCGCATTACATAGATGAAAATAAAATACAAATCGCTGTTTTTGACGATGAATTGTCTCCATCGCAAACGCGCAATATTGAAGAAGTATTGAAGTGTCGTGTAATTGATAGAACGCGTCTCATTTTGGATATTTTTTCCAGACGCGCACAAACGGCGCATGCCAAAGTACAAGTAGAATTAGCGCAATACCAGTATCTTTTGCCACGCCTTACCCGTATGTGGACGCACTTGGAAAAACAACGCGGCGGCATCGGTATGCGCGGTCCCGGAGAAAAAGAGATTGAAACCGACCGCCGCATCATTCGCGACAGGATTTCATTATTGAAAGAAAGATTGAAAGAGATTGACAAACAGAAGTTTACCCAACGTAATAATAGAGAGAAATTTGTAAGAGTGGCTTTGGTAGGATACACCAATGTGGGTAAATCAACGCTGATGAATCTCATCAGTAAATCGGAGGTTTTTGCTGAAAATAAGCTGTTTGCCACTTTAGATACGACTGTTAGAAAAGTAGTGTTCGAAAATCTTCCGTTTCTATTATCCGACACAGTAGGATTTATTCGCAAACTGCCTCACGGATTGGTAGAGTCGTTTAAATCTACTTTAGATGAAATTCGTGAAACCGACCTCTTGTTGCACGTAGTAGACATTAGCCATCCCGATTTTGAAGAGCAAATTCAGGTAGTAAATCAAACGTTACAGGAAATTGATGCCGGCGATAAGCCTATGATTTATCTGTTCAATAAAATAGATAATTACACGTGGGTAAAAAAAGCTCCGGACGATTTAACACCCAAAGAAAAATGGAATATTAGTATTGATGAATTAAAAGAAACTTGGATGGCGAAGATGAATCAGAAATCTATTTTTATTTCGGCAAAAACAAAAGAAAACTATGAGGCGCTTCGACTGCTTCTTTATGAGGAAGTTAAGAAGTTGCATATTCAGATTTATCCGTATAATAATTTTTTGTATTAAATTTTCAGGAGATTTTACAAGAACAATGTATTTTCATTGCAGATTATTTGCTTCTTTCAGCACCGTTGTTTTAATAAAGCATGAAAATAGAAATCAATTTCCCAATTCCAACTGATTTTTAACCAATTCAAAATATTTTCCTCGTTTCTCTGTCAACTCTAAATGTGTTCCTATTTCAACCATTCTACCATTTTCTAAAACTATAATTTGGTCAGCATTTTTAACGGTTGAAAGCCGGTGTGCAATGATTAGCACGGTTTTATCCTTGAAAAACGTTTGCAAATTATTGTGTATAATCTTTTCATTTTCTGCGTCTAAGGATGATGTAGCTTCATCAAGTAAAATAAATTGCGGACTCTTGTACAATGCTCGTGCAATTAAAATCCTTTGCGTTTGCCCACCACTTAATTGCATGCCTATATTTCCTATTTTCGTATCAAATTTCATGGGTAGTTGCTCTATGAAATTCAAAATATTAGATGCTTGGCACACTTCTTTTAACCTATCAAAATTGATATTTTCTTCAGAGAAAGCGATATTCTCACTTATTGTTCCGCTAAATATTTTTCCGTCTTGTAATACTATTCCACACAGATTTCGCCACTCCTCCGCCACTATTTCATTTATATTTTGAGTGTTCAGTAAAATTTCCCCATTCTCAATATTATAATATGCTAAAAGTAATTTTAAAAGAGTCGTTTTCCCGCTTCCACTTGCTCCTACTATTGCAGTGATTGTATTTTTCTTTATTGAAAAATTTATATTTTGTAGGACGTACGGACTAAATTTCCCAGGATATTTAAACGATAAGTTATTAATTTCTATTGAATTGATTTCTAACTTATCAAGATTTCGATTTTTTTCATCATTCTCATTTTTACTATTATGGATTTACGATGCAAAAGAAGTTTATTTAATTAGCTGTATATTACCATTTTGTTGTAAAAGCTATACATCTATTCTATAATTTTATTAAATTTAACACCCTATTGTTGTTGAAGTTGCAATAATAGGGTATTAAATTGTTGTTGATTTTTAATTATTTTGCACAGTATGAGCCTACCACATTACTTATTTAAAATCTAAAAAAATCTGGCTATCTTTTTAAAAATTGCCAGATTTGCAAATTTGATAGAATAGTTGGTTGACTAATTGTTAGGAGTGTCAGATTGACAAGAACAGCCTGCAACACAGTTACCACTAAAACTACAAGTGCAATTTTTTGCATTTTTATCCGGAGCCGCACTTCCTCCTCCGGAATAAGTAAGCGAGAAGCCACCTTTTAATTCTTTACCCGAAGATGTAAAGGGTTCAAATGAAGTTAAATTTAAACTTTTTTTTAAAGTATTTTTTTTCATCTTTGTTAGTTTTAATTAATAAAAATGCTTATTGATTTACAATACAAAAATAGTTCGTTTAATTGATTGTAGATCACAGTCTTGTTGTAAAAGGCACACATGTATTCTATATTTTTTAAATTCATCACACCTTTTTATTGTTAAAGTTACAACAAAGATGTGTAGTTATATTGTCAGTTTTTAATTATTTTGCACAATTATAATATTCTTATGAGAAAATTTATTACATTATTATTACCCTTAATTTTTGTTTTACAGGCTAATGCTCAAACATTTCAAATTGCCGGTAAAATTGTGAGCAATGAAAATATAGCTGTTGAATTTGCTAATGTTATATTATTTCAAAATAACGCAATTGTACAGGCAACAATTTCAGATCATGAAGGAAAATTTAAATTAAATGCAGAAAAAGGCGACTATACTCTATTTATTCATTTTTTGAGCGATACGCTTTTTGTCAAAAATATTAATTTGAATGCAAATTTAGATCTAGGGATGCTTCAAGTAGAGAAAAAAATAAAATTATTGCAAGAAGTTGTTTTTGAGGGCAAACAAAATCTTATAGAGCGCAAAGCGGACAGGTTGGTTTTTAATGCAACAAATTTACCCACCGCCGATGGGGGCGACCTATTGGATATTTTGAAGGCAACTCCCTCATTAATTGTGGATAGTGACAATATATCTATTATTGGGAAAGGGGGTGTATTAGTGATGATTGACAACAGGATAGTGCAACTTTCCGGAAATGAACTTATGAACTATTTAAAAGGGTTTAGCGCTAATGATATCCAGAGTGTAGAAGTTATTACAACACCTCCGGCAAAATACAGCGCAGAAGGAAACAGCGGATTGTTGAACATTGTTTTAAAAAAAACGCCCAATAATACCTGGAGTGCATCTGTTTTTGGAAGCTATACGCAAACAAGGTATGCTGCCGGAAGCATTGGAGGAAGCTTTAATTACAGAAAAAATAGATTTTCATTTTATACCAATGCTTCTTATAATCCTAGAAAAACATATATGGATGATGAAACCATCATACACTATCCCGAAATAAAATGGCTAAGTAAGGGAAACTATACACGATTATCACACTCTGCAAATTTTCGTACAGGTTTTGATGTAGATATTACCAATAGATGGTTGGTGGGTGCCATGTATATGGGAAATTTCGGTGTTACTCCAAAATCTGAAAATGAAAATAGAACTACACTTTTTGATATGAATACCGGTACCGCTTCCGGTTTAATTGAAACAGCAGGACATGGTAACTCACAATCTTTTACACACTCTGCAAACCTTCATTCCACCATTAAGGCAGATACACTTGGAACATTGATTAATTTTGATTTCGATTTTATTAACTTTAATACAAATAGTAATAACACATTTGCTTCCACTACAACAAATTCTCAATATATAGATATACCCAACGGTTTTTTTAGTCAAAATAGATTATTAGATAGAAATATTACCAATTATTCTGCACAAATTGAAGTGGAACAACCCATAAAAAGGTTTAATTTGAATTATGGAGCAAGAGTTTCATTTTCAAGAACTAATAATGATATTAGTATTTTTGATTTATCTTCCGGAAATACAATAGAAGATTTAGGACAGTCAAATCAGTTTTTGTACAAAGAAAATATACAAGCCATTTGGATTTCCTCTGATGCGCACTTCGGAAATGAAAAATGGTTAGCACAAGTAGGTTTAAGAGGAGAGAATACCCAATTTACAGGAAACTCCGTAACGATGGATACGACTTTTAAGAACTCGTATTTTGAACTTTTTCCAACCGCATATTTAAGTTATAATATGAATCAAAAAAATGTTTTCTATCTTGAATATGGTAGAAGAATATCTCGTCCAAATTTTAGCCAATTAAACCCATTTCGTTCCTATTCAAGTCCTTATTATTATTTTGTTGGAAATCCGGAGTTAAAACCCACCATTTCAAATAATGTTACACTTGGTTATATTTTTAATAATATCTTTCAAACGGGGTTATTCTTTGAATATACGAAAAATAGTCAAGGCGGCGGCATTGTCCTTATAGATCCCAATGGGTTTACACAAGTTGGAACCCGTTTAAATTATCTTGATAGCTACGATTTAGGAGTAGGAGTTGTTTACATTTTTAATAAACTAAAATGGTGGACAAGTCAAAATGGAATTAATGCTTGGTATTACAAAGCATTTTCAAACATCTATCCACTAACACCCAAAACGATGGAAGGGGTTGGTGCAAATTTCCAAACCTATAATATTTTTTACCTCAATAAAAAGCGCACTATTCAAGCAGGATTTGATTTTACATATTCGCCTCCACAAATTGTTGAACTTACTTATTCTTATCAAAGGTTTAATTTGAATGCTTTTTACAAAATGTTATTCTTTGCGAGTAAACTTTCTGTTACATTGCAAGCAAACAATATTTTAAGAGAATATTCTTTTAACACAAAAAGCGAAAGAAGTGGTATTATGCTTTATTCTAAAGGATATTATGACCCATTGCATTTCAGATTGGCACTTTCTTATAATTTTGGCAGTAATAATATTAATATACAACAACGACAAAACAGCAACGAAGAAGAAAAAGGTAGATTGTGATTATAATTTTAAACTATATTCAATCAACTATCTTTTTTTATAATTACTTCAATCAACTTAAATTGTGATTCTAATAATTTTGAAATTTGCTCTTGTGTTTCTAAAACTTTTTCAATTATTTCTGTAGATGGCTGAATGTTAACAGTATTTATTGAAGGAATATTATTTGCAAAAAAGTTATTGCCACCACTAATATCATTACTTGACACATTTATTTTTTCATTATCATCAAGTAATTCTTGGACATTGATATGATAGTATTGAGATATTTTCAGAAATTTTCTGCAAGTGGTTTGCACTTATCGCTTTCCCATCTGTTATAAGCGTTTTGTGACACACCTAAAAAATCTGCGATTTCCGCTTGAGAAAGATTTGCTTCTCTGCGTAATTTTAATAATTTTGTTCCTAATGTTGGCATATTTATAATGAGGGATTCTTGGTAATTACTTTTTATATTTCGATTTTCCAAAAAAGATCCAAAATTCATTAAATCCATTTAAAAAATCGGGACAAAAATAGTAAAACATTTAGTTATTCCTTTAAAATAATATAAACAATTTATATTCGGCAAGGTAAATCAAAAAAAAATATAAATTTTGCGCAAAAAATATAAATTTACAGTGCAAAACTTTCCAAAAAATATCAAAAACCATGAACCAATGTTACACTCTATTAAAAATGCTCTCAAAAGCATAAGTTCCGGGATGCTTACATAACCAAATCGCCGCCTTTAACGCCCCATGCGCAAACGCATCGCGCGTATGAGCAGCATGTTTTATTTGAATCAAGTCTTCAACGGAATTGTAATTTACAAGATGTTCACCAACCACCTCGCCTTCTCTGTGCGCAATAATTGGGATGTTTAATTGATTACCAAACTGAGAAACAATACCTTGCTCAATGGTAAGCGCCGTACCGCTGGGCGCATCTTTCTTATGAATATGATGCGTTTCTTCGATAGAAACGGCGTATTGAGGCTGCGTTTTCATCTGTTGGGCAAGCCACTCATTTAATTTAAAAAATATATTAGCGCCAATAGAAAAATTAGAACCATAAATAAAAGATATGGGTGCATTTTGCCACAATTTCAAAAACGCCTCTTTTTTATCTTTCCAGCCTGTAGTTCCTGTAATTACAGGAACTTGCAACTCAAAACATTTCGACAAATTAGATAGTACTGTTTGAGGTGTAGAAAATTCTATCGCCACATCACAAGTTTTTAAATCGCTCCATTTGTTTAACCAATCTTCTTCATTATCAATAACAATAAAATTAGAAAAACCATATTGAGGCGCCAAGCGTTCTATTGTTTTCCCCATTTTTCCATAACCGATAATACCTAATTTCATAACTAAAATTTAAGAACTAATCCGATACTTGGCATAGCAGCTTTGGTAATTAGATTATAGTCTATTTTGGGTTTTATTCCCAATGCCAAATTTTCAGAAATATCGTAATAAAATAGATGAGCATCTACCGAGGCGTCTAAAATACTCAACAAGTAAATGATAGCGCATGCAGCAACGCAAATTTCCATATTTCTCCGGTAGTAATTTCTAAGTTCTAAAATATTTGCCTCCGATGCGATATGCGCCAAATCCGGATTGAGATTTTCTGTATCTCCGTTCACCCTTGCTACATATTCTTTTCTATACGTGGAAGTTAAATCATTATAATAATAGATTAAGAAACCGGTAGCTCCTAAACCGCCGTACACAATGGGAAGTTTCCAATATTTTTTATTGTAAATTTGACCGGCACCCGGAATTAATGCTAACCAGGAAGCCATTTTCGGGCTGTGCTTTCTTTCTTGCACAGAATCTGCCGGCGAACTTTTTTTAGTTTTATTGGTTTTGTTAACCGCTGCAAAAGGATCAACCTCATCTATTTTGTTAATTTCATCAATCAAAATAGTATCGGCTTCAAAGTAAATTTGTTCGGTTTGAAATGCTGCCGTATCTATTTGAGCATTACAATTAAAAATTGAAAATGTAAAATACAAAATACAAAATGTATGAAAAATCAATACTTTTTTCATAGCTACATTTTGATTATTAGCTCATTGACTTGATTATATTTTCTAATTCTTCATTAGAGTTAAAACGGATGGTAATTTTTCCCTTTCCCGTAATCTCTTTTTGGATAGATACTCTGGTTTTCAATTGCTCGGATAATTTTCTTGAAAAAGCCATTACATTATCGGGAAGCGTTACTTTTACTTTGGTTTTAGCAGGCTTAACCTCTGTGTTATGTTTCTTAATCAACTCTTCTGTTTGTCGAACAGAAAGGTGATCTTGAATGACCTCTTTTAGTGCTTTTTTTTGAAAATCAACATCTTCTATACCGGCTAAAGCGCGCGCATGTCCAAAGGAAATTTGTTTGTTCCAGATGGCTTGTTGCGCTTCTTTCGTTAAACGAAGCAGTCGGAGATAGTTAGTAACGGTGGCACGCTCTTTCCCTACTTTCAAACTCAATTCTTCATGCGACAAATCACATTCATTTAAAAGACGTTGATAAGTAAGCGCAATTTCAATGGCATTCAAGTTTTCTCGTTGAATGTTTTCTACTAATGCCATTTGCAGTGCAAAAACCTCATCTACAGTGCGCACGTAGGCAGGAATTTCGCGCAATCCGGCTAACAAGGAAGCGCGGTATCTCCGTTCGCCCGATATTAACTGATACTTACCGTTTTGCACCGGTCGCACCGTTATCGGCTGAATAATACCGTAAGATTGAATCGAGAGCGCTAATTCTTGCAAAGCATTTTCGTCAAAGTCTTTACGAGGTTGCTCTTCGTTCACTTCAATCGAATCCAAACGAATCATGGAGTTCGCATCCGCAGGCGTTTTTAAAAGAGAATCCGTGGCAATGGAAATGTCGGCGCCGCCCAATAATGAACCTAAGCCTCTTCCTAATCTGTTGGGTTGCTTTTTTTCCATAATATTTATGATTTTGGAGTATAACCGTTCTTTAATAAAACCTCTTTGGCTAAGTTCAAATAATTAATAGTTCCTTTTGATTTAATGTCGTATAAAATAATGGGTAAGCTGTTGCTTTGAGCTTCGCTAATACGCACATTTCGAGAAATTACCGTGTCGAAAACAATACTTTTACAGAACTGTTTTACATCTTCCACCACAGCATTAGAATGTGCAGTGCGAGCATCGTACATGGTAAGTAAAATGCCTTCAATGCTCAATTGCGGATTCATGCCGTTTTGCACAATACGTATCGTATTCAGCAACTTGCCCAAACCTTCCAATGCAAAATATTCGCATTGCACTGGAATGATTACGGAATCGGCAGCTACTAAAGCGTTTACAGTAATTAATCCTAATGAGGGTGCGCAATCAATAATGATAAATTCATACTCGTTTTTAATAGATTGCAAAACGTCGCGCAGGCGATATTCTCTTCGGTCAATGTCAACCATTTCTAATTCCGCACCTACCAAATCAATATGTGAGGGTATGAGATCTAAATTGGGAGTACCTGTTTTTTTCACAATATCAGACAGATATTGGTTTCCCATTAAAGTATCATAAATGCAATATTCAACATCTTTTTCCTCCACACCCACGGCAATGGTGGCGTTGGCTTGCGGGTCGGCGTCAATCAAAAGCGTCTTATGTTCTAAAATAGACAAACAAGCCGCCAAATTGACGGCTGTTGTAGTTTTTCCAACCCCTCCTTTTTGATTAACAACGGCAATGATTTTTCCCATGTTTATGCTTCTAAATCTTCAAAGTTAATATCGGAAGATTCCGGCTCTTCAGTTTTTGGGTTTTCAAATGCAAATAAGCTATCATCAGGAAGTTGACCTGTTTCAATGAAATTCAAGATTCCCGCCAGTGCGTTTTGAAATTTTTCAAAATCTTCTTTGTATAAAAATAGCTTATGTTTTTCATACGTAAACAGCCCCGTATCCGGATTGAATCGACGCTTACTTTCGGTAATTGTCAAATATTTTTCTTCTGATTTTGTGGTTTTTACATCAAAAAAGTAGGTGCGCTTTCCGGCTCTCACTGCTCTTGACAATACTTCGTTTTTTTCAAATTTTTCCATCGCTACATTTTTTTGGTTAATTTTTATGAATGATAAAAGATAACGAAATTTCCTATTGTTTAGTATTAAATGCGCCGAAAAATAACTTATTTTTTTATACTATTTTTAATAGCGTCAAAATTTCTGGTTTCCATTTCCAAATGACAAGTGTTCGTTCCTATGTCGTTGAGAAAATGCGCATCAGAACCGCGAACAAATGGTTTATTCTTCAAATAAGGGTGCATTTTTAGCAATTGTTCTGGATCACCGTTTTTCGATATTTCAACCGCTTCGTAGTTTAAATCGAAAGGTATAAAACCTAATTGCGACAATACGCTATTTTTCTGTTTATCAATATGTGCGGGAATAAAAATTCCACCTAATTTATGTACTTCTTTTTCAATATCTTCAATTGAAGCACTTAATGCGGAGGTCAACAAGCGCGGTTCTTCATAAATAATATTCATCTCCTCATCAATCTGTATTTGGTCGCCGAAAAAATCCGGATTATTAGGAATATCGGGCAAATGCGCATCAATAAATGCTTGAAAAGCATCTAATTTTTCATGATTTGGAAAAAAAGCCAAGCAATGCGCTTCTTCCTGCGTAGTAACCTCAGCGCCGCAAAGCACAAAAATATTACGATTTTTTGAATAATATTCCGCTAATCTACAATGCCTTGTGGAGTTATGATCGGTAATTCCGATAATATCAATTCCATGCCTTAAAGCTTCATCAATAATGCTTTCCGGCGTCATATCCAAATCGCCGCAGGGCGACAATAAGGTGTGGTTGTGGAAATCGGCTTTGAAGAGGGGCATTTGGGATTTAAGGTTTAAAGATTTAAAATTTAAAGTTTTTGAGTAACGCTAATGGAGTGGGAATATTTTGCTTATGGGTTAATATAAAGAGCTTTTTTTTTATTTTTGCAGCATTATTTTTAAAATTATAATTCTCATGAAAACACAACATCTTTTTTGCTTTTTGGCAGCATTTGCCATTCTTTTTACAGCATGTAAAAAAAACGATGAACAGCAAATTCAGAAGGAGACTCTTAGTGGTTATGCGCAAAAAGGTCCTTTGGTGATTGGGTCTTCTGTAACAATTGCAGAACTAAATGCGAGTTATCAGCAAACGGGAAAAACCTATCATGCCTCCATTTCCAATAATTTGGGAAGTTTTGAGCTAAATAACATTGAATTGGCTTCCCAATATATAGAATTAAAAGCTGACGGCTATTATTTTAACGAAGTTTCGGGACAAACATCAGGGGGAACGTTGACTCTTTACGCTTTAGCAGACATTGAAAATGTGAATTCGGTAAATGTGAATGTGCTTACCCATTTGGAAAAACCGCGCATTGAATATCTGACAAAACAACAGGGAGTAAGTTTTGCTGCCGCAAAACGGCAAGCGCAACAAGAAATTTTAGCCATATTTGGTTTCACGCCACAAGAATCTTCATCTGAAATGTTGAACTTAACATCTGATGCCAAGTTATTAGCCATTTCATGTATATTGCAAGGGCAATTATCCACCGGTGATATGGTGGAATTAATGGCACAAATAAGTGCAGATATCAGACAAAATGGCAAGTTGAATAATATAGCTATAGGATCGAAATTGATGAATAATGCCGTTAGTATTAACCTTTCGCTTTCAGAAATTCGTGTTAATTTAACAAAAAAATATGCCGAACTCGGTATTAGCGTAACCATTCCTGATTTTGAGAACTACATAAAGACATTTATTAATAGTGAATTGTATCCGCAAACAATAGCTATAAATTATCCCAAAACCGGATTGCATGGTGATAATATTTTATCGGATGAAGTTACAGAAATAAGTCCTACGAAAATTTATAGCATGCGTGCTGAGGTGCCTGTAGGATTAAGTTTAACAGTTATGCTTAAAAATGGACTTTGGTTTTATGATGCAATGTCTCCTATCAATTGGATGATTACTACATACGACGATAACACTCGAAGCCAAAGATTTACCATAATGGAAAGCGGAAAAATCAGTGATTTATCATTTCTTCCAAGTGGAAAGAGTGAATATATTACCATAGAATATTACGAAAACGAAGCCGTAACGCCCACAAAAATTAAAACATTGAATGTAAAATAATTGTTAAAAAATATTTTTGTGGCAAAGTTAGCAATCGTTATTTTAAACTGGAACGGGCAAAAATTTTTAGCTCAATTTTTACCTGCACTTATTCAATATGCGCCTTCATATTCAGAGATTATCATTGCCGACAATGCCTCTACCGACAATTCTATTGAGTTTCTAAGAACGGTATTTCCTTCCATAAAAATTATCCAAAACAAGATAAACGGAGGTTTTTCAAAAGGGTATAATGATGCTTTACAACAAGTTGAAGCAGAATATTATTGCTTGTTAAATTCTGATGTTGAAGTAACAGAAAATTGGATTGAACCTATTGTTGTTTTGTTAGACAATCACCCTGATATAGCGATTGTTCAGCCCAAGTTATTATCTTTTGCGCACAAAAACCAATTTGAATATGCCGGCGCCTGCGGCGGTTTTTTAGATTATCTCGGTTATCCTTTTTGCAGAGGCAGGGTTTTTGAATATTTGGAAGAAGATAGCGGACAATACAACAATGCCATAGAAGTATTTTGGGCAACCGGCGCGGCGTTATTTGTAAGAAGTAATATATTTCACGCTGTAAATGGATTAGATGATGATTTTTTTGCCCACATGGAAGAGATTGATTTTTGCTGGCGGGTAAAAAGTTTAGGATATAAGGTTATGGTAGAGCCGAAATCGGTGGTGTATCATGTGGGCGGCGGCACGTTACCCAAAAACAGCGCCCGAAAAACATATCTCAATTTTAGAAACAACATGTTTCTTTTGTTAAAAAACTTGCCGAGAACCAAACTCTTACCTATTTTTCTCTTACGTTTTCCTTTAGATAACATCGCAGCCTTATTCTTCTTATTTCGAGGACATTGGAGGGATACATGGGCAGTATATCGCGCGCAACTCTCTTTTTTGAGACAGTTTCGTAAAATGAAAAGAAAAAGAAAAGATGTTGACAAACAGGTTTACAAGCAAACTTTTCAAAAATCTATTGTTTTTCAGCATTATATAAAGAAGAAATCTAAGTTTAACGGTACTTATTTAGAATAAAATTTTATGCTAACATTCGAAACTTTCTATTACGGATTTTTATACGCTATGCTGGGATTAGCAGTAGTGGTTTTTATTGCGCTACAGTTTATTACGGTAGCTTACGGCATGACTTTTAATAACCGTTGGGGAATCTCCATCAGCAGTAAATGGGGCTGGTGGCTCATGGAAACACCCGTTTTTATTGCCATGCTTATCATTTACGGAATTTCGCTGCATCTTGGCATTAAACCTTTTAACGTGGTAACCTCTTTTATTCTGCTTTTATTTCTGTTGCACTACGGACAACGAAGTTTTGTGTTTCCGCTACTCATGAAAGGGGGAAGCAAAATGCCGCTTTCTGTGGTCTTTTCAGGTATATTTTTTAATCTTTGCAACGCCTTTATGCAAGGATGCTGGCTTTTTATCATTTGCCCCAACGATATGTATCAGCTGAGTTGGTTTTGGTCGCCGCAATTTATTGCCGGAACTGCAATCTTCTTCTTCGGAATGACCGTGAACATGCACTCCGACAGAATTATACGAAAATTAAGAAAGTCGAAAAACGATAATAACTATTACCTTCCTAAAGGTTTTTTATTCGATCGCATCAACTCCTCTAATTATTTTGGAGAATTGTTAGAATGGTTGGGATTTGCCATTTTAACCTGGTCGTTTGCCGGGCTTGTGTTTTTCTGCTGGGCATTCGCCAATTTGGTGCCTCGTGCTAAAGCCGTATATCATCGTTATTATCAGTTTTTTGGAGATGATTTTTCTAAACTCAATCGCTGGAAAATTTTCCCTTACATCTATTAATCTTCCAAATGCGCACTTATAAAATCCATTTTTTTGTCGCTTTTCTTTTATTTGTGAATGTTCATACAACATTTGCACAACATCATCTTCATGCCATTGACTCTGTAATGGATATGTCCCCCTACTATTTGCCTACTTCTTACACTCACATCAATTTTCTTGAATTTATGCCGTTGAAATTCAAAATGATAGATACTACCATGATTGTTACACATTTATTTGAACCTTTGTTAAGAACGGAAAATATATATCAAAATTTGGGTATCGGCGGGCAAGCACACCAATCTATTATATTTGATTATCAAAGAGAAATGGGCTTTTTATATCAAACACTCCCCTACCCGCTTTATTTTAAAAAACAGTCGGATTTAAAGTATTATAAACTCAAAACCACTTATTCAAGGGTAGCTTATACACTTACTTTTTCTAAGAATAATAATATTTATGCGGAATTTGCAAGACACATGAGAGGAGTTAGTGTAGCTGCCAATATTTACGCTACTTTTAATGAGGGGACTTTTGTGCATCAGACCACGCGCAACTTGTGTGGCGATTTGTTGATTCATTATGAATTACCGTCTTCTATTTACGGTTTTCGAGCAAGCTACATTATTAATCATTTAAGCAATCAAGAAAACGGCGGTTTATTAGATATTAACTCTTTTCAAAAAAGAGAACTCTCGAATAATGCAGCTTATGCCGCGCGTAGTACCAACGCTTCTTCGTTAATTACAACACATGATTTTGCTCTTCAAAATTATTGGAATGTTAAAGATAGGCAAAACAGATATTTTGGAACATTTACCCACGATTTTCAATGGACGCAAACCACAATCCGTTACAAAGATCAATTTGAAAGTCCCTATCCCCATTTCGGCACTTATTTTTCTGATAAGATTACCGATGATTCAACCCGTATTGTTACAGCTAAAAACGCACTGCAATGGAGCAATTTTTCGCCTTTTCAGGAAGCGAGCAACCAAAGTAATTTCTTTCACATCGCCGGTGGATTATTGCACGATTATGCAGATTTAAAATATGCAAATCTACCATTTTCTTCGCTATATTTATTTGCAAGAACACACATCCGTTTATTTAGCGCGATGGATATTACAGGGCAAGTCTCCTATTCGGTGATTAGTGATTATGCAAATAATGATTTTGTAGCCAAAGCAGGAGTTTCATGGGCAATTAACAGAGAAAGAGAAAAAGAGCATGCCGTTGGGCTGAATGTCAATTACTTCCGAAACAGTCCCGAATATATGATGCAATATGTATTTACCAATCATTTCCGGTGGATCAATCAATTTACGGAGCAAAATATTGTACAATTCAAAACTTTTTGGGATTACCGGAAATACAACGTTTCTCTAAGTTATTATTACTTAAATAAGTGGGTTTATCTTTCGGAAGAATTGCGTCCAACACAGAGCGAAAACGACGGAAATTTAATTCAACTTTCCGCTTTTGTTCCGTTTCGACATAAAAATTTTGGTACTACGGCAAATCTAAATGTACAATATTGTACAAAAAATGTAATAAATGTTCCGATTTTTGCAGGAAAAGTATCTGTTTTTTACATTATAGAGCTTTTAAAAAAGCGGCTACTCATTCAAATTGGAACCGACTTAATGTACACTACCCCTTATTATGCCGATGCTTATCTGCCTGCTTTACATAGTTTTTATTATCAAAGATCACAAGCGGTAGGCAATTTCCTTTTTATGGATGCCAACATCACTTTTAAAATTGAAAGAGTAAACTTCTTTTTCCGCATCGGAAATATCCTATCACCCATGATGGGCAATAGAAGCTCCACGACTCCGAATTATCCTCTAAATGACTATTCGATCAGTTTGGGAATCAATTGGCGATTTTTCGATTAACGTAGCTTAGTTGAATATAAAATGTGAAGAAATAGAAGTTCTATCCATCACACTTTTAATTACATTGGCTAATAAATGCGCTATAGTAACCACTTCTACTTTATCCGACTTTTGTTTAAGTGGAATAGTATCCGTTAGAATAAGTTTATCAATAACTGAATTTTCAATATTTTGCAATCCATCTCCGGAGAGCAGTCCATGGGTGCACATCGCCATCACCGATTTGGCGCCGTTTTCTTTCAATTTAATAGCAGCTTTGATTAAAGTTCCTCCGGTATCAATAATATCATCAACAATAATACAGTTTTTATCTTTCACATCTCCAATAATTTGCAAAGTAGAAACCTCGTTTTGTTTTTCACGATTTTTAAAACCTATTGCCAAATCGCAATTCAATATTTTTGCATAAGTGGAGGCTCTTTTTGTTCCGCCCGTATCCGGTGAAACCATACATAAATTATCTAAGTTCAAACTTTGTATGTAGGGATAAAAAACATTGGAAGAATAAAGGTGGTCTACAGGTATTTCAAAAAATCCTTGTATTTGGTCTGCATGTAAATCCATGGTTATTACGCGATTTACTCCGGCTGCGCTCAATAAATTTGCCATCAACTTAGCGCCTATTGAAGTGCGGGGTCTATCCTTCCGGTCTTGGCGCGCATAGCCAAAGTAGGGTACTACGGCAACAATTGTGTGAGCAGAAGCACGTTTGGCCGCATCTATTAAAATTAATAACTCAATCAAGTTTTCCGCAGGTCCGAAAGTCGGCTGAATAATAAAAACATATTTTCCTCGGATGGTTTCATTGTAATAAGCCTGAATCTCACCATCTTTAAATTGGGCGATTTCAACTTTCAACAAATCCATTTCTAAGTCTTCGGCAATTTTTTTCGCCAATTCAGGGTTTGCTCTTCCTGTTACAAGCGCTACCCTCGCTTCGTTCATAAAATGTTTATTACTATTCATAACATGCTTATTATTATGTAACTTCTATTTTAAATAAATCGGAGCAAAAGTACATGAAATTTTGAGACTTCCAAGCGTGAAAATTAAAAAACAAGATTGATCTTAATTCTTATTCCCCACCAACTTCTATACCCCATAATACAACGAAACTCCGGGTCCCAACGGTATCCCAATCAAAACCCAAGCGATGAGCAATGCTGTCCAACCGATGAAAAAAGCAATCGTATAAGGCAACATAGTTGCGATAATCGTTCCAATGCCCGCGTTTTTATCGTACTTTTGGTAATAGACAATAATCAGCGCAAAGAAACTCATCATAGGCGAAATGACATTGGTAATGCTGTCGCCCACACGGAACGTCGCTTGCGAAAGTTCGGGCGAGTATCCTAAAATCATAAAAACAGGAATGAATATGGGTCCGATGATTGCCCATTTTGCAGCGGCGCTACCCATAAACATATTCAGAAATGCAGAAAACATCACAAAAAGAATGATCATAGGTATCAAGCCGATATCGGCGTTTTGCAACCACGTACCTCCGTTTATGGCAAGTAGTAATCCCAAATTGCTCCAGCGAAACCAAGCAATAAATTGTGCGGCAAAAAACACTAAAACAAGAAAAGAAACGAGACCTTTTAAACTATCGTTCATCCCTTTGATAATGTCCGCACCTTTTTTAAATGTGCCCACCGTATAGCCATATACTACTCCGGCAGATGCACACATTACAAACAGTATAGTAATAAATCCTTTTAAGATAGGCGTATGAAGAACACTTCCGTCGTCTGCGCGAAAAAAGCCGTTTTCGGGAATTAATCCTATGGCAAAAAGAGCAAACCAACCCAAGAAAACCCATCCGGCTCTTCTCAATCCTTTTTTCTCTAAGGCGGTAGGCTGTACTATTGCTTCCGGTTCCACATCGCCTACATACCTTCCTAAACGAGGCTCCACCCATTTCACAGTTACCAATGTACCCAGTATGGCAATAAGAATAGTAGAGGCAGCCATAAAGTAGTAATTCGCTGTGGGAAGCACATAATAGCTGGGGTCAATAATTTGCGCCGCTTCAGTTGAAAGTCCTGCCAACATCGGGTCTTGGGTACTGATAAGTATGTTGGCACTAAAACCACCGCTCACACCGGCAAATGCCGCCGACATTCCCACAAGGGGATTTCGACCCAATGAGTGGAAAATAACGCCTGCTAACGGAATAATCAATAAATAACCCAAATCAGATGCCACATTAGAAAGAAGTCCTGTGAAAACTATCATAAATGTGATGAGGTTTGCCGGTGTTTTTACCAACATAGCGTTAATGGCAGTTTTTATCAATCCGCTGCCTTCCGCAACGCCAAGTCCCAATAGAGCTACCATTACAATTCCCAGCGGTGCAAAACTCGTATAATTGCTTACCGTTTCGAGAATGATGCGATGAACTCCTTTTCTCGACATCAGATTGACGACTTCGACCTCTTCGCCTGTAGCAGGATGCACGCCGTGCCACCCTAAAAGCGATCCAATGGCTGATAATACAAGCACAATGAGTGCAAATAATCCAAACAGTAAAGCGGGATGCGGTAGAGCATTGCCGCCTTTTTCTACATAATAAAAGAATCCTTTTTTTGGTTTTGTGGATATTTTTTCCATAAATATATTATTGCATTATAAAAATTTCGATAACAGCTCCAACGGCTCCTATAAACATTAACACAAGCATTCCCACAATATAAGCAACAGCTGCTTTGATGTAACTTGCCGCTTTTTTTCTGTCAAAAAATTGCCCCACTGCCCAAAAGGTATAAAACAACGAAATCACAATTGAAATTGTTATCAAATCAATACTCAAAGGGATAATGGATTGAAGAATGGTAGCAGCCGAAGTGATTAATGAAGAGAAACCCGACACAAAACACAGGAGAACAAAAATTTCATATAGATTAAAACCATATTTTTTGAAAAATATTTTTATCCAAAATGCTAAATATAATCCTGTTATAATACTCGTATAGCCGGGATTATCTCCCATCCATATAATGATTTTGTTAATTGTAGGTGTTGCTGTTGGGTCGTAATATTGCGGAAGAATATCTATGCTAAAGAAGTGATTTACAAAAGCATAAACCAATGAAGTGATGATTAGAAAAGTAATTGGTTTTACAAACCGGTATCTATCTTCTGTAATATATAACCTCACACTTTCACCCGGTTTAAGGAGTAAACTTTTTATGGTAAACAGAAATCCTTTATTGGCACACAAAATTTCTCCGGCCTCTTGAAAAATATAGTTTCTGTCAATTCTTTTCAATTTTGCGGGGCATCCACAATTTGAGCAATAGTTTCCATGAATTGGTTCGTTACAATTTTTACAATTATTCATCTACTTGTTAGTTTACCAATTCCTTTTTTATATAGCATCAGCTAAAATTTTCGATTTTTATTTTCAGGGGCGAAAATAAAAAATATTCTATAAATCCCAAGAAGCGCAAGAAAAAAGCTCAGGGCAAAATCATTATTTTTATTTTATTTTTTTGGGCGTTCCCCTCACTCCCTTCCCTACAATCCAACCCACGTTCGGGTCGCGCTTTCCGCTATACTCCTCGCCTAACGTGCTTCGTGGAAAATACTTACAAATACTTACGGCTATGCTTCGTGGATACTACAGGCTGCGGGGTGCCGCTGCAATCGCTAACGCAGGCAGGCTGCCTACGCTCCGTTCAGTGGCAATCACGTGATGAATAAGCAATTTGTCCCCGGAAGCGCTGAAAGCGCGTAATATGTCAGCCCACGGCAACGCCGTGGGTAACGTAATGCACACAGACAATTGCGCGCCCTGAAAGGGCAATATATTAAAAAACAAATAAGTATGCTGCCCTTTCAGGGCGCATGGTTTAGGTGTCCGTTTCCTTTACCCACGGCGTTGCCGTGGGCTGACATATTACGCGCTTTCAGCGCTCCAATTCATTGTTTCA
>Ga0209737_10000124_pt1 | contig 69040 bp, 72 predicted proteins | sample TergutCu122P3_FD_187284 | JGI IMG/M metagenome (GOLD analysis project Ga0209737, IMG submission 187284) | Cubitermes ugandensis P3 segment gut microbial communities from Kakamega Forest, Kenya - Cu122 P3 (SPAdes) (version 2) | ecosystem: Host-associated > Arthropoda: Insects > Digestive system... | reverse complement strand
AGCACGTAATCATAAATTTTTTCGGCATCGGCAGCGGCTTGAAATATTTCTAAAGGGTTGTCTTTCAAGATTTTAATCCAAGATTTTATATACGAGCGGTGCTGGCTGGGGTCATGGCCAATACTCAACTCGTTGCCGATAATCATCGAAGCGATTTCGGCACGTAGCTCTTCTTTGGCATAACCTTCGCTTCCGAACGGGTGTCCTAAGTCGCGGGCAAGCCGCGACGGGTGGCCTGTCCAATGAACTAGCTCATGCAGTGCGGTCGCGTAGTAGCCATCGGCGCTTGGAAATTGACCGGGTTCTGGAAGATTGATGCTGTCGGTCGAAGGCCGATAAAACGCTCGATTTCTATCCACATGCATCATCTTCGCGCCCGAGGCTTTCAGGATGTGCTCGGCTCGCTCGATGGCACTCCAGGTCTGTTCCTTTTTCGGTGGGGGTGGGGGTAACCCGTCGATTTGCTCAGCGTTGAATACCGTCGCGTAAAACAAGCGTGGCCGATCCAGCATTACGGTTTCTTTGATTGATTGGCCTTGCTCGTCGCGAATGGGTTTGCCGTCATCGTCCAGCTTGTCTTGCTTCTCAGTGAACTCCCAGTACTGAATCCATGTGCCTTTTTCACCTTTACGAACCTGCGCGCCAACAGCTTCGGCTTGTTTATAGGTCATCCAACGTGGATCGCTGCGCTCCTGAGCCGCAAGGTGAATTGCGTTGATGCCTTTGTATCGCTTGCCAGTTGTGGGGTTCATCGGCAACCGAACTTCGCCTGCTTCCCAAGGCCTTTGCCAGGGTGCCGTGCCAGCTTCAAGTTGTTCAATCAGCTTTTCGGCCACGACTTCGTGGAATGGTTTTTTTCCCATTGTCGCCTCCTTTGAGCTACCGCTTCACTTGGTCGAAGTCGCTTGAGTTGTCATCTTCAAGCGGCTCAAGCATGTCAGTGAGCTCTATTAGGTCGCTGCTGCTTTCGAGAGCGTCTTCCTGGGTTAGAGCGTCTTCCGCAAAAGCACCCGCGCTCTCGGCTTCGTCTGGTGTGAATTCTGCTCGGAAGCCAGGCGTCTGTGCATCAACCATTTTTTCATGCACCACATGACGAAGTGTTGGTTGTTTTTCAGTCATAGTTAGTCTCCTTCTTTGTTGTTTGTGGATGATGAACCATTGCGGCCGTTGCTGTAATCAGGACGACCTTTGAGGTCTGAATAGGTTTGTTTGCACGCTGGAAAGTTGCTGCACCCCCACCAGTGCTGCCCCTTTTTGTTTTTCGAAGCACGTCGCACCAAGCCACTGGCGCACGACATACATTTATGAAGTGAAGAGACGGGGGCCCGTTCTTTGCCGTCGGCAATGCTTACGACTCCAGCATTGGCCAATTCCACTTGCTCCCTGACAAATGCTTCTTGTTTCTCGACGAAGACATTTAACGGGGCTGTGCCGCGTTCAATGTCTTTCAGCATGCGCTCGTTAAGCGCAGTCAGCACAGGACTTTTAATGACATCCGGCAAAGCATCAACTGCACTGCGCCCTAGAGGCGTGCTGATAATTTGCTTGCCCTTGAGTGCTAAAAATTCGCGGCGCTTTAATTCGGAAATGATGGAAGCACGAGTGGCCGCTGTCCCGATACCATCGCCTTCGCGCAGCATTTTTTTGTGCTCCGGGCCGCTGACGAATTTGTGGATATTCTCCATTGCGCGAATCAATGTTCCCTCGGCGAAACGCGGTGGCGGCTTTGTCTTGGCATCCTTTCGGACAGCGTCTGCACAACTCACGGCATCGCCTTGGTTCATTGAAGGCAGCGGCTGCGAGTCGCTTTCCTCCTCTTTCTCGGATTCTTCGTCTGCTTGGCTGTACACGTCATGCCAGCCGTTGCGCGTGACAACCTTGCCGATGGCCATGAAGTTCTCATGGGCAATTTCCGCAACCACGGTGGTCTGCATGTATTCGTGTGATGGGTAAAATTGCGCCAGGTATGCGCGCACAATCAACTCATAAATGTTTCGCTCACGCTCATCGAGGTTTGCCTTGTTGCCTTTCTGCATCGTCGGAATAATTCCGTGGTGCGCAGTGATTTTAGAATCGTTCCAAGTCTTGGACTTGAGGCGTGGATTGGTCCCATCAACCAGGCTGCTCAACTCTGGATTTGTGTGCTTAATGGCTTCCAAAACGTGAGGAGCGTCGGCGTGCTGTGACTCCGGCAGATAGGCGCAATCGGTGCGTGGATATGAGGTCAGCTTGTGCGTCTCATAGAGCGCCTGACATGCAACCAACACCTCCTCGGCGCTGTAGCCAAATTTGGACGATGCCACGGCTGTGATGTCAGACAGGGCAAAGGCCAGTGGTTGGGACTTCGACTTTGCTTCCTGTTTATATGCGGCGATGGTGCCAGGTTGCCCCTTGACAGCGGCCACCAAGGCATCGGCGATAGCGGTGTCAATAAGTCGACCTTCGATGTCCAAACCTGATTGTTCATCCTTTGCTTTCCATGTGGCAACGAAGTTACCATCGGCATGCTGCACCACAGCTTTGATGGTGTGGTAAGGCATCGGCCTGAATGCTTCAATCTCGCGGTCACGCGCAACCACGAGAGCCAGTGTTGGCGTCTGTACACGGCCAACAGTTAACAAGGCACGTGAGCCGCCGCGCTGGGCGCGCAGCGTATATGCACGACTGAGGTTCATGCCAATTAACCAGTCGGCTTGCTGCCGCCCACGGGCGGCCTCGGCCCAGCCGTGAAAAGAAACGTTGTCTTTTAAGGCGTCCAGTCCACGTTTGATGGAGACAGCGTCTTGTGCTGACACCCAAAAGCGCCGCACAGGTTTGTTGTTGTGAAAATGCTCCAGAACTCCGTCGACGAGCAATTGACCTTCTCGGTCAGGGTCGCCGGCATTGACAATTTCTTTGGCTTCTTTGAGCAGTTTGCCAATTATAGTCAGCTGCTTTTTCGTTTCGGCTTTAGGTCTAAGTATCCAACTCTGGGGGATGATAGGCAGCTCATCAACGCGCCAGACTTTTTTGCCGGATTTATTGCGTGGCACGTTGTCCGGCGTATATTCGTCCGGCTCAGCAAGCTCGAGCATATGTCCATAGCACCAGGTTATTTTGGTGCTGCCACATTCAATATACCCATCACCTTTGCCTGTGGTGCCGAGCACCGCAGCAATTGCTTTGGCTACAGATGGTTTTTCAGCGATAAAAAGTTGCATAATGCTCTCCTTCCAAGTGAAAACTACCAAGTGAAAATTGGGTGAATGACAGTCCTAATTTGAGAGTGGGGAATGGGGCCAAAGTAACGAGCATCGAAAGAGGTGGCGCTGCCATCTGACATCAGCAAGACTTCGGAAGTACCGAGGATATGGTGCTCTGTTCGATAGTGGGGCAACGGCCGATTGAGATTGTCTGCCTCGTGCGGAACGCTGTTGGGCAGCAGTTCCCCATTCACCCTCACACCCTCTTCGCCAACAGAGATAACATCGCCTTTAGCGGCTAAAATCTGCTTCATCATGTAGCCATAGCCGCCGGGGCAGTTGCCAATTCCGATGTAGCCTCGCCTAACAGCCTCATCAAAAGCTTTGCTTGCCGGGGGGCAAAACATGACATAGGTGCCCTTTGATGTCGGCACATTGCTTGACCAGTACAGACCAACCGGGATGCTTCTGGTTGTGTTGATTTTGGCCCCCAAAGCAAAGCATCCAAAAATGAGCCCTAAAATGCTGGCAATAACAATTGAAATTTTTTTAAGCATGATTAGACCTCATGAAAGACTTGAAGACTTCAAAAATGTTTCTGCCAACATTCGCTGTGCTGTTTTTTGGCTTCTAATATCCTGAACTTTCAATTCAATTTCTTCATGAAGTGTTTGCTTAATCACATGGCCTCTAACCATTTCTGCTATAACTTGAGCCTTTGTGACTCCGGCATTTTTATTTTGAACATCAATGATAATGATTGAAATTTCGGAAAATTTTTTAGCTATTTTTGTTGCAATGTGCATCAAGCTATCGTCGTTATAGGCAACTAACGTTGGGTATTTTGTACTATTAAAAACAGATTTTGCGGTCAGGTAGTCTTTACAAATCACAACAACATCAACGTTTGAAAGCGTATGTGTAGACCCAATAAAGTAAAAACACCCTCGCATTGAATTAACATCATTTTTTTCAATTGTTGGCATGCTTAGCCCCCTCTTTCACTGTGATATTGAAATTTTGTTGTCTAGAAATTGGTAAAGTTTATCACTGGCTTTTGGCGCAGGAATGGCGGCGCGCGCTCGAAAAACTGGGTCTTGAAAGTACAAAATTTGTTTGCCATAGATGGCGGGGTAGCCGGCAACATACGCAAGCATATCCCCTGCCTTTTCAATTTCGCCTTTGGCATTTTCTTTGTGGCCAGGCAGGCGCAAACACTCATCAGATGTCAGCAATGGGCGCTGCACTTCCTGAAGTGTGCGCGACACTTGTCCCAGCATAGCCGCCGTACGTTTGCCGCTGGTGGTAATTTGTTCTTTGACGATTGTGGTTTGTCCAGTTAATCGTGACAGGTAGTCAGCTGTCTCAGGACGATTGGGTCGATAAGCAATTTGGACATGGCAATTGGATGTGATTGTTTCGTCAGGGCCATAGCCTGTTTCTTTGCTTTTAAGCTGATTGAGGTCTTGGCAAATTAAATAACATTTAATTCCGTATCCAGCTAAAAACGCTAACGCTTCTTGCAGAATTTCGAGTTTGCCCAAGCTCGGAAACTCGTCCAGCATCATCAGCAACCGGTGCTTGTAGTGAGCTACAGGTCGCCCATTCTTAAAATCCATTTTATCGGCCAAAAGCCGTATAATCATGCTTAAAAGGAGACGCACCAGCGGCTTTAGTCGGGCCTTATCGCTGGGCTGAGTCACAATATAAAGACTCACCGGGTTACTATGGTGCATGAGGTCTTTAACGCGAAACTCCGAACAACTTGTGTTGTGAGCAACAACTGGGTCGCGGTACAAAGCTAAATAAGATTTAGCTGTTGACAAAACCGAACCGGCTTCATCGTCGGCTCTGTCCATCATGTCGCGTGCTGCCGTTCCAACAGCTTGATGGTTCTTGCCGTTGGCGTGCAGATACGTCGACATTTCCTGCCAAAGTTCGCCGGATGTACGGTTTGGATCTGCAAGCATGGTGTCGATTCCCGACAAGGTTGCCCTGTCGCTGTCACCATTTTTGGATTTATAGAGGGCGTGCAATATGACACCTACAAGCAAGGCACATGATGTCTTTTGCCAATGTGATTCCAAGCCTTTGCCGTTTGGATCGACAATAAGGTTGGCGACATTTTGTACGTCGCCAACCTCATATTCAGTGCCTAAACGCACCTCATCCAATGGATTCCAACACACACTGCCGTCAAGGCTTGCTGGCTCAAAGCGCAACACCTTGTTTTTGGCATGCCTCTGCCGCCATCCGGCGGTGAGTGCCCATAGTTCGCCTTTCAGGTCTGTGACAACGGTGCTTGCCCCCCACGAGAGCAGTGTTGGAACAACTAGGCCAACGCCTTTTCCAGATCGAGTTGGAGCAATAACACCCACATGCTCTGGGCCACTGTGTCGCAGGTAGTGTAATTTGCCACACTTATCTTGCCATCCACCGACATAGACACTTTCTTTTTCTTCTGATGGCTTTTGGCCTCTAATAATTCCGAGAAAACCACGTTTCCGCGGCAACAAACCAGCGGCTTGAATGTCTTTTTTCTCGGCCCAACGCGCCGAACCATGCAGATATTTATTGGCTTTGGCAGTGTTTCGTTCAGTAGCTTTGGCAACCAGTGCGCCAAGCAATCCAACCCCTGAAACAAGCAAACCCGCATGCCCGGCCTTTATGAACTCGTTTGGGTACAGGCTGTACCATCTGGCCGCCCAATTCAAAATCGACCATGGGGCGTATAAATAGCTAAAGTTCGCTCCAAGGATGTCTTGATAACCGAATCTATGTGCAAAAACCTGCGTCGAAGCCTGAAGGCCGCCAATTAAAGAGGCGCTATAGGCTATCCACCATTTGCTTCGCACCTCCGAATTGGCGTGTGCCGGAGGGCCAGCAGCATGTTCCTTTGCTTGCACGAATTCAGTATACTGAATTTCGAGCAATGCGTTGAACTATTTTTTAGGTTTTTAGATGCGCGTCAACAAAAGAATATTTTTCATGTTTTCTCTAGTCACATCTGATATTCAAATTTTTCGCTATTTACTATACTGAATTAACAGCTCAGCTCTGAAGGAAGGCAAGGCCAGCCTCAGTAATTTTCCATCCTTGAATTTTGCCTCGCTCGCCTGGTTGTGGCAACCCTATTTTCGGTACAGGCGCGTACTTGGCGGTTATCAATCCACGTTTCTCTAAGTCGCCAGCATTGGCTTCCCAATCAGATTTTCCGATAAAGGATGGTATCCAAAAATCTGAGGGATCCTCTGCCAGGAACTCAAGAAATTTCTTTTGAAACTCATGGTCAATCATATCATGTTCCTTCCGTGCTTTATTTAATCATCGCTTGAGTTTTAAACGAAAAAGTGTGTAGCTTACACTCAGGACAACAACAAAACGTCATTTCTGGGGAGGCAGGAGTAGAGCGGCGTGTCCCGTCGAGGTTGGTATAAGTCCTTCCTTTGTCTTGTGTGTTTACAAACTGAAGGACAGACTTTGTGCCTTTGTCATAGCAGGGCTGGCAAAGATAGTGCGCCGCATGCAAAGAATCAGCAATTGGCCTAAATTTATAGCAGAAAAGCCCTTTGGAAATTTCGTGCAACACATACGACTCCCGCTCAACAAACTTTTCTCTGAGTTTGGCTATTTCGCGCTCAAGGTCAGTTTTCGCAGCCTGGAGTTCAGACAATTTTTGAGTAAGCTCCACGCTAGCAATAGAAACTTGCAAAAGCTTGGTGGTCAACTCAATCGTTGCCATTTTTATTTGTGCATCGTCTTTCGCAGCCAATGCTGTTTTTAGCATCTCGAATGTGGCATTGGCCGCCCCAAGAGCTGTTCCAATAGCTAATAAATCCAAAGCGGAACCCTTTCAGTGGTGATGTGCCCATACGATAATCACCACTTCAGTCTTGTCAATCTCACTGCTGGAAGGTTTTATTTTTTTTAATGCGTCTTTTTGACCGGCCACGAAGTTGCTCAACCTGTTTTTGATTCAAGAGTTTTTGCCGTTTTTGCTCTAACAACGAGTCAGCAAAACGAATCGGCAGTTGAGAATCAACGGCGGCATGGACAATTTGCTCTTTGAATTCCGACTTGCCATTGACAGTGATTCGGCTTCCAAAACGCTCCATTGCTAATTTGAGGGCTTTTTGTAAAGTTTCCTGGTCAGCCCCCAGAGACACCTGAAACTTTTGCCCGTCATCACGGATGGCTGATTTACCAGCGCGGAAAATAATAGTGCCTTTTTTTGTAATGTTATCAACAATTGGAGCCTGGCTAAGCCTACCCTGTCCTTTACCTTGGATGGTGTTGCCCACCAAGCCTTTTGCAGCCTTATTGGCACGCAGAGCAGCTAATGCTTCAGCGTTTCCCTGCATTGCCTCTTTTTTAAGCCAATCAGCCCACGTACGGCGGCTGTGTTTTTCATAGAGCGCTTGACGCTCTTGTTGAGATTGCTCGGCAATTGTCTGTACGCGGTCCTTCAAAGTTTTGCTGGCTTGAGCATATAGTAACTTTTTCTCCAAGCGGCCTGAACCAATAAGCTTAATCGCTGCCCGACGCAGACGGCCAGACCGCTTTGCTTCCTCAATCAAGCGTGCCTTGCGTTGCTTAATTTGTTTCAACGCATGTGAACATGCAGCGGTTAATGACTGCTGCTCAGTTTTGTATTTGGCATACAGTTCTGTGGTATCCACACGCGAGGGAATGGGAGCTTTTTTATATCGCTGCTTTTCAACAATTTGGCCCTGCTGTTCGGAGGCAGCTTCAAAAGCGCCAAATTTGGCCTCCAGTTTCGCCTTGGAGAGCTCACGAGCTACCGTGCTGGCCTTCACCATGGTCCCATCTTTGGCCTCGAAAACAAAACCGTTGGCCCGCACACGTAATTCTAAGCCATTGCCTTGCAAAACCTGGTGTAATTCCTTCCATGATGAAGCGGCTTTGATTTCGGTCAGACACTCACGTTTAATCCAGCCAACCAAACTCTCTATGCCGGAATGCCGTTCCATGTCGGCCGCCCTGCTTTCCGCTCCGAGCTTGCGTGGCTCGTGGTTGTCTATCTCAAGCGAGTACTCCAGCTCCAGGCGGGCAGCGAGTTTAGCCAACGTTTTGCGAGGGTAGTACGGCTCCTGCATGGTGTGCCGCACAGGATGAATTTTGTTGACAACAATATGCATATGCAGATTGTCCGTGTCTTTGTGAGCGGCACTGATGCGTTGATGTTCTGCATAGCCCAAACCCGCACAAATGCGTTCTTCGATGGCATGCAGGGTTTCTGCATCAGGTTGTTCGTTGGCACGAAAGCTGACGAGAAGATGATATGTTTTGTCACCCTTGGCACGAGTGTTTGTGTGTTGTGTGGCCAACACTTCTGTGATGGCGTCCCGCAAGTCTGACGCTACACAGTTTGTAATCCGTACTTGCCCCAGTCGATGTTCTTTGCCCTGTGCGTTGGCGACATAGTTTGCTAAGCGTGCGTAGCAGCTCCGCGAGCGCGTGGGACTCTCTATCTCTCTAACAATCATGGTCCGCCCATAATTTTAGCCGCTAAAATTCTCATGCCCGCCCCTCCCCTTTGGCTGAACAATGGACTGCATAATTTGGCTCATTTTATCCCGTGTGGCTTCAATCCGGTCCAGTAGGGCAAGAATTGTGGCATCGCTAAAATTGGCAGCTTTTACATCATTGGACAGCCAAAGCTTGAGCAAACCGCCGAGACGACCGAGGTCTCCGTTGACGCGGACAAGCTCACGTACATATTTATAATCTAAGATGCCTTTGACCACATACCCTTGCCCAACCTCACGGAGGTAGCGTGCAACGCTGATGCCGGCTTTTTGGGCATTTGCCTCAATGAGTCTTTTCTCTTCAGAGCTGACGGGAACCCGAAGGTGTTGCCGTCGTTTTTTTAATATTTGTTTTTCCACCTTTTAAGCTCAAGATTAAGTGCAACATTTTTGGCTTTGAGGACATTTTGTTTAAATCGTTCGTCTATTTTGAGATATTCGGAGTGTTCTGGATGAGTTTTCAAAAAGTCATATGTCTTTGCGTCGCGCATGATAATCTCTGTATTGTGAGCGCTTATGATCATTTTATACGCGTTGAGAATGGAGAGTAGTTCACGAATCTCAGCGATAAGTGCTGGCATCTCTTTGTGGACACAAACAATGAATTCAAGGTTTGATTTCGGATCATATGCCTGTGACTCAACAATTGCCGAAGGCGTGGAATGATTTGCAAGCACAACTTTGTTGTTGCATACCTCCCATATCCCTTGCGTTGTCGCATTATATGCAGCTTCTATCTTTCCAAGTTGGTCTTCAATCTCATATGGTTCAATGGACACCACCGAGTTTTTGACGACAAGATTCCAGTGCTTTCTGAACCGGCCTCGAACTTCAATTTCTCCATTTAGTGTGTGGCCAGTCAGAAACGGAAATTCACTTGTTGCCAATGGATTTGGACCTATGAAGTGGTTAATTAAATACTGCATCCACTCATCGGCAGCGTAGAACTTTTCGCACCAGTTCCACTGAATGGCTTCGCCATCTTCCGTCGGTTCCCAATGGCACCACAACGACGGTTGCCCAGCGGGAGGGTTGTTGTAGTCAATGACATCCTCGGTATGCGCTTGGCCGAGGTATCCAGGGTTATCAACATAGTATGGCCCCTTGGTACTGTTCATTCGGCGTGTTCTGCTAAACTTCTTCAAATAGGTCACTTCCTCTTGGGAAAGTGGCGGGCTGACAGTAATGATTCCTATAAAATCTAGTTCACTTGTTTTATTTATTATTTTTGTCATTTTGCTCCCCTGTTATAGTCACCATCGCACCTTTTTTATGGAGACTTAATTCCACATCTATATATTCCCTGCACCCGCGCCAGAAGACTTTTTCAGAATCACTAAAACTATTTTTGTGATGCACAATCATGCTTTGCCAAAATTTCTCATTCACGAACCCACCGTTACTGACTTCTGTGCGTCCCTCCCCTGGCTTGAGCGCTACGCGGTTTCCATCATCGTCTTCCCAAACAAAGACTGTTTCGCCCACTGTAAATGCCAGTCTAACTCTAAAGGTTTTCTCGATCATTTCGGTCTCAAGCATTACTTCATTAGTGCTCAAGTTTCGCCTAACTACCTGTGCAACCTTGGATTTTCTGAATTGCTCCCGAGTCACATTCCAGCGCTCGATTCGTGGCTTTCCCTCATCCGTGTCTCCAACAACAACCAGGAAGAATTTAGCATCTTTGATTTCTTTGTCGAAGATGTGCCCACTTGCCATTGTGTTCCTAGAGGAAAAAAATATGCTGAATAACACGGTGAAAACTATAAGAAAAACGACACACGCAATGGCAAGAAGCGTTCCTCGCATGCCAAATCGTGTACAAAAATGAGCAAGGGTACTTAATCCAACGGCAAGTCCACCGAAGAAAAAAAAGCCTACAGTCTCATCTTTAGCCTTTTGACCGTAGGCTTCAATCGCTTTGAGCTTTAGTTCTTCAACCTGTTCAAGTTCATTTTTCATTTTCGTCCCTTATTTCTCATTTGTCTTCCTTCAGCAGCCTCGCAGAGCAGGATTTCCGTTGAGCACCGTAGGTGCGAATAAGGAGAAGTGAAGATAGATAATCGGCTTGCCGATTAGCTAACTTCACACATCCTGCCCGCTGTTTACTACGCAATTTCATCGCAAGAACCGTACAACAGTATAATGAATTTTTCCACAATTTTTTGCAATAGCGCATTAATAGCTTTTTTATGCGTACTTATTGCCGTTAATTGTCGTTATTTGCCTCTTTTTGCGCCATAATTGCATTGCAATATAGTGAAAATTGCGTTACGGTCTGGCAGCAATGGCACAAAGCTTCCCCGAAAAATTGGCGGCATGGGTAGCGACACGAGAAGTCCAGCCTCCACGCCCACACTCCCAAAATAAGCACCGAGTTGCCTTCTTGGCAATGAGGGGGGATGTAGAAGCAGCACTTGCCGCTGGCCACTCGAGGAAAACAATTTGGGAATATCTTCGTGCAAATGGGCACATTGAGTGCCGTTATGAAACTTTCACGCAATATATCAAGCGGCATTTGGGTGAGAAAAAATCAGATGGGGACGCCAAGGAAAAAAAAGCAAATGCTGGGCCAACCAAAGTACTGCCGCGAAAACCATCTGCTGAGTCAACCGGGAAATCGAGTGAAATGAGCAGCTTCATATATAATGCGAAACCAAATCCAAAGGAGATATTATAACATGGCAAAAATTCACATGATTTTGCAGGGGAAAGGTGGAGTTGGTAAGTCGATGATTGCGGCAGTGTTGGCTCAATACAGAACCAGTAAAGGACAACGACCGCTTTGCATAGATACAGATCCCGTCAACGCCACCCTGGAAGGTTACAAAGCCCTCCAAGTGCGTCGCCTAAACATTATGGAGGGGGACGAAATTAACACCAGGAATTTTGATGCGTTAGTTGAGTTAATTTCAAAGACAAAGAGCGACATCATTGTTGACAATGGGGCCAGCTCATTTGTGCCATTATCACACTACCTTATCAGCAATTATGTACCTGCATTGTTTGCTGAAATGGGGCATGAGTTGCTGGTGCATACTGTCGTCACAGGCGGCCAAGCTCTGGTTGATACTGTAAGCGGCTTCGCACAGCTTTCCAACCAATTCCCAGAAGAATGTCAATTTGTTGTCTGGCTAAATCCATATTGGGGCGAAATTGAGCATGACGGCAAGGGCTTTGAGCACTTGAAAGCGTATATAGACAACAAAGAGCGAGTGGCGGCCATTATTCAAATCCCTGCGCTCAAAGCAGAAACTTATGGCCGAGATTTTGCGGACATGCTTCAAGCACGTAAAACCTTTGATGAAGTTATGAATGAAGCTTCGCTTTCAATCATGACTCGACAGCGTCTGAAGATGATACGCACTAAACTTTTTGATCAACTAGACAACGCTGTGGTGCTATAATGAACAATGGAGAACATGACGAAGTTGAAGAATTAATTCGAGAAATTGCTTCAAAGCATGGCGTCGTCGTTGGGCGCGATGACCCAATGATGATGTTGCACACCATTAACGAGAAGCTATTGAGAAATGGCGTAGCCAACCAGCAAAAGCTTCTGGACAATCTCAAAGAGGAACTGGAAAGCATCTCTCGGGGGTGGAGTGATGACGCCAAGGGAAAAGCAGAAAGAATCCTCAGCGCAGCATTGACGGCAAGCCAGGAAACCATGGTCAAGAGCATGCGTGATGGCGCAGAAACCATGGCCAACCTCCTGCGGATTGAATTCAGAGCATTTTTAACCACTATTCGCAACACTAAACGAATTGCCATAATGAATATGGTGGCCGCCGGCATGACAGTTTTTGCGGTGGCAATGCTGCTGTGGGGAGCATTTTGAGCGGCGCCAGGGGCACGCACTAAAGCACCGCAGTGTGGTGGTTTGGCTACGACTCTCGGTGCTTTTTCACCACAGGCGTGAAATCCGACCACTGTTCGATTCGGAAGGCGCGAATGTCGCGCACAGACTTCGGAAACCATATGCGGGCACGTAGTGCCTCAATCGCCGAAAACAGGTTAGCCATGTCTTCTTCGTCAGTTACATATAGACTGCCCTGTACTCGCCGAAAGCCATATTCCGCAAGGATAGCACCAATCTCAGTGTATGCTTGAGTTACACCCTTTGGGTGGTACTTCTCCGTCTCGCCCACCACCAAGTCAAAAGCTACAGCATACATTAGAGGGCCTCCGGGTCATCCGTCAGGCGAGTCAAGCGATACTCGGACTTTTCACCTGTCTCTACCATCGTCACTTCCACCATCCAGTCGCCATCCTCCAACTGATGCAGGGGGGGACCGACTTCGTATTTCGGGCCGAATGGGCCAAAACTCTTGATTTTTCCGGTTGGCACAGGTGGCGTTGTAATGGTCGTTTGCATGATGAACCTCATTATACCAACTCGCTTGGTACTTTCCAATAGTCTATATGTAGCTGCTCAGCGAGAAACTTGGCTTTAACCTACAAGATTTTCATCATGTCGGCATTCTTCCCAAATTTGATAACGTTCTTCGGTTTCCACTCCGTCATATCCAACGATACTGCCAAGAAGTACTGGGTTCCGTGCTAAAAAGCCCTCGGCTTCTTCATTAGAAACTGTTCTTTCTAACTCTGTTGCCATGTGTTCTTTGACATCCTCGAACAACTCATTTCGGATAAAAAATCGACCAATTCGACGCTCTTCAATTGCAGTAAGTAGGTCGGCAGGACGTGCTTTCCAACGCTCGGCTTTATGTGCTTCGAAATCAGGATCTATTATCCTCACTAATTTGTCAGCTACTTGAATAACGTTGGTATCAATCCCAACGATCTGCAAGGCTTTGGTTGAGCATGGAGATAATGCAAAGTGGCATAGCAACCACTATCAAGAGCACAGCAATCGTACAAAGTGTTCCGGCAGCGTCGTGAACAAAGGATAATTTCATTTTATTTCTCCAATAATGCAACAAGTTGCATATTTGTGAGTTTGGTCTCAATTTTGTCACCGTTTAACTCCAACCAACCCAGCCCTGGAGCCGAGGGGAGACGGTCGAGAATTAAGTGCGCTAACTGGTTGTCGTATTTAACCTGGACAATTAAACGTTTGGTTTTTTTCGCCTTTGGTTCTTTCGATGTCTCAGCTTCGGCCTCAGTTTCTGTCTCATCCGAAAGCTCCTCTGCTTCATTTTTATCAATAAGTTCACGGAGCTGCTGCACCGTTCCGCGAGTCAGCTCTTGCTTTTCGTTTGCCAACCAAGCGCTTACTTTTTCATGGGATTTTTTGTAGAGTTTTACCAGCTCATTGATGAGTGTCACATCTTTCGTTCGCCCAGAACGAAATGCCTCGGCAATTGGTTCTGGCAAATTAAGAAGTGTGAGGTGTTGAGAGATAAAGGCCGGTGACTTTCCAAGTTCCTCGGCAATTTTGCCTTTTGACTTACCTTCATTAATTCCGGTGCTTATAGCTTTAGCTATTTCGAGGGCTGTCAGGTTTTCTCTCTGCAAATTTTCAATGGTTTGGTCAATTTTCTCGAAATTGTTGTCCACAACCGCACGGATTGTTTTTTTGCCCACCAGCAATGAGGCGCGAAAACGACGAGCACCTTGATTGATGATATAATATCCTGGTTTTTCCGGGTTTTCTCGCACTGAAATGGGTTGTTTCAATCCGCGTTGCTTGATTGTTTTGCCAAGCTCCTGGAGGGACTCTTCAGAGAACCCCGGATTGTCGGCTTCCCTTGGTTGGCTTGGGTCTTCATCAATGAAGTCAAGTGGCAGCTCCAGGTGGCCTCCTTGATTGTTTTGGCTGCCGTTGGCATCCAACAGGCTAGACAGGTCATTTAGGCCTTCAAGACCCAATCCTGAGGCTTTGGGGCGGGGTTTGGTGCTCATTGTGCAATCTCCATGGCTTTGTGTACGTAGTTGGTCATTGCGCGCACCTCTTTTTTTGCTTTCTGCGCGGCAGACTTTCTCATTTTCCAAACTGGCATGCCCTCCCCTAAGGCCTCGGCAATGCTGTCGCGTGCGCCGATGCTGCACGGCAAGACCAGTTTGGGGTATCTTTGCCGTAAAACGGTCAAATTGGCGTGTTGGCGCGGTTTCCAGAGCTCAACCTTGTTTGGCAGCAAGCCGATAAATTTCAGCTTGGGGTTTTGCTTGCGAAGGTTACCGATGACAGTAACCATCATTCCCATGCCCTGCAGGCTGTACGCCTCAACTTCAATGGGCGAGAGCATGTAGTCGGCACATAGTATGGCCGAAGTCATAGCAACGCCAAGTGATGGAGCTGTGTCGATTATGCACACGTCGAAAAATTCACTGAGCACCGCTATACTGGCTTGGAGTGCGCTGGCTGCTTTGGACAGTTTCATTTTGTCCAAATTTGCCAGCTTGGAGTCGGCCGCAATCAGCGTCAATTTGCTATTCTCATGGCTCTTCAAGTGCCGCTTCAATGCTTGGGGTTTCCCGGAAAAAAGCTGGCTGGCTGAAAGCTTGGCTTTGTAAGCCGAAAGTGTGAGAGATGCGTTTTCTTGGGTGTCCAGGTCGATGACACCAACGCGCAGACCGCGTTCAGCAAAATCAAACGCTAGGTGGCACGTTGCAAATGTTTTTCCTTGGCCACCCTTTTGAATTGCAACAACAAGTGTCTTCATTGAGGGGTTCCTTTTTGCGAGTTGGGGGGACGAATTTCTACGGGCACGCCAAGCAAGTTTGCTTGCCTAATTTCTGCTCGAACGCCTTTGGAGCTTTTCCATCCGGGCAAGGCGAGCACAACAACTCGCTCGGCGTGCCGAAGAATGCCCAAGCATTGCTTCATCCAGTCCTTGTGAGAAAGGTTTGTCAGTTTTTTCTGGAGGGCAAAAGCGTGCGTCACAGGCGAATAAACAACTTGCCCTGCTGCAATCATCTCAGCTGCGACACGATTGATTTCTCGCGCGCGAGAAACCATGATGTCTTCGCGTCTCTCTTTATTTTGAATGCCTGTTGAAAAAGGCGCAGACAAATAAATCATCGTGCGGTCCTGTTGGTTTGTGAGTGAGTTTTGCCGCAGACGATACGATGAACGGTTGTTTGGAGCGCCTTTGCTGCAATTATTCTGTTGGCAAGCCAAGCATCGTCGCAGAGACATTTTTTGCAGAGCGCCACACACGAAAACCGTTGGCCAGTAATTGTTTCGTAGGCCAAACTTGGCCCTGGTGCATTGCAACGAGCACATTCAACAGATTTCACTCGCTCGACATGTTCGGCTTCTTTGTCTATTTCAGGCAGCATTGTTTGGCTCCTTCGCGCTCTTGCTGCGCTCGGCAGATTCGTGCTTCGCCCACTCAAGCCAACACTGCGCCCGCTCGTTCTGCTCGGCATCGCACCATGGTTCTTCCTCGTCCTCTCTTGGGGACACTAGGAACATGCACGTGCATTTGTCGGCCGCTTTTGGGCAGAAATACCCCTCTCCTCCCTCCTCGGAGAGAATGGTGGCAAGCTGCTCAGCAAGCAGATTCCGCTCCATTCTCAGCGCCTCGCATTTGCATGGCTGCATAAGGGTTTCGCAAAGCCTGATGACGAATGAGCGAAGTCCAACGAACTTCGGCTCTATCTCGCCAATTTGCTTGTGAGCCTCTTTTATCTGTTCAAGCTCTTCAATAGCTTCTTCTCGTGTCATGGCTCCGGCCTTTTTTTTTCCAGGGTTGTCGGTAACTTTTCCAAGTGAATGGCACCCACGTTGCGATTTCATCCATGCGGTCGATGATTTTGTTGCCGAGAATCAGCTTGAGCTCATCGTGGGTGCAGTTTGTGGCGATGATAGTTGGCTTGAGATGAGCGTAGCGTGGGCCAAGAACAGCCTCTAAAATGCGCTGTTCTCCCTTGGTGCCATATTGCGCGCCAACCTCGTCGACAACGAGAACCGCCTGGTTGACATAGTGCGCAATGAGCTCCATGTCCGTCACGGGGGAGTTTGTGCGCCAGCTCCGTCTTATGGATTGGATTATCTGTGCGGCTTCTATGTAGAGTCCCCCGTGTTTGGGTGCAATGGCTTGCAAAATTAGTGTTGCCAGTAGGGTTTTACCTGTGCCGTATCCGCCCAAAAAAACCAGCATCTCTCCAAATTGCTCGCTCTCAATCCCGAATTTTTCAATGAAACGTTTGGCAACATCGAGAGATTTTTTTTGTTCGGCTGTCGAAACGCTGTAATCCGTTTCGATGCTTTTGTTGGCATATCTTTCCGGGATACAAGCCTGTGCTAAGCGGGCAAGTTCAGCCGCGCGACATGCCGGACAAATAAAATCGTGCTCGGAGCACTCATAGCACCTATATTTAGGCAACGTTGAGACCCTCCAGGCCAGCAAGGTAGTTTTTGCCTTCGGATTGTTTGGACTGAATCGGAATTTTGGGTTTTGTTTTTTGTTTCTTTTGCCGCTTCGAAAACAAGTTCCGCACAAAAGCGTGGTCCCACTCTGTTTGGGACCTGAGCACCGTTGCTCGAGTGAGCCAATAGCTCACGAATTCTGTTGTTCTCTCGTTGAGCTGAGTATCCACACCTGCTTGTTTGGCCAAATCAAAAGTGTGCTCTGAAGGTTTCCAATCGACATGCATCGAAAATTTGTCTGTATGTTGTTTGTAATGGTTACTTGATGGTTCATTGATGGTTAGGGGTGACAATTTGCCGGGGGCGGGGTGACAATTTGCTGGGGGTGACAATTTGCCGGGGGTGACAATTTGCTGGGGGTGACAATTTGCCGGGGGTGACAATTTGCCGGGGGTGACAATTTGCCGGGGGTGACAATTTACCGAAGGTGATAACCTGATGTGATAAATATTGCTCCTTTGGCCTGTTGCGTCCATCCTCTGTTTCCTGGATATGATGCCTATTTCTTCAAGGCGCAGGATATGTCTCCGCACGCTTCTTTCATCGAAACTGCATTTTCTGGCGATGGTGGCAATACTTGGGAAACACGTGCCATCATCTGCTGCGTTGTCGCAAAGTGCGAGCAGGACAAATTTTTGCCCTGACGCCATATCAAGTCCCCAAGCCACATCCATCAGCTTGATGCTCATGTTGCCCTCCTACAGGAGGAGGTTTCTCGGCCCACAATTATGCGCCCAATCATCTCCGTAATCTGCGGCACTACGGCATCCCAGTTATCGCATTCGATAACGACCAATTTCAGTCTTTCAGAGGCAGAGCTGAGACGATCAATAGTGCGTCGCCACTTCCCGAGACAGTTACTTCTGAGACGTAAATTTGCACTTTTTGGGAAAGCCCATGTCCTGCCAATGCCGCCGTAAGACTGCACACAACGGACAATGAATTTTCGAGCACGCTCAATGTCATCGCCAGTGTCTCTAGGGTTTTCAAATTCTTCTCTGGAGTAAGGCGTGAGGTTTAAGAGCTCCATGAGTCTTTCACAGCTTTCGCTGTCTCTGACAACACGGAACGCAGACACAAGCTCCTTGTTTGCGTCGTTGTACACCTCAATGGCGCTTGGTTGCTTTCCGAGCAACACGGCGGCGCTGCCACCAAATGGCTTCGCACAACCAAACGCAGTATTCATGGTTGCACCACGACTGACCCAATCGAAAAGAAATCAGATTTGTGCCCCACCAAAACTTTTTCAATTTTTCCGTCTGGCCGCAGAACGGAAACATTCGCTGGGAATTTTGATTTCAGGCTCGGATTTAAATCGAAAACATTTTTGCAATATTCTTCTGCAGCTTCTTCAGCTGTGTACGTTTCGACAGTGGTGGCTGTTTCTTCTGTGGCACCAAGCGCTGCCCACCAAACCCTGAACGTTTCTAAAATCATTGTTCCTCCTTCACACGAGGGTTTTGGGAAGCTTTGGAAACTGCGGGTGGTGCTCTGCGCATGGACATGCGCGCCCAGATTTCTTTTTCCCGACACGAAGCATGACTTCTATTTCGTCGTTTGCATGGGTTTGGATAATCTTAACTTCTGTTTTGTACGGGGGGAGCTGAGGCAGCAAGCGATGCGATATCCACTCGCCCCATCCTCGAAAGTAGATGGGAATATCTAGCCCACCGCTCCAATTTGTTGTGCACGAGCAAAAGATGTCCTCTACCCAGCGATATGCCGTAGGTCTCGCCTTGGTTCCCGTTTCGCCTCCGATGATTACCCAATCGATGCCATCTAAGTTTGGTGTTCCAACGCTGCCAACCAACGGTTCGAAGGAAACAAATTTAAATGCAGCACCAGTTCGTTGGAGGCATTCGATGCGGCGCCTGTGTTCCGCAGTTTCGATTGTGACGCCCATCCAGATATTGGGTGGCCAAGGCAGCGCAGGAGCGAACTCTTCCAGACGCTCTGCATAATTGGTGAGTACCAAGAATCGCGTAAGTGCGTCGCGCTGCATGAATTCGAAAGCTCGTCGAACGTGTTCAAACGAGATTTTTTCTGTGAACAAGTCAGGCGACCCAAGGAACGAAAATGGCAACCCAAGCGAGTTTAAGGTCCGTGCTATAAGAAAACCGGAGGGGGGCATCGGCCTTTTTTGCCGAACTGACACAGGCGTCATGCCGCACCTCTGTCGGCATTTTCAGCCAGCTCCGGCCACCATTCGCGCCAATGCTGTGGAAATAATTTCTGGCGTGTAAACAATCCCCCTGTGGCAAATTCAAAGGCGGGGGCACGTAGACGAGGAACTCGTCTGCGTCCTGTAGAAATCAAGTAAAGGAAGTCTAGGCTCATCCCAGTCTTCCTGTGAATCATTTTACGTGTTTCAATTGGTTGCAGGTACAGCCGTACAGCCGTCCAGACCTCTGTCTTGGTTGTCATTCCCAGAAAATATCTGGGGTCGCATTTTATGTCAACAAAATACTACCCGAGGTCATCTAGATCGGGGATGGTCTCGCTCCGTCTGCGCTCCTTTTTTGAGTCTATATGTGGGATAGTAACCTCATCGTCAATTTTGTAAGCATTGCCACGTTTGACAACCGAGGTAATGCAATGGATAACGTCCACTGTATCTTTTTGGATAGTAATAACACCTTCTTCGCCTGTGATAGACCCTAGGCATATATCGTCGCCCTCGATGTATCTCAGCTCTGCCAAGATGAGATCAGCTCTATCTTTGAGATAAACCACAACATCGTCACCCGGTTTGGGTATTTTTTTGGTATTTGCAACAATAAAATCGCCATGTTTTGCGAACGGTCGGATTTTTTCCCCATGTATTTTGAATCCATAAGTATTTTCCTTACTTGAAGCGAATTCAATAAATTCGTCGCCTTTCTTTTTTTCCACATCCCACCTCCCTAGTACCCCCTGATTTTCTTTCTGTTTTAGCACTCCGCGAACAAGAACATCCCGGATTATATTAATATTTATTTTCTCTTTGCTGTTCTTTAGCCTCTTTACCCACATTCCAGTCGGCGGTGGCATTCTATCTATGTAGCCTGGATATAAAGATAGAGCAATTTCAAGCCGATATACTGTGCCATCGCTTATTTTTTTGTTATCTTTGAACCAATGCCCAATTAAATCGTAGTTAGTATCGGTTTCCACTGCGAAGGTGTATCGACTGCCGCCGAACATTTCGTCGATGATCTCTTGTATGCTCGCCTTCCTAATTTGGTGCACCTCATCGACAATTTTCCCTTTGCTCATGCTTTTGTAATGATACGAGTTTTATATTTTTTTTCAATAGTAGCCACATTTGTTTCCGGAGCTTTTACCCTGGATAGTGTTTTTGTTGACATCAAAAACGACCCGGGGTAATAAGTGTGTTGGGAGGTGGCACCGTCATGACTGACACTGATGATAATTCGACATTTCCGGATGCTCTATTGCGTCTTGGGCGGGTGCTTAAAATCATTGATGTCAGCCCCGCTACTTGGTGGGAATGGCAGCAACTGGGGTTTGGACCGAAAAGTATTAAGTACTCACCCCGAATTACATTTTGGAAGGAATCGGAAGTGCGGGCGTTTGCGAAAAGGCTTCTGCAGGGGGAAAAGCCCGTCAAGCAGCTTAGCAAGCCTCACAAAAAGAAACCCCGCCGTCAACCTGCACGTGATGCTTTCGCTGGTGAAGCAAAAGCACCTTGCACCCATGGAATATAAACGTCCTCCACTTCAATCAAAACAACTCGGCATGTTCTGAGGCGTTGTTCGAGCACTCGATGTGTTGCAGTTGTCATGGTGAGCTTTAGGCCATTGGGCTTCGCGACACAGGCCATTGCTGGCAACACGCAAGGCAAACATTTGGCCTTGGCGACTCACCACCCATAGCGTCTTGCCAACAAGAATGGGTTGAGCCTCGGAATGCACGTTAGTATTCAGCTGTTGCGTCCACAGCAGTTGGAGATTTTCGGCCTCATAGGCATGCACAACACCCGTAGTGCTGACGACATAAACTTCGGCAGTTTGTCCCGGCAGGGCTTCGCCCAATATGGGACTGCCGACAGCAGCCCCAGAAAAATCCATCTTGCTGGCAGTGCAGTGTGCATGTGAAACAGCTTCCTGTGAACAACGGTAGAGGCTGCGGCCTATAACAACATAAGCGCGGCCATGAGCATCCGCGGCCACCTGACTGCTTCCAGGGGAAGCAGTCAGAAGGTTAATAGGAACAAGCTCCAGCCGCATCAAACCGATATTCCCTGTACTCAACCAGAGATTGTTTTTAGCAGCGGCCATGCCAGTTACAGGCCCTATGGAGTCGCCTGCAAATTCAATGGGCGTGCACCAATTTCTTAGCTCCCACGACGAGCCATTAAACCGCACTGGGCATACTGCTTGTGGAGGCAGGTTTGCCACCACCGTCACGTTTACGTTTCCATCACTCGTTTGCACAGCAGGTGGTGGACGAAAGGCAGCTTGCTGGAAGCCGAAGATTTCCGCACAACGCTGAGCTGGGTTGGTGGCAAAAGGTCGAAATGCTGCGAGCCGCAGCATTTGTGTGTTGTCTGTGTCTGATTTTTCAACGAAGAGCGCTGACAACAACCAACCATTTCTAAGGCTGTCGCCATGTTGAAGCAACACAAGTCCTCTGCTGTCAATCAGCCTGGCATCGGGTTCAATGGCTTCGGCAGTGCAATCCATGTCAACGTTTGCATGGATAAATCCGCTGGCATTCACTACGGCCGTGCGTGCGGATTCGCGTCCCATAGGACCATCACTGATTGTGGCTACAGCCACGTCTCCCGTGTTTCCAAGCACCACCACAGGGCCACCCATGTGGCCAACGTGAACCCAGCTGTCAGCGCCGCATGTTTTGGGGTCGATGAAAAAGAGTGTGTTGTTGCCAGCACTACCACCCAGGAGGCTGCTGGCCGCCACCACATGACTGCCTGTCCACGCCAGTGGCAAATGCATAGCGTCGGCAGTACTGGATGAAATTTGGCTATTACAAGCCAACCGACGAAGTTGGATGATGTTGGTGGTCAGCAGTGTCTCCTGCGTTTTGCCTGATGTGCTCTTGGCTCGTGCTTGTACCTGTGCCTGCCAAAGCGAAGTGCCTTGTGTATCTAAATTGGCCGACAATGGCAATGTAGCCATCCAACAGTTATCGTGTCGCTGCCAAGTCTTAATGCCAAGGCTGTCCGTAAGAATTTCGGTGTCAATGTTGGATGCTCTGTTGCTGGCAAGGCAAACGCGTATCTCGTCGCCGAGCAAACCCGTGGTATGCACTTGCAATTGCAGTTGCGGCAACGTCGCGTCGAGAAGATAGGTTCGTTGCTTGGGCTGTGGTTGTTGTCCTTGTGAGTTTGCCCCAGCTTGTACAAACAACTTGAGCGCTCCTTCTCCTTGTATCCCCGCAAAAGTACATCGCCAGACGTAGTTTTCGATGTTGATGCCTGTTTGGCGATTGCATATTGCTTGGCTGTCATCTTCTGCCCAGGCTTTAAAACCTTCACCAGCACCTTGGCCCACCACTTGCGCCTCAATTTCAAAACTGCCGCTGCTTAGCCAAGTGGCCTCGGGGTTATCGACAGTGCCAACATCATCCCGAAGCGGCTGTATTTCGACACCTGCTTGCAAAACTCGCCAGCTTGTGATGGAGGCAAATACCTCGCCATTCGGGCCTTGTTCGCCATAGATACAAACGCCTTCGCTTTCGACACCAGTTTTTGCATAGCAGTAGCTGTCTTTTGGACAACCGCCTTCTTTGCCCACAATGCAAAATGCTTCTTTTGCGCAAGCAGTTGCAAAAAGAAGTATTCCTGCGCAAGCCATCAAACATATTCTTTGAAAAAGCATGTTTTGCTCCGCTTCCCCCCCCAAGCTCCGATGGTGGAGCTTTCTGTCGCGGGGTTTATTTTATTGTGGCATTACAAAGTCTATTAAAATCTGACCAAGTAGTAGCATGTTTGCACTGTGTTTTCTAGTGTCAACATGGCGCATTTCATGTATATTGTCTTTGCGGGGAAAAACCATATTCTTTCTCTAGAGGTGTTGGGGGAAACCATGAAACGAATACCAGCATTCTTGTTCTTGTGGAGTGTTGTTTCTTCTTGGGCGGGGGCTGCTGCCATCGAGATAGCAGTTCATCCTCTACATATAGAGTCAGCGCCACCATCAGAGACGACGCTGAATGCATTAAGGCAAGCATTTCGAGAGCAAGTGCTCAAAGCGCTGCCAGAGCAAATTAACCTCGTTGAAGGAGAGGAGACTGCGTGCTGGGGAGATGATGGCTGCATTGTTGCCATGGCCAAAGAGGTACAAGCTAGTCGAGTGCTCTTGGTCTCTGTCGTTCGAGTTGAGCCGCAGATAATTACATCTGCTCGCATTCTGGATGCGAAGGGAGTGGAGTTGCGCAACATCCCCATCGCCGTGCATACACCCAATCCGAATTTGTCAGAGGATGCTAATTTTGCGGACGGGTTTTCAGTGTTATTTGCTGCACTCAATTTGCCTGTGCTGCTGGCCGCGCCAGCAGCATCAACCTTGGTGCGTCAAGATTTGTCGGGGGTGCGTTTTGCGTCTTATGCAATGTTTGGTGTTTCAGCTGCAAGTCTTGCTGTTGGGGTGACTTTTACGGCGCTCTATGTGGCGGATTCTGGCAAGGTTAAAAAGCTCTTAAATGAAAAAAATGTGAGTTTTACAGAGGATGCCCCTGAAGCGCTTAAATATATGCAGCGCCAAAGAAACAACAAGCGCGCTCTTATCGTCGGCTATGCCGTTGGCGGAACAAGCCTCGCCGCTTCGCTGGTACTGCTTTTACTTTCTCCAGAAAACAAGAAGAACGCTCCCGTTGTTTCTTTTGTTCCACTGCAGGGTGGCGGCGCTTTAACCATGGTTGCAAGTTTTTAGTTCATCTAAATAGTTCCCCCACCAATCCATCATGCTGCGGCGCTCTCGTAAAAAATCATAAAAATTGTATGAGGCACGAACATCGTTTCTCTCACGATGGTCGAGCTGCACTTCTATCCAATCTCGATTGAAACCTTCTTTGTTAAGCAGCGTACTTGCCATGCTTTTGAAACCGTGCACTGTCATGGTTTCCTTGTCGTAACCCATCCGTCTGAGCGCTTTCAGCAGTGTAGCGCTTGTTATGGGCCTGCTTTTTCCCACTGGCGAAGGAAACAGATATTTTCCGTTTCCCGTGAAGCGATGGAGCTCTTTGAGTATGGCAATAGCGCTTGAGCAGAGTGGCACTATATGTGGCGCTTGCATTTTGGTGTGTACTCGCCATTCGCGCTCTTTAAAATCAAAATCCTTCCATTCTGCCCTGTGAAGTTCGCCGGAGCGGATAAAAACATATGGTGCCAAGCGCAATGCGAACCTTGTGACTAAGTTGCCAGAGTACTCATCTATATCGCGCAGCAATATGCTTATTGCTCTTGGGTCGTGGATGCTTGCATAGTGCTTTCTTTTTACCGATGAAAGCGCTCCACGCAAATCAGCTGCTGGGTTTCTTGCTGCGCGCTTAGTTGCTATGGCATAGCGGTAAACTGAATTGCAATATTGCAGGCAGCGATGAGCACAGTCAACAGCATCTCTGGCTTCTACGTGTCTCAGCGCTTCTAAAATCTCTGGCGCATCAACAGAGGTAATGCCCTTGTTTCCGAAAAAAGGGAAAATATTTTTTTCGAGGCGGGAAATAACCTTGCTGCTGTGGCTTTGCTTCCAAGCAGGTTTCTTTTTTTCAAACCACTCACGCGCAATGATTTCAAAAGTATTTTCTGTTTCAGCTTTAACGGAGGCTTTGACGGCTTGCTTGTGCGCCCCTGGGTCTATTCCTTTGGCGAGTTGTTCTTTGGCCTCTTCTCGCTTTTGTCTGGCATCTTTAAGTCCCACAGCGGGGTATGCTCCAAAGCTCAGAGTTTTTCGTTTGCCTTCAAAGCGGTAGTCCATGCGCCACAACCTCCCGCCTGTTCGCGAAACAAAAAGGTATAGCCCGCCTCCATCAGAATATTTTTTGGGCTCTCCTGTTGCCTTGAGCCCACGTAAAAGCGTATCTTTCAGCATGATTTTTATCTCAAATCGACGGTATCGAGATTTCAAAAGGGCAATATACCGCCAAATATACCGCCAAAAAAGGTTGATGCGTATGGATTATATTGGATGCGTCTGGACAAACGGGAAATCCAAAGCCCTCGAGAGAAAGCAGGATTCAGACTCGTGTGGATTCGTCTGGACAACAAGCTTGTGGGTCCTGGTGGCTTTGAACCACCGACCTCTACCGTGTCAAGGTAGCGCTCTACCCCTGAGCTAAGGACCCCAAATTCAGGGATAGCCTCTAGTCCTCAAACTTGTATGCTGTCAAGCTTCTTCCATGAGTCAATTGCCCAAAAGCGCCAGCTTCCACGAATGCGTCCAAGCCCTTTTCTGTTTTCTGCGCGGTCATGGGGCCGCTCTCTCGCCTTTGGATGCGGAATTGTTGGAGCTTTGGGCTTCAACTCAAGTCCCCTTTGAGGTGGTTGCACGCGGCATGCGACGTTGCTTCGAATCCCGCCTCACAGGCCTAAAACAAGACGAAACCGCCTCCTTGCCCTCGCTGCGTACCTGCCGCCGCCATGTTGAAAGTGAAATTGCACGCTATCTGCGCGTCCATACCCAAACCCCTCTGCCCCACGCCTCCCTGGAAAATTCCAAAACCACCCACACAACGGAAAAGTCCTATGCACAAATGAGGCACCAACGCCTCAAAAAACAACTCCGAAGCTTCGCCAAAAAACACCCCTGGGCCCAAAAAACCATTGCCAAGGGAATGAGGCGTCTGCCCCTCCCCATGGACATCCACCAGGCCATGCGCCAAGAAATACTGGCCATTTTTGTTCTTGCCCAAGCACTGCCCAGGGAAGAGAAAAAAAAACTCTTGGAAGAAACCCTCGAGCTTGTCAAAACGCGAGAAGCCTTGTCCCTGGAGGCAGCCAAAGAGCAGTGGCGCTTCTTCTTGGCATTCGTTTTCAAACAACGTTTTGGAATTCGCAACTGGGGCTGAAACCATGTCGGAAACACTTTGCAGCACCCGTGGCTTTTCTGTGGACAAAGAGGCGGACGTCCTTCGCCTCAAAGAAGCCATTGAGCAATGCCGGCATTGCAGAGGCTCCGGCTTGCTGTTGGCAGAGCAAAACCTCCATGGGCGAAATTATGAGGAGGCAAGGCCCTGCAACAAACGCCGACTCCTGCACAGGGCTTCGCTGCTTGCCGCAGCCAAAATTCCACCCCTGTTTCAGAACGTCTCTTTTGGCGACTATAAGCCCAAGAACGATCAGCAGAGCAAAGCCTTGGAAATGGCCAACATGTATGCCTCTCAGCCGCCTGTCCCTCGAGGGTTTTTGTTGTCCGGGCCCGTTGGCACAGGAAAAACACACCTGCTGGCGGCCACTTTGAGACAGCTGATTTTGGAGTTTGGCGTGAAGGCTTCTTATGTCGAAATTTCTCTGCTCTACGCCACCATTCGCCGCGGCTTTCAAGAAGGAAAAAGCGGTGGAGAAATCATCAACCCCCTCGCCAACATCCCCTTGCTTGCCATCGACGAGCTGGGCAAAGGCCGCTTAAGCCCTTTTGAGCTTGAAACTTTGGATGAGCTTATTTCGCGGCGATATAACGAAAAAAAACCCACCTTGTTTGCCACCAACTATGCTCTCGGTGCTCTCGAAAGCCCCCCTCACCACCCCGGAAACAACTATGTAAAAAGCAGCGAGCTTTGGGAAAAAGGCAAAGAGCCCCACCTGCTGGTGGAACGCATTGGAGAACGCATTTTCAGCAGAATCTGCCACGTTTGTGATCTGGTCGAATTTCCACCCGCAACGCCTGATCAACGCAAGGCCAGCAAACGCCGAATTTAAAAAATGCTCCACGTGTCGCTGTGAGGACGCTTCAGCGCGTTTTCTCAAAACGCCTCAAGGCGACATTGCAAAACCAACCAAGTCGCGAAGTTTTGAAAGGTTCAGCGGCTTTGAAAGCATGAGCGCAACACCTCGGCGCATGCTCTTTTCGCAAAGCTCTTCGGAAGCATAGGCTGTCACAATGACAATCGGCAAATGCTTCATGCGCTCAATGGCATGTATCTTCTCGGTAAAAGAAATTCCGTCAATGTGCGGCATCATCAAGTCGGCAATGACAAGCTGAAAATCATCGGCAAGCAACCGCTTCATTCCTTCAACCGGATCAAACGCTGTCACAACCGTGTAGCCATGCTTAGCCAAATAGCTCGAAATTAACAAAGCTTGCGCTGCATCATCGTCCACAACAAGTATTTTGGCCGCTGAGCTTTGCACTCCATGCGCTGTAACCCAAAACAACCCAATTGACAATTTGAGGCATCCAAAAGCCATGGGAACTCTCAAAAGAGCTCATTTTTGTCTTTTAAAATCAGTGAATTAAATACATTTTCATGGCGAAACGGCTGTAAAATCTTTAAAATCAAAAGTCGTGAAGGAACTCTATAAAGAGATTGAACAGCGCAGCGAAGAACTGAAGCAACTGCAGGAACGCTTCTTTGAAAAAAATCAGGTGTTCATGGAGCGTTTGCGGCTCTCATGGGTTTATCACGACAGCGCCATTGACGGCGTTGTTTATTCGTCTGCAGAGCTTGAAGCTGCTGCCAGGACGAGCGGCACTTCCCCCAGTGAGGCGACAATGGTGTCCGCTGTGTTGGGAATCCGCAACCACATGGCCTGCATTGACTTCATCTATCAAGAAGCCAAGGCAGAGCCAGCAAAGTCAGGTTCCTTTGTCCATCTGTCCTTAATCCGACACCTCCACGACTTGTTGTCGGGCAATACACCCCAGGCACAAGCGGCCCGCCTCGCAACAGAAAGGCGAGAACGCAAAGAGCGTGAGTCTTCAAAAGACAAAACGGGGTTTCGCAAAGACATGCCTTTGCACCGCACCTACTCTCACGAAATTGCTCAGCCACCCAAAATTCCAGCACGTCTCGAAAAGCTGATTGAGGGCGCGACAGAAAGCGAGTTCTTTGACTTGCACCCCATTGCCCAAGCTGCACAACTCCAATTCCAACTCATTCAGATTTTTCCTTTCACAGAGCACTCAGGCTCTGTAGGAAGAATGCTCTCCAACCTCACCCTCCTGCGCGCAGGGCTTTTCCCGGCCATCATCCACACGACAGATCGCCAGAAATATTATGAAGCCTTTCGAGGAACGGTTTCCAGCTTGCGCACCTTGCTTATTGAAGCCATCATCAACGGCCAAAAAAGCGCACTTAAGTTTTTCTCTTAGGAAAAACCTCCACAGCGGTTTCGCTTCAAAACTTAACGCTTCGCCAAAACGAGGTTCTCCACCATGGACGCCAAACCCAGGTGCGTGCCGACATGCATATTCCAATGTGGCGTCAGGGCTTCGGCGTATTCTCTGGCTGAAACAAAACGGTTCTCCATTCGAGCGGAAAAAGCTTTGTCAATAATGTCAGACAAGGCTTTGGGAAGCTCCGGGCGTATGCTGCGGATTCCTTCATAGCGAATGTTGCGGATGGATTGAAAAACCTGCTTGGTGTCCTTGCCCCCAAAAGGCCGGCGCAATGTCAACAGCTGGTAGAATGCAACCGTCATCGCCCACAAATCCACCGCCGGAGAAATTTGCCCACGCAAAGCTTCCGGAGACAAATAATAGGGCTTGCCTAAAATTTCGTTGCTTGCACCATCCAAACGCACACGCGCCACACCAAAATCCCCCAGCTTCAAATCCCCCGTGCGCGAAACAAAAAAATTCGAAGGCGACACGTCACAGTGCACCGTCCCCAAGGGTTTTCCCGTCGGGCCACAAGCATTGTGCGCATAATCCAAAGCCAACAAAAGCTCCCGCACCAGGCACACAGCAAAATCCACAGGCCACTGCACATTCAGCATGCGACAAGCTTTGAGTATCTGCCCCACGTCACACCCATCCACCAGCTCCATAACCAGAAAAAAAGACTCCCCCAGGCTGCCCACTTCATAAAGCTTGACAATGTTGGGGTGGTCCAAAAAACGCGCCAAATCCGCTTCACCCGCAAAAAAAGTCAACTGAGTGAAATCAGACTCCAGCTCAGGCAAAAGACGTTTTATAGCCAGCTCCTGGCCTACACGAGCGCCACTTAAGGCACGTGCCCGATAAACCTCGGCCATACCACCACGTCCGAGGAGACCCAATATTTCATAGTTGCCAATTCGCGTACCTTGTGGCACCCGCTCCGGCAATATTTTCCCTTCAGGCATGAAACCTCGCTTGACCTGTTGATTCCCGCTTCCTATGATAGATGTAAAGAGATTTTTGAGTTGTTCCCTGCTGGGTGCGTGATGTGTTGTGTGTCTTTGAACCGATAGTTATGAAATGGAGACTGTTCTCGGTGCCGTGTGCAAGCCTTCAGCAACAAAGTGGGAAGCCTAACGTATCGGAATTCAAGTTTCCTCGTTGAACTCTTGTGGGTTCAATGAACACTTCACACACGACCTTCAGCGGGGACTTTTTTCTCGCCAAAAGGGCCCTGCGCCAACACCATGAGCACTGGCGCAGGGCCCTTTTGCCAGAGCAAGTCGCAACCAAAGGCCAGAAAATTTTTGAACAATTAAAAACCTTGCCTTTCTGGCACGCTTCCAACTGCGTGGCGCTTTATGCCGCCCAACCCTTTGAAGTGCCCACCTCCAAACTTTTCCTGGCACTCTGGAAAGCACAAAAACACATTTGCCTCCCCAAAGCTTCTGTCTTCGAAAATTCGCCTCTGGCCTTCGTTCGTTCCTCAGACGATTTGGAGCCTGGCACTCATGGCATCCTCTGCCCTAAGGCACACTGCCCACCTGCTGCCCTGGCAAACATAGAGTGGATGGTTGTGCCGGGGGTGGCCTTTGCCAAAAACGGCGCACGCCTTGGGCGGGGCGGGGGGTTTTATGACAGACTCCTCGCCCACCCTGACATGAAAGCCCTTCGCGTGGGGCTGTGTTTCGAAGAATGCCTTGCAGACAACCTGCCCGAAGACAAGCACGATCAACGCATGCACTGGGTTGTCACGGAGCAACAATGCATTAAGACAACCTGAAGTCGCGGAGGCTGATGATTTCGGGGCGCAGCTTCACTTCTCGTCCGGAGTGGCCGGTCTCCAGCCAGAAGGCAAATGCGTCGGGAAACTGCTGGGCATAGTCGTTGATGTGGGTGGGCTCATTGTCAAACACCGCAATCAACTCCCCCAAGGAAGGAATGCGGTTGTGGGCCTGGCGCTTAAACACATCATCGTCTTCCTGCTCTTCAGGCTTCATCAACAAATGGACTCGCCCCCCCGGTGTGGGCATGCCGTGCTTTTTCAAACAAGCGATGGTGCCCTCTTCCATCTCCTCAGGGCGCCCGGTAATAAAAATCAGCTGCGCACCTGTCTTGAGGCAAGCATCCAAATATTCCTTGGCGCCTGGAATGGGGACATCCTCTATGCAATAGGCACTTGTAAAAAACCGCTCCTGCCAAAAACGCCTCATCTCAACAATACACCCCGCCAACTCCTCCTCACTTAATCCGCAGCGAAGCAAAGCACTCTCTAAGTCCCAACCCGAAACAAAACATTCTGCGGTGCAAGCCTGCAAAAGCGAAAGGCCCTTCGCTTTGCCAAAATCTCTGACGATTTTTGCCTGGCGCGGCCTGTTGTCAAACAAGGTTGAATCCAAGTCAAAGGCCAGCACCCCTTCAGGCCCCCATTTCCTTGCAGCCTCTAAAGTCTTTTGCAAAGCCATCCGCGGCAACAAAGAAGCATCCCCATGAGCGAAGGTTGTACGCGGCATTATGACACCAGAAAACTCTGAAGGACGAAGCCTCCCTCAGGTTGCATGCGCCAAACAGCATCCCTATACATGCCCACCCCCTCCCTCTCTCAACAATGGGCTGGCCAAAAAGCGGTGCAGCACTATCTCCGTCTTGGCATCCTCTATCTCTCCTGAGGTTATCGCCTGGCGCAACTCGTCTATGGAGCGCCAACGTAACTTTCCACCTTCTTCCATGGGGCTCCCGTCTCCCCGAGGCTCCGTCTGGGCCTTCCCTGTTACGTCTACAGCCGCCATAAAAATCTTCTCTGACAAAATGCCTGGAGCAACAAAAACGGGAGAGCCCAAAAGCACCACCGTATCCGGCTCAACCACAATCCCCGCCTCCTCCTCCACCTCCAATGCCGCCCGCTTCAACAGCCCCGCCTCCCCCAAATCTTCCGGCTCCAACAAACCCGCTACCACTTCTTCACAAAACAAATATTCCCTGCCATCGGCAACGGTGGGCGTCTTGTCCTTTCGAAAATAGGCGGCCGGCCTCAATGCCTGGCGCGTTAATATTTCCACGGCACCAGAAGCCGAAACTTTTCGGTATACCAATACGGCGATGGCATCCAGGCGCGGCCGGTCAACCAAATCCACTCTGTAGGCAGCAGAAGTGGTGCCGTCGCTCCGACGGTTCTTCACCCAAAACCTGCGTACCTGCAAAAACCCTTCGTCACACCGCGCTGTGTGGGAAAAGTCCTCGACAACTTCAATCGCTTCAATTTGTACGCAACCCATGTTTCTCACCCTTCAATTGAAAAGCCCCTCGGCTTTGTCTCTCTTCTCTCCCAAACCCATTCTCCCAAGCCTCCCTTTTGTACACCTAAGGCGCTTTTTCGAGGTGCAGTTTATTGAAAAAAAAACCGAAGCTGCATGCCTAAATTCTTAAAAAACCCCAATGCTTGCAAAAAACATTCTCAAACGCGCTAATGCACTTGAAAGTTTTGCAAACAAGTGAGAGAAAGCCTGGGAATTTCGGCGCCATAGCCAAGTGGTAAGGCAGAGGTCTGCAAAACCTTTATTCCCCGGTTCGAATCCGGGTGGCGCCTTTTGTTTCTTTTTTGCAGAAGCCTTTTTTTAAGGCCTCATTTGTTCTTCTCCTGCACTAAACTGAAAGCATGAGCAGGCGCTCCTCGCAGCAAAGGGAAAACCGCTGGGGGTTTTCCATCCTGCTGGCCATTGCATGCCACGGGCTGCTTTTTGGCCTGCTTCACCTTGCTTTTGCTCTCCTGCCCCCCTCTTCTGCTTCTCCTCCCAAACCGCCTCCTCCCAAAGCCTTTGGCTATGTGCCCCTCTCTCAAGAAAGCTGGCAAAAAAATCGAGGCGACAATACACCACCTCCTTCTCCTTCTTCTCCTCCCTCTTATGCTCGGCAGGCTCCCCCTCCTCCCCCACAAAAAAAGACGGAGCCCGAAAAACCCTTCCCCAACAAACAGCTGGTGGACGTTGCACCGGGGAATCGACAAATAGACAAAAATGCCGAGTACCTGGCGGCAACCGACAACAAGGTGGAAAAGCAAACCCGCGCGCGACACTCCACAGCTCATTATAAAAATGCAGCACCCAAACCAACCTCCACTCAGGAGCGTCAAACCCATGGCGAAGGGGAGCGTGTGCAAATTCCCGGCAATATGGGCTTGGGCATGGACGATAAGCCTCTGGCTGAAAGTGCGGCTGCGCGCGCGGCTCTTGAAATCCCCACCCTTGCACCTCAAGCCCCCCTTGAAATGAAAACCAACCCTCTGGCGGCCGGGACTGCTGTTTCCGAACGTCGGGAGCGCGAGGCGCAACCAGGCAACTCGGAGCGGCTCGTCCTGGGGCGACCTGGCAACAACACGCCCACGGAAGGCTCGCTGGGACACATTGGAGCGCAAACAGGGTTGGTGCTTGTCCCTTCCTATGCAACACTCGACAAAATTTCCGGTGCGGCGCCGAACGATCATCTCCCAAATGTTGAGGAGGGGGATGGGACTTTTCTTTCCACAAGAGAATGGAAATACGCCTCGTTTTTTAACCGCCTCAAACAAAAAGTCAGCCAACATTGGAATCCAAACGCGGTTTTGCAGGCGCGCGACTTAAGCGGACAAATTTATGGAAGCCAGGACAGGTATACGCTCCTCTCTGTCAAGCTGAACAAAAGTGGGCGCATCAGCGAAATCCACGTCTCCAAAAGCAGCGGCCTTCGCTTCCTGGACGAAGAAGCCGTCGCCGCCTTCATCCGCGCAGCTCCTTTTGTCAACCCCCCTCCCAATATGTTTAACGGCAAGGAGGACATTCAGTTCTCTTTTGGCTTCTACCTCGAAATTTCCAAGGGGGGCTTTTCCGGGCTTTTTCGTTAGACCGGTTTAGTCGTGTACCTCGGCCCAGTTGTCTCCTGCCGAAACCACCACCTCCAAAGGTACCAAAAGCTCTGCGGCCTGGGACATGTGCTGTTTTGAAAGTTGACTCACCTCTTCCACCTCCTCTTCAGGGCACTCCAACAACAACTCATCATGCACCTGCAAAAGCATGCGAGAATTCAGTTTGCGTTTTGTTATTTCTGCATCCAAAGTCAGCATGGCTCGCTTCATTAAATCCGCCGCTGTACCTTGAATGGGCATATTCACCGCCGCACGCTCAGCGGCTTGCATGAGGTTTTTGTTGCTCGCATTTAAGTCCGGTAAATAGCGGCGGCGCCCAAAAAGCGTTTCTACAAAACCTGTCTCCCTCCCGCGAAGCAGCACGCGCTCAAAAAAAGAAAAAATGCCTGAAAAGCGCTTCTCATAGCGCGCAACAATGTCCGCTGCCTCTCTGTGAGGAATGGACAGGCGCAAAGAAAGTCCGCGGGCTGACAGGCCATAGGCTATGCCATAATTCACCATTTTGGCTGCACGGCGTTGCTCGTTGCTTACCAATGCTTCCATAACGCCGAATATTTCGGCGGCTGTTCGACGGTGCACATCCTCCCCCTCCAGAAACGCCGCCAGCAAAGCCAAATCTGCACTCATATGCGCCAGAATGCGCAGCTCCAATTGGCTGTAGTCTGCCGAAACCAGTTTCCAGCCAGGCTCTGCGCAAAAAGCCGCGCGTATTTTTTTCCCCCACTCATTGCGCACAGGAATGTTCTGAAGGTTGGGCTCAGAAGAAGACAAGCGCCCTGTCGCAACCAAACTTTGGTGCAAAGTGGTGTGAATGCGTCCGTCTTCCGCAATCCATTGGGGGAGTTTTTCCAAATAGGTGTTTTTGAGTTTTGAAAGGTTTCGGTATTCCAAAAGCAGCTTCGGCAATGGGTGCCTGGACGCCAATTGCTCCAACACTTCATGATCGGTCGAAGGGCCTGTCTTCTTTTTCTTCAGCACAGGCAACTTCAAATCCTCATAAAGCACCTTGCCCAGCTGTTGCGGTGAATCCAAATTGAAGCGCGTTTGGGCCAACTCCCAAACCGCTGCCTGCAACTTCTGACACTTCTCCTCCACCTCCGCCAAAACCTCCAACAACCTTTGCCTCTCCACGCATATGCCCTGCGCTTCCATACGTGCCAAAAGCACCGACAATGGCATTTCCATGCCTTCGGCCAACGCCCACAAGCCTTGAGCCTTCAGTTGCTCCTCAAGAAACAAAACCAGTCGGAAAAGCCAAAAAGCCTGCTGCGCCTGCCTGGCTTCTGTTGCTGCATTTGAAAGCTCAACCTTCAAATAGCGTTTGCACAACTCATGAAAAGGCACAGCACCCAAAGAAGAATCCAAAACATAGGCGTATATTTCTGAATCTGCCTCTATGGAGGGCAAATAAATGTTTCTAAAAGCCAAGGCGTGCCAAAGTTTTTTCCCCGCATAAGCCATGCGTCTGAGCTCTGGCCGCGACAAGAGTCTGCCCATGTGCCGGGCCTGCTCCTGCGTTTCCAGTTCAGCAAGCTTAAAAACATAGATGGGGTTTCCCGGCACATATAAAGCCAACTTCTCCTCACCCAAAAAATCCTCGAAAGCCCAACAGGCCACTTCTTTGGCTTTTTGAAGCAGCAAGCTTAAGGCCTCCCACTGCTGAGGGTTGCCCGTCTCTATGACGTCGGGAGTGAAGCTTGTCGGTGTTTCCTTGGGAGTTGCAGAAGGTGTCGGCTGCAAAACAAAAAATTTTTGCAAAAGCTTGTTAAACTCAAGTGTCGTCAACAAAGCACGCAGCTTAACCTCGTCGCATGGGACACGCGCCAATTCAGAAAGTTCCACATCCAACGGCAAATCGTCACGCAAGCGAATCAGCTCTCTGGCACGCCGAAGCCCCTCAAGGTTTTCTTCCAGAGACTTGCGCAATTTGGGTTTGTCCACCTCATTCAGCCTTGCAAGCAAATGCTCGACACTCCCAAATTGAGCAAGCAGACGCGCAGCTGTTTTGGGGCCAATCCCGGGAACTTTGGGGACGTTGTCCGAAGCATCCCCTGCAAGCGACAAAAAATCCAACAATTGAGAGGGGTGTATTCCAAATTTGTGCTGCACGTCTTGAGCCGTGAAATAACGGTTTTTGACAGGCTCAAAAACACGCACATCTTCATCCAACAACTGAAGCAAGTCTTTGTCCGAAGAGAGAATGCGCACCTTCCAGCCGGCTGTTTTTGCCTTTTGGGTGAGTGTGGAAATAACATCGTCCGCTTCCCAACCCGGCATCTCCAGGCTTGCAAGGCGCATGGCTTCGCCAAATTTGCGCACCCATTCAAACTGAATCGACAAATCCGCCGGCGCAGGTGGGCGATTGGCTTTGTAGTTGGCGTCAATGGCTGCCCTTCCTGCTCTGCTGTCTTTGTCATAGCAAAGCGCCAAATGGGTCGGTTGCTCTGTTTCAATGAAACGCAACAACATATTGGCAAACCCCAGCACCGCCTGGGTGGGAAGGCCTTGTGCATTCGTTAGCGGAGGCAGTGCGTGGTAGGCACGAAATACAAAGCCCGACACATCCACCAAACTCAGTTCCAAAGGTGGCATGAAACCCTTCTTATGCCCAACAACAACTATCGAGGGCAGTTGTTGTCTGTCTGTAGTTTTTCAACCCTCTGACGCAACCCATCCCCTTCGACAACATAATGCAAAATTTCTTGGAGCTGGCTGCAATTGGACACCTTCTTCAAAAGCTCATGGGCGTGGTTTGTGCAGTAACGTCCCAGGCTGGAAAGGAGATCTGTGTTGTTTTTGTTGAAGTGGTAGCCCACGTTCCAAATTTGACAGGCGCGCTTGAGATCGTTCCGCTTGCGCCAACTTTCACCAATGCCCAGGCATTTGTTGGGCATGTCCACCATGACATTGTTTCGGAAGAAGGACTTCAAATGGTTATTCAATGCAGCTTTTTCTTCGAGCTCACTCATTCCCGAAATTTCACCCAACATAAACACTTTGTCTTTTTCCAGGGCATTTTGAAAACGCTCCGCCGCATCTTCAACACTTGCCTTTTCTAAAAGAGTCATCCCCTCGCTGAAGAGAGCGTCTATTTGCCGAATCTGCACTTGCATCCGGTTGGCCGCTTCGTGCAAATTCACTTTTTTCATGTCTTTCCTGATGACAGCCAGCTTGCTGAGTGCATCTTGTGTTTTGCCAACATAATAAGACAACATGACTTGCTCGAGCTCTGCCTGTTTGAGCCGCTCGGCAAACCATTTCTTTGCCTCTGCTTCCTTTGTTCCTGGCTTGGGAGGACCCGTGACGTCTGGTGGACGCCCCCCCCCCGGGCACCGCCAAGTCGGCGCGCGCGGGTCTATTTGCGAACGGGCCATCAGAAAGTTGCGATAGTATTCATTCGAAGGCCGCCATTCATCGCGCTTGAGTGTCCCAGCTGAAATAACGAGCTTCTTTCCACCTGGGGGATAAAGCTCCTCTTCAGGCATTTGGGGGCAAATCAGATTTATATAAAACTCGCATTTCTCATACGCCAGGCGCCATGACTTTATTTTGGTGTATTCCAGGCAGTCTTTTTTGGCGCTGTTTTCTGCTTTGTTCCTTGCCTCTTTGCCAGGCTCAATGGCACATCGCACATGCTCTTTGCATGCCGGATCAATCTTCAAAAAAGACACAAGCGCTTTTTCCGGCTCAAACTCCACGGCTTGCTTTCCTTGTTCAAAATGGCTCGCACATTCGGACTCCAAAGCAATTTTCTGCATGTGCGAATTGGCTTCCTTGTGTAGCGGATCAATCGCCAACGCACGACGACAAGCCTCCGTCGCGTGCTTGTAATTGGGGGAAATACATGAAACCATCTGCTGGTATTGACGGCATCCTTTCAGAGCTCTTTCCAGTTCCGAAGCTTCATTCGGAGGAGGAGGTGGTGGAGGAACCGAAGGCCCAGGCGTGGATGCAGGCGACATCAACTTCAAACCAACAGCCGCCAACAAAAAGACAACAACAATACTTGCCACAACCCAAAGCAATTTCTTTCGACGAGGCTTGTCCTTGGCCTCTTCTGCCTCCTCTTCTTCTCCCTCGCCTTCTCCCTCTTCCTCTTCCTCTTCATTGTGTCTGCTTGCTGCCAAACTTCGCTCAGGCCTTTTGGCAAGCACATTCCTTCGCGGCTTTCGAGCAGCTGAAGAACCCGCTATCTGGACTCGCGTTTCGACGTTTCCAAAACACACCACATCACCATCTGACAACACTTGAGGCTCATGAATGGGCTCATCATTGACGGTTGTGCCGTTGGCGCTGCCTAAATCCGTCAGCCATATGCTGCCGTCTGCACGAACGACAATTTCTGCATGTCGACGGCTAATGGACGAATCCTCAATTTGTATCTCTGTGCCTGGCACCCTGCCGACAACACATGTCCCAACAAGCTCATAGCTCCTGCCATCTTCAGGCTCACCCACGCAGACAAGCTGGGCCTGAACAGCCTGCCTCTTGACGATGGCGGCCGCCTTGTTTTGAGGGGCAACTGTGGCATCCTCCCATTCTGGAGAGGTCGCAGCTTTAAGTTGTGTGCTTTCGGCTACCTCTGCCTGCTTGCTCAAATGAACCACAATCTCACAGTCGCCAATCTGCACCTGAGCTTTGTCGTTTAAACAAACAGGGGAATGGATTCTCTCGCCGTCCACAAGGGTGCCATTGGCAGAGCCTAAATCTTCAATCCACAGCTCATCACCGTCTATATAAAACCGGGCGTGGCGACGAGAAACCCCACCTTCAGCCAATATGACGTCGTTCACCTCCAAACGACCCATCGTCAGCTGGCTGACAACCTCCAGCTCCTCCTCCACCCCACTCGTATGATAGATAACCAAAAAAGGCATCGTCACTCCTCTCTGAAGATGCCCATGTTGACAGAGATTCCCCGCCGCTGCAGATCTTCATAAAACTTGGGCACAAACCCAGAGGCAACATACCGCCCTTTTATTTTTCCATCGGGTGTGAATCCCTCTTGCTTAAAATAAAAAATGTCCTGCAGAGTCACAATGTCAACCTCCATCCCCGCCACTTCTGTAATGTAAGAAATTCTTCGGCTCCCATCCGAAAATCGTGTTTGCTGCACAATGATATGGACAGCGCTGGCAATTTGCTCGCGAATGGCCTTGGCAGGCAAATCCATCCCCGCCATCAATACCATGGTTTCCAGGCGCGACAGAGCGTCCCTGGGCGTGTTGGCATGCAGCGTCGTCAAAGAACCGTCATGGCCTGTATTCATCGCCTGCAACATGTCCAGCGTTTCGCCGCTGCGACATTCGCCCACAACAATCCTGTCGGGCCGCATACGCAAACAGTTCTTCACCAAGTCCCGAATGGTGATGGCACCCTTCCCTTCCAGGTTCGGCGGGCGTGACTCCAACTGAATCCAATGCTCTTGCGGCAACTGCAACTCTGCTGCATCCTCCACAGTCACAATACGTTCGTCTTGTGGAATAAAACCGCTGATAATGTTCAGGGTGGTGGTTTTTCCTGAGCCCGTTCCACCGGAAATAACAATGTTGCGCTTTGAACGAATGCATGCTTCGAGAAATTCCGCCATCTGCGGCGTTAAAGTTTTGAAACGGACTAAGTCTTCAACCTGCAAAGCCTCACGTTTAAACTTGCGGATGGTGATGCAAGGGCCCTTAAGTGCCAGGGGCGGAATGATGGCATTCACACGACTTCCATCTTTCAAACGCGCATCTACCAAGGGCGATGATTCGTCGATTCTGCGGCCAATGGGAGCAACAATCCGCTCAATAACGCCAAGCACCGCCTGGTTAGAAGAAAAGATTTTATCCGAAAGTGTAATTTTGCCACGCTGCTCTATATAAATTTGCGTGGCATGATTGACCATAATTTCAGAAATATCCTCATTGGCCAAAAAAGCTTCTAAAGGACCCAAACCCAGTGCCTCATTGAGGACATCGGTAAGCAGTTGGTTGCGCTGAATATGGCCGGGCAATTCGCCGTCCATTTCCATTTGCTCCACAATGTCCCGGATGGCTTTTTCCGTGCGTCGCCAGAGCTCCTCATCGCCAAGCCTGTCTAAATCCAAGCGCCGCAAATCCAAATATTCAATGAGGCGATCGTGAATGTCTTTTTGCAGCTTCGCATAAGCTTCCACGGCCGGATCTATCTTGCGTTTGCGGCTCTTATCGAGCGCAGCGGCAAGCGAAGCCGGCATGTTCTTTTGCGCAGGCTCCTCCTTCTCCCGGTAACGATCTTCTAATTCATCATCGTCTTCATGCTCATCTTCGAGCACTTCTGCATACAGAAAATAGTCGCCAATCGCAATCTCATCGTCTGGTTTGACAACCTGCGGCCCCGCCAGGCGCCGTCCATTGACAAAAGTTCCATTCGTCGAGCGCAAGTCAACGAGAATCACTCTGCCTTCACGTTCAACCAATTTGGCGTGGTTCTTGGAAACACTTCCTTTGGAAAGAGAAATGTCGCAACTCGCCAAACGTCCAATGGAGATTTCTGCTTTGTCAAACGTGAGCTCTTCTGCTTCAGAATCTTTCTCGGAAAGCGTTACCAAAAGCATAGTGCAAAAATCTTCCCTGCCCTTAAAGAGCAGCGCTCGCAAAAGGGTGAGCAGCGCAAGGTTCCGCGCGCAGCAATGGATTAGTCAAAAATATTGAAACGAACATCACTTCGAGCTTGTTTATAGCGTATTTTCATATCGTCAATCATCGTCCGAATCTTATCAGACTCCGGATTGACAATGCGCGGAGTCACAAAAATCAAAAGCTCTCGCTTGTCTGTGTCAAAGTTTCTGTTTTTGAACAATTCACCCAGAATGGGAATGTGTCCAATGCCCGGAAACTTGGAAACCGCCTTTTGCTCATCATGATTAAAAACGCCTGAAAGCACAATCGTCTCACCATGGCGAACCGTTACGTTCGTTTTTACTTGGCGCTTGCGAAAACCCGGGACGTTCACACTGTTCCCCACCGTCACTGAGACAGATCGGTCCACCTCTGAAACCTCGGCCTCAATCTCTGTCTGAATGTTGCCGCTGCGATCTGCCGAGGGTTTAATTTTGAGAATAATTCCATAGGACTTGTATTCAACCGACGCAGTGGTCGCTGTAATCAGTGGAATGGGAATTTCGCCACCTGCCAAAAACTCAGCTGTCTCTCCACTGGCACAAACAAGTTTGGGCTGCGCAAGCAAGCGACCATAGCCTGTGTTGTCCTGGAAACCAAAGGACCAGGCAGAGTTTAAATCTGCTGCAAACCCCATCCCACCTTCAAACGGGCCCGGCTTTGGAAACAACACCTTCTCCGCCGAAAACTGACTTGTCACCTGCCCCATCAAATCGGTCGGGAATTTGATGCCATAACGATCTAAGGTGCTGCGGCGAACTTCCACAAACTGCACTTCAGACAAGACCATGCGACGGATGCCGACGGTCAACAAACTCTCCACCTTCTCTCCCAATGCTTTGGTGATGAGTTGCGCTTTTTCAAGATCTTGCTGACTCTCCACAGAGCCTTCTAAAAAAACGGTGGAACCCACAACATTGGGACGAATGTTTTTCAGGCCTGCCTTTTGAAAAGTGGCATCCAAATTCTGCGCAACCAAACGTTTGGCATTGGGGGAAATTTTGACGAGATTTTTGACGTTGTTGGGATAGAGTTCCGTAACCTGCTCTATGCGATCAGCATCCGCCTGAGTATAAGCCTGACCGTCAATGTAGACATAATCTCCGGTGATGTGTATTCGGATGCCTTCAATGTCTCCCAAGAGTTTTTTGACATCCACCACCAGGCTGGGAAGATCTGCCTTGCGAACAATGACGGAATACACCAGACGTTGTCCGTTGTTTTTCCAAACAGTCAATGTGGTCCTGCCTTCGCCCTGCGCTGTCAACAAAAGCTGGTTGGGAGGCACCACCTTCACTTCGAGAACTTCCGGACTGCCGGCAGCAACACGAATGGCTCCTGGAATGGTGAGCACACGCTGGGTACCTATACCCATGTTGATGGTGCTTTCACCCGGAGACTGAGCCAGCACCGTCACCCCCAAAACCCAACTGATTACCAAAAGCCCACGCGTCCAGTTCATAACTTCTCCAATAGTATATTTTGTTAGCCTACCCAGAAAAACCAAACTCAAACTCCCCTGAACCACCTAACGCAATGAATGCGCCCAAGGAATGGAAAAACGCTCCTAAGCCACATCCCTTTTTCCCAAAACATCCACAAAGCACCCTACAACAACAAACGAAGAATTGCTTGCAAGCTGTCAAACGTCACCTGGCATGCTGCAGAATTATTGGAAGGAGACACGAACCCGCTCGCTGCAGATATAATATTCGTCGCCATCGTCAATTCTGCGGCGTTGCTTCAAACGCTGCTTGTTGTGCCAAGTCCCATTGGAGGATTCCAAATCCTCAATATAATAATCGTCTCCCTCCCGCACGATCACCGCGTGCTCCCGCGAAACCTTCCCGGATTGAATGACCAAATTGCAATGCCGACCTCGACCTATAATAAACCGGGAAGCAATGACGGGCTCCGGCTCTCCCGCATCCAACTGCAAATATAATGTTTTCCCAGCATAGGGACTGGCTGCGCCCAATGCCCCGTCGCTGCCCCAGGAATCAGATACAGGCGCGTCTAAATCCACCGGAGCCTGACGCGCACGCATAGAACGCTCTAACTCGGCAGCAGCTTCCATGACTCGGGCCTGGCGCCCTTCATCATCATCAAATACCGTGTGCGCATCCAGGCCACGAGAAGTTCCCAGCTCCGCACGGCGAGGCAATGCAGGAGGGCGCTCTCCTCCTCCATGCAATGTAGGCATACGAGCTAAATTTTCTCCCTGTACCTCCAGGAAACCATTCAGCCTCGCAAACATAAACATCGCTTGGTTAATAAGGGCTTCCTTATCGGTCGCCATTTGGACAGCCATTTCCTCAAACGCATTCCAGATATGATCGGCAATCGCTACGCGTCGTTGTGACTTGGAACCAGGTCCCATCTTTCAAGCATCCTTCAGTTCAACGTGAAATCCAAAACATCTGACCAGCCCTCACCATGCCTCTCTTAGCGATAACATACTACTTCCGCTTCACCTAAACTTCCTTCCAACCAAGCACCTATGTCTACTTCAACCAACGCATTGGAAGAAGAAAATGAAATATATGCTTTTTTTCTCATTGAATCGATCCATACACCAGCAGCAATTCGCGTGGAACACCTGCTGAAACTCTGAATATCGCGAGAAGCTCCAAAATAGCCAGAGGTTAAAACAAGTTCCCAATGAGCACCCGGAAGGATTTTGGGGGAAGAAGCGCTTCCAAATTCAATGCTTAGAATGGGTTTTCCGGGGTGAGGATAAAAAAACGATTGGTTGGGCCCACCTCGCCCCAGGTAGCCGGTTTTCTCGCCTTTCACTACATATGGGTCCTCATCCCCTGCCCTTAATTTAAAATGGCGCTCCCCTGAGCAACTCGAAGCTTGTGTTAAAAGCAATGCCTGCTCCTCTTTTGCGCCAACAAGCAACTCTTCGCACAACTCTTCACCAACAAATACCTCCAACACATCTCCCTCGCGAACGCGTGAGGTGTTGGCTACAGGCTCAAAACGCAAGGTGTCGAGTGCTGAATTCTCCAAAACCACCTCAGGCAGCCATGGTTTTATTTCAATCAAAACCTTCTCGTTGAAGCTTGCTCCACTGACCACTTGCACAGCCCAAGTTCCATCCTCGTTGCGCAAAGGCCCTTCTACATAGTCCGTCTCTACAGGCGCTCCTGTGGCATCCGGAGCAAAGAAGGCCGCATGCACCACTTGGGTTGTTTCCAGAGAAGCCGGAATGGCCGCATCAAACATTCCAAGCAAACCACTGCCTGTCACATAAATGCCCGCCAACGTCTCTCTGTCCACATCCGCCTCTTTGTCTTTCAATGTGAGGGGCACAAATCCCAGCGAAATGGGCAGCCCTCCCACCGAAGGAATGGGCAAACCTGTGACGCCAAAAACCAAGGCTCCCTTCTCCACATCCACCGCAACAATGCCGCTCTCACAGGGCTCCTGCGTGCAGCTTCCCTCATCCAGCAAAGCATAAAGCCATTTCCCTGCAGGCAATAGGCCATTGGCATGCTCAGCATGCCTGGCCGACGCATGCGTTGCCAACATCCTGAATGCCTGCTCCAGGGCAACCGTCCGCCACGTCGTTTGCGTGTCGTCCGAAAGATAGAGCGCCGCTGCTGAAGCACCGCCTGCTGTCCGCACAGCCACGGCCAGTGCGCCTCCAGGCAATACACTCAAGGCTGTTATTACCCGCGCTTCCAAACTCAACTTCTGGCCCAAGTCGTCTTGAATTTGAATGGGGCGCGCCAACAAATCCTCTGAGGAAAGCGCATGGACAGTCTGCTCATCTTCCAAGTCCAAAGCCCACAAACTTCCTTCGTTGCCGTCATAGGTGGCGAAAAAAAGCGTTGAATGGCTGCCTCGGTAGGCGGCCAGCGCTGTCACCGGGGCGCTCGTCGGAAAATATTGAAGCTGCTTAAGCCACGCTTCTGTGCCTCCAACAATGGAAATGCCGCTCCTCCCATGGCTGGCCACATATACAAAAGGCCCCCCCACCACCTTCCCCTGGGGAATCAACTCCCCGGACTCCAAAACCTCCTCTTCCCAACGCACATCTCCCGCCAACATGTTGGGGTAGTCCAGGACAGGAATGGACAGCGGCTCCAAAGGGTTGATGGCCGGTACAAAGTGAGGGCCCCTCACGCGAGAGCTGGAGTTCAGGCTCAGGGCGCGCAATTCATTCCTGTCTGCCGACAACACAAATACCATGTCATGGACGGAAACCAAATTGCCAACACCATACAGCAAGGCGTCGCTGCCTTCAGGCTTGTCAGAGCAAGCCAGGCTCAGCAACGCAGCCCATCCAAGCACCCAACTGCGTCCTCTCAAACTCATGAGCCTCCCTCCTCACATTTTGTTTTGTCTTCCTTCACAAGACACTCCTGAGACTTGCCCAGAAAAGCCACCAGGCGCAGGTTTTGAGGACGCTTCAAATCCTCCACGTCCACCACCGCAATGCGGCCGTCGCTGAAATTGCCGACAAACAGCCTGGCTCCAGCTCCATCCTTTCGCCTGCTGGAAGCAATGGAGAAAGGGCCCTCACCCAAAGAGGTGAGCTGGCCTGTCAATATGCCTGCGTCCTGATCGTAAAAAGACAAAGCACTGCTGCCGGAGCTGACAATGGCCACCAAGTCGCCTTGCCCTTTTCGCTCAAGCCTATGCAAAGTGGCGGGAGCTCCCGGGAGAGGAATGCTTCGAATCACCTGCAAAGAAGGCGGAAAGCGGTTCTCCTCCAGGCGCAACACCAAAAACATGTCCGGGTAGCGCCCCAACAAAAATATCTGCTTCTTGTCGCTGGACAAAAGCAAATCTCTTCCTTCGCCAATGTTTAAGCTGCTCTCAATGTTTGCATTCACCACCTCGCCTCCCGCTTTGGGCAACAAACGAAGCGCAGGTGCATCGCCTCTGCCTGTCAAAAGTACCCACTCACCCAGAGGCAAAGCGGTGTCCGAAGGAAATGTCCCTATGGGTTTAAACGCATCGTCCGTCAACCGAGGCTTTTCGGCTGACAAATGCACAGCATAAGAAACGTGGTTTTTGAGGCTGTTGGCAGGAGAATCTGCCGCATCCATATGCGTTATCCAAACGTCACCTTCACTCACCACCGCAGCCCCGGGAGAAGGCGCTCTGGGAAGCCCTGTCTTTGTCTCTTCATTGGCCGTCAAAGAAAGTGCTGTCCGGGTGCAGTCACTCTCCTCTTTTTCCGGCTTCAAAGCACAACGCAAATTCAAAACCCCTTCCGCATTGGGCGCATCCATGTCCATGACATGCAGCAGAGCGCCCTCGGAGCGAGAGGGAAGAAAAAAACGCATCCCCCCCTCCGGAAGTGGATGGACGCCCATACGGCCTGAGAAACTTGAAACCTTCAGCGCATTCTCAGGGCGAATGTTCAGCTCTCTAATCCGTTTGGGAATGCCTTCTGTCTCTCCAAAGGCCGGTAGCCCACCCCCACCCAAAGCCAATAAGTCCACCGCTACAAAACTTCCGTGTTTGTAGCGCTTGTCGAAATTTGCATTCGCTACCAGCAAAATGCCCTCTTCCTCCCCCGCCCTCTCCACATAAGCAAGGCTCGAAGGAAAATAGAAAGCGTCTATAGGAGGCATGCTGTTGACCTCCTGCAACTGACAGCCCAGGGCCCAACCCAGTCCCAACAACACCAGCAGGGTTAAGCAGTGCTGGAAGTTTCCAGGCGTCTGACACCTCTGGCTTTCACAAAATGGCGACATGTTGAATGCTCACATTAATGCTCAATGGAATGCTCCATTTGAATTCGAGAAAAATCCGCCACGCGACTTAGCCAGGACAGAATGTGCTTCAACATGCGTATGCGGTTGCTTCGAATCTCTGCCTGCAAAGCCATCACCAACACTTCTTCAAAAAAACGCTCCAGGGGCAACTTCAAGCTGCTTAAGGCCAACAAATAGTCTGAAAGCTTCCGCTCCTTCCAGCTGTCTTCAAGTCTCTTTTCAAGTGCACAGCAGCTTTGCCACAAAACACGCTCCGCTTCTTCCTGCAACAAAGCACTGTCCACAGGCCCAGGCTCCAGGGTTTGTTTCTGCACCAAATTGTGAAGCCTCTTCGAAAGGCCAACCAACACAGCCAACTCGCCGCTTCGCATCCACGCTTGTAAGGTTTGCAAGCGCTCCTGCGCCCAACTCAAATCATCAAAACCTGCGGCAACAACACTGTCGACCAAATCCGCTCCAAAACTTTCTGACCAGAGTACCCTCAGGCGGTTTTCAAAAAAAGCCAACACCTGCTCTTCAACCCAAAGCCTGCCCTTAAAACCAGGAAGCGTTTTAAACTTGCTTTCCAGCAAGTCCAGGCTGGTCTGAATGGCTTTTTGCAACGAAAAAGAATGTTTCTTCTTAAGGCAAATGTTCAAAATGGCCAGGCAGGCACGCCTCAATGCGAATGGGTCCGCAGCCCCCGTGGGCAACTTGCCTAAGCCAAACAAACCACACAAACTGTCGAGTCTGTCGGCAATGCTCAACAAAGCACCTGCCATGGACTTGGGCAACACGCCCTGCGCGGAGCGAGGGAGGTGGTGCTCAAAAATGGCTGTGGCCACTTCCTCTCCTTCCCCGGAATGAAGGGCATATTCCCGCCCCATCACCCCCTGAAGTTCGGGAAACTCACCCACCATTCCTGTCACCAGGTCCGCTTTGCATAATACCGCCGCCCTCTCCAATATGGGGGCCACCTCTTCCTCCCCTTCCTCCCTCGCTAAAAAACAACTGAGGTGACGCAGGCGCTCTGCCTTCTCTGCATAGCTGCCCAGAGACTGTACCCAAACAACACGCTCCAACATGGGCAGCCTCGAGGCCAAAGGTTTACGCCTGTCCTCGTCAAAGAAAAACCGCGCATCGGCAAGCCGCGCATTCAACACACGAGAATAGCCCCTGGACGAAAGCGAAACGTCCTGGACGGGAGTGTTGGAAACAGCCAGAAACTTCGGCAACAAACGCCCCTGCTTGTCGACGAGGGCGAAATAGCGCTGGTGCTGCTTCATTTCTGAAATTAACACCTCGGGCGGTAAGTCCAAATAGCTGGCTTTAAACTCTCCCAATACGGGGCTTGGCCACTCCACCAAATTCGTCACCTCATTCGCGAGGGCTTCGTCCTCCAACAACTCCCCCCCCGCCCCCTCGGCCGCACAACGCAAACCCTGCAACATTTTCTCTTTGCGGGTTTCAAAACCCGCCACAACCCTGGCTTCAAGCAAAGCCTTCTCATAGTCGGCAACTTCCGGCAATTCTATGGGGTGCGGGTGCAAAAACCGGTGCCCATAACTGCAAAGGCCACCTTCCACATCCGCAAACAACAGCGGAATCTTCTCCTTCCCCCAACGCCCCAAAAGCCAATGCACAGGGCGCGCAAAACTGAAACGTACATCCGCCCAACGCATGGACTTTCGAAAACGCAACTCGCGAATCAGCTTGTTGAATATGGCTGACAGCAGCAAAACCGCACGCTGCCCCTCTTGACGGACTTCCACGGCCACATAGGTGCCTTTGGGGGTTTCCACGCGTTTAAGCTGTTGCGCTTCAAGGTGGTGGCTTTGGGCAAACTTGCTTGCGGCCTGCGTGGGGTTTCCCTGCGCGTCATAGGCAACTTTGACGGAAGGCCCCAACACCTGAGTCACCGTTGACTCTGAGGTTTCTTTCACGTCTCTTATCAGCAAAGCCAACCTGCGCGGCGTCGCAAATTTTTCAATGGGGCCATGCAGAAGCCTGGCCTCTCTCGCCTCGCGCACAAAACCCTCACTCAAAGCCTCCAATGCCGGAAGCAAAAAAGAAGCCGGCATCTCCTCAAAACCTATTTCAAGCAAAGCAGGGCTGGCTTTCATCTCTCCCCCTTCTTCTGAAAACACATGGAGCTCCAGTCTTCGGAAGCAGGCGTGCCCTCCAGAATGGGCGCATGCTCGCCTGCTCGCCATGGCGTCTTAAGCAACGGCCAGCCAAGGCTTTCACGCGTACGCAAATATTCTTCGGCACAAGCCCGGGCGTTGCTGCGTACGCGTTTAATGTAGAGAGCGCGCTCTGTGACGGAAATGGCGCCACGCGCATCCAGCAAATTGAAAATGTGAGAGCATTTGAGTGCCTGATCGTAAGCCGGCAAGGGCAGGCCACCTGCTTCCAGCAAACGCTGACATTCTTTTTCGTGGCTCTCAAACAAGGCAAACAACTGTGAAGCGTCGGAGGCCTCAAAAGCATAGCGGCTCATCTCCATTTCGTTGCGGTGATAGAGCTCTCTGTAGGCAATGCCTTTGGCCCATTCCAAGTCGTAGACATTGTCCACGCCCTGGAGGTACATGCAGATGCGCTCAAGGCCGTAGGTGAGTTCCGCGCTGACGGGTTTGCAGTCGAAACCGCCGCATTGCTGGAAATAGGTGAATTGTGTAATCTCCATGCCGTCGCACCACACCTCCCACCCCAGCCCCCACGCCCCCAGCGTCGGCGACTCCCAATCGTCTTCCACAAAACGCAAGTCGTGCTCCAGGGGAAAAACGCCGAAAGCTTCCAGAGATTCCAAATAAAGCGCCTGGGTATTTTTGGGCGCAGGCTTGAGCAGCACTTGAAATTGGTGGTGCTGGAAAAGGCGGTTGGGGTTTTCTCCAAAACGCCCATCGCCCGGCCTTCGTGAAGGCTGGACATAGGCCACATTCCAGGGCTCAGGCCCCAGTGCGCGCAGAAAAGTGGACGGAGACATGGTGCCCGCACCTACTTCCAAGTCATAAGCCTGGACAAAAATACAGCCTTGCTTCACCCAAAACGACTGCAAGGTAGAAACCAGCTCTTGAAAATACATGAGCACTCTTTAGCGCGGCGCAGCCACCAAGGGCAGTGTTTTTATATCAATCGCTACGTTGAGCTTCTGGCCGCGCGAAACGGGGATGGCCAGCCGGCGACGTTGACCGCTGGAGTCCAGCAGGTGAAACTCCTGCATGCCTTCTTCAATGAGGGTGTCAATGAGAGGCGTTGTGCCTATGTAGTTGTTCTTAAAATAAACCTTCGCATTCGTTGGGTTTGTGGTGCTGAGCGAAAAATAACCCAGGCCTTCTTTCGTCGCTTTGTTCGCATCATCCACCACTTGAACGGGTTTTCCTTCAATCTTCGCTTTCTTGGTGCGGTTGGCTTCCAATTGTTTTGAAAGCGCCTCAATTCTCTTTTCCAGCTCCTCAATCTTCCGCGTGTTGCCTGTGCCCACTTGCCTGTCTGCCTGCACGGCCGCTTTCAAAGCGCGTTGCTCATTCTCCATTTGCGCCAATTGCCGAATCTGCTCGTCAATGTCGCTGATGAGTTTTTGAAATGCGGAATCTTCACTCAAACGCCTGTCATACTCTTGCATGGCTTCTTTTTCTTTGGCCAGACGCTGCTCTTCCGCACGCCGCTCAATAAGCCAGCCCGGTATTTGTGGGCCTGTTTCTTCGGACTGCACTTCCTCCCCCACAGGCTCTCTATAAAAAACATTGTTCTTCACCCAATGAGCTATTTTCGAGGCATATGGCCTCGCCGGGGCATTGAGGGGGCCCCATACCACCGCCCATACCCCTGCTCCCAATAAGCCAAGCACCACCAGACGCAAAAACCAACGTTTGACAACAGAAGGCTTCTTTATGGCCTGCCTTGAAACAGGCGTCTTGCTGTTGGCATCGCCAACAAGCTGCTTTCCCGCTGTCAAAGAAGAAGAACGCCTCCTGCTCACAGGCTGCCCAGAGCTTGACTTGCTTACAGACGAAGACGTTGCTGATTTGGACGACAAAGAGACACGTTTGGCGCTCGCAGGACTGCGAGACTCCGACGGGCGTCGCGACTTGGAAATGTCACTGGGCTCTTCTCGCAATGCCCGCACGGCTTGATAAAGTTCCTGGCTGTCATTCACGCCTGCGGATTCCAACAAGGCCTGCGCCTGCTTCATCTTGTCAGGAAACAACTCCGAAATGAAATTCGCCGTCTTGTCCTCATCGGCAATGTTGGGGTAGGCTTTTTCGAGAGCACGCGCCATCTCCCTGCCGTTTTGAAACCTGTTTTGCAGGTTACGCTCCAAACCCTTCATCACCACAGCACTCAGGGCATCTGACAAACCTGGATTGAATTTCTGAGGGTGCGGAATCTCCCCCTCGGCAATCTTTTTCATCATGACCAGATCGGTATTGGCCGAAAACAGGCGGTGCCCTGTCAAAAGCTCATACAACACCACCGCTGTTGCAAATAAATCCGTTCTTCCGTCAATCGTTGCATTGCGCACTTGCTCAGGCGACATATAGCCGCTCGTGCCTTTTACCATTCCCACTTTGGTGTGAATGAGGCGGTTGCGCGCTTTCGCAATCCCAAAATCCACCACCTTCACCGTGCCGGCATACGTCACCATAATGTTCTTGGGCGAAATGTCCCGATGCACAATTCCTGCCGAACGCCTCGTTCTTAAATCCGCAAAGCTGTGTGCATAGTTGAGGCCCAAACAGACGTCGCGAATCACTCTGACTGAAAAACCCACAGGCAGCGGAACCTCCTTGCGCGCTGCCCTCCGAATGATGTGCTCTAAATTCTGGCCGGCAATGTATTCCATCGCCAAATAAAACTGCCCCTCCTCCTCCCCCAACTCATATACCTGCCCTACATTGGGGTGGTTGAGTGCGGCGGTAATTCGCGCTTCATCCAAAAACATGTGGACGAATGCCTCATCGCTGGCAATGCTTGGAAGAATCTGCTTTATCACCACAAATTTGCGAAAACCGCCCGGCCCGGCTGTGAAGGCCAAAAACAGCTCTGCCATTCCGCCTACGCTCAGGCGCGTTAACACCTCATATTTGCCCACCCGACGTCCACGAAATACGTCAGGCTCCGGCGTAACAGCCTTAGACATACCACATTATCCTAACATACCGACATCTCATCCGCACATACCGACATAGCAAAGAGTCAGGCACTCCACTTGTTTTTTTGTTTCACAACAAAATCTTTTTTTCAAAAACACCTCTAACCTTCAGCCTCTCGCAATTTCTTGAGATGGAGTGCTCGTTGATAAACCTCTCTATCGCTCCATAGGGAGCGCACAGCAAGTTGTTTGCTGATGTCTTTCAAGCCCACCTCCTCCTTCGTCTCAAAAAGAAGCTTTTTAAGCGCCTCATCCAGCAAAACCTCGGACCAACGCTCTGGCTCCAGGCAACCTCCCACCAAAACCACCACCTCCCCCAACCAGACGCGTGTCTGACTGAATTCAAACAGCTCATCCAAAGAGCCACGCAAAAATTCTTCGTGTATTTTTGTGAGCTCTCTCGCAATGCACGCTTGCCTTGGCCCGAAAACTTCGCGCATCAACGCCAAACTCTTCGAAAGACGCTTCGGGGATTCAAAAAAAACCAGACTCAAAGGCAAAGAAGCATATTCCTCAAGAAAGCGACGCGCCTGCCCGTCTCCTCTCGGAAGAAAACCCAAAAAACAAAAACGAGAACTGGGCAACCCAGAAGCACAAAGCGCAGTGGTGACTGCGCTTGCCCCCGGCAAGGGGACCACTTCAATCCCTTGCTGAAGCGCCAAAGCCACCGTTGCAGCTCCCGGATCGCTGATGCCCGGCGTGCCTGCGTCGCTGACCAAGGCAACGTCTTCCCCCTCCAGCAAATGGTGGATGACTTTGCCTCTTCGCTCATGCTCTTCATGGGCCGGCAAACTTAACAGAGGTTTTGAAAGCTGATAATGCGCAAGCAAAATGCGCGTTCGCCGCGTATCCTCACAGGCAATGCGCGAAACGGAGCGCAAAACTTCTATGGCCCGGAAAGTCATGTCCCGGAGATTTCCAATGGGCGTGGCAACAAGAAAGAGTCGACCTGGCATTAAAATCCCGCGTCAAACGCCCCTGGCAAATATTCAATTTGCGCAAAACGGCCTTCGCCTAAAATAGAAACCACATCAAAACGCAAAGCCTTCCCTCTGCATGGGTGCCGCTTCAAAAACAGCATGGCAGCCAACACAATGCGCCGCTGCTTTCGTGGTGTAATCGTCTGCAAAGGAAAACACCACTTCGAGCCGCTACGCATGCGAACTTCGACAAAACAAACCAGGTTGCCTTTCTGTACAACCAAGTCGAGCTCGCCTGCACGGCAGCAGAAGTTCTGCTCCAACACCACATAGCCCCGCGCTTCCAAAAAACGCCGCGCCGTCTCCTCCGCCACCCGCCCCCTCTCCCGCCGCTCCTGTCGTTCCTGTCGCCACTCACCCATGCGCCCATTCTGCAAAGCAACAAAACAAAACTCAAGCGTTTTTAGGCTTTGTTGTCAGCAACGGCGGCTTTTTTGGCGCCTGCCTCATCTATGGCTTCAATCCGTGCCGCCTTGCCGCTCAGCTTGCGCAAATAATAGAGGCGCGATCTGCGCACGGCTCCCCGGCTCAACACTTGAATGGACTCATAGCGCGGCGAGTGCAAAGGGAAAATACGCTCGACACCCACGCCATAAGAAATTTTTCGTACGGTGAAAGTCGCGGCCAGAGCACCTCGTGTCTTGCTGATGACAACACCCTCAAATGCCTGCGTCCGCTCTTTTTCACCTTCTTTAATGCGCCACAACACGCGCACAGTATCGCCGGGCTTAAATGCCAATGGCTCAACATCTTTTCGCAACTGTCGTGAATCTACAAACTCAATGGCGTTCAAACCCATGACTTCACCTGATGAAAAAAACAAGGAGGGGAGAGGCCAATAGCAAATATTTCTTTGGCTGGCAAGCTTTCCTTGACGTGAAGCTGTTTTTTTGAGAGGCTCGCTTCTGCTTTTCGCAGAGGTATGTTCGGGGCTTGGCGCTGCCAAGATGCCGGAATTCCTCCAAACTTTTCTGTTTCTTCAGCTGAAAAACCAAAGGAAATCATGTCCAATCTACTTGAAGCCAACATTCGCCCTCAGGCAGGAAAAGGTGCCTCCCGCAAATTGCGTGTTCAAAACCTCATTCCCGCAGTGGTTTATGGAAAACATCTGAAAGAAGCCCTGCACATTTCTGTGGACCCTGTTGCTGTGCGTAAGGCCATTCAAACGCCCAGAAAACTCAACACGGTGCTGACGCTCTCTTTGAACGATGGCTCCACACATCTTGTCCTGCTCAAAGACACCCAGCGACACCCCGTGAGTGACAAACTCCTGCACGTGGACTTTTTGAGTGTGCGCGAAAATGAGCCTGTCAAAGTCAACGTTCCTATCGCTCTTACAGGAAAACCCCAGGGCGTCATCGAAGGCGGCATTCTGTCACAACAAAGGCGTAACCTTGAAGTCTGGGCTTTGCCTGCATCCATCCCAGAGCACATTGAAGTGGATGTTTCTCACCTCAAAATTGCCCAAGTCCTGCACGTCAACGACATTGCTCTGCCGGAAGGTATCCTTCATAAGTCCAACGTCAACTTCACCATAGCAACCATCTCAGCACCCGATGCTGATACCGCCACCACCGCCGCCCCCGCCCCCACCACCGCGGCTTCAACCGAAACCAAAACCGAAACCAAAGCCGCCGCCAAAGACACCAAAAAGAAATAGGCCCATTCCCCCATGGGGGTTTTTTGAGTCATGAAATTGATTTGCGGCCTCGGAAACCCAGGAAAAACCTATGAGGCCCATCGACACAACATTGGCTTCAGGGTTGTTGAGCTTTTTGCAAAGGCCTCAGGCTTTACATGGTTGGGTCCAAAGTTTGAGGCCGCATGGAGCATGGGAGACTTTCAGGGGCAACGCATTTTTTTGCTCAAGCCTCTCACCTATATGAATTTGTCCGGCCACAGTTTGCTGAAGGCCATGCAATTCTACAAAGTGGATATTGCCAATGTGCTGGTTATCCACGACGAGCTGGACTTGCCTTTGGGAAAGCTGCAATTCAAACAAGGCGGCGGACATGGCGGGCACAATGGCCTTCGCAGCATTGCAGAGCAGCTGGGCAACAACAACTATGCCCGCCTTCGCTTCGGTATTGGCAAACCTCAAGGCGAAAACGCCAAAGAGCGCGTCGTCTCCCATGTCCTTTCCGGGTTTGCTGCTGAAGAAAAAACCATCGAGGAAACAACCCTGCAGCAAACCGTCAAAGCCTTGAGTTGCTGGATAGAGAATGGACTTGCCACCGCCATGAATCGCTATAACCAACGCAAGGAAACAAAGAAACCTTAAGCTTGGGGACTTTGTGCGAGTTTGGTGATGAAGGCGCGGAAATAGACGGCTGCTGACCACAGCGAAAACAGCATGGACATGAAAATCAGCACCAGCCCGACTGTGTTGAAATTAATCTCACAGACGCCAAACAGAAAATAAATCGGATGCGTATAATAAATGCACAGCGCAATAATCCCTACCAACTGCAGTGAGGTTTTCCACTTGCCTTCCTGGCCGGCAGCAATCACCAAACCCTCGCTGACGGCAATTTGCCGAAGGCCTGAGACAAGAAATTCCCGAGAAAGCAACACAATCACTATCCACGCCGGGATGCGACCTAAAGAAGCCATCATCACCAAGGCGGCCGCAACAATCAACTTGTCCGCCAAAGGGTCCAACAGCTTCCCTATAACTGTAATCATATTCCAACGGCGCGCCAGAAAACCGTCCACCACATCCGTCAACGCAGCAAGCGCAAACACCGAGCCTGCAAGCAACGAAGACAAAGGCGTGGCCTTGTGAATCAGCACCACGAAAAGGGGAATCATCGCCATGCGCAGCATCGTCAGCATGTTGGGCAAGTTCAGAAATTCTCTCTTCCAAACACTGAGTTTGTTTTCTACAGTCCGCTTGGCCCCCTCGTTTTGAGAAGGGGTATTCTGAGAAGGGGCGCCTTGAGAAAAAGTGTCCTGTTTCATGGCCGCTGACTCGCAACGCTTATGAGTGCAGAACCAACCCCATTGAGTACCAGGGTGCTGCGGCCAACCATGGTGCTTAATATGGGCGTCAGTTGGCCATACCAACCCACCAGTTGAGAAACGGGTACGCGCAGAGACATGGAAGCGGGTACGGGAATTCGACGCAGCACTCCTTTGAGGCGCAACAACAATTTCCCTTCACCTCTCAGGTGCACCATGTCAATGCTCCACCCCTCCTCCCCCGACAACCTCCCATTTTCAAAATTCAGCTGCTCATCAAAGGCAAAAAGGTTTTCTTCACGCAAATAAAGACTGCCATCATCCAAACAGAGGCTTGCAAATTCTGTTGTCGCCCTCTCAATAAAAAGCACACCTGAGCCCATGAGGCGCTGCATTTGCTCCTGCCCAACCCCAAAAGGGCTGTCGGTTGGACGCCCTCGGTAACGACGCATTTCGGGGGCTGCATCCAAATTTCCTGCCGCACCCAACAAACCCGTCAAACGCGTCAAAAGCTCGCCTTGAACGGTAATCACAACCACTTCTTTTTCAACCTGGAAAAGTTCAGCACCCTCTCGCGGCCATGGCAACACAACAACCGCTTGCGAAATTTTGCTGGGCGCTTCTTCTGTGGATGGGGGAGGAGCTCGCTCCGCCACCTTCGAATCCCTCTGAGCTGAAGGCAGGGGGAAAACATCCTCACTCTCTTGAGAAGAACGTGCATTGGATGCTTGCGCATTGGATGCTTCTTCCAAAGTTTCCTCTGCAGGCAAAGTGCCTGAATCAGACGTTGAAGAAAATTCTCCCGAATTTAAAGACGGTGTTTCAATCATAGGGTCTCGATTTAAATCCTCAAGCATTCTGGTCAGCTCAGATGGAGGGGTTGTGCTGTCTGCAATAAGCGCTTCCGCTGTGCCGGACTCCTGGGCTGCGCTGGACTCTTCAACTGCAGCGGACTCTTCAGCTGCAGCGGGCTCTGCAACCGCAACAGACCCTGCAACCGCAACGGGCTCTGCAGCCACAGCGGGCTCTTGCGCAACAGGAGCAGCGGGAGGCTCCTGGGTTGGCTGCAGCGTTTTGGCCGACTCATCCAAAATCTGATTCATTCGCAAAGCCATGGCATCCGAGCCTGCAATCCAAAAATGCTCGCGCGCTCGCACATATTCTCCCGCTTGGGCCAGAGCAAGCCCGAGGTAGTTATGCGCTTTCTTGTTGTCCGGGTATAGCTCAATCGCTGCTTCAAACTCACGCACAGCGTGACTGGTGTTTTTCTGCTTGAGGAATACCAAACCCAGGTTCATGTGGAGAGTCGCATCTCCTGGATTGTTGCGAATCAACACCTCATAAATTTGCGCAGCATCTTTCCAGAGGTTGAGTTTGAAATAGGTGAGGCCCAGCAAATTCTGCGTCTTTTCATTGTTGGGATTCAGGCGCAAAGCCTGCTCTAAATGAAGTTTGGCTGCAAAAAAATCACCTTGAGCGAGCCACTCTCCCCCTCGGTAAAACTCTTCAAGAAACGCCGCCTCATCTGAAGCGTTCTGGCCCTTCATGGTTTCTGTTTCTCCTTCAGCTGGGTGCTTGGGGTACTTGGGTATTGGTAAACAAAATAGAGCGACAGCACCTTTCGTACATATAGCTGTGTTTCTGCATATGGAGGAATTTGTCCTCCGTATTTTTTTACGGCATTGGGCCCTGCATTGTAGGCGGCCAGCACCTGCACCATATCCCCGTCAAACATATGAGAGAGTATTCTCAAATACCGAGCGCCGGCTTCAATGTTGGCCCTCGCATCCATCAAATTCTCCACCGCCAGTTGCCAGGCTGTCTGTGGCATCAACTGCATGAGGCCCACAGCACCCTTCGGAGAAACCGCTCTGGGCTCAAAGGCAGACTCCACCTGCATGACAGCCTTTAACAAGGCAGCCGGCAGTTTATATTTTTGAGCACAGGCAAGCACAATCTCCTCAAAAGGCTCATATTTGGTTTGGAAAGCAGTGCTGGTCGCTCCCCCTAAGTTTGTTGTGGGTATAGCAGATGGTGTCGCTTTGTCGCGCCCTTTGGGCGTGTTGGTGTAGACAATGGTTCCATCCTTCTCGGTGTATTTGTAAATGCCGCCTTCTTCTGCCCAAGCAGCACACACCCACAAGGCAAAACCAGCAAGACTGGCAAAGCCAACACGGTTTATTTGGCGAATACAAAACATAGGGCTTCTTGAAAATTTAGCCTAACATGGAATGTTTGGTATTTTTCGTTGCCAAAAAAAACAACCCGAGGGAACAAGAGGCATGCGCCTGGAATATGACTTTCTTGTCCTTGGGAGCGGAGTTGCAGGCTTAAGCTTTGCCCGCATTGCAGCCCAGTATGGGCGCGTTGCTGTGCTGAATAAGCGCAGACTGGACGACACCAGCACAAGCCACGCCCAGGGAGGCATTGCCTCTGTGCTGGATGAAAACGACAGTTTTGAGCTGCACACCGAAGACAGCTTGTTGGCAGGAGCGGGCCAATGCCGCGAAAATGCCGTGCGCGTCACTGTGGAAGAAGGCCCTCAGAGGCTGCTTGAGCTTGCGGCTTTGGGCTGCCATTTTGACTTGGACAGCCATGGCCGCTACGACTTAACCCGCGAAGGTGGACACTCTCGCCGTCGTATTGTCCATTCCGGGGATATAACGGGCAAAGAAGTGCAACGTGCCTTGTTGGAGCATTGTCGTGCTTTGCCCAACATTTCTTTCTTTGAGCACAGCTGCGCCGTTGACTTGGTTTGTGACAAGCGCTTCCCCTTGGGAAAGGGGCGGTGTCTCGGCGCTTATGTATTGATAGCAAACGGGCAAATTGAGCCCTTCCACGCCCGGCAAACCATTCTGGCCACGGGTGGCTCCGGCAAAGCCTACCTCTACACCTCCAACCCGGACGTGGCCACAGGCGATGGGTTGGCCATGGCTTTTCGCGCAGGGGCACGCATCGCCAACATGGAGTTTTTTCAATTCCACCCCACCTGCCTCTTCCACCCGGAAGCCAAAAACTTTCTCATCAGCGAGGCTGTGCGCGGGGAAGGTGGCGTACTTCGGCTCAAAAACGGCCAAAGCTTTATGCACCGCTACCACCCCCAGGGAGACTTGGCACCACGCGACGTTGTCACCCGTGCCATGGACACTGAAATGAAAAAAAGCGGCGACTCCCACCTCCTTTTGGACGTTCGCCACCTGGGGGCTCGTTTTCTTGAAGAGCGTTTTCCCAACCTGCTAGCGACTTGCCGCTCCTTCGGCATTGACATGGTCAGCACCCCCATCCCCGTGGTGCCTGCGGCGCACTACCAATGTGGCGGCATTGACACGGACTTGCATGGCCGCACCACAGTCCCCGGGCTTTTTGCCATTGGTGAGGTGGCACACACGGGTTTGCATGGAGCCAACCGTCTGGCTTCCAATTCCTTGCTGGAAGGCTTGGTGTTTGGCCACCGCGCCGCCAAAGCCGCCCTTCTGGCACTTGAAGAAACAAAACCCCCTTTGGAAAACATTGTGCCATGGGTATATAAGGGGAAGCCTGACAGCTTTGAAGGTGTCCTTGTGCGCCAAAACTGGGAGGACATTCGGCGCGTTATGTGGAATTTGGTGGGCATTGTGCGCGCGGACAAGCGCCTTCTGCTCGCCAAACGCAGGCTGGAGGTTTTGCGTGAAGAAATTCGGGCTTTCTATGGCGAATATGTCGTGACACGCGACATGTTGGAGCTTAGAAACATTGCGGATGTGGCTTATTTAATTGTTGAGTGTGCGCTTGCACGCAAAGAAAGCCGGGGCTTGCATATGAGTGTCGACTGGCCTTGTACGTTGGAGACACCTCAAGCAGACACCTTTGTGCAAAGAGAGTCATGAGTGAAGCCTTTCCAGACATGCCCATGAGTGGCAATAAACCCCTTGTGCGGCGGCCTGTGCCCTGGGTCAGCTATGGTTATATGCTGGTGTGCATTGCTTTGTTTGTGCTTGGCCTGGACGTTTTCACAGGCCTTCATGACAACTGGCTCGTCCACTTCGGCCTGTTTGCCCCCTATGTTGAAGTCGGCCAGTGGTGGCGCATTTTCACTTGTCACTTTCTTCATGGCAACATTCTGCATGTGTCGTTTAACATGCTGGTTCTCTATGGCCTGGGCCGCAACCTTGAAACAAACATCGGCCACTGGCTTTTTTTGTGGGTTTCTGTGCTGGGCGCTTTGGGCACCGCCTTGTTCTCCATGCTGTTCAGCCCCGGCGCGCTGATGGTGGGTGCTTCGGGCGTCATCATTTCCTGGGCAGGCGTCATGGTTCCTTTGGCCACGCGCCATGCACGCAAAGAGTTGCTCATCTGGTTTGCTCAAATCGCCCTTTTGAGTCTGCTGCCGGGCATCAGCCTTGCGGGCCATGCCGGCGGTGCCCTCGCAGGCCTGGTCTGCGGTTTGGCCTTGCTGCAATTTGCCAAAGGTCGCCGAGGCTGGCTGCTCCTGGCAACCATCCTGCTCACCGTCTTATGCGCCTGGGTGGCTCAGCGCCCTGTGCCGCTTCCAATTTGACATGATCTCTTCGTTGGGGCCTGCGCTGCGGTCCTCACAGCCAAACAAGGCTGCTCCGGTCCGCTGCTCGGCCCCGCATGGGACGGGGCTTTTTTTGAAACTTGGCCCAGCAAAGAGAGGAGCCTTTGCAAGCATTGTTACATGCATTTCTTTGTCACTTCGGTTTGTGCTGCTGTAGCCTGACCCTTTTCGCATTCTTTTTTCTTGGACAAACATCCTTCGGCCAGCGTGCGCTCAAAGCCCTCACATTTTTCTAAAGCTTTCAGTTCGGCTGATCTGTCTTCGCATTTGCCAGACTCCCAGCTCTTCTTTTTGTCTTTCATGCACTCACAATACGCGCAATTGCTTTTGTTCTTGCAAGCGTCCTTCGTCGCGTCCCTAAACATGTCATCCTGTGTCTCACAGTCATTTCCTCCGCAACCTGCCACCATCATCGCCGTCACTGCCACCAAACTCATGAACAGTTTCTTCATATGTGCTTTCTCCTTGGAAAAACTTCTGGGAAACCAGAGGCTGAGTCGCTGATGCTGTTTATTAGTCCCCTTTGGGCGAGAGTCAAGGAATCTTCGTTTGTTCGTGGGGCTCCCCTTTCACAAAAGCCGCTCAGCGGGGTTTTATGCGGAGGGGGCAAGGGCTGCTAGAAGGGAAAACCTATCAACAACATGCATTCCAGCACTTCTCTGTCGGAGGGCCTGGTTTCTTCGCACTGTGACTTCAAAAGCAAGCCTATGCATTCTTCACACCGCCTTTGCTGCGCCAGGCAGGCCTTGGCCACGCTCAGCTCTCTGCCCTGACACTCCAGTTTGTCGTCAATCCCCACATTTTCCAGCTTGAAATCCTGACAAATGTCACAGCTTTCGTTCTTTTCGCAATAGTCCTCTGCGAGGTGGGTTGCCAATGCGCCCACTTTTTCGCAGGCCTCTTTGCCTTTGTTGGACTCTGCCTCGGGGCTGTCCTTGCCACAAGCCAACAAAACCAACAAACATGTTGTCGCCAGAATTTTCTTCATGGGGCCACTCTTTCCTTCAGAGCATAGGTTTTAGCATGGAAAGCGGTGCTGCAAGCAAAACAAAGCAATCCAGTGCTTTTTCGGTGGCCGCGCTGGATTGCTTCGTCGCTACGCTCCTCGCAATGACGGAATGCTGCATGGCAAGTTAAACGGAGTGTCCCTTTTTTTCAGGGGCTGTGGCAAACATCCTTATTTGCAAGCATTCCTTACTGCTTCTTGCGCAGTTCCAACCAAATCATGTTCGCACTCCTTGTGGCCCAAACACGCTCGGGCTTCTCTGAGAGCTGCGCCCTCACATTTTTCTGAATCTTGCAACTCTTCCTTTGTGTAGCTCTCACATTTACCACTGAAACGATCATAGTACTTCTTTTCATCTTTGGCGCACTCACAAAGGGTGCAATTGCTCTTGCCTTTGCAAGCGTCTTTGACCGCATCTCTCTCTATGTCATCCAATTTTTGACAGTCATTTTTTCCGCAACCTGCCACCATCATTGCCATCGCTGCTACCCAACTCATCAACAACTTTTTCATGTGTGTTTGCTCCTTTGTAAAGTTTCTGAAATGTGCACATATCCGGTCTGATATAGGGTAGGCGTTGGAAAGAGCGGTTTGTTACACGCCTGAAGAAAAAATTCGCTCCATGCTTCAAAAGGGCCTTCCATGGGGGCCTCCTCCCATGCCTCCCAATAAGGAAAAAACCCCGCCTGCGTGGGCAAGCGGGGCTTGGAATGCCTCTGTCAGGGACGGGGTTTGTCAGAATTCGCTGCTGCCTACGCGCTTTTGGCCTGCGCTTTTCAGGCTTGCCTGCGCGGCGGCCAAACGCGCAATGGGTACGCGGAAGGGGGAGCAGCTGACATAGTCCAGGCCTACACGCTCGAAAAAAGCAATGGACGCCGGGTCTCCTCCATGCTCTCCACAAATCCCCAGCTTTATGTTGGGGCGCGTCTTGCGGCCCTCCTGACAGGCAATGTCCACAAGCGCACCCACGCCTTCGGTGTCCAACGTCTGGAAAGGGTCCTTCTTTACAATGCCCGTCTCTTCATAGGCGGGTAAAAAGCGGCCGGCATCGTCTCTGGAAAGCCCCCAGGTGGTTTGTGTCAAGTCGTTGGTGCCAAAACTGAAAAACTCGGCTTCCTTGGCCAGAAAATCCGCAAGCAATGCGGCGCGCGGAAGCTCGATCATCGTGCCATAGAGGTAGCTAAGCTGCAGGCCTTGCTCTTTGAAGACTTGGGCCGCCACCTCCTCCACTATCTGCCGACAAAGGCTGAGCTCCTGTACCGTGGCCGCTAAGGGGATCATTATCTCCGGCACCACCTTCTCCTTCCCCTCCTTCTGTACCAGACAAGCCGCTTCCAAAATGGCGCGCACTTGCATGGCATAAATTTCGGGGTAAGTTACGGCCAGGCGTACGCCGCGGTGGCCCAACATGGGGTTTAGCTCGTGACGCTCCTCGGAGCGGCGCTTTAAGTCCGCAACACCCAACCCCGTCGCTTTGGACAAAGCCGCAAACTGCGCTTCGTCGGTGGGCAAAAACTCATGCAGCGGCGGATCCAACAAACGAATCGTCACCGGTTTGCCAGCCATTTGTTTGAAGAGGGCCACAAAGTCCTCGCGCTGCAGAGGCAACAACTTGGAAAGCGCTACCTCACGCTCCACACGGGTGTCGGCCACAATCATCTCCCGCATGAGAGGCACCCTGTCTTCTTCAAAAAACATGTGCTCTGTGCGGCAAAGGCCTATGCCCTCCGCACCAAACTCAATGGCCACCTTGGCCTCAGAGGCTTTGTCCGCATTCGTGCGTATGCGCATGCGCCGAAATTCGTCGGCCCATTTCATCAGCTCCTCAAAATGCTCACCCGTCAAAGCATTCGTCATGGGTACCTCGCCCTGGTAGACAGCGCCACCCTTGTCGTCCACAGAAAGCGTCACCTTGTCCCCTTCCTTGAGGACAACGGTTTTTTCCACATGCCCATCCTTCGCATACATGGAAACGGTGGCCGTCCTCTGGGCATAGTCAATGTCCAGGGCGGAGCAACCCACAATGCAACATTTGCCAATGACGCGCGCAACAACAGCAGCGTGGCTTGTCATGCCACCACGCGCGGTGAGTATGCCGACAGAGGCTTTCATGCCGTGAATGTCCTCAGGCGAAGTTTCGCGGCGCACCAGAATGACATTCTTGCCCTCGCCCGCCATGCGCGCAGCCTCATTGGCACCAAAAGCAATGTGGCCACAAGCAGCGCCGGGGCCCGCAGGCAAACCTTTGGCAAGCAAGGTTTTGGGGGCGTCGGGGTGAACGGCAGGGTGCAGCAATTCGTCCAACTTGTGAGGGGGGACACGCAACAGCGCTTCTTGTTTGGAAATGAGGCCCTCATGCACCATCTCCACGGCCAGGCGTACGGAAGCGCGGCCGGAGCGGCCACCCACGCGGCATTGCAGCAAATAGAGTTTGCCTTTCTGAATGGTAAATTCAATGTCGAGCATGTCGCGGTAGTGCTTTTCCAAGAGCTGGTATATGCGTACCAGTTCCTGGTAGCACTCGGGCATCTGCACCTCCAACGCCTCCTCCCCCCCCGCCTTCTTTGTCACGTTAAAAGGCGTACGTGTGCCCGCCACCACGTCTTCACCCTGCGCATTGGGCAACCACTCGCCAAAAAACTCCCGCTCGCCTGTGCGTGGGTCTCTCGTGAAGCATACCCCCGTCGCAGAGTCGTCACTCAAATTGCCAAACACCATGGCCTGTACGTTGCAGGCCGTTCCCCATTCGTCGGGGATTTGATTCATACGGCGGTAGGTGATGGCTCTGTCGTTGTTCCATGACTTAAACACGGCACCAATGGCGCCCCACAGCTGCTCCCGGGGAGAGGCCGGAAAGGGCTTCTGGAGTTTGGCTTCCACAATGGCCAAAGAGCGCTTGACAAGCTCTTTTAAGTCATCCGCCGACAAAGCATTGTCGGGGACGGCCTGCTTTAACTCTTCTGGGTTCATCTTCTCCAAAGCAAGCCCCCGGCTTCGGGCAACACCGCGGCGAAGCTCATCCAACTCTTTCTCAAAGTGCTCTTTGGAAATGCCCAGCACAACGTCAGAGTACATGGAAATAAAGCGGCGGTAGGCGTCATAGGCGAAACGGGGGTTGTTGGTTTCTTTCGCCAGGGCCTGGACAATTTCTGCATTGAGTCCCAGGTTGAGAATGGTATCCATCATGCCCGGCATGGAGGCACGGGCCCCGGAGCGTATGCTCAAAAGCAAGGGGGCGTTGGCCTGGCCAAAGTTGCGGCCCAACTCTTTTTCCATGCGCGAAAGCGCCTGCCCCACCTGCGTCTTCACATCATCGGGCAGCTCCCCTGTCTGTGCATAACGCAGGCAAACTTCGGTGGTCAGCGTAAACCCGGGGGGCACGGGGACTCCCAAATTTATCATCTCCGCCAGGTTGGCACCTTTGCCTCCCAACAAGCTGCTCATGGAGCTGTCGCCATCCGCTTTTGGGGCACCAAAATAATAACAGTCTCTGGACATACTCTCTCTTCTCTCTCTCATGAAAACTCAAAAACAACCGACAAAACTTCCGGGGCATACAACTTCTAAGACGCAAACTCCCGAAGCGCCGTAAATATTCACAACGTGCCGCGGATAACACATAAAAAAACCGTCCGCAACCTGGCAGACGGTTTCTTGCCATTGGGGTCAAAACCACAGCCTCAAAAGCCATGGCTTTGTATGCTTCGGGTTACAAACTAAATGACTTCTTTGTGCTTTAAGTCTGTCTTTACACGCACCAACCAGAGAAAAAGGCCTACCAAAAAGCACGGCTGCGCCACAAATGTAAACAGCGCCAAGGCCATGGGGGAATGCAGGTTAAAGACAAACCAGAGTGTCAACAAAAAGCCAAGTCCACTAAAAAGAGCAGGTAAGCGCAGGCTCATAGGCAATGTTTCCTTTTGTTTTTTAAGGTTTTCAGCTTATTTTCCGTATTGCACAGGAATGGCATGTCCCGCATGCGCAAGGCCATGGCAATTCAAACAACTGCTTTGACTTGAAGCCAGCTGCTTCTCTATCGTCGTGTGCGAAGAAACCGCTTGGTATTTATACGTTTCACCGTGGCATTTCAAACAGTTGTTGTTGTCATAATAACCACGGTGCGTGACAGGCTCGTCATGGGTGCCCGTCACATAACGCGCAAGGTGGCGAAAACCGTCGGCTTTGGACTTCAGGCCTCCTGCAAGGCCGTAGTCGGTGTGGCAGTTGTAGCATTGCTGGTCCGCAATCCAACGGTTTTTGTAGTGCAGGGCAGCCAATGTGCGGCTTTCCGGATCTTTCATGTCATCTGCCTTGGCTTTCATGACATGGCAACTCGCACAAGCGTCGACGTCTTTGACGCCTTCAAAAGTCTGGTAGTTGGCTACCGCTACCGCTCCTAAGGGCAATGCAACAAAAACAATGGCTGCCGTCACCTTGAGGCCCATCACCCCCGCCACCGCCCCCTTCTTCCCTAAACCCAGTGCAGCAGCAGGCAGGAGCCAAAAACGCAAACAAAGGCCCAGCCCAATCAATGAGAGGATGACACCTAATGTAATAATAAGCGTTGTCATAGTTAATTTCCTAACCTGTTGTTATGGGCTAACTCCTTGGAACTACAGAGCCTTCTGCCGGTTTTAGACTGACGGCCGTCACTTTGAATTCGGGCTCGAAAGACATGGGGTCCACAGCATCCGACACCACCGCGTTGATGAACATGCCTGGATCGTAAAATGCCGCAAAACAAACACCCTTGCGGGGGCCCGTCGAAAGCTGGGCCGGCCCCTGCACTTTGCCGAACTGGCTTTCAAGTGTCACCATCTGCCCGTCCTTAATGTTTAACTCGTGGGCATCCTGAATGTTGATTTCAATGGTGGCGGGATAGGGGGCGGCGTTTTTGAGCTCCGGAATACGCTGCGTCATGGTGCCCGTGTGCCATTGCTCCAAAATACGGCCCGTCGTGAGAATGATGGGGTATCTCTCTGAAGGCTCCTGGGGCAAATTCGTCCACGGACGGAACCAGATTTTGGCTTTTTTGTCGGGCTGTCCATAAAACTCAATGTCTTTGTTCACATCCGACATCATCGGATCGCCCTTCATATAGCGGCGCGCTGTGCCCGGGTGGTCTTCCGAGGGACATGGCCATTGTATGCCGTGCTCCTTCTGCATGCGCTCCCACGTCATCCCCGCATAGTTATAAACGCTGTTCTCTTTTGCGGAGATGGTCCTCACCTCGTCCCATACCTCTCTGGGTGTTTTGGCCTTAATTAAACCGGCTTTAATGACTCCCGCCTGGGCCAGACGCTCGGCCAGGTCCACCAGAATCTGCAAGTCGCTTCTGGCCTCGCCCGGTGGGTTGAGCAGCTTTTCAATGAGTTGATAGCGCCTTTCCGTCTGCCCCATGACGCCTTCTTTTTCAATCCAAAGCGCTGCAGGCAAAATGACGTCGGCCAGCTTGGCTGTCTCGCTGTCTTCAAAGGTTTCGGATACCACCAGGAAGGACTTCTCCATGGCACGGCGGTAGCGATCTCCCGCGGGAAGGGACTGCGCGGGGTTGGTGCACATGACGAGGAGACATTCAATCTCGCCGGTTTCCAGGGCGCGGTACATGTTGATGGTGTGTTTGCCCATCGTCGGGGCAATGGTGCCCGGAGGCAACTCCCACAGCCTCTCCACCTCCGCACGGTGCTTTTCATTCGCTACCAGACGGCCATGCGGCAACAAGTGCGCAAGCGCACCGCAGTCGCGTACGCCGCCGCAAGCGTTGGGTTGCCCCGTCATGGACAAGGGCGTCGCTCCAGGTTTGCAAATTTGCCCTGTCAACAAGTGCATGGCCGACAACATGTTGTTGGTGGCCGTTCCGCGGCTGGACTGGTTGATGCCCATCGTCCAGCAGGAAACCGTCCCTTTGGATTTTGCAAAGAGGTGCGCGACTTCGCGAATTTGGTGCGGGGAAATGCCGATGCGGTCCGCTACCTTCTCGGGCGCGTAGCCTCCCTCGTGCTCCTCCAGCAACTTGCGGTAGTCGTCCATGGAAATGACGGCTTCCTTCATCACCGGCTGGCCCTGAGGGTTCAGCTTGGGTGTGCCGTCCTCATTCATGTCAGGCACCATCCTCACAAACTTGCAATGCGCATTCACAAAGTCCTTGTCGACCAGGTTGTCGGTGAGAATGACGTAGGCCATGGAGTTCATCAGCATTAAGTCATAGCCGGGACGAATGTGTAAGTGTATGTCTGCGTAGGCCGCTGTTTCGCAACGCCGCGGGTCCACCAGAATAATTTTGCTGTTGGGGTTGGCCTGGCGCGCCAGTTTGATGCGCTCAAAGCTGGGCTGGTGCGCAACCGCCATGTTCGCACCCGTTATGAAAAACACCTCGGCTTTGTCCAAGTCCTCATAACAACCCATGGGCTCGTCTTTGCCGAAAACCTGCGTGTAGCCCACAGCAGCGGAGGCCATGCACAACCGCGGGTTGCCGTCCACATTGTTGGTGCCAATGCCACCCTTAAACAGTTTGTTGGCGGTGTAGGTTTCTTCTGTCAACAACTGGCCGGAGCCATAAAAAGCAACGGAGTGCTTGTTGCGTTTGATGGCGTCTCCAAACCTCTTCGCCACCAGCTCCATCGCCTCCTCCCAACTCGCCTCCCTCACCGCTCCTGTCTTTTTGTCGCGAATTTTAGGCTTCAGCGCCCTGCCCGTTCCATTGTCTCCATAGCCTGCGGTGTTCAGCGCATTCAGCAGGGAGCCTTTCACACAAATAAATCCCTTGTTCGTCGCTTTGAAATCGCCGCGAATGGCAACCACCTTGCCCTCTCGCATGCCCACCAAAACACCACAGCCATTCCCGCAATAACGACAAACACTCTTGTGCCAAGTCTCCGCCACCCCCTGCGGAATCATCGCCTCCAAAACACCCCAACTGCCTACACCCAAAGCTCCCACTCCACCCACCGCCGCAAGGCCCATCAGAAATTCACGCCTATCGAGATTGCTTCCCGATTCGTTTTCTCCCATGTGTTCTTTCTCCAAGGATGAGGACTTTCTAAGTCAAGCGTTAAGTGCAGCCAGTTAACTCAAGTTTCCAGAAAAAATTCTTTCCTCTGCCCACCACCTGGCAGACAGCAATGCATTCTGTCTATATATACCCTTATCAAAAAAATACACCTTCATTCTAATGTTGTGTCTTTCGCAAAGGGGAAGGAGAGGGGGTTTTCTCCCGAAATCCAACGGTTTATCTCCGGTTTCCGCCAAGGGTTAAATCCTCAAAAGAGTCCCAGTCTTCCAGGGTTTTGGGGTTTTTTGGAAAAAAAACTTCGGGGGTAAATGGCTCCAGGAAATGCTGGAAAGAGCGCCCGCCGGCTTCCAGGAAGGCTTGCAGCCTGGGGCTTGTAAGCGCGGCGTTGTACCTGGCAAACAGAGGCTCCCAATGCTTTCTGTGTGGTACCAGCGCCGCTGCCTGGCTGGGCGACAATGCCAAAGCCTCCAAGTCTTCAAAAGCCACATGCGGCATGTCGCAAGCCAGGGCAATGCAAAGCCCACTCCGCGCAGGAGGCTGCGCAAAACGCAAAAGGGCCGCAAGGCCTCCCAAAGGGCCTATGCCGGGGGGCGTGTCTTCGAGGCATACAAGGTTGCGCTCTTTTGCAAAATTTGCATAGGCCGGGTGCATACCCACCAGCACCACCTCCCAACCCAGCTTTATCGCCATCCGCCAATGCTGCTCCACAATATAAAAACCCTGCTCCCCCTTCAAAAACCCCTTCGGAAAACCCTGCATCCGCTTTGCGCTCCCTCCCACAAACAGCCCCACCACACCTGGACTCACAAAGTTTCTCCAAGCAATTCCTGCAACGCAGCCAGCAACTTTTGCGGGCCACGGCGCGCCTCTGAAAGCCGCCACAAAATGTAGCGCCTCTCATCATCCAGCTTCTCCCATTGCGCCGGGGAAAGGGGCTTTCCTGCGGCCTGGCTGCGCTCCAATACGCGCGCTTTCGCCTCCGGTGTCGCCCATGGCCTCGGGGTGGACAAAGCCGGCAACTCCACCAGCTGCCCCGGGCGGTGTCTGCACAACGCATGCACCAGCGCTGCGTAGGGTTTTGCGCCCAGGGTGTCGGGCTCTTCCTCGCATAATTTGCAGCGCTCCTCAAAACTCAGCGCCTGCCACATTTCCAGCGGCAACTTGAGGCCCGCTATGTCAAGCTTGCGGCGTACGCCCAGAGGCATCAGCTCCAAGCCCTCGCTTATTTCTGTCTCAAACCCAAACTTGTGCATGCAACAAGGCTAGCCTTTTCAAAGCAGGAGGGCTATTCAATTGCTCGCATTTTCACTCAAGGAGTTTTTGCCATTCTCTCTTTCGACGAAGCCCAGCGCCTTCTGAAAAACGAAATTCACCCTCTGCCAACCCAAACCGTCCCCTTTGCCGAAGCCTTCGGGCGTGTGCTGGCCGAAAACCTGCTTTCTCCCACCACTTTGCCGCGCTTTGACAACAGCGCCATGGACGGTTTTGCGCTTTGCGCACAAACTGCGCCGCGCCGGGCGCGTGTGGCCTTTGAGGTGGCTGCAGGGCAAATGCCAACGCAGGTTTTGCAGCCACAGCAGGTGGCGCGCATTTTTACGGGGGCACCTGTTCCAGAGGGGGCGGACTGTGTGGTGCCTCAGGAGAATGTCCTGCATGAGGGGGAGGAAATTCTCCTGCCGGACAATGTGAAGGCCGGACAACACATACGTAAGGCGGGTGAGGACATTGGGTTGGGGCAGTTGTTGCTTTCGGCGGGGGGGCG
>Ga0209737_10000123_pt1 | contig 69598 bp, 29 predicted proteins | sample TergutCu122P3_FD_187284 | JGI IMG/M metagenome (GOLD analysis project Ga0209737, IMG submission 187284) | Cubitermes ugandensis P3 segment gut microbial communities from Kakamega Forest, Kenya - Cu122 P3 (SPAdes) (version 2) | ecosystem: Host-associated > Arthropoda: Insects > Digestive system... | reverse complement strand
GCCACATTAACGTAGCCGGCGTAGTTGCGGCGGCCGCGGTAGCGCTTCTTTGAAGGCTCACAATTCCGTCCCGTTTGTTCAGACCGGGGTCAGCATTGTTAGCGCCGGCACTGTTCCTGTGAAATATAGTATGACCTTGCCAACCATCTTCATTGGTGCCTCCATACACAAACAAAGAACCTCTATCTGCCGCGGCGGCGGCTCCACCACGCTCATTCTTAGAAACATAGAAAGCAAGGTAGGTGCGGTTTGCCTCTGTTGTAAAATTATTCTTGGAAACCAACTTTTTGGCTTCCACCTGAAAAGTAACCGCAGGATTAAAGTTCATACCGCCATACTTGTAGGCGGGAACGGCATTCTGTGCAACCGTTGCCGAATTGTACTGTATAAAATCATTGTTATTGGGCGACAAATCTTCCCAACGGGTTACATTCACATTATTAAACAGTGTCGTACCATTTTGAACCTCGTCTGCTTTCAGCCAAAGTTCAAGGGCATAAGCATTTACACCTCCGGGGGTTTTTTCGGTAATCACAAAACCAATAAAATCACCGTCGTTAATCTCAACATTGAATGCCATCCCGTTTTTGTCAAGCGGATAAAGCCGCGTATTTGACGGTAAAAAACTATTGCTGTTTGAAACCATAACATATTTGGCTCTCAGGTTTTTCAACTGTAAACTTGTGGTAATGGTAGTGGCTCCGGTTACTTGTGCCTTATAAAGACGATTGTATCGTAAAGAGAAAAACTCATCGGTAAGTGTGTGGTTCTCGAAAGCAGTATTGGCGGCCCAGGAATAGGGCGTATTCCCGTTAGCATTATTGCTGCCCAGCAGTAAATAACTCATATCGGTTATGGGATTCGGGTTTTGCGCACTTAAAGTGAACATTTGATTCCCCAAAAAAAGCGTAAGAGTGTTATCGTCTTGGTTTACCGATTGTTTTTGATTTAAACCGGTACCCGAATCGCGTCCAATGCCGAACACAAAGTTCGTATATCCGCTATTTGCAGTGGCACTCCACACTAAATTTCCGGCAGAATTGAAGAGGTTGGGCTGGTTGCTTTCAAGAGTTTGCCCGTATTTAATGGCTAAATAGGAGTTAATTTTTGCTATTTCGTTAGGATCGAAAGAGGTACCAACAGGCGTAGAGAGGACAATAATTTCCTGAATATCACCCACATGGCGGCTATTGGCTTCTGCGGTGCTTGTTCCCGTAGCGGCAAGTATTCGCGTGCCGATAATAGCGGTAGCGGTGCCGGCTATAATAGTTCGGGAGGTTGCCGGGGTTACCGGTTTGGCATTCTGCCACACCGTAGTGGCCGGCGTTGTGGCAGCGGCAGCGGTCGCGGTTCTCTCCATACTCACAATGCCATAACGTTTATTCAGGAGGGGGTCGACGTTGTTAGCGCCCGCAGTGTTCCTGTGAAACAGCGTAGTGCCCTGCCACCCCTCTTCATTATTTTCCCTATAGGCAAACAAAGTGCCTCTGTCGGCAGCTGTGGCAGCTCCAGCTCGCTCATTGGTTGACACATAGAACGTTCGGTACAGTGTTCCGGCAACGGTGGTAAAACTGCTTTCCGAGACCAATTTTCTCGCTTCGGTTTGGAATGTAACCGCGGGGTTAAAGTTCAATCCGCCGTGTCTGTACGTAGGGACAGCCTGCGTGCCGTTCCGAACAAAATCGCTGTTCTTCGCCGAATGGTTTACCCAACGGAGGACGTTAGAATTATTGGGCAAGAAAGTTCCGTTAAGAATTTCGTCTGCTTTTAGCCAATATTCTACAGTGTATGGGGTATTTCCCGGAGTAACCGGCTGTGCATATAAATATACGCAAAAATTTGCCGCAAAAAACAAAGAAGCAGCAATAAAAAAATTAGTAGTCTTTTTATTCATAATTAATTATTATTGATTAGTAGTCTGGTGCTTATGTAAAAAAAATCGATGGCTAATGTTGCATTTTTCCGGAATAATTTTATTGACAATTGTTTGAATTGCAAAAAACAATTATTATATGATACTTGGCTTTGCAAAAAATCGCCAAAGTATTGTAAATATTCTTATTGTTTACACATTTTGTGCAAAATCATTAAAAATGCCTTATTAAACACGGGTTTTCAACAAAAAAAAACCCATCTGTTCAACACAGGAGGTATATTAAATCACATTTATTACATATCTTACTACCACTTCTACCTCTTTATATAGTAGAGCAAGGGCGACTGTATTATTTGTCTTCCGTTTGTAATGATATAGGTGCCATCGCCACTGTCTATCATCGCATCCATATTTACATCTTCAAACATATAATCTCCTAAAGCCCAAGTAGATAAAGTCTTATTGTTATAGCGGTCAATATCCACAGCATTTATTATGTTAACTGTTCTGTCTATGGGCAAGCCATTCCATACGTCTCCCCCGTACAAGCAGGCAACACCGTTCTTTTCTATCATAGCCGAGTAGGAAGCCCACGAGAGTTTAAGTGCTTTTGTTACATTTTCAGAAAAATCATACTTAACATTCGAATCAAAGTCCAAAAGTTCACTACTTATTACGGATAAGTGGTTACGGGTTTTTATTGCTATGCGTACTTTTTCCGATGAGTAGGGTTGAAAAAGAGGTTTATTACCGTTGGTATCCACTACACTTCCATCGGGTTTGAGTAATAACGCCCGGCTTTCAAGCAAGTCGTAATACGTATATTGAATTCCATCGAGAGTAAATGATTCAAGGTTTGTCATAATTTCCACCAACACCCAGTCCACCACTTGTCCTGCCGTACCCGAATCTTCGTTAATTTGGCTATAATATTCCGGCATATTAGTGAATGGATTTTTCTTTGGCAGTGCTTTGTCCGGAATAATGTCATATCGCGGGGGACCTTGAAGATAGGTGGTCATAATTGGTCCGGCTTGGGTAACGCCTTGCAGGAAGAGGGTAATGTCTAACTCTACCTCAGACGGTTCTTCCCCAAAATCAAACGCCACAATCCCACTCTCGCTCATGAGTCCTAACGAATATTTATCTCCGGCATTTACCGTAACGGGCACATCCACTGGGGTACCCGGAATAAAAACTTTGTAGTAATTTGTTTGGTTAATTCCAGCAGATGGATTGAATGCGTTTGCAGCACCATTGGCAGTTGCAGCCGTGATTTTAACATCAGGATTGGTGGTTGTTGCCGTAACGTTTGCTCCTTTATAGGAGAACTCCTCTATTGCCAATCCGTTTTTGGTTGGGTCTGTGGCTTGATAGAGCAGGTATGGATAGGTTTTATAATCGTGCATACCGGTACCCCAAACGGTTTCGGGGAAGTTAAGGGTATTGAGTACGTCAATGAGTTGAGTCGTGCTTTTGCCTTGTGCTGCGCCTATAATTCGCGGCACAATGGGATGTCCTGTATTTTGTCCCGATGTGATGGTGTCCCAATATACGTTTGTGAGTATTAAATCGGTTGATCCATAAAAAACAGCAAATACACCACCGGTTACGTTACCCTGTACCCGACCTGCGTTGTAGCAATTTTCCATGGCTAACTCTTTCTGATGAACCGATATCTCACCAATCAATCCTCCTGCATTGCCATTGGTTGACGAAATATTTCCCAAATTATAGTTATTTAAGATAAAAGTAACAGTATCATGATTAACTCTATGAGGGCGGTGGGCAAATTCACCTATTAGCCCTCCGGCTAAGCCGTTAGGAGAAGCAATATCTCCGGCATTCCAGCAAGATGAAATCTTAAACATGCCGGAAGTATTACTTGCCCCAACAATACCGCCTGCAGAACTATAATATTGGGTACCGGTTGCATTAACATTACCCGTGTTCCAACTGTTGAAAACGCCAGCAAAATGTATATCCCAGGCATCCATAGACCCTACAATGCCTCCCGCCCATCTTTCACCGGTAATATTTCCGGTATTCCAGCAACCTATAATTGTCGGTTCTAAAGAAATAGGATAGTCGTGATCCAGATAAAATTTGCTATCAGTATCATGCTCATTATTACCCACAATACCGCCGCTCTTTCTCCCTCCGCTAATATTACCTGAATTTCCGCATCGGGTAACCGTTGCGCTACTCTCGTTGAATCCTATAATTCCACCAATAATAGCACTGCTACCTATGCCTGTAATATCAGCTGTATTTACTACGTCATATATTCCGGCAGGGGGGCCATCTGGGTCTTGGGGCCACCACGTTTGACCAAAATAACCACCCGACATTGCACCGAAAATGTTACCTGTGTTAATCACTTGAATCTCTCTGGGTGCTTGCGGTGCAAGTCCAGTAAAATAAAGACGCATAGGTTCTTGACGATGCCATCCGAAAATACCTGCAGTATGTCTTCCTGTAATATTACCGTGATTAACTAAGGTCGCTTGTGATTTATCCGAAATATTGTTGGCACAACCAATAATTCCGGCTCTTTCTCCAGCGTTTGAACCAATTACATCAGCATGATTTTCAAGTTTGCCCAAAAGGATGGTATTATGAAAATTATAATCTGTTCTTTTCAATGAGTAAACTCCTCCGACAATACCCCCGCAAGCACCTGGTCCGGTAATAAATCCGGAGCCTTCTACCACAGATAAATCTTCCAAAATCACTTCGCCACTGTCGTTAACAATAGTTCCTATAAAACCGCCGGTGCTACCATATCTGTAAAAATCCGCATATTTTCCACCTGTAATTCCTTTTTGGTCAATTTGAACATTCAGATTTCTTATTTCCGCTAACTCAATTGCTCTAAAGAGACCTACATCTATATCATCCACTCTGTTAATCCACAAGCCGCTAATAGTATGGTCATTACCAAGAAATATGCCTCTGAAAGGCACCCCTTTCCAATAAGGGGTGGTATTTACATAATCAAATATTCCAATCGGTTTCCAACCTTTATCTGTTTCCCATGACATGTTTGCAGAGCCGGTAATCATGTCGAATGCCGTGCCTGTTGAGTTTCCTGTGCCGCCCACAAGTAATGTGTTGGTGGTGTAAAAATTGGCAGGGTTGAATGGTCCGCCGGTTCCGTCATAATTTTGATAGCCGTACCATCCGTTAATTCGGTCGCCAGAGTAGGGACAAGGTACGTCGCCGTTTATGCCGCCTGAGCCTGAGCCGTCGCCGTAGTTTACAGGGCTGCTATCAGGAACACCGAGGTCTTGCATAAGAACAAACTCTTCGTAATAACTCAATTTTTTATAATCGGGACCTGCATAACTTGGATTGTTTTCGTTTTCAATTAAAACGTTGATATAGGCGAGGTCTGCCCAGTTCCAGATTTGGAAGATATTATTTTGACTTCTTGCAGGCCGGAAAAGTACTTTATCGCTTTCCGACATGATACCTATATGCAGCTTCTGACTTGCTGTTACGTTGTTTACAACAAACTCGGCAGTTGATGAGGGAATTAATGGTATATATCCGCCGTTTCCGGTGTTTCCATTGATAGTATATACATTATAAGCCTGGTATCCGTTGTTATTGTCTATTTTAATCTTCACATTACCGGCTTGCGGAATGGTTGTTCCATCTCCAAAAAAATCCCACGACAAACCGTCATCCAAACTGTACCACATCTCATTTTCAAAAAAAGTATTCGATTTGCCCAAGTGTTCTTGCCATAATAAGTATGGAAAGGTTTTGCCTGTGATACCTCCGGGTAGGTTATGTGTTTCAAACCCCCAAATGGTATTTGGAAATGTTCCAAACGTACTGCTTGGAAGTTTGCCTATAAAATCTTCATGTTCAACAGGGGTAATCTGAACCGGATTTATTGAGTTACCGTTTGTTCCTTGTGCATTATTACGTCCTGTAGTTCCTTTATCGAAATAACAGTTATAAATATAGGTTTGATTACCCACAAAACCAATAAAACCGCCAATATCTCCGGTAGAACCAACATTTAAAGCTGTTACTCTACCTGCTCCATAACAATTTGTAAGAGAGGATGCTACCCACGTTGTTCCAATAAACCCCCCGGCTCCATAGCCGCCAAAATAATGCAGATCTCCTGCATTCACAGCACCAATTGCATAACAATTCAATATATGTACATAAAAACCGCTCATTCCTATAAATCCCCCACATTGTCCCCTGGCATTTACAGTTCCTGTTGCATAACAATTCCTGATAACAGCTCCAGAAGTGGCTCTTCCAATAAATCCTCCCACATAGAGATTTATATTATTAACATTATCCACTGTTAGATTGCCTGTTGCATAGCTGTAACTTATTGACACATTTTCAGTAGTTATCTCACTCCTACAACCTGCAATGCCTATCAATCCGCCTATCTCATACGTATTACCAATAGCATGAATCGAAACAGAAGAGTTACAGTTCGTAACTTGTGCATTAGTTACGGTCGTATTATTATCCCCTATTTTTCCTATCAAACCGCCAAATTGGCTTCCGGAATTTGCAATAATTGAACCTGCAGAGCTGCAATTTTCAACTAATGTGTTATTTCCTTGGTTTCCAATAATTCCTCCTGTTTGTCCGTTTGCTTTTATATTACCACTGAGTAAATGACAGTTACTTATAGTTGCATTGGTTATTGAACCTGCAATACCACCCACATTACTCGCCAACACATCAATGTTTACCTCAGCAAGTTTAATATTTTCTACAACCGCATTACCCGAAACCGTACCAAACAAGCCTGTATTATTTTTGTTTTGAACCGATAACCCACTTATTGTATATCCTCCACCGTCAAATTCAATTACACCATTCAAGTTGTATGGATACCACACGTTTCCGTTTACCCATCCAAAAGCTCCTGTAACGCCATTTACAGGGTCTTTATAGCCATACCAACCCCATCGTGTATCATCTATACGACCTGAACCGGTACCATCCCCATAATTTACCGGGTTGCTTCCTAAGAAGCCGATATTTTGCATTATCACAAACTTCGTAATCCCTTCTAAACTATATTTGTCATTTACTTTTGAGAGGTCTTCCCAGTTCCAAATTTCGAAAACATCGTTTCTCGACTGTTCAAATCTGTCGCCGAAATATTTTTGGCGATTTTCTATTGTAACACTACTGCACGAAAGCATCGCTTCCATATCTAAGTTGAAAATAACAGCATCTTTTTGTACACTATTTCCGATTTCAACATCAATATTACCAAACTCTGTTTTACCTGGTTCATAGCCCGAAACACCAATAGCTTGAGCCGACAAATCTACTGCCAGCAGCATCAAAATCCCTGCAATATAAATTAATATGACCGAGTATTTGAAAACTTTCTTCATTTTTTTAGTTTTATAATCATAAATTATCTCTTAATAAAGTAGAGCAGAGGCGACTGTATTATTTGTCTTCCGTTTGTAATGATATAGGTGCCATCGCCACTGTCTATCATCGCATCCATATTTATATCTTCAAACATATAATCGCCTAAAGCCCAAGTAGATAAAGTTTTATTATTATAGCGGTCAATATCCACGGCATTTATTATATTCACTGTTCTGTCGGTGGGCAAGCCATTCCATACGTCTCCCCCGTACAAACAGGCAACACCGTTCTTTTCTATCATAGCCGAGTAGGAAGCCCACGAGAGTTTAAGCGCTTTTGTTACATTTTCAGAAAAATCATACTTAACGTCCGAATCAAAGTCCAAAAGTTCACTACTTATTACGGATAAGTGGTTACGTGTTTTTATTGCTATGCGTACTTTTTCCGATGAGTAGGGTTGAAAAAGAGGTTTATTGCCGTTGGTATCCACTACACTTCCATCGGGTTTGAGCAATAACGCCCGGCTTTCAAGCAAGTCGTAATACGTATATTGAATTCCATCGAGAGTAAATGATTCAAAATTAGTCATAATTTCCACCAACACCCAATCCACTACTTTTCCTGCGGGACCGGAATCTTCGTTGATTTGGTTATAAAATTCCGGCATATTAGTGAATGGGGCTTTCTTGGGCAACACTTTATCGGGTACTAATCCCGGATATCGCGGAGGTCCCTGAAGATAAGTAGTCATAATTGGTCCGGCTTGGGTAACACCCTGCAGGAAGAGGGTAATATCTACTTCTATCTCATCAGGTTTCGGCGCGATTAAGTTAATGATGTCGCTTTGGGATGCAAATCCGATACTTACGGATTGGTTGGCTTTCGTAAGCGGTATGGTTATGGTGGCAGTACCACCTGAAAATTGAACATCTGCACCATAAGGTGAGTAGATTCTGTCGGCATCGGTATTCGTTACCGTAAACACCACGTTTTGACCTGCGGTGTTATTCAATGTTACAGATGGACCGTAGTAGGGTATCGCCGGTCCGCCGGCAAGGCTGTATGTTACTTCTGAAACTTGATAAGTGTCTGATTTTCCGGGTCTGTTTTTTTGCCATTTTAGGTACGGGTAGGTAGCACCCTCGTCTATTGCCCAAGCACCACCTCCGGAATTAATATTCCACCCTGTAAAAGTAAGTGCAGAAGACATTGCAGCGGTTGATAAACCTGTACCGCCCGATCCTTTCGGCACAACCAATATTTCGCTGTTGCAATAGCTGTTGGAACTGTTGTAAAGTCCAACATCCCCAATGCTGTAGCATCTGACAGCATTTGCAGATGCAGCAGCACCGTCGAAATACTGCTCGCCAGCCGCATATCCAATGGTAGCAAGAACATAACAGTCTGTAACCGTAACATTACGGCTGTCCCATCCACCCAAGAAAGAGCCGCTATTATTAGCATCAACGGCGGGATAATTCCTTTTTACCACTGAATAACATTGGTTAACAGAGCCGCTTGACCCGGTACCTGTAATCCACAAACGACCAATAAAACCGCCAACCCACCTTGTTACTGTTGCATTTACCGTACATTTTGAATAAGATCTTTCAATTTTTGCGTTATTTCCGCTTACATTGGCGATAAAACCGCCTGCATGAAGTCTGGATCCCGTAACCGTAACCGTTCCTTCATAAGAACAATCAATAATATGGACATTTTCTCCTGAAACTTCAGCAATAAAGCCACCCGTGTAGTCGGCTGCAGTATTCACATTTCCTAAGGAAGCTACATTTTTAATGGTGGCATTACTTCCAGAAACTCTACCCGCCACACTACCTGTATAACTACCTCCGGTTATGCCTCTTGCATCAAGTTTTAAAGTAAAATCTTTTATGGTGGCATTGTTACCTACCGAGGTAAAAAGAGCTTGAAAACTGGTTGTTCTGTCAATCCACAAGCCGTTTATCGTTTTGTTGTTTCCGTCAAATTCGGCGGTAAATGTTCCTATCTGTATCCAACCTGTTGTATTCCATGCCTGCGGAATGGTGGTAAGAGGTATTGTATTTCCTCCCACTTCGAGCGTGTTGGTTGTAACAGTATTGTTGAAGCCTACGTCTGTAATCCAGTTTTGGTATCCGTACCATCCTTGATTACGGGGGTAAAGATATTGGCAGCCTGCTCCGTTGCCGGAGTTATTTTGTCCGGGTACGCCCAAATCCTGCATTAAAACATATTTTTCGTAGTTGGTTAATTGATTAGTGGCAATCAATGTATTAATATATGCTAAGTCTGCCCAGTTCCAGATTTCGTAGGCGGGAAATTTACTGTTCGCTGTACCTATATAGTTAATATCGTAGTTATTATAAGCATATAAAAATGGCAAGTTCGGTGCCGGCGGTGACGAAAGCGGAATGTTTGCCGGGTTCGTTACATTGTTCGGCACTAACATCAGCGCTTTGAGTGCCGCTGCGGTGATGGGCGTGCCGGGGTTGTATTCGTGAGTATCGGGATCGGTGAGTTCTAACCAGTAGGGTAAGTTGGCTGTGTTGCCGGAGAAAGTCACGCCGGTAGCGACCGTAAGGTTGTTGAGGTTGGTCATGAAGATACCGCCACCCTGCATAGTTACTTTATTGCCGCTGATTGTGCCGCCGGTTATTTCGAGCGTACCGCTGGCGTAAATGCCGCCGCCGTTTATCGTGGTAGTCACACCACTGCCGTTTATGCCGTTATTTGTGATTTGCGCGTTGCCGGACACGGTGAGTTTGCCGGTGGCGTTGCCTATGTAGATACCGCCGCCCCTTGAGGTTGCGCCGGTCGTCCAATTGCCGGTGACCGTACCGCCGGAAATTACAACGGCGTTTGCGGTGCCATTGGTGCTGGAAATTCCGCCGCCTTGTGCTCTGGCCGCGTTGCCGCTGATGGTGCCACCCTCTACCGCCAGCAAGCCGAATACAGCTATACCTCCGCCAATATTTGTGGTGGGCGCACCTGTGATGCCACTTATGCCGTTGCCTGTGATCTGCGCGTTGCCGGATACGGTGAGTTTGCCTGTGACGTTGCTTATGTAGATACCGCCGCCGTCGCCGGTCGTCCAGTTGCCGCTGACAATGCCACCGGAAATTACAATAGCGTTCACGGTATTATTGCTACAGTAAATACCGCCGCCATGATCCACAGCCGTGTTTCCGCTGACTTCGCCGCCGAGCATCTCCACCATACCATAAGCGAAAATGCCCCCGCCTGTTAACGTCCTTACCGTACCGCCGCTGTCCCTGCCGTTGTTAATAATCCGCGCGGTGCCGGATAACGTGAGTTTGCCGGTGTTATGGGAAATGGAAACTCCGCCGCCCGCGCCATTGGTTGTGCGATACGTCCAATTGCCGCTGATTTCGCCGGAAGTAATCTTTACTGCATTCGCGGTAGTATTACCGCTGCGAATGCCGCCGCCGGAGTTAGCAGCTGAGTTGGAGTTGATCAGACCGCCGTTTATTTCCAGTGTGCCGATGGCATAAACACCACCGCCAAAACCGTTTGCGGCACCAGGGGAAGCCGCTTCGTTGCCGGTTATCACGCAGTTGTTAAGTATTAGGCTGCCGAGCGAACAGATGCCGCCACCATTTTCGTTATTCACTGTACCGTCAGGATTCCCTGTCATTTGGCAGTTTTGTATCTTGGCATTGTTCAGCGTTACATTGGCGCCCGCGACGGAAATAAGGATACCGCCGCCGTCCGCCGGCCGGTTGCCGTAGAGTGTTACATTATTAAAGGTAAGGTTGACCGTGCCACCGGTGATGTTGAAGTGGCGGTTGCTTGCCGCTGAAGTAATCGTTGCCATAGAAGCGATAATGCTGTTATATGTTAAATTCCTGCTCACAGCGATGCTTGGCAACACTCCGGTGAGCGAGAAGTTCCCCTTTACAAGGACAGTGCCGAACATCTGTGCAGCGGGATGCAGCGCGGTTGTACCGTGGTTAAGTGTTCGCACTGCCGAGTTATGGTCGAAAGCCACGTTATCGAAGGCTACTAACACTGTTGAGCCGTCTGTTTCTACCAAATCCGTATCAAAATTCCACGGTGCCCCCGTGAATGTATTGGTGGAAGCGTTGTAGTTGGCTGAGTTGTACCACACCGGCGCGCTGTAGTCGGCAGGATAAGAGGGCACAGAGATATTGGGATGCGAGTGATTGGGCTGATATGCCTTGCGGTTCTCATCCGACTCGTCCATCCACTCAATGTGGGCAGGTGTAACAATACTGCCCAATCCGCTAAAACTGATGATTTTAAAAGTATAATTGTAGCCTCCCGGAAAAGGTGCCTCGCCCCACACGGCGTAAAGGTTTGCGTTTGATGCGCCAAAGACAAAGAATTGACCCTCTCTTACAATATTAAGAGGAAACTCTTCCGATTTCAGTTTTATTACCGCAGGGTTGGGTACCTCGGTCCAGCCGAGGAAGTCGTGGGGAAGAGTATAGCCAATGTCGTGGCGAACCATTCCGTTGTTGCCGGGCATCATAAGCGCATAGCCTTGCACATACAAGCCGTTGTTGTCAACGGTTCCGGTGAAAACGGGAGGGGTACCGCCGGTTTGCATATTGCCGTGAAAAGTAATGGTGCGAAACAAGTCAATAGGCACGTCGTAGGTATAGATTCGTCCGTTTCCAAATTCAATTTGAAACGAATAGGTATTATTGCCGGAGAGGAATCCGGGGGTGAGGTTTATCACCATATCGGCGGTGGCACGGCTAACCTGACTGCCGCTCCAAGGCACAATATTCACATTGGTAACATTGGGCATGTTGGCAACGAAGTCTCTGAAAGGGACAACATCAATGATGTCAACTAAGGAACCGCTCAAGCGTACCGATAACTGGATGATTGCAGTGTTGTTTGTCGTATTCACGGTGACGGTATGCGTAGGAACAGGTATTACGTCGTCCATATAGAACACTTGGCTTGCTGCATTTAGTGCTCCAAACGGGGCATTGCTCTGAACGTTTTGGGGAGACAACGTATATCCGTTGCCACCCGATGTTGCGAAACGATTTTGATAAATAAGGAAACGTATGATAGAGGGGTTATTCCTGAAAGCGAGACCGTCAATGGAAGCCACGTTGCGGGGAATGATAATTTCTCCCGACAGGAAATTGTCTGCAAATGCGTCCATGCCAATAAATGTTACCGATTCGGGCAACTTCAGAGATGTCAGTTCGCAGGCCTGGAAGGAATTTCTCCTGATTTCCTTTAGGGTATTCCCTAAGTCTAAAGAGGCGATTTTGACGGTATTGAAAGCACCCCACTCAATAATTTGTATGCCATCTGCGATGGTCACTTTGCCTATAATTGAGTTTTGCGGCATTATTCTGGATCCTGCGCCTTGCCCAACAGTGGTAATGGGGAAGGGAGTTCCGTACAAGTACAGTGTACCGGGAACATTCACAGTTACACTGCCGCCGGTGGGACCAAGGTACTGGGTGATGACACCTGTAGCGGGAAGGAATCTCCACATTCCTGAATCATCGGTGGCGATGGGGGGAGGCGTTTTGCCGTTTTTCCAATGGATGATGGAGTAAAGTGCCCCCCAGTTTTTTTGGGCGGCGTCTGCTACAGAACCCTTGTCCATCTCTTCCAAATAGATATGTTCTACCGCGTTGCTAAGATTAAAAGCCGCGGTATCTATAAAAGTAACCTGGTCGCCCAAAAATCTTACGGTTTTCAACCGGGTATTATTGTAAAAGGCTTCAAATCCAATTGTTTGAAAAGTTTCCGGCAGGATGATATCGGTAATCCATGGAGCATTATAAAAAACCCTCCGTTCAATATGTTCAAGATTTTCCGGAACAGCAATTTCGGTTAACTGGCAACGCCAAAAAGCCCCGTAAGGTACTACTGTCATCGTAGAGCCGGGAGCAAATATAACCTTATCACGTATCACCAGGCGTGCGGGGCGGTAGCCAAATGCGCCTTCGGCAATAGCGGTTACAGGAAATCCGTCAATGGAGGTGGGAATAGTAACGGGGGAATGTATGAAGTAGGAGGAAGGGGGGTTGTTAGGCAAGGAGACGGGAGGCGAAGCAGGATTAGTATATGGAGGAGAGGTTGGAGGGGGACCCGAGGCGGGCAGATATCCTTCCTTAATACCCGCAATAACGCCGGTGGCTTTGTTGAATATGAAAATGGAACTGTTGTTGTAGCCATCAGGGTGCCAGCGAATAGTTACGTCTTGACACCCCCACCAGTTGTTGCCTATAACCTCGGTATATAGCAGGGAGGCGGGTTGGTGGGAGGTCAGGTCTATTATGGAACCAACCGGGAGTCCGCTAAAAGTCAACTGTCCCTTAATTGTGTGCACGGTAGCGGGAATTTTGATATAAGTTAACGCATTGCAAAGATAGAAAGCATTCGTGAGAATAGATTCCAGACCATTCGGCAGCAACACCGATGCAAGTTTAGAGCACTGGTAAAAGATTTCGCTTGGTAAGGATGTGATGCTCAAATGCGAAAGGTCAATAGAGAGCAATCCCTGACAGTCGCGAAACATGCCATTGCCAAGGCTAACTACCGTAGCGGGAAGTGCTATCGTAGTAAATTGATTGCTCCGAAAAGCATTGTTGCCAATAGTACGGATTACGCTGCCGGCTTCAAAAACAACCTGACTTAGTCCGCAGCTCGTAAAAGCACCGTTTCCAATTGCCACAACGGGAAAGGTTTGGTTCCAGAAGGCAGGATATCTGGGATCATCCGGTGGCACCGTTATCGTTGCCGGAATCACAATTTGGGCAGGCGAATTTCCCGCCGAATAGAGAAATTGGGTAATGGTAATCTCCTGTGTGGAAGTGTTTAAAGTCCAACTAAACCATTTTAAATCTGTAACGGAGGCAGACACGGTTTTTGCCATGAAGATAACCAGGATGGCAATAAAATAAACTGATTTTTTGTAAACATTTTTCATTTTCTAATTTTTTTATGATTAATTATTAATTTGGTTCTAAGATATATACATACTATCAAATCTTTAAGGGTTGAAAGCACTCAATTTCAAAAAAATTCTGAAGCTCAGTAGTCTTTTTGTAATTCATTACATAAACTTGCACAGATAATTTACCTGCGCTGCAAAAAACAACTAATAATCTAACATTTTGTTATGGAAACACGCCATTTTTTTGCACATTTCCTTACAACAAATACGTGATTAACAAATATTCAAAAAACAAAAATCTTCATATACCTTGGGAAAACAATCATACAATACATAAAAGAAATGAAGTTTGGTTTTGCTGATTTGGACTACTTGTTCCTGAATCTTCTTTCTTAATTGTCCGGGTGTAGTTTTGAAATGCTTTAAGCAGAAATTATTAAAATGAGCCGGTGATGAAAAATCATACTCGTAGGCTAATTCTGAAAATGTTTTTTTTGTAGTTATGATTTCGTGATAGATTTTTTTGGATTTATGCTCCATCAACCACTCATAGGGTGAAGTATTATATATTTTCTTGAATCTTTTTTCAAACCCGGATGCACTGTAATTGATAAGTTTAGCCAACTCCTTAACATTCTTTACTTTATCAATATTTTCATAAATTTTTATAGAAAATTCAAAGTCGCTACTATAAATCGGGCTAAAAAATTCAGTAACTTCTCTTTTACTGTAAAAAGCACTTATCATATGTAGTATTACACTTATATGCGCTTCAAACAGAGAATCGCAATTTAACTCATTTTCAGAATAGTTCTTTAATATATAGACAAAATCTGTTATTCTTTGGTTGGGAGTCAATGTTCCGAAATCAAGACTACCTTTTATTACCCCATACCCTTCCAATAAATGCATAAATGGCATCTTTTCATTGACAAAAATATTTTGTAAAACTTTTATCTTTAGAATAGTAGTATCTTCCTTAGCATACATTTGGCAAGGAGTATGAAAAGGAATCAAGAGTATCTCTTCTTTACTAATTCTTTTGTTATGAATATTCTTAGAGGTAATATCTATTGCACCCGAAAAGATAAAGCACAAAACTGTGCATCCAAACTGAGGGGTGTATTCTTCACCTTTTGACAACCTTATTGTTTCTATTTTACTACCTTCCTTACTAAATACTGGATACATACCAAAATCTATTATTTGTTAAATGATTATTACAAGTGTTAACGTTTTATGTTTCTCGTACTTGATTAAATTATACACGATACAAAACTATAAAACCGGATCATCACTAACACTTAATATTATTTGGGGGCTGCCGGAAACCTAAAAGAAGAAAGAAATGATTTTTTCATGCTTGTAAAAGTTTTTTCATGCTTGTAAAAAAAAATTAAGAAACAAAATTTTTCATGTAAAATGTTAAATGAAGAGCACATAATTGTTAAGTTTTTTATTAAGTGTATTTGACTATATTTGTATGGTTTTAATGGAAACGCAAATATTGATAAATAATAATCATTTACGTTATATTATTTACCCTAAATTTTATGCAATAACACCAAGTTTTTGCGTGGTTTTTTAGGAAAATATTAACTTCTGAAATCGCCCAAAATCACAATCAAATTCTGTTTTCAGCAAAAACGGGTAACTTCTGCACAGAACAGCAGTATATTCTAATTATCAATAAATTAGAAAGAAATAGTATGAAATTTTTACTACCTCTTTATATAGTAGAGCAAGGGCGACTGAATAATTTGTCTTCCGTTTGTAATGATATAGGTGCCATCGCCACTGTCTATCATCGCATCCATATTTACATCTTCAAACATATAATCGCCTAAATTCCACGCAGATAGAATTTTTGTGTTGTAACGGTCAATGTCCACGGCATTTATTATATTAATTGTTCTGTCTGTGGGCAAGCCATTCCAAACATCTCCGCCATACAAACAGGCAACTCCGTTCTTTTCTATCATAGCCGAGTAGGAAGCCCACGAGAGTTTAAGCGCTTTTGTTACATTTTCAGAAAAATCATATCTCACGTCCGAATCAAAATCCAACAACTCACTACTGATTACAGATAAATGGTTACGGGTTTTTATAGCTATACGCACTTTACGGGTTGAATAAGGTTGAAAAAGAGGTTTATTGCCGTTGGTATCCACTACACTTCCATCGGGTTTGAGCAATAATGCCCGGCTTTCAAGCAAATCATAGTACGTATATTGAATTCCATCGAGAGTAAACGATTCAAAGTTAGTCATAATCTCCACCAACACCCAATCCACTACTTTTCCTGCGGTACCGGAATCTTCATTGATTTGGCTATAAAATTCCGGCATATTAGTGAATGGGGCTTTCTTGGGCAACGCTTTATCGGGCACTAATCCCGGATACCGCGGGGGACCTTGAAGATAGGTAGTCATAATTGGTCCGGCTTGGGTAACACCTTGCAGGAAGAGGGTAATATCTACTTCTACTTCGGATCTACATCCTTCCACAGATGGTGGTTGTATCGCATTAGAAAAGTCTGCTTCATTAAATGCCGTAAGAATTGGGAGGTTCGTTTTGTCTGTAACCTTATAACTCTTTGTTACATTGCCAAATTCATAATCATACGTCCAGTTGTTGTCAAACCCAACACCCCAGTTCCCTGTTGAACTTGCCTTAAAGAGGTTTTGAACAGGGTCAATCAAATCGCAAGCTGCCAAGTCTTTACCGTTCTTGTTGCCGGCAGTTCCGCCAGACACATAAGCATTATTGATTTTCATATTATCAAGCGCGTACAGGTTACTGAATGAAACGGTACCGTTTGTTTTGCCGATAACACGTCCGTGGTAAGCGGTATTTCCCGTATTTATTACCGTAGAATTAAGGGCAAAGCAGTTGGTTATAGTAGCAATAGAAAAGGGCGAACCGCCATGAATGACTTCAGTGGATAAATCACCCACTAAGCCGCCAACGCCGCCATTCAACCATCCCTCTCCAGCAACCTTTCCTGTAGCATAACAGTTAGAAACAGATGAGTTAATAACATGTCCTATCAGACCCCCCACCTGACCGCCAATCGATAGAGAAACATCTCCTGTGGCGTAGCAGTTGGATACGGTTACCTCATACATTGCTCTACCGAGAAGACTTCCAAAGGAATTAGCCTGAGAGGCGAATGGTCCAAAGGCATAGCTTGTTAGACTAACAGTAGAGTAGCAGTGCGCAATAACGGAATTATTCCAGGCAGTTCCAACTAAACCGCCACTCCATTCTACTGCTTTGATATTTCCTGTAACATAGCAATTGTAAATATTGGTATTAAATGCCATTCCTACAAGAACACCGTTATACAGTGCTCCAATAATTGTATCGGGGGCGTTTACACCGAGGTTTTTAATAATTGCTTGGTCGGTTTTTCCGAAGAGTCCCTGAGGGTCGGCAATGTCCATTTCGCTTTGTAGCAAATATTTAATCCACAATCCGGAAACAGCATAGCCTTGCCCGTCAAATTCCCCTGTGAACGGGTTGATATAATCAAATTTTCCCCAATCGAACGTTCCGGGGCCAACCGGTTTCCATCCTTTGCCTGTTTGCCAGGGCAAATTTGCAGTGCCTGTGATGGAAGCAAATGCCGTACCTGTTGTATTTCCGGTGCCACCCACAAGTAATGTGTTGGTAGTGTAAAAACTCGCGGAATTAAATGCACCTCCCGTGCCATTATAGTTGTGATAGCCGTACCAGCCTTGATTACGCGGGTAATCGTAAGGACAGCCGCCGTTTCCGGTACCATCGCCGTAGTTAACAGGGCTGCTTTCCGGAACACCGAGATCTTGCATAAGAACAAACTTGCTGTAATAACTCAATTTTTTATTTGCAGCACCGGAGTAACTCGGATTATTTTCGTTTTCAATTAATACGTTGATATAGGCTAAGTCTGCCCAATTCCATATCTGGTAGGCAGTCTCCGGTTCAAGCGGCGTTTTAACACTTTCCAACGACCAGTATTTCACAGTATTTTGTTCGTTAACCACGAAAGTAACCGGTGTTTCAAATACTTTTAACTGTGGGTAATATCTGAAATCGGGAAGATCGGGCACTCTGTAAACAAAATTAGTATTTCCCAAGAGGCTGGCAAAAGCAGTGCCATCTACTACAGTTCCCTTTTTATTGGCACCGGTCATGTAGTCGGTAGTTTTGCCTATGGGCAATCCTGTAACCGTTCCCCCTCCCGTATTATATTTAACGCCGGAAAGGGTGGGATTGTATGTTTGGTCATAGTGACAATTGTTGAATGTAACGCTGCAATTTACAGCGTTGTCTAACCAACCGGCAAAGCCGCCGGCTTTAGTAGAAATGGGATCGGCTGTAACAACGCCTGCAGAATAACAGTTTGTTATCGTTGCATTAAAAGGAAAATTTCCATTATTTACAAAGCATGGAAAAAGTCCTATCAGGCCGCCTGCCGCTGTATAGTTAGTACCTCCATTTACAGAAGAGTTTCCTGTTGTAACTGAACCCGTTGCGTAACAGTTGGTAAGAACAACATTTCCGTCTGCTGTTCCTGCAAAGCCTCCCACTCCGCCAACAATGTTATTGCCAACCACTACGTTGCCCATGGCATAGCAGTTGGTGTAAGCACCTGATTTCTGAATCTCTCCAACAAATCCGCCGACGCGTTCATAATGGCTAATTGAAGTATTTACGATATTTCCGATGGTTACATTACCGGTAGCAAAACAATTGGTTGCCTTTGACGTAAGTCCAAAGCCAAACAGCCCTCCTGCCATAACATCTTCGCAGTTGCCTTCTATGGTAACATTGCCTGTTGCATAGCAGTTTGTTGCCTCCGAAAGCGATTCAAAAGCCCCAATCAAACCGCCAATCGCAAACGCCCAATCTCCCGCTACAATAGTAACTACAGCATGGCAGTCTGTAACTTTTGCATGTACCGTCAGACCTGTCAACCCTCCAACGTCCATGCATCCGTTGCCGCCGACGGTAATATTGCCTGAGGCACTGCAATTTTCAATCCTGTTATCATAAGTAAGTTTAGGAAATCCGCCTACCTCAACTTCTTCAATCGCATAACCTATCAATAAACCTGTATATAAGCCGCCGTCGCCGGTTTCCACATGCCCAGTGGCATGGCAGTGAGTAACCGTGGTGTTATCCATCCACGCAATTAACCCGCCGGTGAACTGTGAATCTTGGCCTGTTTTCACTGCTTTACCGTTAGCAATGACAACACTCAGATGGTGAATATAGGAGTCTTGCACAGCACCGAACAAGCCTGTACCATAAGCATTTGCAGTTGGAATATCTATCCACAAACCGTTAATTTTCTTGTTGTTTCCGTCAAACTCGCCGATAAACTGTTTAATTAAAGTAGTTGGAAGTGCCTGATATGAACCAATCGGAATCCATCCCCTTGTTGTATGCCACGCATTGCGTCCCAAGGCGGTTTCCGACACTCCTACTTTTAAACTACTTCCGTCTGTAAGGTAAATTGTTCCGTTCCAATTTTCGTAGCCATAGCTGCCGAGTGTTCTTTCGTATTGGGGATATGGGCATCCTAAACCGTTGGAGCCGGGACCGTGCCCTCCCACAGGAACAAGATCTTGCATCAAAATGAATTTGGCATAATCGGATAATTTATCTCCTGCTCCGAGAATACCTCCCTTTTCATTATCTATCAATACATTAATATAGGCAAAATCTGCCCAGTTCCATATTTCGTAGATGTTTCTACCCACAAAGTTTAGATCGTAATTGTTGGCAAGGTAGGTAAAAGGTCTTGTGTTGCCACCCGGGGCGTTTGAATAAACAAGGGTGTTAATATTGGTACCGTGGAGCACTTTTGTATCGCTTACTGTTATTGGGCTGCCTGGGTCATAAACGACACTGTTTTGCAAATCCTCTAACCATACCGCAGATGCTGCCTGGTTGCCGGAAAAAACTACGTCCGCACCCACGGTCAACGAATTAAGGTTTTCCATAAAAATTGCGCCGCCCTCTATTGTTGCGGGTTTTGCCGGATTACCCGGCACTGTAGTAACACTGCCGTTGTTCATTATTTCCATTGCCGCGCCGCCTATAACGTTCACAACCTTATTGGTTTCATGCCCCACACTGTATATACCTGCACCGGATATAGCGTGGTTTCCGCTTATCCTGCCTCCTTCAAGTTGTAAGGCATAATGACCTGTTGGAGCAAAGGCGTTGTAAATTCCTCCGCCGGCTATACGCGCTATGTTGTTAGTGATTTCCGGTAGTGGAAGTGTTGGGTAATCTCTCATTACTATGAAAGCTGAAGTAGCAGAGGGAAGAGGATAGTTTGACTGATATATACCGCCGCCATAATCTGCTGTGTTATCGCTGATATTTCCGCCCCACAGGAGCGCGCGCGAGCCGCCGCCTTCATCAAGACACACTCCGCCACCATAAATGGCTTTATTGTTAGTAACGCTACCCCCCTGCATACGAAAATAAGTTTGGGAAAATACGCCGCCGCCGGATGGGGCTTCGTTTCCGCTTACTACCGCGTTGTTGGTAAGAAATGTTTCAACTCCGTTAGTAATACCGCCGCCTCTTACAGTTGCGGTGTTATTAATTACTTTTGAGTTCTGATACATGCTAAAATATCCGTAATTGGCTACGCCGCCGCCGATAGGGGCACTATTGTTCGAAATTTCCGCGTTGCCGGAAATCCTGAATCCCTGCAATTGCCCCAAGGAAGTGTCGGAACAATACAAGCCTCCGCCGGCTTCAGTAGCAGTGTTTAGAGTAATCTTTACATCGCCGTTCACATTGGTATAACCAGCGTTTAACTGGTTGGAAGCGCACACCCCGCCGCCGTATTTCGCCTTGTTTCCGGTAATCTGCGCTGAACCCGTAATGGTGGCATTTACAAAAGAGTAAGTGAGCCCGCCGCCCATACCGGCATGGAGATAGCCGTTGTTTCTATCAATGGCTTCATTACCGGTAATAATACCGCCCTCAATACGTAATGTTGGGATGGCGAGGGCACTCGAATATCTTTGGAAATGCACACCGCCGCCTTGAGACGCAGTATTATCAGAGATTGTGCCGGCTTGCATGATAAACTCTCCAAAACCACACACGCCACCGCCGGATAAGTTAGCATCGTTGCCTGTTATTAGCGCCGTACCCGACATGGTGAAAGAAGTTAAGACTGAGCTTGACAAATTTCTCGCGTCAAGGTAAACGCCACCTCCTGTATTTGCCTTATTGAAGGATATTGTTCCTGCACTCATGGTAAAGGTGCCGGGAAATATGCCGCCTTCTCCTCCTATATCTACGCCGCCGCCACGTACTGTGGATTCGTTTCTTGTTATCAAGCCGCCGGTCATGTCGAAACTGCCTCGGTTCATTACACCACCGCCGCCAATTGTCTCACCGGTTGTGGTTATTGCATACACATTATTATAAGAAATCTCGCCGTTAGACAGTTTGAAAGTTCCGTTTTGCCGGTTAAACACGCCGCCGCCCTGAATGGCTTCGTTTCTTGTAATTGTGCCGCCACTCATATCAAATAAATTTGAGAGCGAGACGGTTCCAAAACTGTTTGAGTTTACCACACCGCCGCCATAAGTGGCTGAATTATCTGATATAGTACCCCCCAACATAGTGAGAGAGCCGGCATAGTTGCACACACCGCCGCCCTGACCTGCTGTGTTGTTGGTAATTACCACTGAATTTGAGAGTGTTACAGCACCGCCTACAACGGGTCCTATATGCGAACCGTTGCTCACTCCGCCGCCCAAACTATACCCGTCGTTATGGGATATGGTACCTCCGGACAAATTGAGGATACTGCCACGAAGATTGGAAATACCGCCGCCCGATTGAATGCAATTGTTGTTTCTGATTATGCCGCCGCTCATAGTGAAAGTACTGACGGCATTTGTTACCGTACTCCTGTCTGCATTCACACCGCCGCCGTAAGTTGCCGTATTATTGTCAATTTCACCGCCCGTCATAGTAAAGGTGCTCCCAACTAATTCTACGCCGCCGCCATAAGAAGCATTAGCATTGTTAGAATGATTGTTTGTGATTCGACTGCCGTTCATAGTGAAAGTAGCTCCATTTAAGACACTTACGCCTCCTCCGTTTCCGGTATATCCTGCGAGTCTGCTAAGCGTAATGCTGCTGCCTGCGGCAAAAGTAAGAGTTCCGTTGCTGGCAGTGCCGGGCAAACCAACGGTAATATGCCGCCAGTCGCCGTTTACAGTTAAGGTAACGCCCGTGCCGGTAAGGGTAATAATCTTATTATCCGGAATGGAAATAACACTTGGTATTGCAAAATTTCCACCAATAGTAATTGTTGTGTTTACACCGTTAGTCGCCGCATTGATAGCATTTTGCAGATCGGTAGCGTTAAAAACGGTCTGCCCTCGAAGTGCCGCAACACTAAACAGCAGAGATAGTATTAACATTGTTTTAATTCCGTGATTTAGAAATAATACTTTTCTTTTCAAATTCACGCAAAAATCTGTTACAAAAAAGGATGTAACAATACAGAAAAAATTAGTAGTCTTTTTTTTCATAATTTTATTTATTAATTAATATTCAAATATTTACAGAAAAACAGCAGAAATTTCCGAGCGACAGAAATTAAGAAGCTATTTTACTTTTTACTAATTACGTACTAATGTTGCAAAAAACAACTAATTAGTTAACATTGGTATTGTAAAAACGCGCCCAAATGTTACAAATTTCCTTTCTCGGAATTTAATTTAGTAAGAAAAACAAGACTGCAAAAATAGTTTATGGTCTTTTTATGTAATAAAGCAACGGCGACTGTATAATTTGTCTTGCATTTGTAATGATATAAGTGCCATCGCCACTATCGAGCATCGCATCCATATTTACATCTTCAAACATATAATCACCTAAATTCCACACAGATAGAATTTTCGTGTTGTATCGGTCAATGTCCACAGCATTTATAATATTAATTGTTCTGTCGGTGGGCAAGCCATTCCAAACATCTCCGCCATACAAACAGGCAACTCCGTTCTTTTCTATCATAGCCGGGTAGGAAGCCCACGAGAGTTTAAGTGCTTTTGTTACATTTTCAGAAAAATCATATTTTACGTCCGAGTCAAAATCCAAAAGTTCACTACTGATTACGGATAAGTGGTTACGTGTTTTTATTGCTATGCGTACTTTATGATCTGAATAAGGTTGAAACTGAGGTTTATTACCGTTAGTGTCCACAACACTTCCATCGGGTTTGAGCAATAATGCCCGGCTTTCAAGCAAGTCGTAATACGTATATTGAATTCCATCGAGAGTAAACGATTCAAAATTAGTCATAATTTCCACCAACACCCAGTCCACCACTTTTCCTGCCGGACCTGAAACTTCATTAATTTTGCTATAATATTCCGGCATATTAGTGAATGGATTTTTCTTTGGCAGTGCTTTGTCCGGAATAATGTCATATCGCGGGGGACCTTGAAGATAGGTGGTCATAATTGGTCCGGCTTGGGTAACACCTTGCAGGAAGAGGGTAAGGTCTAAGGTTATGTAATCACTGAGTACGGTTAAATACCAATAGGCTGTTGCCGCTTCGCAAGGTGTGCCCGCAGGATTATTTGTGGTGGCAGTAATCGTAACCGTCGTGCCTTCATCGGCAGCACTTGGAGTATAGTTTATAGTGGTGCTGCCGTCATATACAATAGATGTCGATAAACTTCCTGTGCCACTATGGGTAATTGTCGCATAAATACCCGATGGTCCATTCACACTAATAGTGGCAGAAACCGGATTGACTCCAAATGCTTCGGTAGCTGCTGATGTGAAGCTTACAGCAGGCTCAATTTCACAAACCGGACAGTCAACCACAACAGTAGTGGGTAAACTTACGCAACCTTGTTGACTCCTTACATATACTAAATGTGTTCCATGGGTTACATTTTTAAAAATGGTATCTGCTTGCCAAGAACCAGAGAGCCCCATTCTGTATTCAAAGCCTGTACCTCTGGGAGCGAGTATGATAACATCTCCTGTTCCGGGAGGTGTTTCGTTGCAAATAACCGGGGTTTTAATCGTGGGTGCGGCTGGAATCGGATGTACGTGTACCGTAAAGGTTCCGCTTGCAGCAACAGGAGTAGTATTGCAGAATCCATCATAAGCTCTGCGGGTATAAACAAGTGTTATAGTGCCGGAGCCTGTATTAATATAATCGGTTGTTGGGATTTGATATTGTTGTGAGTTGGAACTCGGAATGGGGTCATCGTTTTTATACCAAACGTAAGTTACATTGCCGTCGCCACCGCCCGCAGGAATGAAACTGCCAATATAATTATCCATTGTAGAGCCCGAGCATAAATTTTGTACCACATTATAGGATGGTCCAGTGCCTATAGCACCCGGATTGAGTGCCGGATAAATGGTAATCTTAGTATCAAGTTCCGCTTTAATAGTCGCATCGCCAAAGTTGCTACCCATTACATTACCATTTGCTTCCGCCAGATATACCTGGTTGTTAACATTGATGATGGTGAAAAGTGTGGTTGCTACAATCCCTTTTAGGATTAAAGTAGCGGTAGTATTAGCATCCAAACTACTTATATCCCACGTTGTTGTAGCCGAATTAAACGAGCCGATATCGGGAGATGCAGATAAATAATTGATTTGGGAAGGCCACAACTCTTTTACTTTAATGCCTGTTGCTGCAACGGCAAAATTGTTCTTCAACGTAACAGTAAACGTAACCGTATCGTCAACACAATAGTGCGTATGGTCTGAATTTTTAGAAATTGTAAATTCAGTATCTGCGCAATTTTCTACCGTGATGGTTACTTTTGCTCTACCTGTACTATTGGCTTCGCCTTCACAGAAGTTGGTACCTTTTACGGCTGCCCAGTAAGTAGTAGTTTGTAAAGGGATAACCGTTGGAGTTACCGTATTGCTTCCGCCGGATGTAGTGTACCACACAAACTGAGGATTATTAACATTTGAGGTGGCATATACCAAATCGTTCAGATTAATCTCTTCATTTACACAAATGGCTGTGTCGCGGGTAATTATATTGTCTGCTGTGGAAGGAGAGGTGATAATCAGCGTAAATGTCCCCACAGCAGGTTCCATACTTACGCTACAAAAAGTATCTATTGCGAAACGCCGGTATAGGATCGTACCTTCAGTGAGTCTATCACTGTTCGGAATGTTGTAGGTTAGCCCTGTGGCTAAAGGAATAGCTGCATCCCCTTTATACCACTGGTAAGAATAGGCGGGCTTTCCCCCGCCGGCTGCGCTGATGCTGCCTATGGTTATTGGAGTTTGGTCTCCCTGACAAACACTGAATGGACTTTCAGAAACATCTATCTCACCCGGATTGAAAGCCGGAATTACGGTAAGAGTAAAACTGTTTGATGAATTTTGCAGGGATGGGTAACATGCACCATCAGACGCCCTGCGCGTGTAGGTTATGGTTATCGGGGAGGTTCCTGTATTGATTTTATCACCGTTGGGGATGGTATAACTTGCACCGGCAGCTCCGGTAATTAGTGTTCCGTTTTTATACCATGCGTACTTAATAACGCCGTCTCCGCCGGTTGCCACTACATTATTGTTCACAATGATAACCTCTGTACTTCCCGAACAAATCTCCTTCGTGCCGCCGGCAATGGAGCCCGCATTGAAGGCAGGATATACGGTTAATAAATTTGTTGTTTCTGCTTTAACGGTAGCTGCCGCAAAAGTGGCAAAATTAACCGTATTAATCTGAGAAATATACGCTCTGTTGGTAATGTTTATTCCCGCAGTGGCTGCGGTGCCCACCAATTGCAAGGTAACCGTAGCTTCGGGTGCCAAACCGGGAATAGTCCATGTGGTAGTACCTGTATTATAAGTAGTGCCTGCTCCCGGAAGATTGGATTTATGCGTTAAACTAACCGGCCAGTCATCCTTTACCGAAATATTGGTAATAGTATAAGTTTCTTTATTGGTTACCGTAATAGTGAAAGTAACATCCTCACCCAAACATGCAGTGGTTTTATTGGAAGTTTTGGTCATCTCCAAATTGATACAATCTCTAATTTGCACATGGGGTGTTTCGGTAGTAATGGGCACAGCCGGACAACCGCCATACGCAGGAACAGTGTAAGTAACAATATAATTGCCCAACTCGCTCGTGCTGGGACGGATAGCTCCGGTAAAAGTGCTTATATCCAAATCCGGATAGGGTGGATAAGAACTATAGGTTCCGTCCGGAAGTCCTAACGGTGTGATACTCAAGGTAGGAAATATCTGGTTGTTGTTCGTGATACAGAACGTTCCTGAATAACTTAGTTTGCCGGAAGGCACCGGGTTTACAATCATAGTGTAAACGCCCGATGCAGGCACAAATGCAGTTTGACAGAAAGAGTCTTTGGCTTTTAGTACATATTGATACACAATCGGGGCTTCTGTGGTATTTATTCTGTCTATTGTTGGAATCTGGTAAAATTCCTGCGTAGCACCAACAATAGCCACGTCGTTTCTATACCATTGGTAGGAAATGGGTTCAACTCCGCCGCCAGCAGGAGCGGTAGCAACAATGTATCGGGCTGCATTATCTCCCGTACAAACATTCAGGGTAGTGTTTGGAATAGTTCCCGGATTAAAATTATATATGGTAATGGGTCGGGTAGTGGCTTCGCAACCGCTGCTTTCCAAGGTAAAAGTAAAGGTTACGGTGCCATTGCCTGTAATGGTTACCCAGCCGGTATGGGGGTCCACAGTGGCCACGCCGGGTTTGTTGCTGCGCCAAGTACCCGGTTCGGGCATTTCGGGCAACTGAAACGGGGCGTTCCCGCAAATCTTGTCTGTGGTTAGTGGAATCTCCGGCAGGTCGGTTACGGTAACTATGGCAACTGCAAAACACTCATAACTGTCGTCGTAGGGCATAAAGGTAATCTCCACCTCCCCTCTGCCCACACCGGAAACCACTCCGTTGGAGCTAATGGTTGCTATTTCGGGATCGCTGGAATACCATGTTCCATCCGGTATAGTGCTGGTTAATGTATCGGTTTGCCCCACACAAATACTTACCGGCTTCGGCGTAAAAGAGGTAAAACGGATGTTGTTACGCCGTGAAGATAGACCCGATTCTTCCGGTCCAAAATGCATATTATTATCAATATATATCGGTTGACTTAAATCAATGAAGTAATCTTCATAGTATGCCGACTTAAGATATGGGTAAAGAAATTTTTGTGGATTAGTTAACAGCCATGCATTGTCATTTCCTAAAACATCATGGGTTCCAAATGGCCGATATAGTCTAAGATTAGTATGATCGAGGCTCGCAACTGCTACAACCAAACTACCTCCGGAATATTTAAAGGGTTTAATGGGTATAGGGGGATAATTATTTAAATATCCTAATCCCGGTGCTGTTACTCCGGGAAAATACAAATCACCTTTAAAAACCTCAGATAATGATGAGAAAGGTAATAAATTATCACAATAAAAAAAATAGTCTCTATAGTAAAAATACTCTTGGGTTGTTTGAGCTAAATAAATAGAAATATTTTTTGCATCTAAATCCACGGGCATTTGATAATTAAATGCTAAGGAATTAATAATACTTCCCGGTGTTAACCCTGCCTCTGCCAACTCTGCTTCAGTATAAATCTGCTGAGAAATTGAAGTACAATTAACCTGTGGACAATCTGCTATAAATGGAAGACGATAGGAAGAATGGTTTCCATAAAGATTTGATACATATCCAGTTGCTATGGTGTGTGTTTTGATTTCCGTTCCGGTTTCAAATTTATAAAGAAACGGAGCGGGTTTTACGGTTATGGAAAAAGTAGCTCTATTTTGAGGACTCGTTTCACATCCCCAATAATTATATCTATTTCCAACGTAAAAAATACGTTCTACTGGTAATGAGGAGTGATTTTCTAATACAGTTGTATAAGTAGGTCCCACATGCAACAGTGGAGCATCTACTGTAGTATTATCGTACCATAAAAGATCTCCATAAGAGTTACCAATTTCAAAATCAAAAGTAACCGTATCGCCGCTGCAAACAGCATCAAGCGTTTTATTAGGTAGATACGCGTAAATGTCCTCCATCAAATAAATGATACCACTTGGCGCACTCTTGCATCCGTCATTCGGATCTAACGTTTGGATCCAGACTTCTGTTTCTTTGTTTTTAATTCCCCATACTTCAAATCGAACAGAAGCCCCATTTCCCTTCAGGGTGTCTAAGTTGCCACAATAATTATCACTGTCCCATAACGAACAATAATAATTGGTGCCACAGAATTCTTGATCTGTTCTTACTATATAGTTGTAACTCGGATTGGTATTATGAATATCTACTATAACATGACCATTGAAACAAACCGGATTATTAAGATTATTATTGCCAATAAGATTCGGTGCGGGGAGGGTTTTTTTTACTACTTTAAATGGGGTTTTGGGACCTTCGCAACCATTTTCATCTATTAAAGTTACATAAAAATTCCTGTTAGCGTAGGTATTATAATGTATAAAAGGATTGCTTTCATAGGAACATTTACAGATGTTGTCAACATACTCTCCTATCAAGCATTCATAGAAAGGACGCGTTCCGCAATTGTAATTAACATTAACACATTGCATATATAGCTTTTGGTCTTCAATAAATTCAAAGAAAAAAATCATATCCCACATAAAATGTTCATAATCATAATCATAGCCATTCAGTATGTTATTTAATAGCGTATTATCAATTTGCGTTTTTAAACATTGCTCAAAACCAAAAAAGTCCATGGGATCAGTATGATCATATAAACAATTTTCAACTATCTCTCCATATTTTCCGATGAGATAGTTTAAAGGATTGTTACCATACATCAGCAACCACTGTGAGTCATGACATGCTTTGCACTGTTCCAAAGTTCCCGTATAAGTCGGATAAGGCATCGGTACCGGCTGCCCGTTTTCAAAATACCAAAGAGGTGTATAGCCGGGGGGGATTGTAATACCAGTAGCTCCAATAAACCCCTGTTTATCGAAAGGTACGGGTTTCCCATCGCAAAATTCAAGTACATCGTTAGCCAGTACGGGTGCTCCGGCAAGTGTGCGAACGCGTACCCTTACGGAGTCATATACATAGGTTCCGCAAAGTTCCGGTTTTACATTCACATAATACCATCCCCCTTGGTTCGACTGAATATTATGAATTACAGGATGTTGCTCGGTGGAGGTATATCCGTTGGGACCTGTCCAGTTGTACTCGGTATTTCCCAAAGTCACACAAGAGAGGCGAACCGTTTCGCCGGGGCAGTGTATTTTGGCATCTATTTCATACACAATTTTGGCGGTTTGCAAATTGAGTACGTGAATTTGCTGTTGGGTTTGGGGAACACATCCGGTGGGTACCAACGGGCTTTGGTCGGTAATGGTAAAGATGAGGTTACTTCCGGGAGCTCCGCCACTAAAGGGAGCGGTGATGGGGTTGCCAATATGCGATTGGGAACCGGAGCCATCGTTAAATTCAAATTTATAGGGTCCCGTTCCATATCCGCCTTTGGCAGAGATTTGAATTGTGCCTACCGAAGAACCCACACAAGCGTACGCCTGCGTATTGTCCATATCAATTTTCGGCAAATTCTGCTCGTAGGTAACCGTAGTGGTGGCACTGGGACAAGTACCTGTGTTTTGATTGTGAAACAACCCTATTACATAGTATCCATTAACATTAATGTTGAAAGAGCCACCGGTAGTTATCCAACCGGTTGGGTATCCGGAGGTCATGGGGTTGCCGCTTAAATCTCTGGCTTCAATAATCCGGTAAAAGGCAACGGTAGTTGGTGGTGTATTGTTATTAGTTAACGCGCCGGTGGGAAACACGCTGATTCCGCCGCCAAGTCCGCCCACACAGGCAGCAAAGTTTTGGGTATAAGAGAGCGGCTGCGTAAGTCTCCAAATAGGCGGAATAGTAAGGGTTACATTCACAGTATTGCCGCATCCCGCATCGGTAACGCTAAAGATATAAGTACCGGAGGGGTGTGGGGTAACCTCATCCAACGCCTGGCTGCTGTAATTTGCATTAAACGGGTTGAAAAAGCGAGAACCATACCCCGCAGGAATGGTTACATTGGTATGCTTTAGTGCTCCTGCAGGTCCCGTTCCTCCAATATAAGTAATAACACTATTTGGAGGAATATTTCCCGTGGTGCTACGCTCAATCAGTGCATAAAACTTACCTAAATTGGAACCGGAGTAAACCTCTTTGCACTCTATTACCACCGGATTTGAATTGGGAACCGGAGCACAAACCGTAGTTCGGGTAATACAATAATCGGATCTTGTGCTGGTAGTATAGGCAGCGGTTGATTGTTGTACATTTATGGATAGGGTTTTAACGCCGCCACAGGGGTCGATAGCTTCTATTACATACTGTCCCGGCAACAACGATTCGTAAGTAGTTGCAGTTGTGTATGGATAGTATGCTTTGGTAGTAGCATCATTTATTGTAAATTTAGGCGGTTTCGATTGTCCCGCAGGCGCATTAATTACCTCAAAGGTGGTTCCCTGCAAAATATTGCCGTTGGAGGTCAGTCGAACTCCTATCCGTGCATATTTTCCATCGGCAGGACAGTTAGTAAGTCGTTCATAAATACTGGAATAGGCAATATTTGAAGAGAGAGGGGGCACGGTTATAGTAATATTATGAGGATTGGAAGAGTTACAAGTGTTTGAAGCTCTTATTACATACTGTCCGGGCATCAATGCTTCATAATTGCTTCCGTAAGGATACCACGAACCGGTTGATGCGTTAGGAACGGTATAGGTAGAGGGGTTCGGCATGGCTTGGCCCGCCGGTACAGAGATTACCGTCAGGGTACTTCCCGCAGGAATATAACCGGAAGATACGGCAACGTAAATTCGGGCATACTTTCCATCGGGAGGACAGGTAGTGAGTGTTTGCACACCGCCATAATGGTAGTTAACATAATTGAATGCCGCCACATTTACGTTGAAATTCGTAACGTTTCCGGTGCAGCCGTCTGTAACTCTTATACTGTATAATCCGGGTACCAGAGCCTCGTAATTACTTCCGTATGGATACCAATTGGAAACATTGATGTTTTGCGGAACGATATAGGATGGCAGGGACATTCCTCCCGGGGCTGAAATGACCTCAAACTTTGTCCCTTGCGGAAAATTCTTTCCACCGGTTTCCCAAACTCTGATGTAGGCATATTTTAAATCTGTATAACAATAACTATGCGTATAGGAGTTTCCGGTATAGGTATAGGTAGGCGCATTGGCAGTAGCATTCCCCGATGTCCACTTGGCGCCGCCGGCTCCTACAAATTCTGCAAAGTATGTTCCAAAGGGCAACGAAACGGTAAGAGAGTTAGCGGAAACCGCCTGGTTTGCCAATACGGGAGTAGTTGGATTGGAGGTACTGTAGAAATTTACCGTAAGGGGTCGGCAAACAAAACTGCCTGAAGAAGTAGCGGTAAAATTTGCGTGAGTACAGCTAAAACTCGTGGTGCCGGCAGATATAGAAGCTGTGGGTTTGGTTAATGTAATAGAAGTAGGAGGAGAACTCTTTGGCGGCGTGCAATCTTTGGTTCTGAAGAACACAGATATAGTATTGCTGGTGGTAGGATATAAACTTTCGTAGTTGAAGTCAATCAAGTTTACTGTTGCTGTAATCGTGCTTGTATTCGCCGCAGTAATATTTCCTATAGATGTTTTTCCCGATGGCATTTCAGTAAGCACAATATCATACCCTGCTTTCAATTGGGTTACACTCGTAAAAACGGAATATAAAGGGCTTGTGGAAGCCAACTGTTTCAAAGAAACCGTAAGGGTTTTGCAATCCGTTCCGGCCGCTGTTACCGAATTTAATACGAATGCCGTTGTAGGCACATCCAAAGAAGATAAAGTTACCGTACCGGAGCCGTTAATACTTTTTCCGCAGGCGTCGCTCAAAGTAAAATTATAGGTACCCACAGGCAGGTTAATAAATTGTAGCGTTCCTGCAGTAGTTTTTATTTGAGGAACCCCCATATAAGGGCAAGTATATCCCGGAGGAGTTCCGCTCATACCGGTCATGGTTGCCGTATAGGGCCCTTTACCGCCGGCAAAACTCACGGGAATCATTCCCGAACCGGCACTACCACACATGGAGGGTTTAATGTCGGAGGTAAGTACAGCCATATTGGGTTGCTTATAGTTAGTGGTAACCGTAACCGTTTTCATTACTGTGGAGTTAAACCACACATTATTCAATTTGCAAAATGCACGCACATACACTTTGTAGGTTCCGGGTTGCACATTGTTAAAAATTCCTCCGTTTGGCTCCGGAGAAGCTGAAGGGGAACCGCCTTGGCCTACATATCCAAATTCCATCGTTTCCCACTGTAAAAGAGGGGTGTAGGCTACTGTTACAATAATTCTACCGTTTGACTCACAATCGGCATTCTCGCCTTTTACCGTAAATTGCGGTTCACATTCCGGTGGCACATCCTGAGCAAACACGGCTGTATTAATACAGAAAATATATATAAAAACCAAAAGTTGTGTAAAAATTCTTTTCATAATCTTATTTTTTTTTAATGTATTCAAACTATTACTTATTTTGTGTTATTTCTCTATACGGGTTAAGGTAATATGGAGTTGTGCTTTTACCGGTATATCGTTTTTGGGGTAAAAGATCTCATAACTTATCAGTTTGAGAGTATTGTCGTTTAAGAACTCATATTCGTATCTGTTTTTTCCCATCTCATCGGGTATATTTCCGCCGGTAAAACTAAAGTGGGTTTCTGTAAATTCAATTTCGGGGTTAGTGAAGGTTTCTCTCAAGGTGGCAATTCCGGTTGGAATAGTGTCTTCTATTTCTATTTCCTGTTCCTCTTCTGTTGTAATCCAATCAATATGGGTAAGGGGGTCAAAGAAGGGCAGTTCGTTAATATTTTCCGGGGTATAAACGGTTACAAACTCATGGTTCGCGTTGTTTAGGTCTGTTTCGTGCAACTCTGCGTTTTGCATTTCCCAGCTGCCTTCCAGCAGGTTGTAGTAATGTAAGATTTGGAGGGTAAGGGGGTCTTCCACCACTTCCATCTCAATAATCTCTTCCACCTCAGCAAACTCCATAAACAGATGCTCTTCAAAGGTTTGCTGCACCTCAAGAGACCCCTGTACAACTGGAATTTGTTCTGATTCCGGGGTAGCTTCCGGAGTTACTTCAGGTTTTACTGTTTCCGGGACAACTGCGGCTTGTTGGGTTTCTGCGCTTTGCTGCGGTTGCTGAGAAGGTTGCAGGTGTGAATTTTGCATTTCTTGAGACCTCATTTGGGCCTTCATGTCCTCAATTAGTTTTTGCATTTGAGGGGAGGGTTGTCGCTGCGGGGTTCCTTGCGCGTTCACTTGCGCCGTACTAACATAGCCTGCAAAGATGAAAATTGTACTTACCAGTAATAATTTTCTCAAAAAATTGTAGATTTTTGTCATAAAATTTGATTTATTAATGTTACTATGAATGGATATAAATGCCTACCTTTTCGCTCACTATATATTTTCATCTGAAAAAATAATCCGCAAGTGAAAGTTTACAAATCACGGGCTTTGATTGCAAAAAAAAACTTATATGTTTGCATTTTGTTATGAAATCACGCCAAACTATTGCATATTTGCTGAAATAGTTCATAAATTGATTTCACGTTCCTGAAACCACTTTCTTAACTGGCCGTGGGGCAGTGTTAAAATGTTTTAAACAGAAATTATTAAAATGAGCCGATGAAGAAAAATTATTTTTATTATACTATCTTCCCTAAATTTTATTCAAAATTACCTTATAGTTTATGGTCTTTTTATGTAATAAAGCAACGGCGACTGTATAATTTGTCTTCCGTTTATATTGATATAGGAACCGTCACCACCATCTAACATTGCATCCATGTTGACATCTTCAAACATATAATCGCCTAAATTCCATCCTGATTTCAATCTGGTATTGTAACGGTCAATATCCACAGCATTTATTATGTTTACAGTCCGGTCTGTGGCTGAGCCATTCCAAATATCCCCCGCGTACAAACACGCAACTCCATTTCTTTCAATCATAGGTGGATAGGATGCCCATGATAATTTGAGTGCTTTGTTAACATCTTCAGCAAAATTACATACCACATCCGAGTCGAAAGCAAACAACTCATTACTGATTACCGACAGGTGATTGCGGGCTTTCACCGCGATGCGTACATTATCAGTGTTGTAAGGTTTAAATTTAGGCTTTTTGCCCATTGAATCAACAACAGTTCCATCAAATTTTAACAACAATGCCCTGCTTTCCACTACATCATAGGAGACATATTGAATACCATCAAGAATAAAAGGTTCAAAATTCGTCATTATCTCCACCGTAATCCAGTCCACTACTTTTCCGGTGGGTGCGGTGGGTTCATTAATCAGAGTGCAGTAGCTTATCCTGTTCTTGAATGGATTTTCCTCCGGAAGCACTTTGTCGGGAACCAATCCCGGATATCTTGAAGGACCTTGAAGATAAGTAGTCATGATTGGACCGGCCTGTGTTACGCCTTCCAGGAACAGTGTTAAGTCCAAAGTAACATCACAGTCTAACTCCGGACATTCCACAATAGCTAAAGTATAGGCAAAGTAACTGTTGGGTTCTACTTCAGATAAAGTAGAAACCGAGCCTGTTGCGGAAAGATCAGAGGAGGTTCCGAAGATGGGAGACACATTGTCAACCGCTGAGGCGATTTTAACCCACTTTGTGCCGTCCCAACCGGCAATGCCGATATTGGTAATATTGTCGGCGAGGGAAGAGATGTCCTCGCTCCACGATAACGTGATGATGGCGGCTGTTGTTCCGAGAATAAACCACGATTCATCGGTAATATCATTAATATCAGCATCTAAGGCACTCTTATCGTATTGCGCCGAGTTATGATAGGCCGCGTCAGTAGGGGCTGCACCTGCCGATTTGCTGATAGCAGCCGGACGGTACGTGCCCTGCCCAACCGGAAAAATAAAAGCACCTGTTTTGTGAGACCTCACATAACCATTAACAAAAGACCCGTTGCCGGATTTCCAATCCGTACTGTCGGCAAACGATAAGATGCCACGCTTGGCAAGAGCGGGTTGGCGTACGGTTGTGACAGTACCATTCAAATTCACGGTGTCGTGCTTGGAAATGTACACAAACCCCGCAGTGTCAATGTACATCTTCCCTGCAAAGTGGTGTTTGTTTTGCGCCTGAAGTGAAAAAACTCCAAACAGTAATACAAAAAACATCAGCCCTGGAACCAATAAAGTGTTTTTTGCATCATAAAACCAAAATGAGGTAATAAATCTTTTTTTCATGTTTGTAATATTAATTTTTGTATTGATTTTTAGTCATTTTATTTGGTGTCTTAACAATTTGCGAAAATCCATAAAAAAATAATAATAACTTTTGCAAAATGTATCCAAAGTGTTATGTTTTGCTTCCATAGTATCGATTCTGAAAACTATTTCGCAATTTACCGGGTGTATTTCCAAAATGTTTTCTGCAAAAATTGTTAAAATGTGCCGGCGAAGAAAAATCATACTCGTAAGATAATTCTGAAAAAGTTTTCATAGTGTGGCATATCTCATGATAAATCTTTTTAGATTTTTGTTCTAACAACCACGCATAAGGTGAAGTCTTAAAAACCTTTTTGAATCTTTTTTCAAATCCGGAAGAACTGTAACATAATGCTTTTGCTAACTCTTTGGTGTTTTTTACATACTCAATATTCTCATATATTTTCTTGGAAAAAATAATATCATTACTTACTATAGGAAGAAAAAAATCTGAAACACTTTTACTATTGCAACTGCACCTTATTAAACAAAGCAGCGCAAAAATTTGCGCCTCAAAGAAAGCAGCGCAATTGAAACTACTTTCCATATATTTCTTTAGCGAGTTGCAAAAACAAGTTATATTTTGGTGGGGAAGTAAAACCCCAATATCAGGATTCTCTTTTATCTCTTCATTTTCTTCTAAAAGATTGTCAAAGGTTATCCTATCACATAAATTGGCATTCATCACCAACTTTATCCTGAGTAAGGGGGAGGGTTCCAAAACTCGAATTCTGAAAGGGGTATGCAAAGGAATTAACAGGGTTTCCTCTTTATTAATCCTTCTATAATTAACATTTTTTAGGGTGATTTCAATTGCGCCCGTAAAAACAAAGCACATAACTGAGCAGTCGAAATGAAAGCTCAATTCTTCATTTTTTGCCAAATGGATAATCTCCATTACGGCACTTTCGTTGCTGTATTGATGACAAGGTATATGGTCATCCGGTTGATCTGAATTCATGGTTATTAATCATTAAAATATTGTTTGAGGTTGTTGTAAAAATAATGCGTGGGGTTAAAACCTACTACTGAGGTTGAGTTCAATAAATGAGGTTTTAGGGTAAAGAATTTCTAAATTCAAAAATTCAAAAAAATCTTACGCTCTTACAGTCTTACAGTCTTATGGTCTTCCTTACTCCGCCACACATCTGATTGAATAACCGTATGACCGGATGGTAGTTTCATCGGGTTTTACATTATTGTTCATGAAATTGATGTCATAGCCATACATAACACCACTAATGGTATTACTTGTACTACTCCAGTACTTGCCATAAATACCTGCATTCATAATTACTCCGTCTAAAAAATACCGGAGACCCCCGGCGGGAAGAAACAGGGTAGGTGTAGCACTGGATGAGGGTCTAATCAAGAAACCCGGAGTTCCTGTACTGTTCCATGTCCACGTATTTGCAGTGGCAGTGTTTGGTGCTCCTGATACTGTTCCTGTATTTCCTCTGAAAATACTTGCCCATTCAGCTTGAGTTGGTATGCGCCAACCAGGGGGACAAGGGTCTTGAATGGTTTTCTGAGGTCCCCAAAGAGTACCAATTTGCGGATCCCGCCAATCCCAAGGGGAAATGTTGTTACTGTAAACAAACTTGTCTGCATTAACCCCGATAATCTGTCCGGTAGCCGGATCTAAATTCGCTCCGGACATAGGTCCCTTAACTGTAGCACTGCTCCGTTTTTCATATCCGCTCGTCTGGCGTCCCCACTGATACAGGTCGCCATAGTTATTGGCAGGAGTGGTATGTGCTGCCTGTTGTGCCGGAGTCATGGATTGAACAATCGGGTTGGCACCTAAGTTGTAGCACATAAAAGTAATAAATCCACCGCCCTGTTTTGCTACCGTACACCCGCAAGAGCAGTCCTGAATAGAGAGTTCCATTGTTACCTGTTTATCGGCACCTGTATTGTCTTTATACTTGGCAATAATGGTAACTTTCTTTGCTGTAACTTTTGTAGTTCCGGTTGCCTTACTCTTCACAGAGGGGTCAAAAGTGAGGGTTAATATCGCCCCACCTGTGCCGGATTGACTGTGACTTGCAATCAAATTGTCGGGATCTGTGAACTCGAAAGTCAAGTTGGTAAAAGTTTTTGAATTAACAAAGTTATATGTAAAAGAATACCCGCCGGCAAAATCGTCAATACGTCCTGACTTGGGAAAACAGTCGTTACCGGCAGCCCAATCTGTTACCCAAACATCATAACAGGCTTTTCCGTTAATGCGGTAAGCACCACTAAGGTCAACCGGATTATCCCTAATGACAGTAACAGCGACTGCAGCACTTTTTACAACATCCATAGTCGTGCACAAATTATCTGCTGAAGCATACACCAAATAGGTACCGGCCGTGGTTGGCGTAGTGTAAAGAAAAGTATTGGAAAGTGAGTTTTGCTGCTGTGTGTAAGACACTCCGTTATTGGCACTTACATACCAGCCGTAGTTCACTGCTGCACCGGTAGGAGAAGTTGAAGACTGAAACTGTGTAACTGCATCGCCGGAGGTCTTTGGATTACCGAATTCGTCAAGGTATTTAGTTACATTAGTGTTTGGAGAGATTGCTACATTGGTAATAGGAGCACAACCGGTGGTAACGGTAATCAGTTTATCCAAAAAAGCCGTGCCACAAGGGTTGGTAACTTCCACCTTAATGGTAGCTTGTCCAAGATCTATGTAGTTTACAGATACCGTGTTGCCGGGAGGAATTTGGGTTACCGAAGCCACACTTGTATTATCGCTGGTCCATAAATAACTGTCCGGTACTGGCGATACTAAAACCGTGTAGTTCGCAACCGAACCTATCGTTACCGGAGATACAGGCGTTACCTGCCAATTTAGTGAGGAAAAGTATGCGCTCTGAATTACACTAATTGGGGTTGACAGCATAGACCAACAACCGTTTACATCTTTATAGCGTACAGTATAGTTGCCGGTTTCAGTGGCACCATAAGATGATGTGGTGGCACCCATAATTCCTATACCATTTTTAAACCATTGATATTCAACACCTGTTGAGTTTGATGCTATGAGAAGAGCCGGAGAAGAACCGCAAATGGGGGCACTGCCGGCACCACTGTTAATAGTGGTCGCATCGGGTGCAGTAAAGGTAACCGGAATAGGGGAAGAGAGGGTTGTACTTGGGCACCCCTGTGAACTGTTGGATACCTGCACAGAAAGAACAATTTGGTCTGTTGAAGGTGCAACGGTGTGAACTACAGGGCTTTCTCCGTAGTATATCCGAATGCCATTCTCAAACCATTCATATTTGGTGCCTGTGGGATAATCGGTAACATTTGTAACTTTCAGTTCTATGGTCCCTTTTTTACAGATTACGGGATTTCCGGTAAGTAAAGTGCCGTTTACTGTAGCAACGGGTAGCGGAAGCATGTTGCCACCACCGGAGGTTAAGTCAATTAAAAAGACAAGATTACTCATTTTTGAGCCACAGTTGCCATCTTGTTGTGAAACAAACCACTCACCTGCTGCGGAGGCACCGCTTACAGTAAGAGTGTTTACCGAAGTTGTGGCATAAAGTGCGCCGTTTTGAAACCACTTGAAAGAGGAAGCAACACCATTAGCAGCCGTTAGCACCACGCTACCGCCACTGCAAAGAATACCGTTGTTGGAAGCCTGTAAAGTGGGGGCACCATGGCTGGTACCCGAAGTTTGGGTAACCACAAGTGTTTGAGCCGGTGCAGAGGGTTCGTCGCAACCATATTTGCCGGCATACACTTTGTAAGTACCGGCACGGGTAATTTGGTAATAGTTACCTATATGCACAATAACGCCGTTAATCGTCCACAGATAGTCCATTCCCTCCTGAGGCGTTGTTATCCAGGAAATTACAGCACCATCATTGCCACAGAGTTCGGTAGAGGTACTGCCAATTCCAAATGCCGTAGCACCGGGTGGGCAAGTTGCGCCTTCCTGCACAAATAAGAAATCCCTATATTCGGTGGTACAGTTATTCACCACGCGCACAATGGCAAAACGGGGAAAACTGCTGTTATTCTCATTGAACTTAACAGAAAAAGCGGAGGTAAGTTCATCTACTTCCAACGTTACGTATGTAACATCGGTAACTAAATAAACCTGATACGGTGCCCCTCCTGTGATGCTACATTCAGGTTCATCTTTGGGGGTATAAATGCAGAAGGGAGGCATTGATCCTTCCGCAGGTGCCAAATCGGTTTCATCGTAATTACACGGGTCTCCCTGTAGTGTAATGCTTGCTCTGCCCACACACAGTGATACCCACTTCTTTGTGTTCCAGTACTCCACGCAATGAATGTCGGTGTTGTATATCATCAACCCATAACTTTCGGCAGCAGAGAAATCGGTAATAAGTTCTCTTTCGGCAGTAGAGAGTCGCGGCAAAAGCAAACCGCCGTACGCATTGGTTTTGTACTGCGCAACCAATTCTAAAACCGAATACGATTTGGGGGGAGCATCTGCGCCAATCGTTATTTGTGCGTACAAAGCAGAAGAGCAGAAAAGCAGAAATGCAGAAATGCAGAAAAATTTAAAATTTAAAATTTTAAAATTTAAAATTTTAAAGATGTATCGGGTAACGGGTAACGCGTAGTGATTGTAACGTGTAACTTGTGTTTTGTATTTTGTATTCATATTTTTTTCATATTTTATATTAAAATGAAATCTTTAAATCCGTTCTTACGGTCTTACTTTCTTACGGTCTTACGGTCTTTATTCCTGCACGCACCTGATCGAGAAACCGTAGGATCTGATAAGAATTTGAGCGGGGTTAACATTTTCATTAGAGAAATAATTGGCATAGCCATAGATGGTACTATTCGTACTACTCCAGTAAACACCACGGACATTTGTAGCAAATATTTCTCCATCCACAAAGTAGCGGCCACCGGCGGCAGGGAGAAACAATGTGGGCGTACTGCTGGATAAAGGTCTGACTAAGTAGCCCGGAGTTCCGGTGGCGTTCCATGTCCACACATTAGCAGTGGCTGTGTTGGGGGCACCATTTGTTGCACCGCCTCTGAAAATACTTGCCCATTCTGCCTGCGTGGGAACGCGCCAACCTGCCGGGCACGGGTCGTTAATAGTTTTTATGGGGCCCCAAAGCGTGTTAATTTGCGGGTCTCGCCAATCCCATGGAATCTTGTTGTTACTAAAAACAAAATGACCTGCATAAGGACCTATTATCTGTCCGGTAACGGGATCCTGATTAGTGCCTGACAATGGTCCCATGAGCTTGGGGCTGTTCCTTTTTTCATATCCGGTAGCTTGGCGTCCCCATGAATACAAATCTCCGTAATTATTTGCGGGTGTGGTATGCGCAGCCTGTTGCGTTGGACTCATCGATTGCACAATAGGGTTAGCCCCTAAGTTGTAGCACATAAAGGTAATGTAGCCGCCGCCCTGTTTCGCCACCGTACATCCGCAAGAGCAATCCTGAATTAATACATCCAATGTTACCTGTTTATCTGCACCCGTATTGTCTTTATATTTCGCAATGATAATTACTTTCTTTGCCGTTACCCTGTTCGTTCCGGTTGCTTTCGTCTTAACCGAAGGGTCGAAATTGACGGTTAAAATCGCTCCGCCTGTACCGGATTGGCTATGACTTGCAACCAAATTATCGGGGTCTTCAAATTCAAAAGTTAAATTGGAAAAAGATTTGGTAGCGATAAAATTATAGTTAAAAGAATACCCTCCGCCAAAATCATCAATTCGGGCTACCTTAGGCATACAGTCGTTTCCTGCTGGCCAGTCGGTTACCCACACATCATAACAGGTTTTTCCGTTAATACGATAAGCACCACTGGGGTCAATCGGAAAATCTCTATTTACTATTACGGGAACCACGGGGCTTTTAATATTCCCCATTGGAGTACATAAATTATCTGCCGATGCATATATTAAATATGTACCCGCAGTTGTTGGAGTAGTATAAACAAAGGTATTGGAAGGTCCGGTTTGTTGCGGTGTATAAGATACTCCGTTATTGGTACTTACATAAAAACCGTAGTTATCTGCTACTCCTGCCGGTGAAGTTGAACTTTGAAACATGGTTGATGCATCAGCGGGAGTTTTGGGAACACCATTTACGTCAAGTTTTTTAGTAATCGGAATGTTTGGTGTAATGGTTACATTTGTAATGGGCGCACAACCATACTGAACTGTAATAAGGGTATCCAAAGAAGCCGTACCACAGGGGTTGCTCACTTCCACTTTAATTCTGGCTTGTCCAATTGTTACATAATTAACAGAAACGGTGTTTCCGGGAGGAATTGGGGTTACGGTAGCCACAGCGGTATTACTACTGCTCCACGTATAACTGTCCGGCTGCGGAAAAGCATACACCGTATAACTTTCAACAGACCCAACGGTAACGGGATTTGTGGGCGGTACCTGCCAATTCAATGCAGAAAAGTAAGCACTTTGAATAACCCTGATTGGGGTAGATACAATTGACCAACATCCGTTTGCATCTTTGTAACGAACGGTATAGTTGCCGGTTTGAGTAGCATTGTAGGAGGAGGTGTTTGCCCCCGAAATACTAATATTATCCTTAAACCACTGATATTCCACACCGGTAGAGTTTGTTGCTATGAGAATTGCCGGTGAAGAGCCACAAATAGGGGCTGTGCCGGCTCCGCTGTTTATGGTAGTAGCATTGGGAGCTGTATAAGTAACGGGAATAAGGGGAGAGATGGTTGTACTGGGACAACCGTCTGAACTGTTGGATACCTGTACGGAAAGTATCATGTAATCTGTAGTGGGTGCAACAGTATAAATTACAGGGTCTTCTCCGTAATAAATACTGATTCCGTTATTAAACCATTCATATTTGGTACCTGTTGGGTAATCCGTAGTATTAATAACCTCCAATTCTAACGTCCCGTTTTTACAAACTACGGGATTTCCGGTAAGCAGGGTTCCGTTTACCGTGGCAATAGGAAGAGGAAGCGCATTTCCGCCACCCGAGGTATGGTCAATAAGCGTAACAATATTACTCATTTTTGAGCCGCAGTTACCGTCTTGTTGCGTAACAAACCACTCCCCTGCAGCAGAGGCACCGCTCACGGTAAGTGTGTTCATCGAAGTCGTAGTAAAAAGTGCCCCATTTTGAAACCAGTAAAAAGAAGATGCAATACCGTTCACAGCCGTTAAAACTACGCTACCGCCACTACAGAGAATACCACCATTGGAAGCCTGCAATGTGGGAGCACCCGGGCTGGTACCCGGAGATTGAGTGATGACTAATGTTTGAGCCAAAGCGGGGGGTACGTCACAGCCATATTTGCCGGCATATACCTTATATGTACCCGCGCGCGTGATCTGGTAATAATTACCGGTGTGAACAATTACGCCGTTAATCGTCCAAAGATAGTCCATACCTTCCTGAGGAGTTGTTATCCAGGCTATTACTGCGCCGTTGTTGCCACATAGTTCCGTAGAAGTCGATCCTATTCCGAAAGCAGTGGTACTGGGCGGACAGGTAGCGCCTTGCTGTGTGAATATAAAATCTCGATGCTCAGTAGTACAGTTGCTAACTACACGAACGATAGCAAAACGGGGAAGGCTACTGTTATTCTCGCTAAACAGAACTGAAAATGCGGAAGTGAACTCATTAACCTCTAAAGTTGCATATGCAGAACCTGTTACCAAATAAACCTGAAACGGTGCCCCGCTCGTGATTATACAATCGGGTTCTTCTTTAGGTGTATAAATACAAGGGGGAAATTCTGTTCCACCGGCAGAAAACAAATCGGTTTCATCATAGTCGCAAATGTCTCCGTGGAGGGTAATGTTTGCCCTTCCCACACACAGCGACACCCATTTTTTGCTGTTCCAGTATTCTACACAATGAATATCAGTGTTATAGATCATCAATCCATAACTCTCTGCGACAGAAAAACCGGTAATAAGGTTTCGCTCTGCTGTTGTTAGCAACGGCAAAAGTAAACCGCCGTATTCATCGGTGTTATACTGCGCTACCAATTCTAATACGGAATACGATTTGGGGGGAACGTCCGCGCCAATCGTTACTTGTGCATTTAATTTTGCTACGCCGAAAAACAGCAAAAGCAAAATCATAATTTGTAAATTTTTTTTCATCTTGTTTGGTTTGGTTAATAATTATTGTTTGTTTTGGTTAATAATCGTTTATCTCTTGAAAAAAATGTGAAAATAAGAAATATAACAGTTTTTTTATCCCTTTTTTTGAATACTCTTTACCCTTTTAAAAATGGTTGCAAAGGTTTCTAAAAAATGAATATCAATACTTGTAAAATATTCCCAAAATATTATAGAAAATGCCATACTTGTGAAGTGTGTAATTTTTGAAAATGTCATGACCGAGAACAGTCATTTTCAATAAAATAAATTACTATTTCTCAAATAATATGGCTGCACGCTCCCTATTGTTCTTTCTTAAATTTCCGGGAGTGTTGCCAAAATACTTTTTGCAAAAATTACTGAAGTGAGCCGGAGAAGAAAAACCAAATTCGTATGCCAATTCCGAAAAGGTTTTCTTGGTGCTGTTTATTTCGTGATATATCTTTTTAGATTTTTGTTCTAATAGCCACACATAAGGAGAGGTGTTAAACACTCTTTTAAATCGTTTTTCAAACCCTGATGCGCTGTAATTGATTATTTTTGCTAATTCTTTGATACTTTTTACTTTATCGATATTGTCGTACACTTTACCTGAAAAAATCAAGTCGTTGCAAAAAATCGGACTAAAAAACTCTGAAACTTCTCTTTTATCATAGTAAACACGCACTAAATAAAGCAATTCCCTAATTTTAATTTCATAGAAAAAACTGCACTTTAGCCCGTCTTCCACATAACATTTGAGCATATTCGCCCAATCGGTTACCCTCTGGTTGGGTTCCAACATCCCAATTTCTAAGTTATTTTTAAATTCTTCATACTCTTCTAAGAACAGATCAAAGGGCAGGTGGGTACAAAAAGAGAGGTTGAAGGCTAATTTGATCCTCAGAATTACTGCACCCTCGGATGCCCTGATGGAACAGGGGCTGTGAAGAGGGACTAATAAGAGCTCATCTTTGTTAATTCTTTGATTTTTAACATTTTTTAAGGTAACATCAACAGCTCCGCTGTGGACAAAAAAAATCGTAGTGTACTCAGATTGAAAGTCTAATTCTTCTTTTTTTTCTAAGTGAATAAATTCCAGGGTTGCTTTTTCACTACTGTACTGATAGCACTCCAAGTGCTCGTTTGCATGGTATAATTTCATATTTGGTTGATTTAAGAGTGCAAAGAAAAGGAAAAAAAATGGAATACACTTGCAAAACTCCTCCTAAACGTTGCAAATTATCGCCACAACTAATGCCAACTAAGGATGCTTTTTGAAAATAAGGGTTCAAGGTATATATTTTCTGCTCTTCTGCTCTTCTGCTCTTCTGCTTTCCCTCACTAAATACACCGAATAAATTGCCAACCCTGTCCAAATTGCGCTGAAACATACCAGATGCGCAGTTGAAAATGTTTCTTTAAACAGCAGAATACCGATGAGCAGTTGCAGTGTTGGGGAGAGGTATTGCACAAATCCTAGGGAGGTCATGGAAACGGTTTCGGCGGCTTTTCCAAAAAGATAGAGCGGAATGGCGGTAATGGGTCCTGCCAGCATTAACAACAATATCGTAGAGATGTGGCACGCAGAGACGTGGCACGCCGCGTCTGTACAAAATGTCATAATCAAAAACCCGAGTGCCACCGGCATGGCAATGGCGGTTTCCACGGTCAGTGCCGGCATTGCTTCCACTTGCGCTTTTTTTCTCAGTAGGGCATAGAGGGCAAAGGTTAAGGCAAGAATGATGGCGATAAACGGGAATGTTCCGTAGCTGATTGTGAGGTAGGTAACCCCGAAAAGCGCAAAAAGAATCGCTATTTTTTGCATTCCCGACAGCCGTTCTTTCAAAAAAAGCACACCCAAAATTATATTGAGAAACGGATTCACGTAATATCCTAAGGAAGCATCCACTATGTGCCCATATGCCACCGCCCAGATGTAGAGTGCCCAATTCAGCGTAATCAACGCAGAGGTGGATAATAGATAGAGCATCTTCTTTCTGCTTTTTAAAACAGGACGAAAATCGGTTTTGAAAACGGCTACCGAAAGAATAATCATAAACACTGCAGACCACAAAATACGGTGTGCCACAATTTCATACGCGGGAACGACAGATAATAGATACCAGTAAAGCGGCATTGTTCCCCAGATAAGGTAAGCAGAAACTGCGTAGAGAATTCCTTTGTGTTTAGGCATTGAATTATTTCAAGTAGGGGATGAAAATTTTCTCCCCGTACAATTATATATCAATTTTAGCGTAGTGGGCGTTTTGTTCAATAAATTCGCGGCGCGGGGGCACTTCGTCTCCCATCAGCATAGCGAAAACGCGGTCGGCTTCCGTCAAATTTTCAATAGTAACCTGCCGTAACGTGCGGGTGGCAGGATTCATCGTAGTGTCCCAAAGTTGCGTTTCGTTCATCTCTCCCAAACCTTTGTAACGCTGCACGTGCAAACCGCCCGGGTTGGCACCGTTGGCGGTAAACTCTGCGGTAACGGCATCCCGTTCTTTGTCCGACCACACATACCTTTCCTGTTTCCCTTTTTTTATCAAATAGAGCGGTGGGGTGGCAATATACACGTGTCCAAATTCAATAAGTTCTTTCATATGTCGGAAGAAAAAAGTAAGAATGAGCGTAGCGATGTGGCTTCCGTCCACGTCGGCATCGGTCATAATGATTACTTTTCCATATCTTAACTTCTCTAAGTTCAGTGCTTTACTGTCTTCTTCTGTGCCAATACTTACGCCCAGCGCAGTGAATATGTTTTTTATCTCTTCGCTTTCAAAAATTTTGTGCGGCATTGCTTTTTCCACGTTCAATATTTTACCACGTAGGGGAAGGATTGCTTGAAATTTGCTGTCGCGACCCTGTTTTGCAGTACCCCCTGCGGAGTCTCCCTCCACCAAATACAATTCACATTCTTCCGATTTTTTGGAAGAGCAGTCCCACAGTTTTCCGGGGAGTCCGCCGCCGCCGAACACATTTTTGCGTTGCACCAACTCCCGCGCTTTTCGGGCGGCGTGGCGTGCGGTAGCCGCCAGAATCACTTTGTTCACAATCTCTTTGGCATCTTTCGGATTCTCTTCCAGATAGTTGCGAAGCATCTCCCCTACCATTTGGTCCACGATACCCATCACTTCATTGTTTCCCAACTTGGTTTTGGTTTGGCCTTCAAATTGCGGCTCTGCCACTTTTACGGAAATAATTGCGGTTAGTCCCTCGCGAAAGTCGTCACCGGAAATCTCAATTTTTTGTTTCTCCAATTTTTCCAGCATCTTACTTTCATCGGCGTATTTTTTTAGTGTTCTGGTTAATGCGCGACGAAAACCGGCGAGGTGGGTACCCCCCTCTATCGTATTGATATTGTTTACATAAGAGTGAATATTTTCAGAGAACGAAGTATTATATTGCATTACAATTTCCACCGGCACATTATCTTTTTCGCCCTCCATATAGATGGGGTGCTCCATAATTTTTTCGCGCCCGCCATCCAAGTAGTTAATAAAATCTTTCAAACCCTCTTCGGAGTAGTATTTGTCTTTCAAAAACCCGCCGTTTTCCTTTTCTTCACGTTCATCAATAATTTCGAGGGTAATTCCGCGGTTCAAAAACGCCAACTCTTTAAGTCGGGTAGCTAAAGTTCCAAACTTGTATTCGGTAGTAATAAAAGTGGTGGCATCGGGTTTAAACCAAATCAATGTACCGCGTTTTTCGGTTTTTCCTACTTCTTTTACCGGATAAACAGGTTTTCCATACTCAAATTCCTGCATATAGTGTATTCCGTTGCGAAAAACCTCTGCGCGTAAATGTTCGGAGAGTGCGTTCACACAGGAAACGCCAACGCCGTGCAGACCGCCGGAAACTTTGTAGGAATCTTTGTCGAACTTACCGCCTGCGTGCAGCACAGTAAGCACAACTTCCAGAGCGGAGCGCTGTTCTTTTTCGTGAAAATCGGTGGGTATTCCGCGTCCGTTGTCCAACACGGAAATAGAGTTATCTTTATGGATGGTAACTACAATCTGGTTACAGTGTCCGGCTAATGCTTCGTCGATGGAGTTATCCACTACTTCATACACTAAGTGGTGGAGGCCTCTTTCGCCCACATCGCCGATATACATCGCGGGGCGTTTCCGCACGGCTTCCAATCCTTCCAAGACTTGAATGTTATCTGCGGTATAATCTTCGTTTTGCGGGAGGTCTTTAATATCTAAATCGCTCATAATCAATAATAATCTGTTTTTTTAAAAAGTGCGCAAATATAGTAAAAAAAATGGGGGGTTACTTCTCTCTTTTTCGTTTCACATCTATTTTCACTTTATCCGTACCACTTAAACCTTTTTTATCAACAGCTTGAACTGCAACACAATGTTCCCCTTCAGCGAATTTCTTTTCTTGAACGCCTTTTTTGTCCATTATGACATCTGCTCTAAACTCTTGGTTGTTGTGCGAAAAGTCCCAGGAATAAAAATCTATACCCGTTTCACTTTCGGTATTTGCTTCAAATTTGTACTTCATATCTTCCAATTCTTCTGCTGATAATGTGAGTATTGGAGGATTAGTGTATGAAATAATATCTTTAACATATTTTAATTCGATGATAATATTATCTTTGTTTTTCAAGCGTGCTACTTCATTTATCAAATCCTTTGAAAAACCAAAACCAATGATAAACCCGCATACCTGACCTTCTTTTTTATTTCTTTCAAAATGAGTGATATCATCTCTTTTTATTGCGGTAACAAAGGCATCAATCGTATCGCGTCCTACTGATTTTTTCCATTTTTTTACTTGAATGGGAGTGCCTGCCTGAGTATACCCATCAATTCCTAAATCTTTGCCACCTTTTTCGTTTGGAATGCCCCCATATTTTTCAACTATAAAAACCTCAAAACTTTTGCCGTCTTTTTCTTGTAATTTTTGTAAATCATAAGTAGGCATTATCACTTCATAGGATTGCTTTGCGCTAAACAAATCATCAACACGTTTTTTCATTCGCAAATCAGAAACCTTAATAGCCATAACAGATTGGTCAATTCCTATCCATTTTCGGTTCAATCTGTCAGCGACTGCAATTGTAGTTCCACCTCCAACAAAAGGGTCAAGAACTATATCGCCCTCGTTTGTAGTTGCCTCAATAATTCGTTGTAATAGTTTTTCGGGTTTTTGGGTGGGGTAGCCAATACGTTCTTTGGCAGATGCATTTATTATTGATATATCCCATACATCGCCAACTCTTTTTCCTTCGGACAAATATACTTTATATGGCTCTTCGCCTTTACGTTTTTGCATCCTGTACCAATTTCCGTCTTCGTCTTGTTTGTAATGGCTGTCCATTTTACCCGAATTTTCTCCATATTCTTCTCTTGTATCGTTAAACACACATTCTTTTCCCTTGGAATACCAAAAAATAGTGTCGTGTAAAGATTGAAATTTATTGCTTTTAGCTGTGTATCTTTTATAGCTCCAAATTATTTCATTTCTAAAATTATTTCTGCCGAAAATTTTATTCAAAACATCCACTTTAATTTCAGCATTTGCGTGCCAATCGCAATGCAAAAAAATACTTCCTGTATCTTTCAAAATGCGGTGCATTTGTCGAACACGAATTTTTAACCAACTTATATAATGGTCTATGCCTCCTGCAAAACGGTCTTCAAAACTACGCTTTTCGCCGTCATCTCCCCAAATAACCTCGTAAGTTCGATTGCTGAAAAATGGTGGGTCGAGATAAATCAAATCAATTGATTTATCCGGTATTGACTGCAAAACAGCGAGGTTATCGCCAAGTATCAGTTTGTTAGTAAACTCTTTTTGTGCCATATTATATTTTTTTGCAAAAGTACAACTTTTTCCTCACGCACTATTGTATCACTATCTTTTTCGCTACTGCGTGCCTATCATTCAACACTTTAAGAATGTAACTCCCTTTTTGCAAGAAAGAGAGGTCAATGTTTCCATCTTGAAATTCTGTTTGTTGATAAACTATTTTTCCCGATACATCAAACACAATAACCTCATAACTCTTTTCCTGATGCGTGATAATGTTGAAAGTTCCATTCGCCGGATTTGGGTAAATAACAACCTCCTTGAAATAGGGATTTTCGTATTTTGGAATGGCGTTATAGGTAAAATCGATTTTAAAACTGTCGATGTTGATTTGTTTGGTGTTTTTTATAGTCCACGGTCCAAAACTCTCAAACCTGAACCGAAGTTGCACAAATTTGTTGCCAATATATTCATTTAAAGATATTTCAGATTTATCCCAAGGATTCTGAGAGTTAGATTTTTCTTTAAATTTTGCCAATTTATGCCACGTTTTTCTATCGGTGGTAATTTCAAGATAACAAACCGTATTAAACAGATATTTTTTTCCGTAACTACTGATAGAATTTCCAATATTCCTATTATAATCAAACTGTAAAGAGATATCTTCCGTGCCATTGGGTATTGGAAACCATTGCAACTCAATGATGTTGGCATAATTGTCGCTAAAACTCCACGAATTGCCTCCTTCGGTAACCGGTGCATTGGAAAGGACAGATTTATCATTAAAGTTTCTGATTACCCAACTCCCATTTCTGATGACAAAACCGTTGCTGTTCTCTTCAAAATCGTTTTCGTAGGGTAATGTTAGGGGTGCTGTAAATATAATGGAATCAATGTTTGATGGAGCACTCTCTACGCCTGTTGTGGCATTAATCCCTTTAACAAAGTAGGCGTACCCTTTTCCTGTTACAACTTCCTTGTCTTCATAAGTTGTTTCTTTGGTTTCCGCGAGTAGCGTGCCGTTTTTATAAAGCTTATAGCCAGATGTTTGCGGCGTTTTATCCCAACTAATCATTACTTTCGAGATGTCGGAAATCGCACTTACATTTTGCGGGGGTAACCATCCGTTTGCCAACTCTGCGGTGGCAGCAAGGGTAGCCTGCACGTAAGCAACCACTAAGTCCAAACTGTTTACGCCATCTCCAATTGTATCGCAAAGTTTGTGATAACAGGGAATATCCGCATTATACTCACTATCAGAAATATACAACGATGGATAATCGTGCATAATAAAACTGGTGTTGTCGCTGTTGTAGTGATCGCCCCTAATGAAATGAAAAGTAGGGACTTGAGAAAGGTAGAGATTAGCCACTTGAAAATAAAAATCAAACAGATTCTTTGAGAGTGAAGAATAGCCCACTCCCATTTTGATATCTCCCGTTCCGGGTTTGAAATATCCAATTTGGTCTAAATTAAAAACGCCGAGAATATTCCTGTCTTCTGCGGCACACATTTGTGCGTATGCAAAACTGCCCACCAATCCGTACTCTTCGCAGTTGAAAGGGATAAACAGGATGGAGCGTTTGGTTTCCACCTGACTTAATATTTTGGCACATTCCAGCACACCGGCGGTTCCGGAGGCATTGTCATCGGCACCGGGTCCATCATTATGGTCGTAGTGGGAAGATATGAGTATATACTCATCGGGAAACTCACTACCTTTTTTAACAGCAACCACATTCCCTGTACTCAGGGAATCGCCTTCGTGTAGAAAATAGTGAATGGAAACATCCAATTTGCCATAAGATTCAAACTTATCACGGAGCCAGTTTTGCGTTTGTAGTGCAATTGCCTCATTAGTTAGGGGGTCGCGTATACCCAAATCTTGCATATAGCGAATATTATCCTCCAAATTGGTAATACTCACTTGATTGACTAATCCCTGAATGTCGGGGTCAACGGTGGTAACAACAGGATAAGATTGTGTTCTATTTCCCTTATTATCAATAATATCCTGTGCCGACAAACTAATGCCGCACAACAGAAGCAGAAAAAATACAGTATGTTTCATTAATAGGAATCAAAATCTGATTGCGATTCGTTCCAGGAGGAGTCTTCCATAAAGCCATCATCCAAATCATCTTCATCTAATTCATCTAAAAACTCATCCATAAAATCATCTTCGGGATTTGAAGAAACAATATGCTCGTTTTCTTTGGGCAACTCCCCTACGGAATGTGTGCATCGCGGAAAGAGTTCTTTCTCTTTCGCGGGCAAAGTTTTTATCAATTCCAAATAGAAAACTTTGGGATGGATAAAATCGTATTCATACATAATAAGCTGGTGCGGGTCGGAAATAAAATCCTTTAACACAGATTCTTTCATCGTAAACTTCGGAATATTGGAAGAGGTAGAAAATTCTTCTTCCTCGTCATAATCAGGTGTTTCAAACTCCTGGTCATCCTGCATATCTATCAGCGTAATCTCCTGTTTTTTATTCCATTTGGCATCACAAATAGAAAACGCAGCCAGTTCATTCCCCTTTAAACCTATGGAATCGTAGAGAATTTGGTGCAACGACTCAAAATTATCGGAAGATAAGATTTCAATACTGCGCTCAAAATCATCCACCTCATCAAAAGATACTTTAAATTTGTAGTAGTACATAATTTTTATTTAAGATTTAAAGATTTAAGATTTAAAGATTTAAGAATATTAAATTTTAAATTTTAAATTGTTATTTCATATTATGGTAAACGTTGGTAACATCGTCGTCATCTTCAATTCTTTCGAGCAGTTTTTCTACTTCTATTTTCTGTTCTTCGGTAATGGTTTTCATATCGTTGGGAATTCTTTCAAACTTAAATTCTTTGATATCAAACCCGTTTTCTTCGAGATATTTTTGGAGGGGTCCAAAACTTTGAAAATCTGCATAAATGAGTATTGTATCATCCTCTTCAAAAATCTCATCGGCGTCAAAGTCAATCAATTCCAATTCTAATTCCTCCAAGTCTAATCCCTCTTTTTTTGCTACTGTAAAACGGCATTTTCTTTCAAAAATAAAGTCGAGCATCCCTTGTGTTCCCAGCGTTCCGTTGAATTTGTTGAAATAACTTCTGATATTTGCTACGGTACGCTGGTTGTTGTCGGTGGCAGCTTCTATTACAATGGCAACACCGTGCGGGGCGTATCCCTCAAAAACCACCTCTTTATATTCGGAGGTATCTTTTTCAAACGCTCTTTTAATAGCGCGTTCCACGTTTTCTTTCGGCATATTTTCTGCGCGGGCGTTGTGGATAAGGAGTCGTAATTTTGAGTTGGTATTGGGGTCCGCGCCGCCTGTTTTCGCAGCCATTGTAATTTCGCGACCCAGACGGGTAAATATTTTTGCCATATTTCCCCAACGCTTAAATTTACGTTCTTTTCTAAATTCAAATGCTCTTCCCATAGAAAAAATTTTTGTTGTAACGAACAGAATTAAGGTTTATTTTTCTTTCTCTTTTTTTCCGAAAATGGTCAGATTGATATATCTTTTCGGGTTTTTCTTAATATCGATTAACAACTCATCCAAACTTTTGATGGAGTTTCCGAGTTTATTATATAAATCATCTTCATTCAACAGTTTGGCGATATCGCCCTCGCCGGAATTAATTTTTCTAACCGCCTCTTCCAATTGAATGATAGTCTGATTCGCATTCACAATGACCTCTGCTACATTAACTTTTGCCAAGGAATCGGAAATTTGGTCAAAATTTGCCACAATTCTCTTCAATTCGGGCGAAATTTCCGTAAGTGTTTCCGAAAATTTAGAGATATCGGTAACAATTTTCCCAAAATTTGCTTTATTACTTGCAATAATTTTGTCTAACGAAGCCGTCATAGATTCGATATTGCTCAAGGTTTGGGCTAATTTTTCCGCGCCGCTTTGTCCTGCCAACACATCTTTCAGCGACATTGAAATGGTATCCACCGAGGCTAAGATATTCACAATCTGGTCTTTCATAGATTCCAATCCGTCTGTGAGTTGCGGAACAAGCCCGCAAGCAAGGGTATCTCCGGGGGCGGCATACTTCAGTGCTTTGCCCAATTCCAAACGCACTATGGTTCCCCCCAGCATATCTCTGGAGGTAACTTCAAAACGTGAATCAACAGGAATATTTATCCTTTCATTAATCACATACTCCACCAATATTTGAACAGGATTGCTGTTTACGAGCTTCACTTTGGTAACTTTACCAATAGAATAGCCTTGTAAATAAACAATTGCGCCCTTATACAAACCCCCGCTGTTATCGTAAACTGAATAGTAATACTCCTTTTTACTGAGGTTATCAATCCCTTTTAAGAAATTTGTTCCGAAATAGAGGATGAAAATTGCCAGAATTGAAAAAACGGCAACTTTAATTGATTTTGCATTTCGCTCCGGATTTTTGGGGGAACTATTTTTTTCTTCCATTTTGAATAAATAAACGTGCAAAAATAATAGAAATTCCTATTTTTGCGAACATTTAAGCAACATTATTGTGCAAATCATTGACCGTTACATATTTGTGAAATTCCTTAGCGCATTTTTTTATGCGTTAACCCTCTTAATGGTGGTGGTAATCGTTTTTGATTTTGCGGAAAACGTATCCCGATTTATGGATTACAACATCTCCTGGGTGGATGTTGTTTTTAAATTTTATCTGAACTTTATTCCCTATTTTTTCAATCTTTTTATTCCGCTTTTCACATTTATCAGTACAATTTGGTTTACTTCCAAACTCTCTTCCAACAATGAGATTATTGCCATATTAAGCGGAGGGGTAAATTTCTACCGAATGCTGTTGCCCTATCTGGCTGGGGCAGTATGCATTGCATTGTTGGCTGTTTTTATGTCGAATGTGATTGTTCCCAAAGCGGCTTACAATTTGCAAACTTTCAAAAAGACTTATATGTCGAGGGTGGCGAGAACCACGACTAATTTTCACGTTCGTAACTCTAAAAACAGTTATATTTATGTGGACCGCTGGAATATTGGCGATAATAAGGGGTATTCTTTTTGCTACGATGAGATGGGGGAGTCGTTTGTGAAATACAGAATTACCGCGCGGGAAATCCAATATGACGACAGTTTAAAAGTGTGGCATCTTACCGATTATACCAAACGTATTACTACCCACACCGGAGAGAAATTATTTTTTGGAAGCAGGATGGATACTACGCTCAATATTACTCCGTTAGATTTGTCGCAAGATGATAAAGCCTGTGAAATAATGACTTTTGGTGCTATTTTAAAATATATTCGGGAGGATAAAGAGAAGGGGGGCGGAATGTCGAAATACTACATTATTGAAGCCCATAAACGAATTACCAACTCGCTGGGCGCAATTATTATGACCTTGTTAGGATTAAGTGTAGCCTCGCGAAAAAACAGAAGAGGAGTGGGCGTGCACCTCTTTATCGGCGTTGCGTTAGCATTTATTTTTGTGTTCCTGCAACAAATCTCTACGGTTTTTTCAAAAAACGCTGACCTATCCCCCGCACTCGGAACCTGGATTCCTATTATTATATACTCTTTTGTTTGCCTGATAATGATAAGAACGTGCCAGAAATAGATTCACAATCGACAATAACTAGTGGTGCGTTTATAACTTGATATTTATTACATTGATTTATTTTACTTCTATTTGTTTGTTTTCCAAGAAGTCAAACGATGTCAACTTCCTTATTTCATAGTATTTCGTCCAACTTTTCTGTAAAGTTTGAATGTAATCTATCAATGAACGGTCTTTTTCATTCTGTGCTACAGAATAATCTAAAAACCCGATTTTACCACTTAAGAAACGTTCTTTTGTCATATCATATCGTTTTTGGCTCAATTCAATAGTTTTTTGAACCACACGTAGTTGAGTGGATTGTATATTGAATTGGTTTACGGTGTTGTTTACTTGTCGTTTAAAAGCCAATTTTTCTTGATCAATGATTAATGAAACATTTGATAGTTGCACTTGTGCTCTTTTACGCTTAATTTTGGCTATGCCCCAATTGAAGATGGGAATATTGAGATTAAGGGTTATCTGCTCTTGGTCTAATGGATTTCTATACGCATCTTTCAGTAATGATGAACTTTGAGACAATCCGAAAGAAGCGTATAAGTCAACTGAAAATCCGTTTTCCGATTTAGTGCGAGCAACTTCTCTTTGGGCTTCTAATAAGCGCCGTTGATGGGTTATTTCCTGTGAAGCATTAGCAATAGCTTGTTCGTAGGCTTTCTCCCTACTAATAGTAGAAACGTTTAGCATATCCGGCACCAATAATATAAACGCGCCTATTGGAATGTTCAAAAAATCAGCCAAAGTAGCCTGTTTATTCTGTAAAGTGTTTTGCAGTTCTTCTACCTGAAAAGTTAGATTGAGTAGATTTACCTCTATCTGCAACACTTCATCTTCGGTAATTTTGCCTACAGAATAGCGTTCTCTGGTTATGAATAACAATGTGTCGGTATTCGTTAGGTTTTGCAAGCTGATTTCTAAATTCATTTGGGTTTCCAAGAGGGAAAAATATAGTTCAATAACTTGCAAAGCTGCATTTTCTAATGCTTCAATATATACTTGTTTTGCTTCTTTATAGGAAAGCGGTTCAATTTTTCTGTCCCATTTATACGAATTGTAAAAAGAAAAAGGCTGTCGAATACCTATGTTAATCAAATTTGCAAGATAAGATGTGGTAACACCGTCTTGGTAAACGTCCAAGCGTTGCAATCCGGTGGAAGCAAAAAACTGCCCCCCCATAAAAGGAATGGGTTGTGTTAAAGACAATGAACCTGAATAATTTCCAAAACTTTGTGATACAAAAGCTTCACTTCCGTTTGGCATGGTAATTTTGGAAATACTGCGATTAATAGTGGGTAAAGTTCCGGAAAGGCTTAACGTTGGCAAAAATGATTTTTTATAAAGACTAAATTGATACCTCGCATCTAAATACATATTTTTTGCGCGTTTAGCGTCTGGAGAATCTTCCTGTGCTATTCTGATACAATCCTCCAATGATAAAAAGGTTTGTGCATTGATTATCAATGGTAATAAACACGCCAAGAAAAAAAAACTAAACTTCATCTATTTTATAATAACTGCTTTTATCGGGTTTAAAAATCTATCCAACAAGCGCAGATCCTCTGTAATGATTTCTGCACTACCTGTCATTTCTTGACTGAAAGTTAATTCTTTATTGTAATTGGTTTTGAGTTTATTTGGGAAAGTAACTTCTATCATATAAGCCTTTTGCCCCCCTCCTACATCAACAGGTACTAAGGAAATATTTTTGATTTGCACCCTAACTGTACCAAACTCCATATAAGGAAAGTTGTCAAACTTTACATTTACCATTTGTCCTTCTCTCACTTTGCCTGCGCCGTGTGGTAGGAGCAAAATTTTACCCACAATTTTTGTTTCATCATTAGGAACAACAGTAACTAACACTTCTCCCGCATTTATATTTTGGTTCTTTTGCCAATATTTTGGTAGTGTTGTTACACCATCCATGGGACTGATGAGTAAATAGTTCTGTTCCCAATTTTTTATTTGTGTTTGTAATTGATTGTAAGCACTAATGAGTACAATTTGCAGGTTGTTTAGTTGTTCGCTGCGTTGTTGTTCGAGGTCAAAAATGGTTTGTTCAAATTGCAGAATACTCATGTTTTGATTGTCAATATTGAGTTTTGCGCTTTCGGAAGATTGTAATTGTAGCAAATAAGTATTTCTTGTATTTTGATATTCAACAGTAGATAAGGCGTTTTTAGCATATAAAGCGGAGTCCATTGTGAATATATTATAAACTGCTGCTAGTTGTTGCTGGCTGAATTTTAATTGATTTTTTGATTTTTGTAAAATTTCTTTTTGGGTTTGGATTTGCTTTCCTATAACTGCTATTTTTTTGCGGTGATAATCAGTATGGATAAAATATTGGTAGTCTTCGCTGGCCTTTAAGAAGGTTAAATAGCTTTGTTGAATATCACCTAATTGCAGTTTTTTTGCAATGGGTTGATAGGTGGTTGTGTCTGAAATGTGAAATTCTGATAATGATTGCTTTACTTCCAAAATATCGCTTAGTACTGCTGTATTTTCAATAACTGCCAATAAATCTCCTTGCTGTACACTTTGCTTTTCATACACAAAAAGAGTATCAATTCTGCCGCTAGTTTTTGCCATTACGCCTGCGGGAAGATTTTCTGTGGTTATGGTAATGCTTGCAGTAAGAATATCAGGATATTTGAAGAAATAGCTGCTTATAAGTAACCCTGCCACAACAACGAATATTATACTAATTCCCCACCGAATAATCCAACGAGGTGGATGACTCAAAATTTCTTGAACGGCAGGACTTTTAAGTTCGATTTCTTTAGTTTCTAGTTTTGCTTCTTTTTCTTCTTCCATATTAACTTCCTAACTCCAACTGATTTTTTACTAACTCATAATATATTCCTTTTAACTTTGTAAGTTCCTTATGTGTGCCTTGCTCCACTACTTTTCCTTTTTCCAAAACCACAATATTGTCCGCATTTTTTACAGTGCTTAGTCGGTGGGCGACAATAACGACCGTTTTGCCTTCAAAAAATTTGCTTAAATGCTCCATTATCACTTTCTCGTTGGTGGCATCCAAAGCGTTGGTGGCTTCGTCGAAGAAGATATATTCCGGGTTTTTGTACACGGCGCGTGCAATAAGGATGCGTTGCCGTTGTCCTTGACTAATCCCTTGACCTTCTTGTCCGATTTTTGTATTATACCCTAATGGCAAACCCTCTACCATCTCTTGAATATTGGCAACCTTGGCGGCGTGAAGTAAACGGTTTGTGTCAATTATTTCATCACTGACGGCGATATTTCGAGCAATAGTATCTGAAAAAATATAGCCATCTTGCATCACAGCACCGCAGTTTTCTCGCCAAATATGTGTATTTATGTTTTGCAGATTGTATTCGCTTATTTTTATTTCTCCTTTGGTTGGAGGATAAAAACCCAGCATCAGTTTTATCAAAGTTGTTTTACCGCTACCGCTCATACCCACAATGGCAGTAACTTTACCATTCGGAATTTCTAAATTAACACTCTCTAAAACGGTTTCACTATGTGGACCATCATATCGAAACGTAAGATTTTGTATAGAGATGTTTCTTTTTTGTGGAAGAAGCATTATTTTACTTTCGTTTGGTATTTCCTCATCTTCACGATTATGGATTTCGCCTAAACGTTCTAAACTGATTTTAGCATCTTGTGCTGACTGTACAAAACCAATTAATTGACTGATGGGAGCGTTTAATTGACCAATGATGTATTGCACTGCCATCATCATTCCCAAAGTCATATTGCCATTAATTACTGCTTGTGCAGCAAAAAAGGATATGATAATATTTTTGGTTTGATCTATAAAGAAGGCTCCAGCTTGTTGGTATTGTGAAAGTGCCAAGCCTTTAATACTTATATTAAACAACCTTATCTGAATATTTTCCCACTCCCAACGCTTTTGCTTTTCACAGTTATTCAATTTTATTTCCTGCATTCCTATAATAAGTTGATATAAATTGCTCTGCTCTGCAGATGCTTGAGCAAAACGTTTGTAATCTAACTCTTTCCTTTTCTTTAAGAAAATGACAATCCAAAGTACATACAAAACACTTGCAAAAAGAAAAATACTGAGTATCTTTAAGTTGTATAATCCTAAAACAACGGAAAATATTATGAGATTGAAAAAAGAAAATAATGTATTTATACTGCTTGATGTAAGAAAATTCTGTATTCTCGAATTATCATTGATTCGCTGTAAAATGTCGCCAATCATTTTAATATCAAAAAAACGGATAGGCAGTTTCATTAGTTTGATTAGAAAATCGGAAATCATAGAGATATTAATCCTTGCCGTGATGTGCAGCAATATCCAGCTCCGTATAAATTCTACTACTGTTTGGCTGGTAAAAAGTATTAATTGTGCAATAAGAATTAGCGTTACAAAACTCAAATTCTGATTACTAATCCCATAATCCACAATACTTTGCGTTAAAAACGGAAAAATGAGTTGCAATAGCGAGCCCAACAATAACCCTAAAAAGAGTTGTACAACATATTTATGATAAGGTTTGAGATAACGAAAAATATAAGAGAACTTTGTTCTGTCGCTTTTTTCATCTTCCTGTTCGTAAAAGGCAGGAGTTGGTTCGAGTAATAAGGCAACGCCTTCATCTTCACCCTCTTCTCTCATACTCAACCAATAATTGCAAAATTCTTCAACTGTGAATTTAATTAAACCAAGAGCGGGGTCTGCTACTTTTACAAAACCTTTCCTTTTATCTTTTTTTTGTAGTCTTATATCATAAACGACTACAAAATGTTCCTGTCGCCAATGCACAATGCAAGGCAGTGGCACATTATTGGCCAATTTCTCAAAATTAAGACGAGCACTTATTGTCTTATAACCCAATCTCTCTGCAGCTTCACTGATACCCAACATACTTACGCCTGCACGGGTGGCAGAACACATCTCCCGAAGTTTCTGCACCGAGTAGTTTTTGCCGTAATGCTTTGCCACCATCGCCAAACACGTGGCGCCGCAGTCCATAGCATCGGGTTGTTTTATGTGAGGGAAGGGTTTGTACATTTTTTTCTATTTCTTACTAAAATTATTTATTATCCATTTCCAACATGGATCAATACCATTTTTATAGTCTTTAAATGTATATTGTATAAAAACATCAGGTGCTAAATAATCTTCATTGCAATTATTTTCGTTAGGTCGAGTAAAGTATTTATGACTAACACCGCCAGTGGTTTCGGTGTTGGGTAATTTCCAAAAAAGAATATCACCAAAGTTACAGGGTCTAAATGTACTGTTTTCACCAATAATTATTCCTATTTGATTATCTCTTGCTTCAATAAGTAAATCACCTCCAGCACTGTATGTATTTTTTCCCTGAATAAAAATGGTTGTCCCTTGAAAAATCAAAGAAGTATTTTCATTCATTTTAAAGAATTTTTCTATCACACCATCGTCTTCAAAAGAAAAATCGTTATTGCTATATAATTGCCCTTTTTCAAGTCTTTTAAGAGAATGTTTGTACAGAAAATCGTATAATTCAGGATAATATTGAATGAAAAAATCTGAAATACGTATTAATGTGTTAGATGTTTTATGATTGTCAATACTTGTCAAATAAGAGAATAACTGGCGACAAAGTTCGCTGTTACCCCCTGAGTTATTTCTTACATCGATAACCAAAGTAGAAATATTTTTGAGTTTAATATTGTTAAACAGCGAGAGAAGTAAAGTGTCAAATTTTTGATAGTGTTGGAATTGTTCTTCTATGTCTGAAGGAAAATTTCCGTTTTCATCTGTATATCCCAAATTATCATGGTATTGACGAATGGAGTTTTGATCTATACACTCATTAAACTGTAGGTAAGCTAGTCCTTCTTTTTCCATAATAGTATAAAAAAAAGGAATTTCTCTATTATATTTTGTTTCAGATTGTTTGTTTTTCTGTTCTATGAATACAATGTCTTTTATATCTGTTCTGCTTTTAGCTTCTAAATATAATGAAGTTTTGTCATTAAAAACGAATTGTATCAAAGAATCCTTTCTCATTTGATGAATATGGCTCCAAATATTTGGAAAAAGAATGATCTCAAATAATTGTTTTTCAAAGAAAAAAACATTTTCAGCAATTATAATATCACTGAACTTATGATAAATATCAGCAATTAATAATCCATTTATTGAAATAATTTGTTTTCCTAAAACTGATATATGTTCTTTCTCTATAGCCTGCACATAAGGGATACGTTCTTCAACCCATATTTTAATGGGATAAAGGAGTGTATAGTCGTCTTCTTGAAAAAGTTTAACAAAGGTGTGCCCATCGCGTAATGGAGCAATTATTGAGGATAAATAAAACTTAAAATCTGCTAAAGTACTACAAGATTCCAAATATTTTAAGCCAGATTTAATTAAAGAATCAACATTTAAAGGAACATCCTTTTTGAACGCAAAAGCTGGGTGAGTTGTCTGTAAAAGTTCCATAAAAAGCAAAAAGTCTTTTTGATAATCATTCCCACTTTGATATTTATCTGTTTTCTTTATTTGCTCGTTTTGATATTCCAAGTATTGATATTTTTGTGCCAAAAGAGCAGGCAAACTCAAAACAATGCTACACATAATAATAATTTTTCTCATGTTTGAAATTTACTAAAATATTGAATATTAATCATTTTGTTTTGTGTTTTATACTAATTCTAATAAGTATTCATATTCTAAATAAGTTGTATAGTAGATTTTGCAAAGAAACATTAAATCTAACAAACCAAGCATAACCAATGTTAAGAAACGTATATGGAAATGTATAAGAATATTTATTCGTCATGATTATCTATCAGGCTTTCTCTCTTTTTCATTTCATAATGAATTTCTAAAAAATCTTCAAGCATAGTCTTTGCAGGAATACAATAGTTTTCATTTTTTTCTCTCATATCAAAACATCCACTACCGCATGATGGAAAAAGAACACATTGCTTACATTGTTCATCAAATAGCCCTTGTTTTAGCATACAATCTGCAAAATAATCTACATTGGTAAAAACACTTTTCTCGAATACACTTCCTACTATCTTTTCTTTATTTCCAAGATGATGCCAACACTTATACAATTCACCCTCAGGTCCTATTAATAAACCATTCAATTGATTTGCCATACAACCTTTCGATTGTATAAATGGATAGATTTCGCTTGAATAAATGTTATGCTTCTCAAAAATATTTTTTAAAAACAGAGCTTTTCTAAAATCAGTGTAGCAATCCTCTACTTTACAACCTGCCACACTCCCGCTACTAAGTTTTACAAATCCCGGATACAAAGATACTCTCCCCTTAAACCGCTCTTTACACATTTGGTATAAATATGCGTATTCATCTGAATTTGAATCATCAACATTCATTCTGAGCATAATACTGATTTTGTCCATTAGTATTAACTGATCAATATTATTCATAATCCTATCGAAAGTTTTCTTCCCATTCAATAACGGTCTTCGCTGATTATGGGTTGATTCATATCCATCAATTGTGACTTGTACTCCCTGTATTTTTAGTTCTTGTAAATAAGGTATAATTTTATTAAGAAGAAAGCCATTTGTTATGATCGCTGAAGAATAATTTTTTGTTAGAGGTAATACTCTTTGTGTCAATTTTTGAATAATGGGTATTGCTAACGTTGGTTCGCCACCATACCAAGTTATGCTTAAATTTTCTATGTAATTATACCGTTCAAGAAATTTTATTACACCATTTATCGTTTTTTGATTCATGCTAATTTTGGCACGATCGCTCTCGTAACAGTAAATACAAGCAAAATTACAAGCTCGGGTAGGGGCAATTGTTAAGTTAATTCTTGTATTATTATATTGATTTGTAAGATTAGATAAAACGATTTTGTTTATTTCTGTTGCGTTTGATTTGACAAGAAATTTGCCTTTAATTAGAAGCTGAAATTTGTCTTCATCCATATTATGACTTACAAAATTATTTTCTTTCAAAGCCATCAATTCTTGATATGATTTGTCATCTAGCTCAATTAACATATTTGTTAATGAACTATACAATAAATAAGAGTCTGTTTTTTTTGAAAAAAAAATATGATTATATATGCTCCATTCCATAAATGTATTTATTTTTTTTATTTATATACGTAATTAAAATCTGTCTACTATTCATAACTACCCTCGATAAGTATAAAAAGTCTCACTAATTATTTTTATTAAACAGAAAAACATTAGTGAGACCCTCTTATCACAAATGATAATAAAATTTTATTACTGTCCTGTGTTACCTGAGTTAAGTTGCGCTTCCCATTCAAGTTCAGATCCAGGTTCCCATGGCGGTGTAAGGCCAGCATAAATAGGGCAAACAGATATCCAATTCTTTATGCATGCATTTGCGCCGCAAAGGTTTACCCAACAACTGTCAGAAGCGCATGCTTGTGCTCCACATACATCAATTTTGCAATTTCCTGCTGCTCCACCAATAATATTGATTTGCTCATTAATGGATAGTGTTTTTTTATCCAAAATTCCATATTCTATAACTTTCATAACGATATTGATTTAAGATTTTTTTTTATTTGTATTATAAGTTAAAAAACACCTTGTACGCTACCACCATCAATAGCGCAAAATTTTTGGGTATAACAACCACAGGTTTTTGCTCCACAAGATTGAATGCCACAACCTTCTGCACCACCCAATATTTGCAAAGATTCCATAGGTGTAAGTTCGTTTAAATGATCTCTTTTTTGAAGGGAGTGACCAAAAATCCCATTGTCGATAATTTCAAAATTTTTTTTCTTCATTTTTTTTATTTTTAGGTAAAACTTTTCTTTTTTTCAGCCCATTTAATACATCAATGGCCAACTTTTCTTTTCACTTTCCACTTTCGCAGGTAAACCACATTCCGATTAATATGGTAAATCAACGTGCTTTACAAAATGCTACATTTTGTTTCACAATTTTTGATGTTTAATTACGCTTCTTTTGTTTTTGGGCTGTATGTTTTTTTTGTTTTTGGGCTTGCGAGACCCTTTATTAAAGTTCTATTTTTTTGTCTAGTATGGTCGTTTAATAAGTAACCGTCTGTGGTAACATAATAAAATCAAGTGCCTTATTTTTCATTATTTATACTGTTCTAAAATCAAGTGCAAATAAAATGCAAGCCAATGTCATTATTTGACATTGAGAAAAAATCATCTATTTTTATTTTCAAATCTTTCCTCATCGTTGCAAGTTGCTATAAAACCTATTATTAATTTGCCCTTATGTTCGTAGCGGTAGCTATTACAATATCTACAAAAATAGATAGGGCAACCTATTGATTGCATTTCTTTTATCATTCTGCTAATTGTACTTTTTGATGTGTTGAATGTTTTTGCTAAATCATCCGGAGGCCCTGTTGCTCGTAGTCTAATTAACATATCTAATCGTTCATATTGGTCTTTATCATTAATCAGTCCCATAGTACAATATGTGATTATTATTTAAGAAACTATGAATTAAGCAATTAGGTACGGGGCAACTAAAAAGCATACTATTTTTTTGCAAATGCAAATAAAAAACTTGCCGATGTCATTATTTGACATCGAAAAAAGGCACTGTTACAGATAAAATTCTACACTTATTGTTTTTCACTGCATTTATCAGTTTACGATAAAAAAAGCGTGGCACTCTTTTTGTTATCCGCTTGTAGTGGTTGTAGGAAACCATGCAGCCGAATAGACAAATAAAGCCCACGCAAACGTGAGCGTTTATGCACTGTCCACTAGCTGCATTCAAAACTCCTACATTTCTACAAGCAAAAAACAAGTGCTAACGCTTTTTTTTCAGGTTAATATTCAATTGCTAAGTCATAAAATATTTATTTGTTAATAATGGGGACAAAAATAATAAAGAAAGTAATAGATTTTTTTTTGACCATTAAAAAATCAAACAAAATAATTTTCTTACCTCGCACTACAATTTAACCCAAATCGCAATAGAAAAGAAAAGTAGTTCTACCTGTACTTTGTTTTTTCTATTTTTGTGCCCGTGAAAGAAGTCGTTGAAGTGTGTGTTATTACTGACTGAAATACAGAGTTTTGATTTTTGGGGTTGTTGATTTTATTATAATTTTATTTTATTGTGATTAGAAGATGCCAGAAATAAACTAAGAATTGAAATAAAAATGATTATGATTACAAAAGAAGAAGCATTACAAAAAATAGAATCTCTTGTGAAGAGGTTTGACGAGCAGAAGGAGTTTTACAAAAAAACGGAATACAATGAAACACAAACCCGTCGAGACTTCATTGACCCTTTTTGGAAAGCGCTTGGGTGGGATGTTGATAATGAAAACGGATATGCTGAAAGTTACAGGGAGGTAATTCACGAAGATAAAATAAAGATTGGCGGCGCAACAAAAGCCCCCGACTATTCCTTCAGACTTCCGGGCGGAAAGAGATTGTTTTTCCTTGAAGCAAAAAAGCCAAGCATTGAAATCAAAGAGGATATTCAACCTGCCTATCAGATAAGACGTTATGGTTGGAGTGCGAAGATGCCCATCAGTGTAATTACCGATTTTGAAGAACTTGCCATTTACGACTGCACTAAAAAACCCAACCCTACCGACAAAGCATCGGTGGCACGAGTCAAATATCTGACTTACAAAGAGTATCTTACAGATTTTGACTTCATTTGGGATACATTTAGCAAAGAGCACGTTTTGAAAGGCAGCTTTGATAAATACATTCAGAGCGACAAAAACAAAAAAGGGACCACTACCGTTGACCACGACTTTTTGGCATCGCTTGACAGGTGGCGCATTGAACTTGCTAAAAATATTGCGCTTCGCAATAAAATTTTGGATGAAGATTTGCTAAATTTTGCCGTTCAGAGCACTCTCGACCGTATTATTTTCTTACGCATTGCAGAAGACCGTGGTGCAGAACGATACGGCGAGTTGCTGAGCATCGTACAGCGTCATTCCGAGCGAAGCGAGGAACCTCCTGCAAAAAAAGGACAATTTTATGTCGACGAGGGTACCTTTTATCAAAACCTGCTCCATCTCTTTGAAGTTGCCGACCAAAAATACAATTCCGGACTTTTTGATTTTCAGAAAGATGTTATTAGTAAACAGATTACTATTAACAACAGAGTTATAAAAAGCATAATTTCCGAACTGTATTACCCGGTCTGTCCTTATGAATTTTCGGTTTTGAGTGTTGAGATTTTGGGGAGTGCCTACGAGCAGTTTTTGGGAAAACGCATATTGCTATCGAAAAGCGGACGTGCCACCATTGAAGAAAAACCTGAAGTTAGAAAAGCGGGCGGCGTTTACTACACCCCGCAATATATTGTGGATTACATTGTTAGGAACACAGTAGGAAGACTTGTTGAGGGCAAAACACCCAAAGAGGTAAGCGATATTAAGATTGTTGACCCCGCCTGTGGCAGCGGCAGTTTTTTAATTGGCGCGTATGATTTTTTATTGCGGTGGCATAAGGATTATTATTTGAATATTTACCACAAGGAACACAAAGAGTTCACAAAGAACACAAATAGTGAACTTTGTGAAAATCTTAGTGAACTTAGTGGTAAAAAAATCAAGCCGGGTTCAAAATTCTCCTCATTAACACCTCAAGGCGAGTTGACTACTGCCGAGAAGAAACGCATTTTGCTCAACAACATTTACGGCGTGGATTTGGATAGCAACGCCGTAGAAGTAACCAAACTTTCGCTGTTACTTAAATGTATGGAGGGCGAAACAAAAGAAACAATTGAAGCGCAAACTAAAATTTTCCACGACCGCATTCTGCCCACGTTAGACAACAACATCAAAAGCGGAAACAGTTTGATAGACCTTGACTATTACAACAGTGTTTTAGATTTCGGCGAAGAACGGAAAATAAAACCGTTTTCGTGGCAAAAAGCATTCCCCGAAGTTTTTGACAGATACATAACAGCAGAAAAACCAAACGCTGTTAAATTTAAAGAAGAAGTTAACAAGGTTATGAAAACCTATAAAGACGCCTTGGAATCGTTAATTGATACTTATGTGCAAGAGTCTGATACAGAGTACAAAATAAATGTTTCGGGATTTGATTGTGTGATTGGAAATCCGCCGTATGTGAGTATTGAGAATTTGAATGAAGAAAGTAAAAATTATTTTTTCAAAAAATACAAGACTTGCAAAGGTCGCACAGATATTTATGTTGCTTTTATTGAAAAAGGTTTAGAACTCATTACAAAAAATGGTTTTATCTCGTTTATTATTCCGTATGCTTTTACTAATCAAAATTATGGAACTTTATTAAGGCAAAAATTGATTGACAACTATTTCATAAAGGAAATTGTAGATACAAGTAAATACTATGTGTTCTTAAACGCAGTAGTGAAAAATATTATTTTGAAAATTCAACAAAAGCCTGTAATGGCAGATAAGTTAAAAACAAAAATTGTAAAATTTGAATCAGAAGAAGATTTTGTAAACAAAAAATCTGTAGAATTTGAAACGGAACAGCAGTTATTCAGAACATTAGAAGATAGCCGATTGGAAACGAAACCTGTAGAATCTTTTATTTCTCTAAAAGAAAAAATTTGGAAAAACAGCATCTCGCTTTCCGAGATTTGTTTGGTTGCATACGGGGCAAGGTTAAACCACAAAACAAAAAAAATTGGCAAAGAACATTATATTTTTGCTCAAAAAGAAAACGACTATAAACCGTTTTTAGAAGGTAAAAACATTGAGCGTTATCATTTTTCGCAAGCAGGTTGGTTAAATTACAAACCCAATGAACATTATAATTCAATGTTCCCAGAATTGTTTGAAAATGAAAAAATAATGTTTATCAGAATTATCAAAGATAGATTACGTTTTGCATACGATACAGAAGGTTTTTATAATAGTCATACCGTAATTAATTGTGTACGTATTGATAAACTGCTTAAAGCAGAACATATTTCGGCACGCAAAGCAATAAAAGATGCCAATTTGGAATTGTGTTCGCAATACGATTACAAATATTTACTTGCTATTTTAAATTCAAACTTACTTAATTGGTATTTTCGAAATTTTTTAAGTGATGATTTGAATTTTTACCCAAATGATGCAAAAAGTTTGCCTATTAAATTGCTGGATAACAGCAACGAAAAACAACAAACAGAAATCGTTACACTCGTTTCACTACTTTTACAACTTCACAAAGAACTACAAACCACAACCTTACACGAAAAAAAGGAGCAACTAAAACAGCGAATTGAGTATAGCGAAGAACAGATAGATAAAATTGTTTATGAACTTTACGGATTGACGGAGGAGGAAGTGAAAATAATTGAGAAGTAATACAAACTATTTTTAAGACGTACATAATATTTATAATAATGATTACACTACTTAGTGATTGGAAGTTAAGAGACCCCTACATTGGGATATTTAAAGGACAGTTGTTGAAAGAGTTACCTCAAGAGCAGATGGTGGATATTACCCATTATTTAGAGATGTTTAACCCTTCGCAAACGGCTTTCGTGTTGAAAAACAGTTACCCCTATTTTCCCGAAAAAACGATTCACATTGTGCTGGCTGGATTAACTTTTTCAACAGATACAAAACCTGTGTTAGTGCTTTATAACGGACACTTTTTTCTGGGGGAAGATACCGGCGTTTTCTATATGATGTTTGGCACCGAAAGCAGTTATGAAGCGTGGCAGTACAACGGCGATATGTCGATTCCCGTTACTGAAAAATTAGTAAAAATGGCTTCGTGGGTAACCCAAAATATCTATAAAAATCATACAACCCCCTACCCCTCTTTGAAGTTTCAACTCAGTAATCTGTCGGAAGCCGATTACAATCCGGAACGAAAAACCATATCGGGAAAGGTTGTCTTTGTTGATTCTTACTGCAATGCGGTTACCAACATTCCTGTTTCAATGCTTGAATCCGCGTTAGAATCCGCAGGAAAAAGAACTTTTACCGCCACTGTTTCTACCCATCGCCCTTTGAAAATTACTCGCTGCCACCCCTGTTACAATCCAAGCGAAACAGATATTTATCTGGTGCATAATCAATTTGGTTTTCTTGAAATCACTTTGTTCAACGGAAATATAGCGGCAATGGCAGATATTCATCCCGGAAACAGTATTGAAATTCAAATTCTTTAAATATGACAAAAACTAATAGTAACATCCAACTTTCTGAACAAACGCTATTCAACGACCTCTCGCAACTCATTGAACAAAGCAAGAAATTTGTTATTGCTCAGGCAAACAGCGTAATGACTTTGCTGTTTTGGAACGTGGGCAAAAGAATCAATGAAGATATTCTGCAAAATAAACGTGCTGATTATGGAAAACGAATTGTTGTGACAGTGGCGCAACAATTGACAGAAAAATATGGCAAGAATTTTGAAGCAAAAAATCTTCATAGAATGATGCAGTTTGCTGAACAATTTTCCGACTTTGAAATTGTCGCGCCACTGGCACGACAATTGTCGTGGTCTCATTTTCAAATACTTATACCTCTAAAAAACGAAAAAGCAAGAGAGTTTTACGCTAAAGAAGCCGCCGAAAGAAATTGGGGAAAACGTGAACTTCGTCGGTCCATTGAACGAAAAGAATTTGAACGCACCGAAATAGCGAATCTACAAATTGTGGCGCGAACGGAT